>ERZ779729.395-NODE-395-length-43472-cov-4.297257_pt1 | contig 43472 bp, 34 predicted proteins | sample MGYA00511072_ERZ779729 | MGnify/ENA primary metagenome ERZ779729 (study PRJEB29588, sample SAMEA2156675) | human gut metagenome | biome: human gut; feature: human-associated habitat; material: faeces | place: Denmark | collected 2008/2010 ...
CCGCCGCGGCTTTCTGTTCCGCCGCCGCTTTTACTTCGTCTTCGTATTTTGCAAGCGCCTGTTTGCGGGAAAGTCCGCTTTTTCTGTATTCGGCAATCTTCTTTTTCTTCGGCAGGTTTACGTCGTCCCACATTTTGTCGTGCGCTTCCGATACCTTGTTGATCGTTTTCACGATGCAGAACAGCACAAACGCGATTAAAAGGAAATTGATAACGGCGTTGATAAACGCGCCCCAGTCGATATAAATGGAAGCCGCGAGATCCACCGCGCCGCTGCCGTCCGCCGCGGGCACTTTTCTTAAATACGTATAGATGTTTTCCAGCGAATCTTCGCCCAGAATCAGCGCCAGCAGAAAATTGATGATCGGCTTTAAAATATGATCGGAAAGCGCGTTGACGATCGCGGTGAACGCGCCGCCGACGATAACGCCTACGGCAAGATCCAGCACGTTGCCGCGCATGATGAATTTGCCGAACTCATCGAAAAACTTCTTCATTCCCTTTATCTTCTTTTCTTTCGTTTTCTGTTTCATTTCAAAAAACGCTCCGTAAATTATTTTTTGCGCCGTCGGCGTTACGCGTTGTTTATGCGTTGTTTGCACGCAACCTGCGCCCTGCCCGCGCCGCTTTTACATTGTAGCACGAAAAGCGAAAAAAGTACAGCTTTTCGCCGTACTTTTTCGCCGTTTTTTACGATTTTTTTTGTGGTTTTATCCGTTTTTTCTATCCGATCGCCCGGTTTATTGCCGCTGCGCGCCGTCGGAAAGTCCTTCCAGAAAAAACACGTTTCGCGCCGCGCGTTCCATTCCCCGCCAAATCATCTCCCGCGTTTCGTGCCTTTCCGCCCTGAACAACGCCCGCGCAAAGGCATAAAAAAGCGTACGCTCGGTTTGCGCCATATCTTCGATGCTGTCTTTTTCGTTTAATGTAATATCCCGTTTCGCGTTTTTCATTTTTATCCCCCGTTTACGCCTCTTCTTTTTTCGCCAGCGTCAAAAGCGCCTTTTTGCCCTGCGCGTGCGATACCGCAAGACGTTCCATGTCCTGCGCCAGCGCCGCGTTGAAAAACAGCCGCGAATATATTTTGCTTTTCTTTTCGGCCAGATCTTCGATTTTCGCCAGATAATGCAGCCAGCCGCATTCTCCGCCGCACTTTGTTCCGGCGCCGGCTTCGGTATTCTTCTCCGTTTTTTCTTTTCTGATGTCGTTCATTCCGCCGCTACCCCCGTTGCTTTCTGATTACCAGCTTGCGCGGTTTCCGGAAAAAATATACCCGCCGCAAGCGAAAAAAATTTGAAAATAGTCGGATACGATAGCGGCTCGTTATTATTAAATCTTCTTATTTCTTTTTGCCGAACTTTGCTTTGATTGCGGCGATTAAATCCGCAAGCGATTTTTTCTTAATAGCAAATCCGCCGATTCCCGCAACCGCAACCGAACCGATTACGATACCCGCAATCGTTCCGCCCGAAAGTCCGTCCTTTTTATCAGGCGAAGCGATTTCGCTCCCGCCCGAAGTCTTATCTTCGTATACAGCCGTAAGCGTTGTTGCCCCCGTTACGGTAAATGTATAAGTATTATCGGTACTTACGATTTTTCCGGTTTCGTCCTGCCAACCTTTGAACACTTTACCTTCTTTATCTTCTGCCGTTACGGTTACGCTTTCGCCGTGTGCATAAAATTTGCTTTCGCCGTTTATTACCACGTTATGCGTGCCGATTTTGGCAATTCTAAGGTCGGTGATTTCGTTTCCGTCAGCGTCAAAATGCCTGCCGCAAACCGTACAGTCTTTATGCCCTTTCGTTCCGAAATTTTCCGTCGTTGCAGGGATTTCGTCTTTCCACGCACCGTAAGTATGCGGAGCAAAATCGATATCGACTTCACGGGATTGCGCCAAAAACGCAGGATTCGCAAACGTAGCGGTGTATTTCATTTTGCCTTTTTCTTTGCAGGTTGCCGCTGTGATTACCGTTCCGCTTGCGGTTACCGTTTCGCTTTCGATATGCGTATTGTCATGCTTGCAAACTCTTTCCGCTTTGCAGATATTATCACTTGTCCAAGTATATTTTACTTCGCCCCAATCGTGTATATGAACGTTGGATTGTTTGGTATAATAATACGTCACGGTTTGACCGCTCCCATTCACAATTTGGTCGTGTCCTTCTGCCCTAACGAACGTATGTCCAAACATCGTCGATGGCGCCGTCCAATTAAGCTTACTACCTACCGCAACCGGAATTGTGGCTTTATTTGCATTAGGCATTGGAGTTCCGTCCTCGAACTTGTACTCAATATTTATGTTTGCATAAGTTTGAGTTTCTGTGTTGTCGTTAGCAAGCACGTTGCCCTTTTCGTCAGTCACTTCGAAAGCAACCGTGTCGCCGTTATTTAGCAAAGCGTCCGCCGGGATTTTGTAAATGAGTTCACAATTTTCCAATCCCGAATTCATATTGCTGCCTTCATAGCTCAAAGCGCCTTTTGGCCAAAACTTGCTCTTTTCGCTCCATACGGGAATGGTGAAAGTCTGCGATGTCTCAAGTTTGTCCCCACTTCTCGTGGTGGCAACACTGCCATCAGCTCGCTTTATCCACAATTTCATGGTAACGTAGCGCTGTGTAGCGTCCGATAAATTTTGTACGATGGTGCGGAGCTGAATTTTCTCGCCCGCCATACCAGTGTTGAATTTGTTTTTGTCCCAGCCACTGAGCAAAACTCCACTGCGATAATATGCAAAATTGGCATATCCATTGTATGTGGTATCCGCAAAGTCTGATGGCTTAGAATACTGCCCCGTATATTTCTTGACTTCGGGGTCGGCAACATAGAGGCTCTTGCCGTCTATGAGTTGCGACATTCTCTTGCTGCCTTGCAACTTACATACTTCACAAAATCCATAGGTGGTGTCACGCATAAGGCATTCCCAACTCGAATTGTATGCAGTGTAAGAAGGATTTGTATGGCAAGTAAAAGTTTTTCTAAATCCTAGCATTTTTTTCCATTTTACTTTTTCAGGATCGTGCGTGTATGCTACGTTTAGAGAAGTATAGTCAGTTGATTCTGTTGCACTAGTCATATATTCGTCGCCAAGTTCCAGCAATCCGTGGCCAAGTTCGTGCGTAAAAGTCTTTTGCGCACGTGGGCTATCAGCCGGAGTTACAAGATAATGAATACCACTTTTATAATTTCTATGTGAACCACCAAAATCTTGAGTTGTATTGACTAACACAGCAAACTGATTGATATATTTATGCACATAATAAAATGGCGGATACATTTTATCATCATCCCAAATAAACGTGTCAGGATCAGTTTTGTTAGGGATATGAGCGTCGTGAATTTGCTCAAGAAATGCAGGTCCGATACAGCGTTCGAAAATATGGTTTTTCCAAGCACTCTTATTTCCTGAAATCCTCGGACCGCTCTTTTTATCAATAACCACGTCGAAAAACGTACTGCCACCACTGTTGAAGCTGGACTCCGACGCCGTGCAAAGCGCATAGACGTTAAAGCGATCTGCATAGCTACGATATGGCTCGTGCTGCATTGCGCCCTCCCACACCTTTTTGACGTCATCGATGAATTTTTGTTGCTGACTCTTGGTATAGCCCTCGCCACAAATGAGAATTACCATATTCTCGGTGTCGCTTCTTGTCTTTTGGATAGTATAGACAGGAATGGTCGGTGTGGCGTATTTGCCATCGCTAGAATAATATGGACCAAGCGTAAGTCTGAGTTGTTGATCGAGGCTTATATCCCACTCTTGATTTGGATCCTCTTCCGGCTCGGCTACTGTATAGTCATCTTCTACCTTGTCAGGCGCAGAGCCAACATAAGGATTACTCGCACTACCATCGCCGGAGGTTGTTACATAATAGTCTGAGTCGAGATAAAACGCAGGTCTTACTCCGATATAATCTGTATTCGGCCACTCTCTGCCGACAGATCCGTTGCTATGTACGTAACGCATATCGTGGTTGCAATCGGTAACAGGGGTTCTAAGCCAATACGGCCAAGCCACTCCTTGCTCATTTCTAGCTATATAATAATTGCCGAAATTTTTCCATACGGTATTGACTTGTTGAACGTCCGGTAGAAAAACCTTTTCGGTCGAGTTTTCGCCGTACGCGCTATCGAAGTTGCTATCGACGTTCTCTATGTCATAATTCAATTCCAGATCAGAGCGACCTTCGCCATCGTGAAATCCCAAATTGTATTCGGGGTGCGATACCAGCGAACGTTGGGTCATGTTCTTCATTGCGGCAATCTCGGCTTTGGAAAAGTCATTCAAAAATCCTGCCTTTTGGTCATAAGCATTTCCTTTTACATAACCGGTCCTCGGCGGATTGCCGCACAACCACTTCACTTCGCCGGCATCAGCCGCGGAATTCAACCACGAGCGCATATTGCTGTCTTTCCAATAGTTTGAGCCGTATGTATCGCGCTTATAGTTGCGGCTGTGCGACTTAGAACGGTTGTTGTCGTTGGTCTTAGCGTCGTAAGGAAGCGTGTCGATCACTTTGTCGGCAAGCATTAGCGAGCCTTTATCGTCCACGCTTACGCATCTCCATATTACATCCTTGCCGTTGTACTTACCAAGGCTTATATATTGCCCTAACTCTACTTGCGTTGTTTTCGATTTGTCTGCCGACAAGGAGTTCTGAACGTTTGCCCCATTATATCCCGCATCGGCGAAGTTTTTGCGCAACTTCATTGCCTCGCCGCCGCAAATAGCAATAACGAAAGCCATCATTAAAACCGTACTTATTTTTTTTAAATATTTTTTCATCGGATCTCACTTCCTCTGAGCTTTTACTTTTGCAAGTTTCGGGCGTTATGTTTTTATTCGCCGCAATCAAAACTACTTTTATATATGATTTCCCTTTATAAGACTAAAATCGCACCGTTTCATAGGCTGTTTACCTATGCGGCAGTGCGGTCGAATAAAGATTTCTTTCTGCGATTAACCCATCTTCGTCAAATCGGTGGCGTAGCACCATTTCGCGCCCGTGAATTTTCCGAACTTGTATTTATCGGAAGCGGATTCGCACATCACGTACGTTTTTCCGTCCACGAGAACGATTTCTTCGCTCATCGGCGCAATTTTATAATCGGCGGTAAGAGAACCGTTATCCAGCGAATACAAAGGAAGCTCGGCGCCCATCAAGGTTACTTTGCCTCCCGTAGCCGATTTCGAAAGATCGTATTCGTACAGATGCGAGAACGCCACGGCATAGGATGTGGAAATAACGGCTTTGCCGTTTTCGAAATACGCGCCCTGTACAAGCCCCGGCATGGAGATTGCCGCCGACGGTTGTTTTTTTAAACCGAACGCCGCTTCGTTTTCCCCTTCCGTGCCGTCGGCAAACGGATAGCAGACAGCCATGGCGTAGTTGGTTTCGCCGCTTGCCGTTACGCGCTTATGCGTGTCGAGCGTGGGATAATTCTGTTCGCGGTAAAATTCGCCGGCTACAAGCGCGTTATCCCACACGGTTACGAACGCTACGCCGATATAGTCGCTTTTGTCTTCGCTTTCGATGAGAAACGTGCCTTTGCATTCCAGCCCCGATTCATCTTCCGCAGCCAGCGCTTCCGCATACGAGTACACGTACAGGCAGTGCTTGCCGCTGCCTGCCACGTAAATATAATCGCCGTGCACGGTAAGGCCGCCGCAGTGCCCCGTGTAGTCCGATCCGTCGGTATCTTTCAGATACAGCGTTTTCGCCTTTGCTTTTTTGCCCTCGGATTTTTTCACGAGGTACACGGGCGAAGCGCTTTTATCGTTCATGTAGCCGCTAAGAAAGAACGTATCTTCGCGCGCGTCGTAAGAGATGCCCTGCGCGACGAATCCGTCGGAGATACCGGGAATTTCAAACGCCTTTTCGCTTGCCTTATAATACTCGCTTACGGAAATTCTGAAATACCCGATAACCGCGCCGAAAAACACGACGATGACAATCGCCGCGATGCCGAGCGCGATGAAAAGTTTCTGCCACGCCTTCTTCTTTGTTTCGGTTTTTACCGACATTTTTTGTACTTCCTTTGCGCTTGTATTTTGCGGGCGTTGCCGCCGCAAGTTTATCGCCGAATGAAAACAAACTTATTTCCATTCGACTAAAACAGTATAGCACAAAAATCGCGCCTTGTCAAGTGCCGTATTCCGTGCGGGCGATGACGTGATTCTGATACGCCCTGTCAAGCTCGACGAAATACCCCGACCACCCCCACACGCGGACGATGAGATTGGGATATTTTTCGGGGTGCGCCTGCGCATCGAGCAGAGTTTCGCGATTTACGGCGTTGAGTTGAAGCTGATGTCCGCCGCGATCAATAAACGCTTTTACGAGCAGCGCGACTTTTTTCAACCCTTCGCCGTTACGGAAAACGCCACTGTACAATTCCATGGTGAGCGGTCCGCCGTTGATGATTTTGCTCATATCGAATTTCGTGAACGAAAGAATCGTGGAAAACGGTCCGTCCGTTTTCGCGGCGAGCGACGGCGAAAACGAAGAAGCGAACGCTTCGCCCGCTTTTCTTCCGTCCGCCGTTGCGCCCACCCCGGCGGCGGAAACGACGTATTCCATCGCGCTGCCCGTGCCGGCGCGGTATACTCCGCCGCGGCGATTCGGTTTATTATTGAGATATGAAGAAAACGTTTCCATAAGAAAGCAAAGTCTTTCGTCCGCTTCGTTGTTATTGCCCGTTTTCGGCTGCGAAAGCAGCGTTTGCCGCAAATCTTCGCGCCCCGCGAAGTTCGTTTCAAGCGCGGAAACAAGTTCGGCTTTACCCGCCGTTTTTTCTTCGAATACGGCTTTTTTTATGGCTTCGAGCGCGTCGGCGGCGTTGGAAAGTCCCACGCCGTGAACGCCGTAATTATTGTATTTTGCGCCGCCTTCGAAAGCGTAACGCCCGCGCTCTATGCACGGCGAAACGAAAATCGAAATCAGCGCGTCGCGCGGCTGCGCTGCGGCATTGCACCTTTCTGTAATCTTATCGCACCCGGCTTCGATCGCGCTTTTTACTTCGCGCTCGAATTCCGCGTAAGATTCGCTGCCGATCAGCTTTGAAAGGGTTACCTGCCTTACGACTTCGGGGAAAATCAATTTATCAATATTCGGCACGTCTGCCCCGCAGCGCGGCACGATGATTTCCCAACAGGCGGCAACGGCATAGTTTCTTGCGTCGATCGGATCGTAGCCGAGGCGGACAAGTCCTTTGATCGCCGCGTCGTCGTTGCAATACTGCGGAAAGCCAAGCCCCTGACGGGTGAGCCGCGAAGCGCGTTCGTAAAGCTCCGCGGGCGTTTCCGAATTTACGCGAAGGTTGATTTTCGGATCGATCAACGCGAGTTCTTCGCTTGCCGTAAGCGCGATTTCGCTCAGAAAAGAAAAAGAATTTTCGCCGTTTTCGTCGCACCCGCCGAGAACGAGACTCTGCCCGTTATCGCCCTGCTGAATACCGCGATACAAGTCGGTATCGTAGTTCATCGCGATGAAAAACAACTCGGTATCTTCCGTGAGTTCGTCGAGAGATACGCCGCGCCGGACGGACTCTTCGGCATAGGGAAGCATGTAGCGATCGAATCTGCCGAGCGTGAGATGATCGTTGCCGTTCAGGCGCAGAACGTAGTGAAGAAACCGCAAAGAAACGAGAGCATGATAGTAGGTGGAAGCGCCGTTTTCCGGCACGACGGCAAGCGCGGCGGCAAGCCTTTCGCGCCCCGCTTCTTCCGCGCCTTTCCGCCATTTTTCCGCGAGATTTCCGCAAACCCGGAGATACCGCAGCGAAAGATCGTAAAAACGCTTCGCTTCCGCATCCGCCGCGGACAGGCGTTCGAGAATTTTTGCGCGCAAGCCTCTCAGCCCGACCGCAAGAAACGTTTCGTAATCGACGGTGAGATTGCCGCCGCGCGAACGCCATACTTCGTCTTGCGGAAGGCGCGCGCGATAGCGGTTAAACCCGAAATCGTCCGATTCGTAAAACAAGGACTTCTCGTTTTCGGCGGCGCGTTCGAACAATCGGAAATACTGCTCTTCTTCGCTTTGCGCGCCGAGATCTTCCGGCAGATTTTCGGGGCGTTCGGGATTGCGGCGTTTGCGGTACTCGCGGCCGAGCAGAAATTCTCTGCATTTTTTTACTTTTTCCGTCATGTGAAACTCCTTTGCCGAAAAGAAAACGGGCGCGGTTGCGTTCGGCGGCGCAACGGCGATTATAAAACCACGGCTTTTACCCCGTACTTTTCAAAGATTTCCGTATGCGGCGAAGGCGGCGCGGATTCATCGAACGAAGGAGAATATTTCCGCCCGAGCGAGGCGTATTTTCCGCCCGCAAAGCGATTGTACGGCAAAAGTTCCGCGCGGGTTGCGCCCGCCCGAGCTATGATTTTCGCGATTGAGCCGAGATTTTCGGGCGTATCGGTGACGGCGGGGATCAGCGGCACTCGCGTGACAAACGGCACGCCGCTTTTCGCCAGCGCGAAATAGTTTGAAAGCACGATTTCCGCATCGCCGCCGCAATACTTTTTAAACCCCGCGCGATCGGCGATTTTTAAATCGTATAGCACGAAATCGCATGCCCCGAGCGACTTTTTAAACGTTTCTTCCGGCGCGTAGCCGCTCGTTTGCAGCGCGACGTTCAGCCGCGGATCGAGAAGGGAAACGGTTTCTACGATAAAATCCGTTTGGCAAAGCGGCTCGCCGCCCGAAAACGTTATGCCGCCGCCCGATAAAATCTCCGCGTTTTTATTGAGCTTTTCCGCAAGGCGGGCGGGCGTGTAATCTGCGCCGCAAACGCGGATCAGCCCTTTGGGGCAAGCCGCAGCGCTTTTTTTCGAATACTCCGTTCTGCCGTTCGCGCGCACGGCGGCTTTCAGGCACGCGCCGCAGCCGATACAGCCGTTTTTCGCTTTGACGTATTCTTTTCCGAAACGTTGCCCTTCGGGATTGTGACACCACTCGCAGCGCAGCGGGCAGCCTTTGAAAAACACGGAGGTGCGCAAGCCCGCCCCGTCGAATGCGGAAAATTCTTCTATGGAAAATACGATCGCCGTCATTTTTTGACTCCTTTCGGCTTTACATTCGCGCGGTAAGTGTGATATAATATAGCTATAATTCAGCCTACGAAACCATTATACACCCGGAAAAAGCCTGTTTTCAAGTGTTTTTCCGACGAATTATAGCCAAATTCCGACTTTTACAGAAGAGAGAAGTACTTATGATTTTTCATCAGCCGACAAATTCGGACGCGGACGTATTCAACGCGTTTTTGTACCGCGAAATTGATTACGGGGCGCATTTTCACCGCGGGTGCGAAATTCTGATCGTTTTAAAAGGCGTGCAGAAAGCCGTTGCGGGCGGGAAGCGATACGAAGTGAAAACGGGCGAAGCGTTGTTTTTATGCCCTTACGAACTTCATTCTTACGAGCCTTCGGCGGGCGCGATCACGTTTGCGATCGTATTTTCTGGCGCGTACGCGGAAGCCTTTTCTTCGCGCCACGAAAACGAAACGCCAGCGAAATCGCTGTTTACGATTCCGCGGGAAACGCTGGGGTTTGTGCTTTCGAAATTTTTCGGCGCGGGCGAAGCGGAAACGGTTGCCGCGCTTTTCGATCACGAAGAACGCGGTCGGCTTAGCGCGCCCGAAATCGACGGGCTTACCGTGCGCGCCTGCCTTTACGCGCTGCTCGCCGAGTTTGAAAAAAACGCCGTCTACGTTAAGAGCGAACGCGACGACGAATTTACTTATTCGGCGATAGATTATGTGGAAAAAAATTTCCGCGCGGATATTTCCGTGGCGACGCTCGCGAACGCGCTCGGCTATTCTTACGATTACGTTTCGCGGCTGTTTGCGGCGCGGTTCGGGATTCGGTTTTCTTCGCTGGTGAATCGTTACCGCGCGGAAGAAGCGGCGAAACTGATGGATTCGGAACGCGTTACGGCTACCGAAGCGGCGATGCGCAGCGGCTTTAAAAGCATACGATCTTTTAACCGAATTTTCAAATCGCTTCTCGGCAGAACGCCTACGGGAAGATGAGTCTGCTCTCCCTGTTTGCCCGTTCGCTGCCCGAGCGAACGGGCAAACAAGAGATGAAATGCGGGCGGATGCGCTTATACCGTGCTCATCCGCTCTTTGAAATCCTTTAAAATGCGGCTTTCGATACGCGATATCTGCACCTGCGATACCCCGATCATGCCCGCCACCTCGCTCTGCGTTTTATCGCGGAAATATCGTAAAAAGATGATTTTTCTGTCCCGTTCGGATAATGCCTCCAGCGCCGTTTTCAGCTGCAGTTTATCGAGAAGTTCCTCTTCGCCCTCACCCGAAGCGATGGTATCCATCAGCGTTCTGCCGCCCTCTTCTTCGTCGCCCTTATCGCTTTGCAGAGAAAGCGGCATTCTGGAAGAACCGAGCAGGAACGCCACTTCGCTTTCTTCGATGGAAAACGCCGCCGCGATTTCGCCGAGAGCGGGTTTTCTGCCGTTTTTCAGAGAAAAATCGGAAACGAATCCGTTGATCTCTTTCGCCGTCTGCTTGATGGCGCGCGATACTTTCACGCTGCCGTCGTCGCGCATGAATCGTTTGATTTCGCCCGCGATCATCGGCACCGCATACGTGGAGAATTTCGTTTCGAACGCTTCGTTGTACCCCGCGATCGCTTTTAAAAAACCCATGCAGGCAAGCTGAAACAAATCGTCGTATTCCACGCCTTTGTTCAGATACCGTTTTACGATACATTTTATCAGCGACACGTTTTCGGAAATCAGCGTTTCCTTTGCCGTACCGTCGCCCGATTTCGCTTTTTTTATGAGCGCAGAAGTCTGTTCGTCATTCAGCATTATCCCCTGCCTTTTTGCCGAATTTCTTTTTCATGCGCACTTTTGTGCCCGTTCCCGCGGCGCTTTCCACTTCGCAGCCGTCGGTAAACGTCTGCATGATGGTAAAGCCCATGCCCGAACGTTCCGCGTTGCCCGAAGTGGTGAAAAACGGCTGCAGCGCTTCTTCTACGTTCTCGATGCCGCAGCCCGTATCGGCAACTTCGATATGTAGTTCTCTTGCGCTTTCGTCCGCCTCGCAGGTAATCGTAATATAATTTTCTTCGCTTTCCGCGCCTTTGTACGCGTGCACCACGCAGTTTGTAACCGCTTCGGATACGGCGGTTTTCAAATCGGAAAGCTCGTCGATCGTGGGTTCCATCGCCGCGGCGAACGCCGCCACCGCGCTGCGCGCGAACCCCTCGTTTTCGCCGATCGCCGATATCTTTAAAATCATACGGTTTTTCATTTACGCTCTCCTCCCGCCGTTTACGCCGCTTTCTCTTCCCGCTTTTCCGCACGCCTGCCCTGCGGAAGGCGGCAGTTTCGGCACCACCGTGTATACGCCGGATAGCGAGAGCACTTTGTCCGCTTCGGCGCCTACGTCCGCAAAATATGCGGGAATCGAATACGATGCGAGTTTTTTATATCTGCCGATAAAAAAGCCGATGCCCGTGGAATCCATAAACGTAACGTTCGTCAGGTGAAACACAGCGCCCTCCGCGGCAGCGTTGTCGTCGATGAACGCGTCCGTCTGCCTGCGGATGAGGCGCGCGGCGTGCTCGTCCAGTTCGCCGTCGAAATAAAAATGTAAAATGCCGTTTTTCTTCGTTGCGCTCGCTTTCATTGCCGTGCCTCCTTCGTTTTGCCCCGCGATTTTTCTTCCCGAAAATTATAACGGATAGAAAAACGAAAATTTTGCGCGATTTTGTCGGATTTTAAGCGATTTCGGCGAAAATTCTTGTTCACGCAGGCAAAAACTTCTTCAAACCGTTGACAGAAAACAAAGAATTATGATACAATTAACCTGCATAAGATAGTTTATGCGGCATCTTATTTTGCACAGTTTAGGCTAAGGAGGTAAAAAAATGCCTGAATGGGGAACGGCTTTAATCATCGTAGCGACGGTGATCGTAGTATTTTTGCTGATGGGTTACATCAAGGCTCCGCCCGATACGGCGTACATCATCACGGGGCTGGGAAAGCGGCGTATTTTAATAGGAAAGGCGGGAATCCGCCTCCCCTTTATCGAACGGCTGGATAAACTTTCTCTGCGCGTGATGCAGGTAGACGTAAAAACCAGCGAAGCGGTGCCTACGAACGAATTTATCAACGTTTCCGTAGACGGCGTGGCGAACATCAAAATTTCTTCCGACCCCGAACTTCTGGGGCGCGCGGCGGAATCGCTTCTGAACATGGATCAGCAGGAACTCATCGCGCTGGTAACGCAGGTGCTGGAAGGCAACATGCGCGAAATCGTCGGTTCGGTGGGGCTGAAAGAAATGGTTCAGGATCGTCAGGGCGTGGCGAAGAAAATCACGGAAAACGTTGTGCCCGATATGGAAAAGCTGGGCATCGAAGTGGTGAACTTCAATATTCAGAATTTCAAAGACGGCGCGGGCACGATTGAAAACATGGGTATCGACAACGTGGAGCAGATCCGCAAGAACGCGCAGATCGCCAAAGCAAACGCCCAGCGCGACATTGCGATTGCCTCTTCGCAGGCGCAGGAACAAGCGAACGCCGTAAAGGTGGAATCGGAAAAGAAAATCGCCGAGCAGAACGCCGAACTTTCGGTGCAGCAGGCGGAAATGCAGATCCGCGCAGACACGAAGAAGGCGGAAGCGGACGCCGCGTATTCCATTCAGCAGGAAAATCAGCGCAAGACGATAGAAATTGCAAAAGCGGACGCGGACATCGCGCGGCGCGAAAAAGAAGCGGAAATCGCTCAGGCGGAAATCGCCGTAAAAGAGAAACAGCTGGACGCGGAAATCCGCAAGCAGGCGGACGCGGAAAACTACCGCATCGCGAAAGAAGCGGAAGCCGAACTTATCCGCCGCCAGAAAGAAGCGGACGCGAAAAAGTACGAGGCGACGCAGGAAGCCGCCGCGCACCGCGCTCAGGCGGAAGCAATCCGTTACGCCATGGAACAGGAAGCGGAAGGCGTGAAAGCGAAAGGTCTGGCGGAAGCGCTTGCCATTGAAAAGAAAGCGGAAGCGCAGAAGCGCATGGGCGAAGCCTCCGTGATAGAAATGTATCTGCAGGCACTGCCCGAAATCGTGAAAAACGCAGCCGACCCGCTTGCGCAGACGGATAAAATCGTAATGTACGGCGACGGCAACGCAACGAAGCTGGTGAAAGACGTAATGCACTCCGCAAATCAGGTGGTTGACGGCGTAAAAGAAGCGACGGGCATCGATCTGGCGGCGCTGATTGCGGGCATCGGCGGAGGAAAACTGGCGGCGGCCGCGGCAAAACCTGCGGAAAAGGCGCAGAATCCGCAAGCGGAAGCAGCCGAAGAAGCGGCTATTGCCGACGCGGAAAACAACAAATAAAAAATTTAAAACGGAGAAAAAAATCATGAATAAAATAGGTAAAAAATTCGGCGGACTCATCGTTTGGGCAAGCGCGTACGTAAACGTGATTGTATTTGCGCTTTGCGGCGGATATTTCTTTCTGAAATCGGACGACGAATCCTTGAAAAACGAAACGAAAAAAGCGCTGATCGTTACCCTCATTTTTGTGGGAATCGGCATGATTCAATCGCTTGTGAGCTATCTTTTCACGCTTTGCGGCGTTTCTTATTCCGGCGACTTGTACCGCGCGCATCAGACGATCGGTACGCTGGTATCCGTTGCGAAAATCGCGGTATATGCGGTGTTTGCGGCGCTTTCCGTTTTCGGCGGCAAGAAAGGCGAAGAAAAATCGGAAAAAACCGACGATTCAACCGAAAACGATACGCAGGAAAACAACGGGCAGAACGATTAAGCGATTTTCGGCATAAAAGCATACAAAGCGGGCGGACGATTGCGGTCCGCCCCTCTTTTTGCGCGACCACGGTTTTTCACATTGATATACGACGAACGCTCCGCAAAACAAGCCGAATTTCGGAATACGAAAGAAAGTTTTTGAAACTGCGCGAAAATTGCTTGACAAATCATAAAAAATAAGCTATGATATACAAGCGTTTTGTGATAGAACGCGCCGGGAAGTGCAAGCGAGGGCCTTTAGCTCAGTGGTCAGAGCTGTCGGCTCATAACCGATTGGTCCGCGGTTCGAATCCGTGAAGGCCCACCAAAATTCCGCTTTTCCCTGCGTTTGTTTATGTTACGGCGCAATAAATTACAGCCGTTTTACGGCCCGGTAGCTCAGTTGGTTAGAGCGCCAGCCTGTCACGCTGGAGGTCACGAGTTCGAGCCTCGTTTGGGTCGCCAGATGCCTCGATAGCTCAGTCGGTAGAGCAAGGGACTGAAAATCCCTCTGTCGGCGGTTCGATTCCACCTTGAGGCACCAAAATGCCGGCGTAGCTCAATTGGCAGAGCAGCTGATTTGTAATCAGCAGGTTGTGGGTTCGATTCCAATCGCCGGCTCCACCCGCAGTACAGCTTGAAAGCACAACGTTTAATCGGACAGATTCCAGAGCGGCCAAATGGATCAGACTGTAAATCTGACGTCTTCGACTTCGGTGGTTCGAATCCACCTCTGTCCACCACGGCTTAGCGTTTATGCAAAAATCATTGCATAAACGCTAATTTTATATTGTATAAATGTATAATTATATACTCTTTTTTGCGGTTTTGGCATCGTTTGGGAAAGAATTTTGGGAAGGAAATAGTTGCTCTGTTAAATATTTTTTTGTCGGTACGGGGAAGATTGCTAAGTCCATTTGTTTTTTCTTAAAATCATCGGGAAATAATTCTGAGCTTTGGTTGCTCTTTCGGTACGGTATTTTTCGATTTCCCGCGGAACGGTTTTTTGTAAAAATTTTGCTTTTGCCTTATTCAGATCGTTTGCGGCGGCGGAAATGCAAAATCCGTTGGAGCGGTAGCGGATTTCGTAGCAAAAAGTGTTTTTACCGCTTTTACGTTTGATGACGTGCGCAACGAGTCCGTTGGCGATAAATTGTTTTTTGAAAGTGGTTGCCATTTTTAAAGTTTCTTCGTTTGTGAATTTCATCACGGACGAAACGGCGGATCGCTGATTTTCTTGCGCGCGAAAGTTGTCTTTTTGCTGTGCGTAACACTCAAAAAGACTGCTTAAATAGAGCGAAATGCGTTCGTTTGCGTTAGGTTAAATTGCATAGAAATAAAATAAGCCGCAGTTTCCGATTGAAACCGCGGCTTAAAAGTTATACGCAATATTTTTACCCCTTGACGGGGGAGACTTTTTTGATACGAAAAATAGCTTAAAAAATATTGCCTGTTTATTGAAATGTATTTTAAAGAGAATTAAAAATATAGTTTTGGCTAAAATCGGTTATATGTAATCTTTCAGAAAACGATAATATTTCGGTACGTGAAATTTTCCTTGCATAGTGGGGAAAAGGGCAAAAAGATGTTTTTCCATAACTTCGCCGTCGGTATCTAATCGGTATGCGTTGAAATAAACATCCCCGTCGCCCGTGAAAATTTTTCGTTTATCGAAAGATAATTCCGCTATGTATCCGTTTTCGGTGCGGGTAACGTTCGATTTTACAAAACAATCTTTTTTAAAATCGATTTGTAATACAGGATAACCTTTTTCGTCCGTTCCGCAGTAGGTCATTTTCGCGATCATCAGTTTGTTTTCGGGACTGATTTCGATTTCGTAATAGACTTTTCTTTCGGGATCGGTGCCGATTAAAATTTCGCAGGCATCGCCTTCGGAATGAATATCGTTGTAGCAATGATGGGGGCAAAAACAAGTTGAATGTTCGGCATAAAAAGTGAAATGCAGAACATTTTCCTTTTCGGTGATTTCCAAAGCGGTGTTGTAAATGGCGTCGCTTCCGTCCATGCAATTTTTTAAATAGTACTTCATAAGCGAGATTCGCCTCCTGAAAAATTTTGTTCGCTTGCTTGGGTTGCTTTTTGTTTGTTTTGCAATAGTTGAAACTGTTTCGGCGTACAATTCATAATCGCTTTGAAATTTGCCGAAAAAGAGCTTTGTTTCTGATAGCCGAGAATCTGTGCAATATCGATAATACGCATGTTGTTTTCGGAAAGCAGAGTTAAGGAGTATTTTATTCTTTGCCGGGTAATATAGTCTATCAATTTCTCACCCGTATATTTTTTAAATTCGCGACTCAAATGTTCCGGGCGATACCCGTATTTTTCGGCAAGGGCGGTGATGTTCGAGCTGATAGCGTCGATGGTGTTCAGATCTGCAAGCAAATCGTTCAGCCATTGAGGATAATTATGATTGATCAGTCCTTTTTCTTCAAGATACGCACCGAGCAAACTGACGATGATGATTTTATGAAAATTATAGGCAAGTTCGCTTGATTGATTGTTGATAAGATAATCTATTTTATTATCAAGAGATTCCAGAAGTGCATTTGAAACGTTAAATACGATAGGCTTTTCCGATTGTAATATATCATCATATAATTGAGAATCGATTACGTCGCAGCAACTTTTAAAAGGATCTTGAAAAACATATACGTCGATATGCTCGTATTTTTTCGGGTTTGTCGGCATTATGTCGTCAAAAAAATGGCAATCGGAAGGACGAAGCAAGGTGCAGATTCCACGGGCAATGGGGTAACGTATATTATTAATAACATTAGTACAATGTCCCCGCCGGATAAAAGAAAACTCAAAAAATGTATGATTATGCGTGATTAACGGCGGTTCGTAGATAGGTGCAAGTAAACTATGACCGGTTTTTAAGATATATCTGTCGTTATAAATCATCGTTTTCTCCTTGTAAATATTCTAATACATTTTGAAAGAAAATTCAATGCTTTTGATAAGAAAAATTTAAAATATCAAAAAATGGGTAATTTTAATTTGTTTTTGGGGTAGAAATACAATTATTGTCTGTGATATAATATTTATGCAAAAAAAAATCGGATCGTTGCGTGTTATTGCGATAAAAACGATCGACGGGAGTAAATGATGGAAGAACTAATACAGTCAAAAGAAAAAGTTCAACCGAAAAAAATTAAAATCGACAAACATAAAACATTGTTTATGGCAAGCTTTTTGGCGATTCCTATCATCAACTTTTTGATTTTTTTCGTGTATACGAATATCAGCTCGTTTTTTATGGCGTTTCAACGCCCGATTTACGACGGCGCAACCGAGATGTATTTCACGATGGAAAACTTTCAGAAGGTTTTTAATAGTTTTTTTGTGGATGCGGACGGAACTTTGCGGACAGGATTGATCAATACGGTGCTTTTTTATTTATCCGGCACGTTGATCATTATGCCCGTATCGATATTAATGAGCTATTTCATCTATAAAAAGATTCCGGGGTACAGATCGTTCCGATTTATTGCGTATCTTCCTCAAATTATAGCAAGCTCTGCGCTGGTAATCATTTTTAAATATTCGTTATCTTCGGGCGGACCTTTGGCCGCAATTTATAAAGCGGTTGGGCGAGAGTACTCAAACCCTTTGATACGAGAACCGGGCGCGATAATTACTCTTTTGATTTATAACGTGATGTTCGGCTTCGGCGGCAATCTGATTGTATACGGCGGGGCGATGGGCAGTATCAATGCGGAAGTATTGGAAGCCGGCGAGCTTGACGGGTGTACGTGGTTTCAGGAATTGATTTATCTGATTATTCCGATGATGTGGGCTACGCTTTCTACGTCGTTTATTTTAGGACTTGCGGGTATTCTCGGCTCGTCCGGACCGATTCTTGCGTTTACGAAAGGACAGTATGGTACTACTACGCTTTCATTCCAGATTTATAATCTGGTGTCCGGCGTAAACGGATATAAAGATTTGTATTATGCTTCGGCGATCGGTATTACGATGACGGTGATTATGTTCCCGATGGTTATGGCTTTAAAACGTTTGGTGTTTAACGAGGGAAAGGAAAATTGATATGAGAAAGAATACGTCTTTATCGCGAAAAATTACATTCAGCGTTGCATTTATTTTATTCGTATTGTATTGCGCGTTTATTTTGTTTTTCTTTGTTTTTGCGTTTGCGATTGCCACAAAAACGGATATGAAAACGTTTACCGCCGATCAGATCGCGGGGAAACTGTTTTCGTTTTCCGTTCCGATGAATTTAAAAAACTTTGTTTTAGCGTTGTCGGAATGGGATGATATCAGCGAATACGGCGGATACGCCACGATGATCTGGAACTCGGTTTGGCGCACCGTAGGCTATGTGGTGATTTCGCAGTTGTCTACGGCAATGGTCTGCTATATTTTGTGTTTTTACAAAAACAAATTTACTAAAATTATCTATAATTTAGGATTGTTTTTAACGATTTTGCCTTTATACGGGGCGGCGGGTGCGCAATATAAATTATACAGCGATTTGGGGCTTATCAATAATCCGTTGATTTTGTATGCGGATATTACGTTATACGGCGGTTGGTTTTTCTTTATGTATGCATTTTGGAAATCGATTGCCTGGGAATATGCGGAAGCGGCTTTTGTAGACGGCGCGAATCACTACATGGTGTTTTTCAGAATTATGTTGCCTATGTTTATTCCCGGAATGATGGCGCTTTCCGTTATGTCTTTCATCGGCACGTGGAACGGGTATGAATCTACTCTGTTGTATATGGATCAATATCCGAACTTGGCTTACGGTATTTACGCGTATAGCGAAATATCGAAATACAAAGCGAATACGCCCGCATATTTTGCCGGTGTGTTGATTGCGTTATTGCCCGCTTTGATACTTTTTGCGATTTTCCAGAACTCGATTATGGAAAAAGTGTATCTCGGCGGCTTAAAAGGTTAAACTAAGAATTTATTGTGGAGGAGAAAATTATGAAGACTTTTAAAAAATTCGGCGTAGGTATTCTTGCCGCGGTGTTGGCGTTTGGCGCAACCGGGTGCAAAAAAGAAGACAACAGCGATACGTTGGTGATTACCGCATTAGAACAAGGGTATGGTGTGGAATGGCTGAATAACATTGTTGACGCCTACAAGAAGAAAACGGGAAACAACGTTAAAGTAGTGAATAAATTCGGCAGCGCGGGGCAAGCGGCGATTGAAACCGAAATATCTTCGCTTTCGAATAAAACGGATATTTTCATTACGGAAAAAGAAAATTTCTTTACGTCGGTGCGTGCCGGTGCCGTTACGGTAGGCGGTGTTAAATACGACTCTTATTATGAGAATCTTAACGACGTTTACGAAGCCGAATTAAAGGGCGAAAACGGCGCGACGATCAAGAGTAAGATGACTAAGGCTTATCTCGATTATAACGAGGTAGACGGGAATTACTATTCTTTGCCCTGGCAGAACGGCGTCCTCGGAATTGTTTTGAATCTTGACGTGTGGAATAAACTCGGTTACACGGTTTCGGATATTCCCCGCACAACGGAAGAAATGTTTGAAATTTGCGACGAAATCGTAGCAAAATGCAAATCGAACGCGGATTTAAAAAATATTGCGCCGTTTATTTATTCCGCTTCGGAAGAATACTATTCTTCGTTCTTGCATATGTGGATGGCACAGTATGAAGGGAGTAAAACTTTCGGATATTTCCTGAACGGAAAAGATCCCGACGGAGAAGTTTCCGAATATGTGTATACATTCGACGGGCAAGAAAAGACGTTGCAGATTATGGATCGGCTGCTCGATAAAGAAAAGGGCTATCAGCACAGCAATTCCGACGAACTCGGATTTACCGACATGCAAAGTTACTTTTTAAGCGATCAGGCGGCATTTTGCGTGAACGGCGCGTGGCTCGATATCGAAATGGAAAACTATAAAGATAAAGCGATAGAATTTATTCCTACGCCCGTGATCAGCGACGTAACGGAAAAATTTGACGTGTCTTCCGATAAATCGGACGCGAAATTGCGTGAAATAATCGATTTTGTGGATGCCCACAAGAACGCAGGCGACAATACGGGCAAGCCTTCCGGCGTAACGGACAGCGACGTAGAAATCGTGCGCGAAGCGCGCCAAATGAAATATAAGCGCGGGGCTTGCGGCAATGTATTTATTCCTTCTTTCAGTACAAAAATCGATAAAGCGAAAGATTTCTTGAAATTTATGTATTCCGACGAAGGCTTGAATATTTATTACGATACAATGAACGGAGCTACTTTGCCGCTGTCGCTTTCTACGGGAAACTATGCGGATAAGAGTGATATGTCTGTGTTCAGAAAAAATATTAAAGAGGTAATCGAAGAAGGTTGTTTTGTAAACGTTGCCCTGGCGGGAAAAGCAAGAATTTATTCGGTTGGCGGCGTTTCGATCAATTTTAATAACGGAAATCTCGGCTTAGCTCCGTATTATCTGAGAAATAAAGAATACACCGTGAAGCAGATTATCGATAAAAATCAAGCGTATGTGTCGGATAACTGGCAGAAAATTAAAAATACTCTTTGAGTAAAAGGGGCGAATGTATGAAAAAAATTATCGGGATTATATGTTCCGTTTTCCTGGTGGCGCAAACCGCGATGTTTGCAGGGTGCGGCAAGGAAGAGGAAAAGAAAGGTAACGTAAACGAGTTAGTGGACGTTTGGTCTACTTACGGCGCAACAAAAGTATTGCAGAATCAAAAAGAAAGCGTTTCTTATCACAATCTTGGCGAAGGTATTTCGATTTCGATGATGAAGAACGAAAGCGAAGGAACACAACTTGTGCTTACCGCTAAGCAAGACGTTTCTTCGTATGAATTGATCGGCGGCGATCTGAAAGACGATGCCGGCAATGTGATTTCGAAAGACGATATCGGTATTTATCATCAGAAATATATCACGATTACGAAACGTGCAAATGCAGAGATGAACCCCGCTTTTGCCGTGGGCGATTATATTCCCGATATGCTGCTTGATATGGATAAAGCGGTTGAATATAAAGAAAATACGATTAAGTCGGGCGAAAATCAGAGCATATACGTGGAAGTGGAAACCAAAAGCGATACGAAAGCCGGCACATATAAAGGCGATTTTACTTTAAAGGTGGACGGCGCGGAAGTTTCTGTACCCGTTACCGTTACGGTATGGGATTTCGGCTTTGACGGAAAGAGCGAATTCAAGTCTGTTTTTCTTCTGTATACTTGGGGGCTTCTGCATGGCGAATACGATTGTTCCGACGAGATGATTCTCAATTATATGGAAACCGCGTTGAAATACGATATATGTATTTATCCCGTAGGGACGTTCGATTACAATGCGACGGAAGAAGTTGATACTTATACCGGATTTATCGATTACGTAGTGGATGCTTACGACAGAAGCGAAGCGTTTAATACCATTATCGTTCCCATTGCTTTGGGAGGCGATTTTAAAGCGTATTCCTCCGACGGACAACCGTCGGGCGATTCACAGAGTATTTTAGAATATCTCAACGGCTTGCTTGAAAAATCCACGCCCGAAAAGCCTTACCTCGATCACGTGGTGTTTTATGTTTCCGGCTTAGACGAAGCGGATATGCGACCTGCCGACTGGGAAAAATCGAAAAATATTTTCGGTGTCGGAGGCGAAATAGATCAACTGTATTCGTATTTAAGCGCAGAAATTCAAAAAAGCGACGCTTATAAAAGTTTCAACGCCGATTATCAGGCAAAAATCGTTACCGCGGTGGAAAACGTGCCGATGGTGTTTACGAACGTAGGATTTATGAGCGACGCGGTCGGTGTATTCGATTCGGCTACGTTCTGCCCGTTGATTGATAATTTTGCCGATCCCGTTCAGGCCGAAAAATATACGGAAGCGGCGCAAAAGTATAATAACGGAAATTTATGGACGTATACCTGCACGGGATGCCAGTATCCGTATCCTTCATTCCATATCGATGATTATAACTACGGTAACAGAGCCGCGGGGATGATGTATAAATATTACAACGTCAACGGATTTTTGTACTGGCAAACGGCTCAGTATTATCCGAGTGCATACGGATTCGATACGTTTCTCGATCCGTATACGATGGCGGGGCGTTCGGGGTTGATCTGGAACGGCGAAGGGTGTCTGTTCTATCCCGGTGCAAAATACGGAAGTAAAAATCCGTTCCCGTCCACGCGGCTTGTAACATACAGAGATTCTATGGAAGATTATAATATGATCTCCGTGTTGGAAAATCTTTTAAACGAGTATACCGATAAGAAGAATATCGAAAAAATTGACGTGAACGAGTATCTTGCCGACGTATATGCCTCGGTTTTCTGTAATGCCGAATATTATCTGGACGATTCGTTGGTGTATATTGCGAGAGAAGAACTTGCAAAAAGAATTATTTCTTTGCAAAACGGCGTATTGATCGAAGATAAAAAGGCTGTTGTAACAATCAATGCTTTTTCGGATTCCGCAAATACGATCGAAAAAACGGAAGGCAGCACCGTTTCGTTGAATAGCGGGGCGGCGGAAATCTGCATTAAAGCGGTGGATCGCGGCGACGATAATAAAAACAGAAGATACAGCACTTATGTGCAGTTCCGGGTGAACGGACTTGCCGACGCAACGAATCTGGTATTTAACATTACGAATACTACGGGCAGAGCAATCGAATTCGACATAGGTTTTATCGATTCCGACGGCACGAATAATTATGCGGGCGGCGTATATCTGGCGGCAGGAGCGACGAAGAAAGAAAACATTTACTTTAATCGTTCGTTGAACGCGAAATTATCGAAGATAAAATACGTAAGATTCTATTTCGATAATATGGTGCTTGACGCAAGTGGAAATTATGTGCTTAGCCCCGACGTTAAGTTTACGTTAAGCAATCTGGTTTATGAAAAACGGGTGGGTTAAAATGATGAAAAAAAGAAAATTTTTGTATGGCTTTTTGTGCGTTTTATTGCTTTTTTCCGTTTTTGTCGGCGTGTGCGCATGCAAAAAAGACGATAAGCCCGCCGATGACGGAACGCAGGAACAGAATATCGCGGGGCTGGCGAACGGTTTCGATACGATCGATGATTTGTATTCGATGAAATTCAACGTGGGTACAGACTATCCCGCCGATTATAAGGGTGAGATCAATACCGACAAAAATTATATCAAAGACGGAAAAGGCAGTCTGAAAATTACTTACCGTTCGGGCGGGCATCCAGAACCGGTGATCTATTGTTCGAATATTAAAGATTTGAATTTGCAGGATCTGAAATCGGCTACGTGTTGGGTGTATAACGATACGGAATATTCTTTTACGGTAAACTTTAACTTACTGAGAAAAAACAACACGGCAAAGAAAGTTGCGATGTTTACACAGGAATATACCGTAAAATCCCGTGAATGGACGTTGCTCGAGTTGCCCATAAACAATATTGTGATGCAGTATAACGGCGATAATGTACTCGGATTCGGAGTGGAGTTTGTGTGCCGCGTTCCTACCGAGGGAACGGATGAGCCTCAAGTGCCGTTTACGTTTTATCTTGATACGTTCGTATTGAATTACGGCGCGGAATTAAACGCAGAGGACAGAGAGTACAAGACGAAAATCGACAACGTAATCGCCGCTATCGATAAACTGCCCAACGGCATTTCGGAAAGCGACGAAACTCAGATTCGCGATGTGTACGACATGTATACCGAATTGCCGGAAATTTATAAAGGCGCGGTAACAAATTATTCGAGATACGAAAGTGCCGTTTCGAAATTGATGTCCGAACTTTACAAAAACAAAAAAACGGAAGAGTCGAGTCCCGTGCTGTTTACGGACAGATTTTTCGGCGTAAACCATTTCTCGCTTGCTTCTACGTATTCGACGACGGCGAAAGTAGAATACAACGAAAACGAGAAATACGGCAATGAAACGGGAAGTACGGCGTTTGTTTTCGACGGGCAATCGGCTTCGCCCTGGGCTGCCTGGAATTTCACTACGAGCGCGCCTTTATCGAGCTACGATTATATCAGTTTCTACGTAAAGAATAATACCGATAACGACGTGATTATGTTCTTTACCTGGTCGAACAACCGCACCATACCGAAAGGCGACTGGGTGAAGGTGGAAATTCCTACTTCTGCTTTCGGAATCAATTTCAACGAACTTGAAATCACGGGCGTAGGGCAGGCGACGCTGACGGGAAAACTTTATTTTTCCGCAATCAACTGCTATTCGTCGGGAATCGACGGATTATTTGAAAACGCTTTAACGTCTTACAACGTAGAGGGCGGCGAACAAACCGCTTCAGACGGCGTAACCGCGTTTACATCCGCCGCGAACGGCTTAACGATAAAATTAAACAAGACGCGAACGGATTATCACGGCGTGATCAATGCGTATGCAAATATTTATGTGGATAAATATTATGCAATGAACGTACTGAATGCCGAAGGTCAAACGGAATATACGATTTCGCTTACAAAAGGCTGGAATACCGTGGCGTTCCGTTCGAATCGCTACAATTTCGAAAAAGCGGTAGCTTTGCAATTCGATACAGCTGCGGGCGAAACGATAAAAATCAAAGAATTTATCATCGGTCTGAATATGCGCGACGCGGTATTGAATACGTATATGCTTCATTCGTGGCGTCCGACGGGTGCGCTTACGAAAGACGATTTGCAAAACGCCGTTGATTTTCTCGAAAGTTATTATGCTCTTACCGACAGCGACAAAAAGCTTTTAAAGGGAAACGTAGAAACGATTGAAACGGACGTAGAAAACGTAACGGCGAATTTCGAAACGGCATTGAAATCTTTGATCGATTCGTTGAACGCAACGTTTGTATACGCCGACGCTACCGTTTTGAATAACGCATACGCTGCTTATACGCAAATTAAAGAATTGAACTTCCTGAACGCGGAATATGTTTCGAAAGCGGAAGCAATCATTAAAAAATGGAGCAACTTGCCGAATCAGCCTTTGAATTTCGAAAAAGCGGCGGACAGAGAGATTATTTCCATAAAGAGCGTTACGAAAGGGGAAAGCGATCCGTATACGACAATGCACGACGACGATCCTTCGTATAACGTATTCGAGGCGTATTTCGATTCAGAGTACGGCTATGTGGCGGAACTCAAAAATCCTACGTATTCGGGCGTGGGCGTAAAATTCAATTTCCACACGGTGAGCGAAGCAAACGAACGGCTGAAATCGGTGATTAACGGCTACGATTACGTGGTGTTTTATCTGTACAATCCATTGTCGAGCGCGTACACCGTAACGGCGAGAATTTCTAACTACAACTGGGGACTTACCTATCTTGCTCCGCAAAAATTAGAAAGCGGCTGGAATATGCTTTCTTTGAAAGTTTCCGAATTCGCAGCGGCGATGGAAGATTCTTCGTATCTGTACGTTTATGTGCAGAAGAACGGCGTTGATGACAGCGGACTTTTGCGCTACTTCGCAAACGGTACGTCCGCTACCTTGAAGATTTCGTCGTACAACTTGTATAAAGACAGCGCATATCAAACCTTTATCAAAGAATACGAAGAAGAGAAAAAGCAAGCCGAGCAAAAGAAAATCAACGAGATTATCGCTCAGATTAAAGCTTTGCCCGCGATCGGCGATTTGAAGAGCAAATCTTCGGAGTCAGACAACGAATTGCTCGGTATTCAGGCAATGCACGATGTATACGGCGATAAAATCACGAATTATACCGACTTCCTCGCCTATAAAGCGGAATATGAAAAACTGCCTTATATCGTGCTTGACGCGGAAAGCGAAAGCTCGTTGATATCCGCCTCGAAGCGGCACGAGAACGATATTGCCGCGGATTGCTACGATCGCACGATGCAATTCACCGTGAAATCGGCGCAGGATTCCGTTTACGGCGACGTATTCGAAATTGCCGACGTAAATCATGACGGTGCGTTTTTGAGAATCAATTTCCATACGGGATTGACGAATGCAAGGGAGTATTGGGCGAAGAAACTCGATAACGTAACCGGCGTGTACTTCTATGTGTATAACCCGCTTGATACGGATATCGTAGCGCGAATCATGCAAGGCGATTGGGTGGTGCTGAATTCGGGTACGGAAAACGAATGTAAGTATACGTTGAAGCCCGGCTGGAACGTGATTTCGCTTTCGAAAAGCACTTTCCTCGATTCTACGAATATCGATAACAGAGATACGGCGAAATACGGCGATAACAGCAATATCGTGAAATCAGATTGCGGATATTATCTGATGATTCTCGACGAAAATAAACAGCTTTCCGCGAACGGGAAGAATTTGAAAATATCCTCGTTCTACGGGCTTGAAAGCGGCAAAACCGTGCCGGAAGTGCCGAATGTGGAACGCTGCACCGTAACGTTCGATTCCGACGGCGGCAGCGCGGTTGCGGCGCAACAAGTGGTAAAAGGCGGTTTCGTGCAAGAGCCGAAAGCTCCTGCGAAAGCGAGCGGAAGCGCAAACACGGTGATCGTATTCGACGGCTGGTATTACGGCGATAAAAAATGGAATTTCGCTACGGATAAAGTAACTTCCGATATTACGCTGAAAGCGAAGTGGAAAGTGATCGAATATTCCGAGCCTTTGCCGATTGATTAAAAAAACGGTGAAAACCGTTAAATAAATATACAAGGAGGAATTTAAATGAGTACTATTGCAAAACGTAAGAATCAATATGTCAGATTAAAAATCGACATATTGATTCTTGAAAAGTCAGTGGAAACGGACTTTTTGTCCACATCTGGTGGGGTTTACGAGCCGGATAAGGGTTGGGATCCTTGGGAGGAAAAACAATGAAAAAACAAATCAAAACAAAAATGTTAAGTTTGGCATTGATTGCGGGCGTTGCGGCTACGGCGGGCGCGCTTGCATTGAATCATTCTGCAAAGCAAGCGGCAGCCGAAGGAAACGCCGCCTCGTTTCAGATGGAAAACACCGTGCGTTTGCGCCTGAACGGCGATGGTTTGGCATTCTCGGTGAAAATGGACGGGACGAAGTATAACGAAATTAAAAACGACGAAAATAAATCGTTGTATTTTATCGTGATGCCTTCGATGTATCTCGGCAACGTGAAAACGGCTGACGGGTATAATTATGCGGCGGCAATCGCGCGCGATGGTAACGGCGATTACAATTATAAAGATTCGCATTGTCTTTACGTGAACGCATCGGAAGCGATTTATCAAAGCGGCGAAGACTATTACGCTTTGGGCGGCGTAAGCGACGTTCTCGAAGCGAACAGAAAGCTCGATTACGTGGCGGTTGCGTGCGTTGAAACGAAAACCGCAAGCGGCTATGAATACGAATATGCCGCGCTTCCCGAAGGGAAAAAGCAGATGCCCACGGTCAGTCAGTATACTACGCTTTCTAAATCGGTGTTGTATTCTACTACCGATTATTCCGCGCAAATCGCTCAATATTACAGCTGGTTCGGCAAGGGCGAATACGCTTTAACGATTGCAACGACCGAAGATTATAAAGCTCTCGTAGGTAAAATTAACGGCGGCGCAGATCTTGCGGATATGGAACTTCGCATCAATTCGGGCGTAGATAGAACGCAGGTAACGTTAAACGAAGGCATGGCGTTACCCGCTAAGCAAGTTACATACAGTACCGTGAAATTTTACGATGACGACGGAAAGACTTTACTTTCTTCGGCAGACGTAAACAAGGACGGAAGCGTAACGCCGACAACTCCTGAAAAAGCGGCTACCGAAGAGTATACTTATACGTTTGAAAAATGGGTAACCGAAAAGGACGGCGACGTAGCGGCTTCGTTTGAAAATATCACGGCGAATATGAGCGTTTACGCGAAATGGGCAGAAACTAAAAACAAATATTCCGTTAAATGGGTTGTTGATGGCATTGCGGTAAAAGAAGAGCAAGTTGAATATGGAGTAGTGCCTTCGTTTGGCAGCACAGATCCCGTGAAAGCCGCGGATGAAAAAGCCACATATACGTTTGCGGGCTGGGATAGCGAAGTTGTTGCCGTAAAAAAGGACGTAACATATACAGCCGTATTTACTAAAAATGTAAAACCGTATTATGCATTCATCGATATGTCTGCACCTGCGGACTTGGATTTGTTTTCGGGTGAAAAATACAATTCGACAGATAAGTATGCAGATACGTATACGTCCGACTATGTTCTTAATAAAACCCATAATAACGATGAGATTATCGGTGATTATTTAGAAACCACTGTAAATCATAGCGGCGCGATGCTCAGAATAAACTATCAGACGGGACTTGAAGACGGCAGAGCATATTTCAACGAAAAATTATCGGATCACAATAAAGTTGTATTTTACATTAACAGTCCTGTTTCTAACGTTACGTTACGGTTAATGCGCGGCGATTGGGGAATTGTGAAGGCAAAACAGGTTCTTTCTTCGGGCTGGAATGCGATTGTAATAGAGAAACAAGATTTTGTGGATGCGAGCGGTACGTATATGGACGGAGAAAGTCAATGCGGTTTGTATTTAATGATACAAGACGACGGCGCATTAAATAATAAAACATTGAAAATTTCCTCTTTTTATGCTTATACCGAAGCGGGATATGAAAACAGAAATTATAACGTAACGTTTAAAAACGGAGATGAAGTTTTACAAGAAGGCAAAGTGTTCTACGGATTGACTCCGATTTATAACGGAGATACGCCGGTAAAAGTAGCAGATGGCTATACCTATGCGTTCAATGGTTGGGATAAAGAAATTTCACCTGTAACGGGCGATGTAGAATATATCGCACGGTTTATTCGTTTGTTCGGTGTTACAAAATATTACACGGCGTTAGACTCGAAAAAAATAATTTTTGATACGAATTTAACTATCGCTCAGTCCGGTTTGAAAGAGGGAAATACGATTACCGGTTTCGTGACGGCTTCCAACGGAACGAATGAGGGCGGGCTCAGTTTGTATTATAAAACAGCAACTACGTTCACGGTGTATAATCATGGCGGCACGTTTGCCATCGGTTTTGACGCTGAAAATCTTCCGGCGTCAGCGATCGTAACGTTTACGAAAGGCACAATATTCAACATAAACGGAGTTGAATATGCATTAGATCAAACTTATGTATTTTATAGCAATGCATATACGAATAAGGATAATTTTTCGGAATATACGCTTAGTAGATTTGTAGCCGGCAACGCATTTTTAAGTTCGATTCCAAAGGATGAAAGGGGTGGCGGAAGTTATTACACGCAAGTACAACTTACAAGCGGCGGGGTAACTTCTACCGAGTGGATTTATTTGCAGTTTGATAATTATGGAGAGCAAATGGTCGTAAACGTTAAGCGCAATGAAGATGCAACTTGCGGATGGAAGACTGGTGACGTGGTGTATATCAAAAAAGGCACAGTGGCTTCATATTGGAGCAATGTGGCGATTTCTGCCGAAGATTATACTCTCACTAAAACGGCTGATGGTTGGGTGTTGGCAACCGGCGCTCCCACGATTTAAAAATACGGCTGAAATTAAGTATCTCTATCCCAAATGCGTGGCGGAAAGCGTTGCCACTTTCCGCCACAACTTTAAAAGAATTCAATGATTATGAAAGACAATAAGTACAATTTTAAAAATATAAAGCGTCAGTCCGTGCCGTTCTGGTCCTGGAACGACAAATTGGAAAACGATCGGCTGATAAAGCAAGTAGAGTGGATGAAGAACGAAGGCTTCGGCGGCTTTTTTATGCACGCGCGCTCTGGACTTGCCACGGAATATCTTTCCGAAGAATGGTTCGGCGCGATTAAAGAATGCGCGTTGAAAGCCAAAGAGCTTGGCATGGACGCGTGGGCTTATGACGAAAACGGTTGGCCGAGCGGTTTTGTAGGGGGAAAACTTCTTGAAAACGAAAACAACAGGGAGAATTATCTGACTTTTGAAAAAGGCGTATTCGATGAAAACGCGTTTGTTTCTTACGATATATCTTCCGATAAAATAAAAAGATTAAACAAAGGCGAAAAGTGCGATACCGCGCTGAATATTTATAAGCATACTTCTTTATCTACGGTAGATATTCTCGACGATAAAGTGGTGGATCGTTTTATTGCCGAAACGCATGAAAAATACAACGAATATTTCGGCGGAAAGCTCGGCGAATATATCAAAGGCTTTTTCACCGACGAGCCTCAGTATTATGCTACGGCAACGCCGTATCCGCATTTGATTGAGAAATACTTCCGCACACATTACGGCGTGAATATTTTAGATCAACTGGGTTTATTATACTGCGAAAAGCAAGGATACCGAGAGTTCAGATATAAATATTACTACGTTTGTCAACAGTTATTTTTGCATAATTATTCCGAAAAGTTATACAATTGGTGCAGCGAACACGGCGTGAAGCTGACGGGGCATTATATCGAAGAAATGGGCATAACGCAGCAAATGTATTATTGCGCGGGGATTATGCCGTTTTACGAATACGAGCATATTCCCGGAATCGACTGGCTTTGCAGAAGATTTTTAACCGTCATTCCCGCGAAACAGCTTGTAAGCGCGGGTGCGCAGCTCGGAAAGGACGAAATGCTTACGGAAACCTTTGCGCTTACGGGGTGGGACGTAACGCCTACGGAATTGAAAGCGATTGCCGAATTTCAGTTTTTGTACGGCATTAACATAATGTGTATGCACTTATTGCCGTATTCGGAACTTGGACACAGAAAAAACGATTACCCCGTACATTTTTCTTCATCGAACGCGTGGGCAGACGACGTGTTGCCGAAATTCAACGGTTATTTCGATCGGCTCGGCGCATTGATGCGCGGCAGCGAAGAAGACGTGAAAGCGGCTGTATTGCACCCTATCCGCACGGCATATCTCACCTATAATAGCGGCGAAAGCGATAAAGTAGGGGACGCGTTCCGGGAGGCAAGCGAGTATCTGGCGAACGAGCAGATAGCGTTCCATTATCTCGACGAAACGTTGTTTGAAAAGCACGGCTTTGTGGACGGCGCTTCGCTGGTCTGCGGGAAATGCGCATATAAATATTTGATAATCGTTCCCGAAACGCTGACGATGGGAAAATTTACCGAGCAGGCGGTGCGGCAGTTTGTAGCAAACGGCGGCAAGGTGCTTTTAATGGGCGAAAAGCCTTTATATGTTGAAGGCGAGCCGTATTCTTACGAGTATTTGCATACGAACACGTCGATAGAAGAAATGAAAGCGGCGCAGAATTATCGGTTGAATTATCAGGGCGGCAAGGTGCGCTCTTGTTTGAAGCATACCGCTCAGGGTGATTTTTTGATGGCGCTGAATATCGACGGTTTCGAAACGGCGGAATGCGAGCTTGATTTAAACGGTAGCGTGAAGCTTCTGGACTTGTATTGCGAAAACGTATACGACGCCGGGAAAAAGTTTACCTTAAAGCCTTACGAATCGAAAATACTGCTGATCGATTATCAAGGCGAAAGCGCGGCGGAAACGAAAAACGAAACGGTGGTTTTGCCCGCGAAAGGCTACGAAGTGGTGTCTTCCGACGAAAATTATATGGTGCTTGATACGGCGAAGTTTTCGTTTGACGGAAAAAAGTACACGCCTTCGCACCCGATTCCCGCAATTTTCGAGCATTTGATCAAGACGAAATACAACGGCGATTTATATTTGAAATTCGAGTTCGATTGCAATTATATCGCCGAAGATATGCGTGTGATTTATGAAAATTGTCAGGCGGCGGAATTTACTGTAAACGGCAAAAAAATCGTATTCGACGGATGTTCGAAGATCGATCCGAATATGATTACGGCAAAAATAGCAAGTTGTGTAAAAATCGGGCATAACGAAATTATCGAAAAGATTCATTTCTACGAGGACGATATCGTGTTTACCGCGTTGTACGGCGAGGGCGTAACGGAAACGCTTCGGAATTGTCTGGTGTACAATACGTATATCGATACGTTGCGGTTGTCCGGGCATTTCGGCGTGTATACGAAAGACGGACTGAAAGAAACCGCATTGAAAAACTTCTATACGGCAAAAGAATTTTATATCGATAAGCCGAAAACGGCGGTAGACGATTTGATTTTCGACGGATATTTGTTTTTTGCGGGTAAAATACGGCTGAAAAAAGAGCTTATGCTTGATAAAACGGACGTATCTTTAAAAATCACGGGCAGAATCCATTTTGCGAAACTGTACGTAAACGGCGAGTATGCGGGCGATTATATGTTTAACGATACGTTGGATATATCGAAGTTTGCAAAGCTCGGCAAAAACGAAATCGAAGTGGAATTGCTTACGGGCAGCAGAAATCTGTTCGGGCCGTTCCACGATAAAAAGAAAGTAGAATCGTTTTGGGTAGGACCTTCTTCGTTTTCGTTCTACGGGCACTGGAACAATTTTGAATATGAAGGGTATACGGATACGTATTCGTTTGCGCGCGCGGGGGGTTTCGAGTGCGACGGGCAATTCAGAATAGTGGTGGATTATTAAAACCAACGGAGAAAAAATTATGAAAGCGAAAAATCAATTTGAAAAAATGGGCGTATTGCTTTGTACCTCTAACGGCATATACAATTTAAAAACGTTGAAAACGTTTATGGGGTATATCAAAAAATCAGGCTACACTACGTTGTATCTTGAAATAAGCAAAAATTACGAATGTGAGAACGAGCCGTTTTTTTCGTATATGCGCCCGAGATATTCCATCGAGGAAATGAAACAGATCGACGCGTACGGTATCGAAGCGGGAATTACGGTAATTCCCGTCATTCAGACGTTCGCTCATCTCGAAAGCATTTTTAAATGGAAAGATTATCGCGATCTTGAAGACGCGAACGGAATTTTGCTTGTGGGCGAGCCGCGCGTGTACGTTTTGATCGAGAATATGATCAAGACGATTTCGAGTTGTTTTTCGTCGGGCATTATTCATCTCGGAATGGACGAAGCGTTTTCGCTCGGCAGAGGTAAATATCAGGATTTGCACGGGGTTTGCGATCCGATTAAAATAATGCGGGAACACGTAAACAAGGTGTTGGATATTGCAAGAAAATACAACGTAAAGCCGGAAATGTGGGGAGACATGTATTTCCGCCTTGCTTACGGGGCATACGATACGGGAACGGTTTCTTTCGATAAATCAGAAGAAGTGCGTGAAACGATTCCGAAAGACGTAAAAATTCATTATTGGGATTATTATAGTCTTGATAAAGCGCATTACATCGATTATACGAATAAATTCAAAAAAATCACGGATAATATCGTATTCGACGGCGGCGTATGGAATTATCTCGGGTTTATTCCCGATAACACATATAGCATTAAAGCCACGAAGGCGGCGTTTGAAGCGTGCAAAGAGTGCGGCATAAAAGAAGCGGTGATTACGGCTTGGGGCAATACGGGTACGGAAACGTCTTTATTCGCTATTATGCCTACGCTTGTGTGTGCCGCGGAATTCGCTAAGGGAAATTACGATACGGATCAGATTAAAGCTTCCTTCAAGAAGTTGATGGGAATGGATTTCGATGATTTTATCAATATCGAAATAGCGGACAGATTGAAAACGACAAGTCCGGAAAATCCAACGGGCGCATTATGCGATCCTACGCACTATCTGCTTTATAACGATTTGTTCGACGGCTTTTTGGACAGCACGGTGGACGAAAACGATAAGCCGATTTTTCAAAAAGCGGCGCGGGCAATCGAACATTGCACGAAAAACAGAAAATGGGGTTACATTTTTAAAACGATTAAAGCGTTAGACGAAGTAACCGAACTGAAATTCGATCTCGGTTTGAAAACGCGCCGAGCCTATCAGAGCGGAGACAAGGCGGCATTGAAAGCGTTGTCCGATAACGAATATACGAAATTGATTAAAAAACTGAAAGAATTTTATGTTTGCTTTAAAAATCAATGGTATATAGAAAACAAGCAAGGCGGTTTCGACGTTCAGGATATCCGTTTCGGCGGGAATATATTGAGAGTAACGCATTGCAAAGAAATGATCGACGATTATTTAAGCGGAAAAATCGAACGTATCGAAGAATTAGAGCAAAAACTTTTGTGCTATCGCGGCGGCGGTGAAAATTTCATCAAAGGCGCAACTACTTTAAACGAGTATTTAACGTTTGTTACCGTAAACAATTTGTAAGAGGAAAAAATGAATTACTTATTGCCTGTAAAAATCGTACAAAGCGAAAATATAGAAAACGGTTGTTCGGTATTAAGAAAGAAAGCCTTGCAAATCGGACTCGGTGAAAAAGATTGCCTTATCGTGAAGGGAAAAGGGTTTATCGGTTTCGATTTCGGGAAAGAAACGTGTGGCGGTATAAGAATTTTAACGTCGTGGGCGGAGAGCGGATCGGCTAAGATTCGCCTTAGATTCGGCGAAAGTCTGGCGGAAGCGTATTCGGATATCGGTTATAAAAACAGCACGAACGATCATTCGCCTCGCGATTTTGAGTGTGATATTTGTTCGCTTTCGGATCTGACGTTCGGGCAGACGGGTTTCCGTTTTGTCCGAATAGATTTTATTGAAGCCAAACAAGTAAAAATCAAAGCCGTTGCGGCGGAAGAAAAAATATTGAATATCAAGCCGCGATATGTTTATAGAGGCAAAGATGAAACAATCGGACGAATTTTTAATGCCGCGAAACGCACGATAGATTTATGCGCGGGCGGCGAATATCTGTGGGACGGGATTAAAAGAGACCGCCTTGTGTGGATAGGCGACATTTACCCCGAAATGCTTGCGCTGACTACTTTGTACGGTAGAACGGAAATAATAGAAAAATCGCTTGATTTTATTAAAGAAGCAACGGTTTTACCCGCGGTGATGAACGATATGCCCACATATTCCATGTGGTGGATTATCGTATTATACGACTATTATCGTATTATCGGTTGTAAGGATTTTTTAGATAAACAAATAGATTATCTTGAAGAGTTAGTCAAAGTATTAAATTCAAACGTCGGAGAAAACGGCGAGTTAAATTATGATGTTTTTGTCGATTGGCCGACGCGGGGCGATAAAGACGAAATAACGGGAACACGTTGCATCAATCTCGCGGCTGCGGAAAAAGCGGCGAAGATTTTAAAGATGTACGGCAAAAAAACCGAGTACGCCTGTGAAATGATAGGTAAATTGAAAAAGGGGTCGTTTTCTATCGAAAGCAAAAAACAGGTGATAGGCTTGAAGTATTACGCGCTCGGCGAAATTTCGGACAATGAATACGATTTGCTTGTTAAAGGCGGGGCGTCGGGCTTGTCTACGTTTATGAGTTATTTTATTCTTACGGCAATAGCCTCGAAAGATAAAAAACTTGCCGTGCGGATTATGAAAGATTATTACGGAAAAATGCTTGACATCGGCGCAACTACTTTTTGGGAAGATTTCGACGTTTCATGGGCTGAAAATGCGGGAAGAATCGACGTATTTCCTGTGAAAGGGAAAGTCGATATACACGGCGATTTCGGCGCGTTTTGTTATAAAGGGTATCGGCACAGTTTATGCCACGGATGGTCGAGCGGCGTGATTAAATTTATAGAGGAAAACTGCTGAACAACGCAAATGCTCAGAATCAGGGAGGTATAAGAAAATGATCGATTTTGAAAAACTTATTTCGGAATATTCGCATTGCGAATGCGGCAAAGCGCACGAGTGCGCGATAAAAGATATTGTTGTTGAACACGGCGCGACGGAAAGAGTCGGTGAAATTTTAAAGAAAAACGGATTTCCGAAAAATCTGCTGCTTGTGGCGGACAAAACCACGTTGAAAGCGTCGGCGGGCGTGGAAAAATCACTCAAGGATTTCGCCGTTACATACTATATTTACGATGCTTTGCGCGTGGCGAAAATGAGCGACGTGAAAATCATCGAAGATATGCTCGAAAACGGCATAGAAGCGGTATTATCGGTGGGTACAGGCTCGCTGAACGATATTGCGCGGCTTGCGTGCGCAAGAAAGAGCGCGCCGCTTTGTCTGTTTGCCACCGCGCCGAGTATGGACGGTTTCGCGTCGTACGGCGCGCCCATCGTAGACGGCAATTTCAAAATTACCTACTCCGCCAAATGTCCCGAAGTGATAATTGCCGATACGAAGATACTTGCAAACGCGCCTGCGGAACTGAAATCGGCGGGTTTCGGCGATATGGTTTCAAAGTATATCGCGCTGATCGATTGGCGAGTTTCTCACCTCGTAAAGGGCGAGGAGTACTGCGAAAAAGTGGCGGCACTCACAAGATTCGCTGTTGATCACGTCATGGAAATGGCGGATAAAATCACGAAAAACAACGAGGAATCCGCGGCGGCGGTATTTGAAGGGTTGCTTCTCACGGGCATCGCGATGAGCTTTACGAAAACCTCGCGACCCGGAAGCGGCACGGAACATATCATGGCGCATTTTATCGAGTGTATAGAACTGCTCGAAAACAAAATTCCCGATTATCACGGCGAAGACGTAGGCGTAACCACGCTTATCGTGCTGAAATATTATAAACAACTTGCAAAATTGCAGCACCCGAAATTTCAGAAAGAAAAAGTGGACTGGAACGACGTATACGCGGCGTACGGCGCGCTTGCGGAAGACGTAAAGAAAATCAACGCTAACGGCACGTCTACCGACGGGGTAATCCCGGAATTTTGCGAAAAAAACTGGGATAAAATCGTAGAGATTATAAACGGCGTGCCGAGCGCGGAGGAAGTGGAAGCGGCGATGAAAAAAGCGGGCTGCAAACTCACGGCGGAAGAAATCGGCAAATCGCCCGATCTTATGGCAAAGGCGTGGAAATATCACCCGTATATGCGTAATCGTCTTTCGCTTCGCCGCCTTGCGGATATGATTGTTAAGTAAAGATTAAGATTAAAAATCAGAGAAGAAAGATACGGCAAAGAAAAAATATAAATTAAAATTGCCGGTAAAAAAAATAATGCAAAAAGAGAGTAAATCTCGGAACGGCTTTGCGGAAGATCCGCTGTCTTTAGGACAGATATCGACGCTTTACGGGCTGAAAATGCGGAAAAAAATCGACGAATTACCTGTGAAAGAAAGGTCTGTATACACGACGATTTCGGCGCGATTTGTTATGACGGGTATCGGCATAGTTTATGTCGCGGATGGTCGAGCGGCGTAATCAAATTTATAAAGGAAAATTGTTAAATTTATGGAAATGCTTCGAATTAAGGAAAAAGACATTATAGTTGATCGTTCGGAATTATTGTATCGGGCAGATTTTTCAAACGGCGGATTAGAAAAGGATTTCGAGATTGCGGGCGGAAACTGGGTTGCGGAAAACGGCGGAGTTATGGGTTATATGGAAGAAGACGGCGGCGGCTTGATTTATTCTTACCGCTCGTTTAAAGGCGATGTTTTGCTTGATTTTTACGGAAAAATCATTGCCCCTTACGATAACGATCTGAATTTTACGTTTTGCGCCGACGGGTGGAATTACAAAAAAGGCGTTCCAAAACCGGGATACGTCGGCGGATTGCAAGGCTGGTGGATCGGGAAGTGCGGTATTGAAAAATATCCGCTCAAAAACAAAGTGCAGGCTTTGGCGAAAATCAAAGATTTCGACGCTTCGAAAGAGCATCACATTCAAACCGGACGAGCGGGAAATAATTTATTTCTTTTTGTGGACGGAGAACTTGTCGTGGAAATGTTGGATAGAAAGCCTTTGAATAAATACGGCAGAGTGGGGCTCGGCGTGTATGCAAGCAAGATTTTTTTCAGAGATTTTAAGGTGTACAAACCTTTTGTGAAGAAATTCGAAACTTCTTACGAAGAATTGAGAAAACAAGATTAAAAATTTCAAATAACGGGAGTTTTAACAATGGAAAAACCTATTTTAACGGCATTTTGTTTTACGGATATTCACAATCAGCAGGCAATGCTCGATTATCCTACAACGTTAAGAAAATCATATCTGATAGCAGCGGAAAACGCCGTAAAAGAATTCGGCAAAGCGGATCTTGCGATTATCGGCGGAGATAACGTTTCGGATTATCCAGAATGGGATAAATCCTGCGCTTTGCCGAAAAAAAATTTTTTGGATTTGAAACAGAAACTGAATGCCGTTGCCGAAAGCACAACTAAAAGCGGAGAGGTATTGTACGTTTCGGGAAATAACGATTACATTTTAGGCGATATCGGTACAGCGGAAAACGAACCGTACAATACCACCGATTTTTACGATTATATGGAAAAATCATTCGGCGTTCTTCCCGAAAGAGAAAAATTAGAGGTAAAGTCGATTCATAAACCTAAGGAAAGATACCTGGATGCGTTTCATTATGTGGTAAACGGAATCGATTTTATCGGAATCAATATCGATCCCGATACGGCTTTTAATACGCACGAGGGGTATTATACCGATGAAACGCTGGAATGGGTGAAGAACAAACTGAATGAAATCGATCCCGACGGCACGAAACCCGTGTTTTTAGTAGGGCATTTATCGGCGAAGTGCTATTACTATGGTACGGATCTTGTGGAAACGATGATTAACGGAAACGTTAAAAAGTTTTACGGTATCTTTAAAGGGCATAAAAACGCATTTTATTTATACGGACACGTCCACGGCGAACGCGTAGAATACAAAGATAAATCGTCTTGCGCGGTTTTGCATTTTGATGAAAACGATAACCCGTTAGGCAATAACTTCGGGCAAGACGATTCAAGCGGAAAGAAATATTGCTATACTTTGGTGCATATGTGCGGCTTGCGCCCGTTTGACGTTGAAAATTTCGATACGGACGGATTGACGGGATATGGCGGGTTAAAAGCAAAGCAGTATTATCCGCATACGGGAACGCCGCTGTTCGCGCAGTATCTCGTATTTGAGGTCTACGATGACAGGGCGGTATTTTACGTAAGAAACGCAGGGAAGAAGCCGGGCTTTGCAATTGATGACAAGTTGGCTCCGTATACTGTTTTTTTTAGACGATAAAAACTAATAATAACTTTCAAAACAAAGATATGAGGATAGAGAAATGAAAAAAATCAAATGTTTAATAGTCGGTTGCGGGCATAGGTCGAGGTTGTACGCCGAAAACGCAATGAATATTTCAAAAGATTTTGAGATTGTCGGCATCGTAGATCCTGACGAACATATACTGAACTTGTATTCGGATGCGAATGCGGAAGTGTAAAACGAGGTTTTAATGGCTAAATTCAAATATGAATTCTGGATTATACGTATATTCGATCGCGCTTATGGATTTACCTCCGATTTACTTTCGCCTTTCGGCAAAAACGGGGTAGCACCGGGACAAGATAAATGTTTATTATTTTGTACTCGGTTACACGGAAGTCAACGAAAAAGCACAAAAATCGTTGCGTTAATATCTATTTTAATAAAAAGACGTAGCAAGAATTTTTTGCCGTTGACTTTCGCTTTTCGCTGTGCTACAACGCGACGACGAAAGGCGAAAATCGGACGGAAACTTATCAAAGGCAAAGAAAAAGGCGGTAGAATCAACGTTCTATCGCCTTAAATCGTATATTATTTAGTTTTCTTTACAAGCTTACCGTTTTGACTGGGTTTCGTTAGCCAGTCGTAAGAAATCTTCTTTTCCGCGACTTTTGTCTTAACGATTATCCCTGTAACGCCTTTTACGCAAATGAAAAGGAACCGCGGGTTCGACCACGGTTCCTTTTGGTGGAGATAACGAGATTCGAACTCGTGGCCTCCTCGTTGCGAACGAGGCGCTCTACCAACTGAGCCATATCCCCAAAGCACTCAATCATTATACCGTTTCTTGCGCTGTTTGTCAAATGTTTTTTCGTAGTCTTTTAAAGATTTTTCTTATTTTTTTTGTTTTATAATTGTTGCGAAAGGCGGGGGGTGAGAGAAAAAAATAGATTTTTTCCTGATTTCAGTACGTAACCAAATTGACAAAATACAAAAAAATCGCTATAATGTTTGTGTCGCAAAGCAAAAATCAAAGGAAAATACGGCGCGCGGCGGAAATCTTGCGGCGGAAAACTTATGGAATCTTCGATACAGAACAATATACGGAAAATCCGCGAGGAAATATCCGAAAATCCGTTCGGCGAACGCGTGCATATCGTCGCCGCTACAAAAACGCGTACGGCGGAAGAAATCAAAGAAGCGATGGCGGGCGGCATAGACGCCGTTGCCGAAAATAAAGCGCAGGAATTCCGCGATAAAAACGATTTGTTGCCTCCGTTCCCGCGCCATTTCATCGGCAGACTTCAGGAAAACAAGCTGAAATATATCGTAGGAAAAGTACAGCTGATTCAATCGTGCGATTCCGAAAAAATCGCGCGGGCAATTTCTGCGATGTCTTTAAAACGCGGCGTTGTTAGTAACGTTCTGCTCGAAGTGAATATCGGCGGAGAAGAAAGTAAAGGCGGCTTTTTATATGAGGATGCCGAAGCCGCGTATCGCTTCGTGCGTGCGCTTCAAAATATCAGACCGTGCGGTTTCATGGCAATGCTTCCCGCCGGAATCGGTGCAGAGGAAGGCGGCGCCATGGTGAAAAAAATGCGCGCGCTGCTCGATAAAATGAAAGCGAACGACGCCGATATGTCTGTGCTTTCGATGGGCATGAGCGGTGATTATAAATTGTGCGTGCAAAACGGCAGCAATATGGTGCGGATCGGTACGGGCATCTTCGGTGCCGGAGAACAAAAATAAATAACATATAGCGCCGTACTGGCAAAAACGTAAACGCAAAGGAAAACAAATTGAGTAAATCGGGCGGCAAATCAACAAAAATCAAACGCGGCAGGGGCGTATCTTACGTTCCTGCGTGCTTTACCGCGTTTTTAATGCTTGTGCTTATCGGCGTGGAGGCTTCCACGCTGATTTCCGACGCAACCTGGCGGCAGTGGACGCCCGATTACGATTTTGCCGATTTAACCGCCACGTTTGAAAAATCGCAGAGCGAGCTTACCGAAGACGATTATGCGTTATTGTACGCGCAGACGGGCTTGACGAAAATCGGGACGGACAGGCTTTGGAATAGCGGCAGCGGTAAAAATCGGATCAGAACCATTCAGAAATGTTATATGGAAAAAGTGTCGGTGTATCGCGAACGTTTCGCCCCGTGGACGTGCTGGGAGAAGCTGGAAGCGGGAAAAAACGCGGCAATCGGCGCCGTGCGCGAGGGGGATATCATCGTAACTTCGGCAACGCACGTTCTCGGTTTCCGTTACGGGCATGCGGCGCTTGTGGTATCGGACGACGGACTGATTGTAGAAGCGAATACGCCGGGCACCACCAGTCATTTAACCGCAGTGAACGTATTCAACGATTATGCTACGTTTATGGTACTGCGCCCGAATCCCGAAAAAATATCGGATGAAACGCGCAAAGAAGTGGCGGAATATGCCAAAAAACAGCTGCTCGGGGTGCCGTATACGGTATTCGCGGGTATTTTCAGTAAGAAAAATCAACAGCCGTTAAAGGGAACGCAGTGCGCGCACGTCGTGTGGTATGCGTATAAACAGTTCGGAATCGATCTCGATTCAAACGGCGGCTGCGTGGTAAAGCCCCGCGATATGGCAAACAGCGAATATATGCAAATCGTGCAGATTTACGGCTTCGATCCAGAAAAAGTGTGGACGTAATCGTTTTCCGCGGCGTTTTAAACAGAACAACGGACAAAACGGAGCAGACGGAATCATGGCGGAAAATTGCATCATAATAACGGGCGCGACGGGCTATCTCGGCAAGGCGTTCATAAACGAACTGATTTACAGTAAAGAACTAAAAAGCGGGCTCGAAAGCGGCGAAACGTCGCTGGTACTGACGGGCAGAAGCGAGGAAAAACTTACCGCGTTGAAAAGCGGTATTCCGTTCCGCGCGGAAATCTTTACGAAAGCAATGGATCTATCTTCGGAAGTAAGCCGCGGCGAATTTTTCGAAGCGCTTTCCGCGCGCGGCGAACGGGTGAAAATGCTCATCAACGTCGCGGGGGCGGATATCCAGAAACCTTTTGAAAATTACACGCAGGAAAAACTGCTTTTCCAGTGTCGCGCAAACTTCGAAGGTGCGGCGGCAATGTGCCTTTACGCAGTGCAGCACGCGGCGAAAAAGGCGAAAATCATCAATATTTCCAGCGTTTCCGGCATTTATCCCATGCCGTATTTCGCCGTTTATTCGGCAACGAAAGGCGCGCTTACTTCGTTTTCGCAGGCGCTTTCGCGCGAAGTAAAAAAACGCGGAATTACCGTAACCGTCATTCTTCCCGGCGCGATGCCCACGCGCGAGGACGTGCGCGAACAAATCCGGGGGCAGAAAGCATGGGGCAAACTTGCCGCCGAGCCTCCGTCGCTGGTGGCAAGAAAGAGTCTGCGCGCTGCGGAAAAGGGCAAACGAAAAGCGATTATCGGCTTCTGGAACAAGCTGATGAACGCCGCAACGAAGCCACTGCCTCTTTCTTTGAAAATGAAATTCATCGAAAAACGCTGGAGCAAAATTTCGAAAGACGCGTTTTAGTCGTCCGTCGGGAGTTGTATCCGAAAAAAACGGCAAAAGCCGGAACAATGCAAAAAAATCAAAAAATAATCGAAGAAAAGGAAAAATAAAAAAATGAAAGACGTAAAAGATACACCGAAGCTGACGTTTGGTCAGAAATTGAAAAACTTATGGAACTATTTCACGACGTACGAAAAAATCTGGTATATATCCATTCTCGTACTTGCCATCGTGTTCTGTTTCGTTTTCCCGGAAGATTCCGATGAACTTGCGGTAAACCCTAAACTGATTACGATATTGTATCTGGTGGATATTGTATCGAATATCACGTGCGAACTGCTGATTTCCAAGCAAAGCAAATGGAATTTCATCGTATCGCTGCTGGTGGAAGTGGTGGAAATACTTATCTGCATCGTATGCGCGTACAGATTCGCCACCATGGCGGTAACGCTGTTTTTCTGGATTCCCATCGACATCATCAGCTTCGTAAACTGGAATAAACACGCCGATTCCGAAGAAAAAGAACTTACCGCGGTGCGCAAGCTCAGCTGGAAGCAGGATATACTTCTTATTGCGGGTATAGCCGTATGGACGATCGGCATAGGCTATCTTCTTTCCCTGATCGATTTGGGTAAAGGTATTTTATCGTATAACGAAGTAGTGAAAGACGTAGGCGGCTATATCGACGCGTGCGCTTCCGCCGTAGGCATAGCCAACGGATTATTCATTCTGTTCCGCTATCGCGAACAGTGGATCGCCTGGTATATCGTCTGCATTCTCGAAATTGCGTTGAATATCATGGCGGGGCAGTGGATACTGCTTGTTCTCAAAGCGGGCTATCTCACCAACACAACTTACGGTTATATCAAATGGACGAAATATATCCGTTCGCATAAGGCGCCTGCTTTAGAAAATGCTAACGGCGTCGTTCCCGCCGCAGCGGAAAGCGAAGAATAAAACCGGCAATAAATCCGTTTTGTATTCCTCTGTAACAGCTACAAAAATTGAAGAGCTCCGAGCGCGATTGAATCGTTTTCGGAGCTTTTTTATGGATATTCGGGCGGGTTTAAGCCGTTTTTTATTATACTTAATTTCTTCGGATTTGCCGATATATAAAGCAGATCGGTAAGGAGCGAAGCGACGGAACGGCGATTGCCGCGTAGACGATCGCGTTGCCGTTGTCTGTTTTAAATAAAAAATAAATCCGAACCATTCGCTCGTTACGAGCCAACAATTCGGATTATAACTTCTTGGTGCACCTTAAGGAATTCGAATCCCTAGCCTTTGGTTCCGTAGACCAACGCT
>ERZ779729.399-NODE-399-length-43077-cov-56.604853_pt1 | contig 43077 bp, 77 predicted proteins | sample MGYA00511072_ERZ779729 | MGnify/ENA primary metagenome ERZ779729 (study PRJEB29588, sample SAMEA2156675) | human gut metagenome | biome: human gut; feature: human-associated habitat; material: faeces | place: Denmark | collected 2008/2010 ...
AGGAGGGGTAACATGGAAGTCCTTATTATCAACGGCACGGACTACTCGTCCGCAATCGCAACGAAAGGCTACGGGTGGAGCAGAAACGACCTTGACAGCGACAAGACCACCCGTACCAAAGACGGCAAAATGCGCCGCGACAAGATCACCACCAAGCGGAAACTGAGCTATACAACGCGCTCTATGCCTCGCGATAAGCTGGCAAAGCTCGATGATGACCTCAATAAAACAACGTGCACGGTCAAGTATCTTGACTTGCATGGCGTCCGAACTAGCACGTTTTACTGCTCGTCGATGGAATGCACGCTTGAAGAAGCGGCGGACGACAATGAGGTGTGGGGCGGCGCGACGTTTAACTTGATCGAGGTGTGACATGGGGCAGACAACAAGTGCGCTGTGGCGCGAGCTGCTCCACAAGCCCGGCACAGAACGAGAGTACAAATTTGACGTTGCGGGAACGGAATATGGCAAAGACGCGGAAGTGTCCCATTCTGTCGAATCGCAGCTGTTTGAAGAATTCGGCATCGGAAACGCCTGCTGCGCAACATTAAAACTGGCACTGTATGCGGACAACGTACCGCGCGCCGCGACAATCAAGCGTTATCTCAGGCTTGTTAATGGCAGTCAGGTGACAGACTGGATCCCAAAAGGCGTGTTTTTTACCAACCGCCGTTCTTGCGATGGGGATTACTGGGAACTCGAAGCATACGACGCTATGAGAAAGGCTGACGTTGTGTGGGAGCCAGACCAGTCGCTTAACTTCCCGATGGCTATGCCTGACGCTGTAAACATCTTTTGCCAGTTGATGGGCGTGGAGATGGACAGTCGCACAGTGCTCAATAGCTCGTATACCATCGACTATCCCGCAAATGATTACACCATCCGCAATGAGCTATGTTTTATCGCAGCGGCGCACGGTGGGAATTGGATTATCACCGATGCAGGGAAACTATTGCTTATTCCGTTGTTGTCTATGCCTACCGAAACGAACTATCTCATTACAGAAGCGGGCAGCGCTATTACGTTTGGAGGGGTGAGGATCCTTGTCTGATAAATATTACGTCGGCGGCGACATTACGAGCTTTGCCGACAATGGCAAGTACAAGCCTATTTCCCGTGTGACGTTGCTTGTGGACGACGAGAACAGTTTGACGGCCGGCGATGATACCGGCATGGAAGTCATTGCAAGTTGCCCACACGCTACGCAGCCAATGGTAAATTCCTTACTGCAAGCCATGAAAGGTTACCAGTATCAGGCATACGAAGCAGGCGCGGCAAACATCGATCCAGCGGCAGAGCTGGGCGACGGCGTGACGGTTGGTGGCATTTATTCGCCGTTGTCTAAACTCTCTGACGATGGGCGCGGATACGCGGGTATTTCTTCCCCCGGAGAAGCGGAGATGGAAGACGAATACCCATCTGATGGGTACATTACGCAAGAGTTCAACCGTAAGATTGCCGAAACACGCTCAACTATCACCAAGACCAGCGAGGCGATCATGCTCAAGGTCGAGGGCATCGACGGCAAGTACACTGAGGTCAAGACCACGCTGGACGGCCTGACGGTGACGGACGCGAGCGGCACGACCAAGATCAACGGCAGCAGCATCAAGACGGACAATCTGTACGTCGATGCGGCGAATATCAAGGGTACGCTGACGGCCGACCAAATCCAAGCAAGCAGTATCAGTGTCGGAGATCTCAAGGACGGATCAAGCTACGCAACGAAAAGCTACGTCGACAGCAACGCGGGCCTGAGCGCAAGCGAGGTCGACAATGCAATCGCGACGTACATTGACAGCACTTCTATCACAGCGCAGAAGTTGCGCGGCCAGACGGTGGAACTCCTGGCAAACAGCAATACCAAAGTGGGCGAACTTTCGCTCGTCGAGACGAACGTTGACTATGGTATCGGCATTAAAACCCTCTATGGCGGTATCAAGCTGGAATCGGCGACTAACGTATACCTAAAAGCCAGCGGTCCCTACGGTGGATTTATCACGCTGTCCAACAACATTGTGTCGCTCGGCGGCGGCGAGCTGTATATCGGCAGCCAGATGTACGGAAATAGCTTACCGGCCGGTAGCTGGGGAAAACTGTTTTTCCTCCGTTCGGTGAGGTGACGCATGGCAAGTTTTAGCGTCAGCGTTACGGCGACGGGGTCGACGACAGCCGTTCTCAACGGCACGTTTTACGGAGACAGCTACCACGACCGAGCGCGTGCGATCTACGTGACCGGCATTCTGGGGTACGGGTATTACTTGACTTCGAACGAGGATTCCGGCGCGAACAACACGTTTACGGATTCGTTCGACGGACTTACTCCCGGCAAAACCTACGATTGGGAGGCAGTGCTCTGCTATTGGGACACCAACCTCAATCAATGGGTGGAGACCAGCTATTCCGACAGCGGATCGTTTACCACAGAGGGCGGCGGCACTACGGGCGGCGCGGTGTACATCTACACGGATATGTGGCGAGCGTATACGCCATACATCTACACGGACACGTGGAGACCCTACAACGCAGAAATCTACACCGACTCTTGGTGGGAGTCTGGATAAGGAGGCACTATGACAAAGCAGGCAATGCAGATCCTTGACAGCGCATTTAATACGCTGTCTTTGGTGATGATCTCCGCGAACGACGCGGAGAAGATGGCAAAGGTCAAGGGAGAGCTGAGGCAGGCATATGCGATCCTTGAGCGGCTTGACCAGCAGACGGCGCACGTCCCCGCAGAGCCGCCCGCCAAAGAGGGCAAGACGAAGCTGGAAAAGGAAAGCGAGGTAACTGATGGCTGATAAAGCAATTGTTGATAAAGCAATTTCTGACCTCACCCAAGCGTTACAAATCACAAACGAAGACCTGTTTGTGCTTGAGCAGAGCGGCGAGGCGAAGAAGCTGAGAGGTGAAACGCTGCTGAACTTTGTCACGCTGAGTGTTGTATCGGTCACGGTGACAACGCTACCCGCTGGAAGCTCGGCAACGGCAACTTACGACAAGTCGACTGGTACGCTGGCGCTTGGCATCCCGCAGGGCAGCAAGGGCGACACCGGCGCGACCGGTGCGACTGGCCCCGCAAACGTGCTGACCATCGGCTCGGTCACGTCCGGGAAGGTGGCGAGCGCGACCATTACCGGCGAAGCTCCGAATCAGGTGCTTAACCTTGTGCTCGAAAAAGGCGACAAGGGTGAACAGGGTAAGCAGGGTATTCAGGGTGAACAGGGTAAGCAGGGTATTCGGGGTGAAATTGGTCCACAGGGCAATCCCGGCGCAGATGCTCCCACGATTACTGGCATCACCATCCGGCAGAGCGACTATCACCTTATCGTGACGCTGTCGAACGGCACGAGCTATGACGCAGGCTATTGCCGTGGCGCTTCTGGTGCTGGTACGGGTGACATGCTGGCCTCAGTGTATGACCCTCAAAACAAGCACCAGGACATCTTTGCATACATTGATAATGCTATCAAGGACGTCAAGGTAACTACCGACGCAACGCCTACGCAGGGCAGCACCAACCCTGTACAGTCTGGCGGCGTGTACTCGGCACTCGTCGATAAGCTGGGCAAAACCGGCGACGGCAGCAACGTCACGGCGGCGTTCACAGCAACGAGTACCCGCACAAACATTGCGACGGGCGAAAAGCTCTCCGTGCTGTTCGGGAAAATCGCAAAGTGGTTTAGCGATCTCGGCAGTCTGGCGTTTAAGTCGACAGTGGCAAAATCTGACCTTGCAAGAGACGTGCAGACGAGTTTGAGCAAGGCTGACAGCGCTTTGCAGAGCTACAAGGAAACCGACCCGACCGTGCCTGAGTGGGCAAAAGCGGCGACAAAGCCGAGTTATACAGCCTCTGAAGTAGGCGCACTTCCAGACACGACAGTCATCCCGTCTGTCCCATCCACCACCTCTCTTATCAAGGGCAACGGCTCGGGCGGGCTTGTGGCGGCGACGCGTGGCAGCGACTACATCGCAAGCGGCAACATCGTCAAGCAGACGCTGGTTGCAACGGAGACCACGCCCACTGAGAACTACGCGATCAACTGGGTGTATGGCTAAGGAGGTAACATGGCGAACAAAGCGATCAGCACACTGGCGGTCGGCAGTATCATCAAGCTCAACGAAAGTGGGAGCCCCGTAGAGTTTTACGTTTGCAAGCACGACTATGAAAGCGCACTGAACGGCAGCGGACGCACGCTGGTGGTGCGAAAGGACTGCTATGATAAACGCGCGTTCAGCAGCATCAACAATGCCTTCTCTGGCAGTTCTATGGACACCTGGCTCAACAACACGTGGTTAAAACTGCTGGACGCGGACATTCAGGCTTTGATCAGCACAACAAAGTTTTACTGTCTTGCCGGAAACGGCAGCTCCGGGAAACAGACGCTAACTCGCGCAGTGTTTCTTTTATCTGTCACTGAGCTACGCAAAGGGGGTAGTAGTTATAACGATGGCACGGCACTGGACTCTGCAGTGTGCGACCAACTTGCCATTGCTTACTGCAATGGTTCTGCCGAAAGTCAGTGGACGAGGACACCGAGCTTATCCGGTAATACCACAGTACTTTCATTGTCCAGTAGCGGAAAGCTCAATATCTACTCTGCCTATTATAGTACTTTGGGTTCCCGCCCCGCTTTCACTCTTCCCTCCACTACCCTCGTGGACGACAGCGGCAACGTCGTCATCCCCGACCTCACCGCGCACAAGACCCTCATCAACGGCACGGCCTACGAAGTGAAGGGTGGGAAGTGCCTCGTCAACGGCACGGTGTACAACATCAAGAAGGGCAGGACGCTTATCGACGGGACGGGGTATGACATCAACTTTGAGCCGGATGTGAGCTTGACGTGGTACTTCAATCAGACACTTTCAATCCCTGTTTCTACTACGTCAACCACGTTTAGCACACGCGCACACTACGAAGGAGACTCCAAAACAATTACAGGAATCCAAATAATAAACAGGGGGGACAATCCCAACATGTCATATTTGGGAAGCGGTTTTGCCTCCACTGCATGGGACCAGCGTCGCGGGTGGCGCGACACAGCATACCGCACCATTACTTTCGACGAAGCCCCCTCGGGCGATCTTCTGGCGTGGCTGCAAGAGAACGCCACGCCGCAATAGAAAGGAGCACACATGAGTATCCACATCAAAGTCAACAACACGGAATATCCCGCAGCGGTCAGCGGTGCGAACAACGACCGCAACTGGAACGGCCGCGATACCAAGACCATCACGCTCACCATGACCCACGCGCAGGCGGCGGCGCTGCTGCCTGACAACACGCCGTGGAGCATCGTCCAGCGCGAGATGATGGACGTGCTGGACGAGCAGGGCAATCCCACGGGCGAGACCAAAGAGGTCGTCAACGAGTACGACAACAGCGAGTACAGCCTTGCGGGTGACATCACTGACCACCGCGACGGCACGGTGAGTATCAAGATGGGAAAGCCTACGGAGGCGGAGAACGCCAAAGCGACCGTTACCGCCCTTGCGGGCGCGCCGGTCACATACGCCCGTGCGGTGGAGCTGCGGCCTATCATCGAGCAGGCGGCGGTCAGCTTGAGCGACGGCGAGGCGGCGACTGTGCCCGAGCTCATCACGGCATGGGCGTATCCTGTTGCTTACGCGGAGGGCGACCGCAGGAGCTACGGCGGCAAGGTGTACAAGTGTCGGCAGGCGCACACCTCGCAGACCGACTGGAATCCTGCCGCAACGCCCGCGCTGTGGGTCGTGATCGACGTTACCCACGCGGGCACGCAGGATGACCCCATCCCCGCAAGCCGCGGTATGGAGTACGAGTATGGCAAGTACTACCTCGACAGCGAGGACGGCAAGGCGTACCTCTGCGAGCGTACCGGCGAGGCCGCGGGCGGGAAGATCGTCTTGCAGTATCTGCCGCACGAGCTGGTAGGGAACTATTTCACGGCGGTCTAAGGCCGCAGAAAGGGAGCGGGATATGGATAATGCAAAGCACTACGATGACGCAGAGATCGCGCTGATCGAAAGCCGATGCAAGAGCAATACACACCGAATCAATGAGTTACAGGAGCACCAAACGGCGCTTGACAGGCTGGCAACGTCGGTCGAGGTGCTGGCGACCAAGCAGGAGACCGTCGAGGGCGATGTCAAGGAGATCAAAGAGGACGTGAAAGCCATTACGGGCAAGGCAGGGAAGCGCTGGGACGGGCTGGTCGACAAGGCTCTCGCGGCGCTGGCGGGCGCTTTTATCGCGTGGCTGCTGAGTGGGGCGGTCGGATGAAGCACCTTATCAAAAAGGCGTCAAAATTGCGAACGAGGAACATCATTTTGATTATCGTTGGCATTTTCATCGCCGCTTTTGTGATCTACACGGTCATCTTTTACAGCATCAAAGGGTGGCAGTGGGACAACCTCTTCCCGTACCTGCTGGGTACGGGCGGCATCATTGAAGCCTTTACTGGGCTGTTGACACTGGTAGAAATTATCGTTGGACGGAAACGAAAGGAGAAGAACAATGAAATTTGAACTGAATAACAAGGTGTACGATGTGCTCAAGTGGCTCGTGCTCATCGTACTGCCCGCCTGCTCCGGCCTCTACGCCGCCCTCGCGGGTGTGTGGGGGTGGGGGTACACCGAGCAGGTCACGACCACCATCAGCGCCGTGGCGCTGTTTATCGGCGCGCTCATCGGCGTGTCGACGTCCAGCTACAACAAAAGCAAGGACGAGGACGGCAAGGGTGACAGCGATGTATCACAGTAGGGACATTGCTGACCTGCGGGCGGACGTGCGCGCAAACTGTGTCATTTTCCTCAACCTCTGCAAGGAGGCAGGGCTTCCGGTGCTTGTGACCGAGACAGTACGAGATGACGAGTACCAGCGCTATCTTGCCGCAAATGGCTACGCGGCAAAGACCGCGACGCGCCCGACGTTTCACGGCGTCAAAGCTGGGCTGGCGTTCGACATCTGCAAAAACGTCAAGGGGCATGAGTACGACGATCCGTCGTTTTTCGCCCGCTGCGGGCAGATCGGCAAGCAGGTCGGCTTTTCGTGGGGGGGCGACTGGAAGAAATTCCCCGACCGCCCGCATTTCCAGTGGGACAACCACCTCAAACACACAGGGAGCATGATTTTGGCGGGGAAGTACCCGCCGGAAATGGAGGAGTACATGGATCAGGCAACGTTTAACAAGATGATGGACAGCTATTTGGCACAGCTGCGCACGAAGCCCGTCTCCACGTGGGCGGCGAAAGACTGGGCGGCGGCAAAAACTGCGGGCATCACGGATGGCAGCGCCCCGCAGGGGCTTATCACGCGGCAGGAAGCCGTGACGATGATCCAGAGAGCGACAAAATAACGTGTCCTAATCGGGCACAGGAAGGAGCGGGCGGCGAAAGCCCACGCGCAAGCGCCTCTGCAAGCCCTACACGGGCATGGACAGTCAGCACAGGTCAATCCGCGCGCAATTATCCTCTATGGCCCCCAAGCGGGCCGTGGCGTATATCTTATCCTTCGAGCTGCCGCAGGACGAGGCGGCGTGCATTATCGAGTGCGACGTGCGGCGCAAGAGCTACGCGCAAGTGTGTGCAGCGCTGCACCTGTCGCCGGAGGCGGTCAACCGCTGCCGCAGGCGAGCATACAAAAAAATCGCGGATGGGCAAAGAGAGCACCGAGGTTAATCGGTGCTCTCTTTTTTGACTTCGTTTTGCTTTGATTTCGTCCCGCTCCGGCGCTTGGCGTCCGCGCGTTTCTGAACCTCTTTTCGGTGGGCGGCGGCGCACTCGGGGGAACAGGTGACGGTAGGGGTACCGGGCACTATCTCCCGGCCGCAGACAACACAGACCTTTACGCCGCTGCGGGATTTTTTGCGGCGTTTTATGTAGTAATCGTGTGCGGTATTCCAGTTTTTTGACTGCGCGCGGTCGATCTCGCGGACGGCATCCGGGGCGCATTTTGGACAATACTTTTGCAAGCCAGATTGGATGACATACTCTCCACCGCAGATCACGCAGTTATCGATATCTCCCAGATGCCGGGAAAAACCGGTGGCCCGGTACTTTTGCTTCTGGGCCTTCTGCCGCTCTGCCCGACAGGTTGGGCAGTAGCTGGCTCTGGGCCCTCCGATGAAGTTGGCCCCGCAGGTGTGGCAGGTTCGCGTGCGCAGGGTGGTTGACCGGGATGCGGCAAGGCAGTCCTCGCACTTCGCCTGCTCTGCGCGATCGGTGGAAAAAATCTTGCCGCAGGTTACACATTTTTTAGTCCGCATGGCGAGAATTGATCTGGCCGCAAAACCGACGATCGTTGTACAATCCAACGGCCTGTGCGAGCAACAACCGCAGATAGTCGGGGCAGTGCCTTGCACCGGACTCCCAGTCCTCGATAGATCGGCGAGGGATGCAAAAGCGAGTTGCAAATTTCGCCTGAGACAGACCCGTATACTGGCGGATGTCGCAGATCGATAGATGAGCAACATCCCAAATACCACCGACCTCGGCAATACGCTCCTCCGGAACATCTTGATTATCGTCGTCCCAAATGGAACTAAGGGCCCAATCGGAGACAAAGGCTTCGCGGGGCGCGCCCTCGTTCGAGAGCGCGTCCGAAAAGATGCTGTAAAACTGCTTATCGGTCATGGTAAACTCCTCCTTTAATTCAGCTCCTCGACAAAAACGAACATGTCTTCGTCGCGGACAAGATCGCCGTTCTCGTCGTACTTGCCGCAAGCGCCGTCTTCGTTTGTTTTGTTCGCGGTCTCGATGCAGTAATCTACATCTTCGACGGTGTAGGTGTCGGTCTCTTCATCGTACGGGAGGGAGCCTGCGTTAAAGTAATCGGCGCTCCAATCAGGGTCATAGCCGGAACCGTTCCAACGCTGGATCTTGATCTCCACGGTCTTCTTTCCATCGGTAAGCTTCATTTTTATATCCTCCTGGGCTGTTGCCCTCTTTTGTTTACGTGATTATAATACCACGCAATGCGTGGTATGTCAAGAGCTTTTTTGAAATATTTTTTGACCAAATAATGACCAAACGATGACCATTTGGCAAACGAATTTTATGGCATCATAAAAACAGAATAAGAAAGAAGGTGCGCGAGATGTACGAACGACTTTTGGCTTGTGGATTTACCGAGCAAATGGCGATGGACATTCTCGCGCTTTTTCCTGACCCTGACGAATTGAGAACATACGTTTACTTTGCGGAGATGTTCCATGTATAGCTATTTCAACCCGAATCCAAACGGACGCAACGTCAGCGACTGCACCGTGCGCGCGATTTGCAAGGCGACCGGGAAAGACTGGGGCGAGATCTATTTAGCTCTGTGCATACAGGGATACTTAGACGGCGATCTTCCCAATGCAAATGCCTGTTGGGGCGCGTATCTGCGGTCTCTCGGCTATCGGCGCTACATCATGCCGGACACTTGCCCGGACTGCTACACGGTCGGGAGGTTTGCCGATGACCACCCGCACGGTACGTATATTCTCGCCCTCTCCGGACATGTAGTGTGCGTGCAGGATGGGACGATCTACGACAGCTGGAACAGTGAGAACGAAATCCCGCTTTATTACTGGGTAAAAGAAACGGAGGAATGAACATGGCATATCCCTATTTCAACCCCTATTATCCGCCGCCGATGCCGGACAACCTCATGCAGATGCGGCAGCAACAGATGATGCAGCCACAAATGCCTGCGCAAACGGCTCAACCGCAGCAAATGCAGACAAGCGTTGTATGGATTAGCGGAGGAAAAGAAGAAGCAAATGGGTTTATGGTCGCCCCAAATTCTCGAGTAATTATCTTTGAAACAAACTCGATGGTTTTCCACATCAAGGAGCGAGACGCAAGCGGCACGCCTATTCCAATGAGGACGTTTAATTACACGGAAGACGCTGAAAACAAACCTCATGATACTAAAAAAATGGATGATAAGTTTGTCACCCGCGATGAGTTCGACCGTCTGGCGGCGCTTGTGGGCGAAATAAAGGGCAAGAAGAAGCACAAGGAGGACGATGGCGATGAATAATCCCTTTTTCGGAGCGCTCGGCGGAGGGAACGGCTTCATGCAGATGCTGCAGCAGTTCCAGCAATTCAAGGCAAATTTTCATGGTGACCCCAAAGCGGAGGTTGAAAAACTTTTGCAGAGCGGTAAGCTCTCTCAGGCGCAGTTAAACCAGCTGCAACAGATGGCAAAGCAGTTTCAAAGTCTGATGCAATAAGCAAAGTCTAAGCAAGATTTAAGCAAAGTGTTTGTTCAACTTTTGGCAAAATCAACATCGTGGCCACGATTTGATGAATAAAAATCTTTCAAAGGAGTGATACTATGTCTCTATCCGATGGCGGCGCTCCCATGCTGACCATGCCGGTCTCGCCTACCAACAACGGCGGCGGTTTCGGCTGGGGCGGTGACGGCGCATGGCTCATTATTCTCTTCCTCATTTTTGCCGTCTTTGGCTGGGGCGGCAACGGCTGGGGCAACAACGCTGGCAATTCCGGCGGCGTGGTCGATGGCTATGTGCTGACCTCTGATTTTGCTAATGTCGAGCGTAAGATCGACAGTGTAAATCAGGGCCTTTGCGACGGATTTTACCAGCAGGCGCAGCTTGTCAACGGCACCAACATGGCAATGGCCAACGGCTTTGCACAGGCTGAGCTTTCCCGCAGTAACCAGCAGGCGGCTCTCATGCAGCAGTTGACTGCCATGCAGATGCAGGCCGCTGAGTGTTGCTGCGAAAACCGTGCAGCTATCGCCCAGGTGCGCTACGACATGGCGACGCAGGCGTGCGACACGCGCAACACCGTACAGAACGCCACGCGCGACATTATTGACGCGAACAACCAGAACAGCCGCGCCATCCTCGACTTCCTGACGCAGAGCAAACTGTCCGACCTCCAGACCGAGAATCAGAATCTGAAGCTGGCGGCATCTCAGGCCGCGCAGAACAACTATCTGATCTCTCAGCTTCGTCCGTGCCCTTCGCCTGCCTACATTACCTGTAACCCGTGGGCAGGCAGCGGTTACGGCGGCTGCGGCTGCAATCAGGGCTGCGGCTGCTGACAACTGCATAGCATAGCTTCTCGGTCACCATATCGGTGACGCTACCGAGATGGTCGGCCCCGTGCCGATACTGACAACAACGCGGCGGGGCTATTGCCTCGCCGCTGTATTTTTTAAGTATTTCCTTTGCTTTCTAAATATTGGCGAATTGCTTTGTCAACAATTTTGCTAATTGGAACACCGGTTTCCTTTGAATACTCTTTTAGCGCTCGCTCTGTCTCGAAGCTTATGGTGGTAGAGAAACGCGCTCTGTTCTTTAGTTCGTTTTGGGCCATAACACACCTCCTAAAATTTAATTAAGTTTAACACAATTATTTCTTGAAATCAAGAAAAAAGTGTGATATAATTTAATTAAGCTTAATTAAATTATTGTAGGAGGACGTACCTTATGAAAACACCAAAAGTAGATTACACAGGCCAGCGCATAAACTATTTAACTGTTGTCCGTTTCATTCCGGCAAATGAGCGAGAGGGATATAGTATAAACAAAGACACCAGAAGATGGCTTTGTAAGTGTGATTGCGGAAAGTATGTTCGCGTTCGTTCTGACCAGTTAAAAGACCGGAGGATAAATAGTTGTGGATGTATGGCCGGTAAACTATCTGGAGATAAGCATAAAACGCACGGAATGAAAAATACGCGTCTTTATCGTATATGGCATGGCATGAAATGCCGATGCAATAATCAGAGTTCAAAAGACTTCGGCAGATATGGCGGTAGGGGCGTTTCGGTATGTTCCGAATGGGCAAACGATTTTTCTTGTTTTTATAATTGGGCGATAGCCAATGGGTATAATGAAACTTTATCGCTTGATAGAAAAGACAATGAAAAAGGCTATTGCCCTGAAAATTGTCGTTGGATAAACAATAAATGGCAATGTAGAAACAGGCGAGACAATGTTTATGTTACTTATAAAGGGGATTCCAAGACAATAGCCGAGTGGTGCGACTTGCTTAATTTTGATAGAGCGCTTGCATATCATAGACATTCGAGAGGATGGACGGGCGAGGAAATATTTGAAAAGCCAAAAAGAATTTGTAAACGAAAGGAATGATATTTATGGCAGAATATGTAAATAACAACATTGTAACTGTTGCGTCAAATCAAAGCGTTCCTTTGGATGCTACAGCGGTAAGCGGGAAAGCGTGTATTGTGCATAGAGAAGGAAGCGGCCAAATCAAGCTGCGCGGCCTCACCAATCAAAACCGCGCTCTGTTTAGGGCCTCCTTTGGCGGCAACATCGCTATTCCCACCGGAGGCACGGTTGAGGCCATCACGGCGGCGCTTGCCATTAACGGAGAGCCGCTGACCAGTGCAACGGCGACTGTCACGCCTGCGGCGGTAGGGAACTACTTTAACATTTATGTTTCCGCGCAAGTCTGCGTCCCGAAAGGCTGCTGCCTGACGGTCGCAATGGAAAACACCAGCAATCAGGCCGTCAACTTCGCCAACTCGAACCTGACGGTTGAGAGAATCGCGTGAAAGGAGAATGGACATGAGCAAGAAAGCAATGTATGATCTGCGTAATATGCTGTGCGACGAACTCGACGAGCTGGCACGTAAGGGTGAGCTTGGCGCGGGCGATCTCGAAATTGCGCACAAGCTGACGGACACCATCAAAAACATCGATAAAATCGAGATGTTGGAGGACGACGGCTATTCCCGCGATGAAGACTATTCTCGCCGCTATTCCCGCGACGGAGACTGGCAGTCGGGTATGCGCGGCGCTTATGACCGTGACATGTCCAATGCGAGACGCGGCACGCACTACGTCCGTGGCCACTACTCCCGCGACGGCGGCATCGACAACATGAAACGCCAGTTGCAGGAAATGCTGGACAACGCCGACGACGAAAGCATCCGCAGAGCCATCCAGCGTTGCATGGACACGATTGAGGGCTAAAGGGGGTGCTCCCCTATGGTCGACGAGAATGAGGTCAAGCGCTGGATAGCTCGCCTTGAAACGGAAGAATCGAGCTGGAAAAACTATGAGCGCCTTGCCGTGCTGTATGCCATCCGTGACCAGCAAAGCAGCAGCAGGGAGAGGGCTTTGCCAATGGCATACTCCGCAGCGCCCGCGCCGGTTAGCGTCGAAACATACGGCGATAGCGATTTTCTGCGCGCAGTGGCAGCTGTTCCGCCGGACAAGGCGTGGGTGATTATGGACGAGCTGATGGACAGTTTGAAAATTGTAAACGAGCGCGTCTATAATAGCGTCATGCGCAAACTGATAACATGATAGTAATTTGTTAGCAACTGTGAAAGAATGAAGCGGAATAGCGAGCCGTTTAATCCAACATTATTGCATTTATTCCGCATTGTTCCGTGTTATTGTAACATAATTCCGCGAAATGCGAGTTTGTAGCTATTTGACGTGCATGGGGTCACAGGTTCGAGTCCTGTACCGCGCACCAGAAAAAAGCCTTGAAGCGCAACGGTTTCAAGGCTTTTTCTTTTTGCCATTTTCTGACGCTGTTTGTAACGTGTTAGTAACGGCGGCAACAAGTGTATCGGGATCAAGGTGCGTGTAGATGTTCGCAGTGGTGGAATAATCCGCGTGACCGATGATTTTTTGAAGAAACTCCGGGGGCAGACCTTCCTTGACCGCGCGCGTGGCGTAAGTGTGGCGCGTGGCATGGGGGGTCTTTCTTTTTATCCCGAGGCGATCCAGCATTGGATAGTAGTCGCGGCGGCGGAAGTTGGCGGGGATCTTCTGCCCCTCGTATCCGGAGAGCAGCAGCTTTCCGGTCGCTTTTGCGGCGAAATAGGCGAAGTGAGGCTTCCCCTCTGGGCGAATCGGAATGACGCGATCCCGTCCGGCTTTTGTTTTCTCACCACCGACTACATAGGTTTCGTGATAATCCGCGAGTGGCAGGGAGAATAGCTCACCGATGCGCATGCCTGTGGCAAGGAGCATGAGGACAATCTTCGCGACGTCGCTTCCGTCTTCCTCGATCTTCTTGATCTCTTCCGCTGTAAATACTTCCTTTTCTTTCTTGACGTTCTCGGGAAGCTTGACAAATTTCGCAAAGTTGGTAGAGCAAATTTCCTCGCGGATCGCCCAATTCGACATTTGCGTGATGAGCTGCTTGTATTTCGACACGGTGGAGTGGGATTTACCCATGTAAATATCCACAACGGACTGGAAATCGGAAGCGCGCAGGTCGCGGAATTTCTTATCGTAGAGCGGCTTGAACACCTTATAGGCGTTTTCATAGGATTCTACGCCGGAGGGCCCGATCTCACGGAAATGCTCGTCCTTCCAATCTTCGTACACTTCGGAAAAGGTCATATTGTATCGCTCGTCCAGCGGACGGCCTGTAAGCCGGTCTAAGGCATCTACGGCGTCGGTCTTGCGGGGGTAGTATCCGATGATGACCCGATTCTTTGCGGCGACCCAAGGGCGCGACCTGCGCCCTTGGAGCTTATATACCGTGCCGGTTCCGTTGGCGCGCTTGAGCGCTTTGCGCTTTTCGGCGACCTGCTTTTTGCCGCACATAGGACAAAACAGCGCGCCATCCGGCAGCGCTGCTTTACATTTGATGCAATTCGCCATGTCAGCCCCTCCAAAATCCTTAATCTATGAAGTGAAAATCAATGTACACGCACCACACAGTAAGAAAAACGATGATGAGGAACATTATAGCAATCACGCCGTTGCGGATACGGACACCGCGCCGCATAATCTCGATCATGTCCGCTTTCGCGTCAACGTGGCGTTCCAGCTCATCGTTGCGCGCCTGCAACGTTTCCTCGGTCGGCGTCAAGTGTTCTATGATTTCGCACGTCTTATCGATCGAAACGCCGAGAGCTTTACAGATTGCAACAACGGTATAAAAAGATGGAGCTTTCGACAATTTAGAAAAATAGTTTTGAACGGTGGACAGCGGCACGCCGGAAACGTCGGAAATGTCTTGATAGGTCAGTTTCAATTCTTCTTTACGGATTCTGCACACTTCTTGGATGTTCATTTACATCACCTTAATTTCTTCGGTTTTTGAGCAATAAGTTTGCCAAAAGTGGGGCCGTCGAATGTTGCCATGTTGTAAGGGTTTGTTATTGAAGTGGTAAGGTAAAGCGGAGTATGGTCAAAGCATGCAGCGGCGACCGCTTCCCGCTGGCTGCAAAAAGGCCCCGCCGTTTGTTGCAGAGGGCGGCGGGGCCAATCTAAGCTATACCGCCTTGCAACTTTTTAATTCTCCCGCTCTTCCCATTCTGCGACCTCATCTAATGATTTAGGAATGGTATACCCCGCATCCTCAATCTTCTGTGCCAGCTTTTGATAATTTGCTGTGTTACCGTTTCGCATGCGAGAAAAGCCAGAAAGAGATTTTGGGAAGTCGTCGGAGAATTTAGGCTTGAACCAATAATAAATAATATGATTTAGATTCGGTTCATTGATCGGATTGTAAGACTTTTCAACACGTTCTAACCAAAGTCTATAATTTTCTTTTTCTTCTTCTGTTCGATCATCTCGAAACGGTCGTTTGCTATACAGAGATGGACTAATGCATTTGAAAGACGGCTCGGAAACACCATCAATATAGGCAAATATCCCAAGAGCACATTGAAAATGGAAATCATCTGGAAACTTTGGGAACTTCCAACTTTTTCCAGATAAGCTATATATCCGTCTCCGGTACTTCGCACAAATTTCACAGCACGCGCTTGAATCGCCAACCTCTACTAAATCAGTTTTAAGTCTTTTACACGATTCAAGCGTTCTTGCAAATGCGTCTTTTGCATAGTCTTCCGGGGATTCCGTGTGGTTATCTATCCAGTCTTTCCACTCTTTTGCTTTTTTGAATCGCCCTAACTCAATGTAATAGTTGACGACCCTATAAAAGTCTTTTCGCTCCCACCCAAGAGTGGAATATGTCATCAACTGGCAAGATTTTTCAAGGCAAGCCATTGATAGCTGGTAATCTCCGGCATTCCACAGAAAACCAGCGTGCATTCTCAACACATATTCAAGATATCCTGTTGGGCCTAACTCTTTTGAAGGTGGTACATTGCGTACTTTTGTATAGTCAGGAATAGCGATAGAATAAATCGATTGCTTGTCGGTCAAATCGTATTTTATTCCATCAGACACTATATTAGTCGCCGCATTGATCTTATCGCGCACGTCGTAATACGATTGATTTGGTTCTGGAAACAACTCCGCAGCGCGGCCGTGCTCAAAATATACGGTAATTGGCATATCAAATTCACCTAATTTTATATTTTAAATTATATTGAATCAATTAAAAATTAGTGCTATACTAATCCGCGATAGAACACTTGTTTTATTATATGAGAGCGAACGGAGGGCAGAGAGGATGACGACGGTAGAGGAATTGATTATTATAATTTCGAGATTTACTCCCCAGCAACTTGACCTTTTTCGATCTGCTGCGCAACAGATAGTAGAGCAGCAGCAAGGTCAGGATTTGATTCGCAAATCCGGATGAGCTTTTGAATATCTTCGGGCAATTCAGAAATGAGCGCTTCACCATCGGTGGGGCGCTCTTTTTTTGCGGATTTATCGGCTACAGAATAAGAAATTGAAATCCCTAAATATTCTTCAATAGTTTTGATATTAGCAGCAGAGGGGAAATAGATGTTATTTCTCCACTGTGAAAATGTTGCACTTGATATTTTTGTTGCGGCATAAAATTCCGACTTTTTTATATGTCGAGCAACGAGCTCGCGTTCGACGATATCAACAAGCGTAGGACCGTCCAAAATATTAAGCCTCCCTTTGTACAAACCGCCGAAGTCGCACAAAATGCAAAGTTCAACTTGACATATTAAGCTGAGCTTAGTATAATGTAAGCATAGGGTAATAAAAAGTAAGCCCCCTTGATACTTAGCGGACTGTCGAAATTATTAGTTTGTTGGCACTTCTTATAATATCACGGTTCGCTAAGTTGTCAAGTAAAACTTAGTATTTGGAGGTGAAAAGATGAGTTTTCGAAGCGCTCGTCATAAAGCTGGATTCAGCGTCCAGCAGGTAGCGGACGCGCTGAAAATCTCCGACGTGGCCGTGTATTATTGGGAGACCGGTCAGCAGGCCCCGCGAGCAAGTCGACTTCCGGAGATTGCTGCATTATACGGATGCACGGTGGACGAGCTGTTAAAGCCGGACAAGGAGGGAGCATGAGCAATTTGGTTTATCTTTCCCCGAACACCGAAGAGCCATTCACGACATCCGAAGTCATTGCAGAGTGCGCGGGCGTAAAGCGAGATACGGTGCAGAAGTTAGTTCAGCGCCATGAAAAAGACCTCCGCGAGTTTGGAAGGGTCGGATTTGAAATCCGGACCTTGCAGACGCGGGGCGGTCAGCAGATGGCAAAGATTTATCACCTGAACGAGCAACAGGCAACGCTTCTGCTTACATTCCTCCGCAATACCCCCGTTGTCATTGAGTTCAAGAAAGAACTCGTTCGCCAGTTCTTCGCCATGCGCAAAGAACTGATGAATATTAAGACAATCAAGGCCGAGCGCAAGTCACTGCGTACCAGCATGACGGACGCTATCAAGGCGCTGCCGGACAGTCCACATAAGCAGTTCAAGTATAACCAGTACACCGATCTCGCATACATGGCGGCGCTCGGCAAAACGGCGCGGCAGCTTCGTAAGGAGCGCGGCGCGGAAAAGTCTGCAACGGCGAGCGATTACATGAGTTCGGACGAGCTTGCGGCGGTGTCAAAGATGGAAAACCGCATTTCGGTTCTGCTGGAAGTTGGCATGGATTACCAGCAGGTCAAGAATTGCTTGATGCAGACAAAAGCAATCGGGGCATAAGGAAAGCCCTGTTCAGCGTAGCAGGCCGAACAGGGCAACCGGACAAATCTCACCACAAGATATTGTGTCCGTGCTTATTGTAGCACGAGAGAAAGGAAAAGGCAATGATTAAAACAATGGATCTGAACGAGTGCGCGGCATACTTACGCGCGCACGGGCTGAGCATTTCGAACGAATCTCTGGCAGCTGGCCTTGAGCAGCGCGTTTACCCCTTCGGCGTGTGCATCTGCGGCGGCAAGCGCAGGATATTCCAAATCTATACTCGCCTCGTGGACGAGTGGATTGCGGAACGCGAGGTGGAGGCATGATCGACACGTTATTTTTCGGCGGCATCGCCGCTGCGGTGATCGCGCTCAACGGCTGCGACTTTACGACGAGCCTTGCCGTCATCGGCGCGTGCGCGGTGTGCAAGGTGCTGTATGACCTGCTGCCGTTTATCGACAGGGGGTGCAGACGGTGAAATGCGAGCTGTACCATGACAACTTCCAGAATTTTAAGAAATACGGAATCCCAAAGGCACAGCTTGTGATTGCGGACATTCCCTACAACATCGGCGCTGACGCTTACGGGAGCAATCCGACATGGTATATCGGTGGAGACAACAAAAACGGCGAGAGCAAAAAAGCAAAGAGCAGCTTTTTCAATTCCGATGGCTATTTCAAGATCGCCGAGTATATGCACTTCTGCAACCGGCTTTTGAAGAAAGAGCCGAAGGAGAAAGGGCAAGCCCCGGCAATGCTTGTTTTCTGTGCGTTCGACCAGATGCAGACCGTCGTGGAGTACGGCAAGCGGTACGGATTTAAGAACAGCTACCCGATGTTTTTCTGCAAAAACTATTCCGCGCAGGTGCTTAAAGCCAATATGCGAGTAGTAGGCGCGACGGAGTTTGCGGTAGTGCTTTACCGTGACAAGCTTCCGAAATTTAACAACGGGCGCGAGATCGGTGAAGATGGGAAGCCGATTCGTGGCACGGGGAAGATGGTTTTTGACTGGCAGAAGTGGGAACGTGACGGCAAGGATATTCCCAAGATTCACCCCACGCAGAAGCCGGTGAATGTGTTGAAACGGCTGATTGAAGTTTTTACCGACCCCGGCGACGTTGTAATTGACCCATGCGCGGGAAGCGCGACCACCCTCCGCGCGGCGTATGAACTGGGGCGAAATGCTTACGGTTTTGAAATCGACAGGAATTTCTACAAGGCCGCGCAGGAGGAAATGCTTGCGCCTCTGTTTGAGAAGCCCGCACAAATCACGATGGAAGAGGTGACACGATGAGACGGCACGACAAGCGCACGAGAGAGCAGCGCAAGGCGGACGAATCGGCACTGTTCGCGGCGGCGTGTCTGGGGGCGACGGTCCTCTTGATCGTGATCTCAATCCTCATCACCAGCGCGCAGGCGGTCGATGCGGAACCTGAAGAAGCGCCCATCGTAGAGGAGTATGACCCCGCGTGGGACATTCCTGCGACTGAAAGCGCGGTGTGCAACGACGTGTTTCTCGGGGAGTTTACGCTTACGGGCTATTGCCCCGGACGCTGCTGCTGCGGCAAATGGGCAAACGGATACACCGCGACCGGCACGCTGGCGACCGAGGGACGCACAATCGCGGTTGACCCGAAGGTGATCCCTTACGGGACGCACGTGCTACTAATCTGGCCGGACGGCACGCAGCACAGCTATATTGCGGAGGACTGCGGCGGCGGTATAAACGGAAACCATATCGACGTGTTTTTCAACGATCATCAGGCGGCACGCGTGTTCGGCGTGCAGAGCGCAATGGTGTATTTGGAGGCGGGGGAATGATGCACTGCGAATCGTGCGGTGCTGATTTCCGAGAGCCAGCTCTTTATGCATACCGCGAAAATCTGAACGATGAGAACTGGACGATTACCACTCAAACCGTGTGCCCTTATTGTGGCACAGACAATATTACGGAGGTAAAAGATGAATCTTTATCAGATTGATTCCGCGCTTGCGGAATGTGTAGATGCCGAGACTGGCGAAATCCTTGACGTTGAAAAGCTCTTGGAGCTGAACATGGCAAGAGAACAGAAGATCGAGAACATCGCGCTTTGGATTAAAAACGACGTTGCCGAAGCAAAGGCGATCCGCGAAGAAGAGAAGACCCTTGCGGCGCGCAGACAGGCTTTAGAGCGCGCGGCAGAGAGCAAGAAAAAATATCTCGATTCTGTGCTGAACGGCGAGAAGTTTTCCACTCCCCGATGCTCCATCAGTTATCGCAAAACCACCAGTGTGGAGGTCTCCGACATGGGCGCGGTGGTGGCGTGGATGCTCGCCAACGGTCACGACGGCGAGGTTACTTACAACGCCCCCACGGTGAGCAAGACTGACCTTGCCCCGTTGCTGAAAAGCGGCGCCGAAATCGACGGGGCGACGCTTGTACAGGGCATGAGCATGGGGGTGAAGTGATGGAGTACAACTTTGGCGAGAACGTAGAGGAATACAGCCAAAAGCAAGGGAAGAAAATCCCAGTTTGGCAATCCGATAAGTACAAAGAGAGCAAGAAAAAGGCTTGCGAGATCATCGAAAGTGGGAAGTATGGACTATCCCCCGCAGACTTCTGGATACTTATGAACGAGACGAAAAGCGGCAAGATGGGGTACACGGGTCTGATTATCTCTCACAACGGCTGCTTGAAAATCAACGATAAGTTGGAAAAACCGTTTAACCCGATGGCTGTTACCGAGGACAAATGCGGATACGGCGGCGCGCTGGTGTTTACTTATTGCGATAAAGATCAGGGGTTATATGAGGTGGGCGAAGTCACGCAGAAAAACTGCAAGAACGATTACCCTTATGCGATGGCATTTAAGCGAATGTTTGACCGCGTTGTTTTGAAACTCTCAAAGCTGGCGTATTCCGGCATTTATAGCGAAGCAGAAAGCGATACATTCCGCGACCCAGTTGATGACACCAGAACCCAAAACGATGTGAAAGCAGAAAACGCGCCCAAGCAGGATAAGAAACCGACCAAGGAAGAGATGGCCGCATTTAACGCGCAGTATAAGCGAGAGGTCAAGAAAAATACTTGCAAGGACTGCGGAATGCCTATCTACCCGGTGACGCACGGCGGCAAGTTATATTCCGTTGCCGAGATTGCGGAGAACGCGATAAATACCTATAAAGCGCCGCTCTGTTGGTCGTGCATGATGGCGAGGAGAAAAGCGAATGAAAGCCCGGCTTCATGATTTATCCCTTGCGCGCGATGGTAGGTATTTACTCACCATCGCTACGCGGGAGAACGTCGGCACACTGTATGACGAGCTGCACGAGGTAGACGTTGACGTGACCGTCAAAAAGCACCGTGAGAAACGGAGCCTCGATGCCAATGCTTACTCATGGGTGTTGCTGGACAAGCTTGCAGAAGCCACAGGAACGCCCAAGAGTGAGATTTACCGCCGAGAAGTCAGGGACGTTGGCGGCAACACAGAAACAGTCTGCGTGCGCGAGAAAGCCGTGCAGAAGCTATGCGACGGCTGGAACAAGAATGGTATCGGATGGCAGACGGAAGTGATGGACAGCAAAATTGACGGCTGCAAGAACGTGGTCTTGTATTACGGCTCGTCCACCTTTGACACAAAGCAAATGTCACGCCTGATTGACAACATCGTGCAGGACTGCAAGGAGCTGGGCATTGAGACATTGACCCCGCAACAGCTTGACGCACTAAAGGAGGAATGGGGCAGATGACTAAAAGCATCATGCAGGACAAGAGAGAATGTTATATCTCAGGATTCTCGACAAACCTTGCACGGCATCACATTTACGGCGGCGGTCGCCGTCAGCTGTCCGATATTTGGGGCTGCTGGGTGTGGTTGCGTGCTGACTGGCACAATATGGCTGACTACGGCGTGCACGGGAAAGACGGTCACGAACTGGATATGCGGCTGAAACGCGAGTGTCAGAAGCGTTTCGAAGAACTTTATGGCCATGACACGTTCATGGCGGTATTTAAGAAAAACTATTTGGAGGAAGAATCATGCTGAACAGAATTTGCATCATGGGTCGCATTACGCGCGATCTGGAACTGCGCCGCACGCAGGACGGAACGGCGGTCACGAGCTTCACCGTCGCCGTCGATGACGATTTCAAGAGCAAAGCAACCGGCGAGAAGAAAACCTATTTCCTCGATGTGGTGGCGTGGCGGCAGACGGCAGAGTTCGCTTGCCAGTATCTCGGCAAAGGCCGCATGGTCGTGGTTGAAGGCAAGCTCACCGTCCGCGACTGGACGGACAAGGACGGCAATAAGCGCCGCAACGCGGAGATCATCGCCGATAATATCTATTTCGGTGACAGCAAGCGCAACGATGCTACCGAGCCGCATTTCACCGTAGAGAGCGCCGCAGGCAACTTTGCGGTGATCAGTGAGGACGACGGCGATCTACCGTTTTAAGGCGGTGGAGGCATGGCGGAGAGCAAAGAATATGTCAAACTCTGGCTGAGCTACGAGGACTATTTCCGCGAGTATGACGACGAGTCGATCGGGGATATCGTCCGGGCGATGCTCGCTTACCGGAAAAACGGAGAACAGCCGCAGTTTGAAGGCCCCGAACGGTTTATTTGGCCCGCGATTCAGCGGGATATTGACGAGTCCATAAAGGCGCAGGAAGCCGCCGCCAATGCCTGTCGAGAGAACGGGAAAAAGGGCGGCAGACCGCCGAAAGCAAGCGGTTTTTCGGAAACCAAGGGAAACCAAAAAAACCAAAGCGGTTTTTCGGAAACCAAAAAAAGCCAAGGACAAGGACAAGGACAAGGACAAGGACAAGGACAAGGACAAGGACAAGGACATATACCCCCTAAATCCCCCTCTACGGGGGACGCATTCGAGCGTTTCTGGTCAGTTTACCCGCGAAAAATCGGGAAACAGTCTGCTAAGAGAGCTTTCGAGCGGGTCAAAGCCCCCCTCGAAACACTTGTGACCGCGGTGGAGCGGCAGAAGTGCAGCGACCAATGGACGCAGAACAACGGGCAGTTTATTCCACACCCCGCCACATGGCTGAATCAAGGCCGGTGGGACGATGAGCTGCCCGAGAGCGCGGGGGGGTATCGGAACACTGGGGCTTTTACCGGCGGTGATGTATTCGCCGAGATGCTTGAGGAGGAAAAGAACCGTGGAAAGAGCTGACGTGATTAGCCTTTTGGGGCGATTAAAACAGGCTTATCCGCAGGCCTATGCCAAGATGACCCGCACAGAAGCCGAAGAGATGGTGTCCCTCTGGTCGGACATGCTGGGCGGGGAAGATCCTGCCGAGGCGATGGGCGCAGTGAATGCGCTGATCGCCGAGGACACGAGGGGATTTCCGCCAAAGGTCGGCCAAGTGCTGGCAAAGATCAGGGGCACCGCTTCCCCGCACGTCTCGGTGGCGTGGATGAAGCCATACATCGAGCGGACAGCCGAACAGGAATCATTCCTGCCGAGCGTATCGCGTTATGCGAGAGAACACGGGCTGACGTGGGAAGCGGCGGCTGCCGAAATGGAGGGAAGCAATGGGCATTGATATTTCTCGGCTGGGCAAGGACGCTCAAGCGCAGGTCATGGCAAAGATGGCCGTGCAGGAAGTCAAGAAGCGCAGCAAATACGGCAACCGCAAGGTCGTGTGCGACGGCATCAAGTTCGATTCCGAGCGCGAGGCGGCGCGGTTCGGCGAGCTGAAAGTGCTGCGAGCGATGGGCAAGATTCGCAACCTGCGGCTGCAAGCGAATTTCACGCTCGTGGAGGGCTACACGACCATCGAGGGCGAGAGAATCAAGCCGATAGTCTACCGCGCGGATTTTACCTACGAGCGGGCGACCGAGCCGGACTGCAACGGCACGGTGCACTGGCTGCGCGAGGTTGAGGACGCGAAGGGCGCGAAAACGAAAGACTATCTGCTGAAAAAGAAACTGATGCAGGACACGTACGGCATCACGATCCGCGAGGTGTGAGATGACAGCGTTTGAGCACTGCCACAGCTGCAAGCCGCCTATGAGACACCCGGGCTGCCACAGTGAGTGCCCGCACTATCAGGCGGATATCGCCAAGTACAACGCGGCGAGGGATGAAGAGCAGCGGGAAGCGCAGGAGAAAGACGATTACTTAGGCGCGCGCCAGTTCAAAACGCGGCGCATGCAGGACTTGAAAAAATAAAAGGGAGCAAGAAAAGATGTTGACAGAAAAAGAGTTGGGCGAACGGCTCAAAAACGTCCGCGAAGTGCGCCGCATCAGCCAGTTTCGCCTTGGTGAAATGGTGGAATGCGGGCAGGGACATATTGGGAAACTGGAAAAGGGTGAGCACTACCCGAAGTTGCCGACGCTGTACAAGATCAGCGAAGCGCTGAATATTTCCGTAAGCGATATTTTGTCGGAATCTCCGCCGTCAAAGGATGGGATGCTTTCGCCGGAGGAAGTCGGCGCAAATATCCGCAAATGGAGAACCATGAGGGGGCTTGGCGTGAAGAAACTGGCAGAAAAGTCAGGCGTATCGCGCAACAGCATCCGAAACCTCGAGACCGGCAAATGCATGAGCTTCCTGCTGACGTATCAGTACATTGCCGAAGCGCTGGGCGTGACCGTCGGGACGCTGCTCGGAGAGACGGGCGGTGCGGAATGATGAAAGCTGTGCCATTTAAGACGGTGGCGTATCCGCAGCTCAAGAAGGCCTTGCAGTCATCGGGCATGACGCCGCCGGAGTTGAGCAAGAAGATCGGCGTCTCCCCGCTCTGCGTGTGGCGATGGACAACGGGGAAGAACGAATTCAGCATCGGCGTTATCAAGGCGATCCTTGCGGTGACTGGGCTGACATTTGAAGAGGCTTTCGGGGAGGTGCGCGCATGAGCAAGATCATGAGACCGAAAACGCCGTTTGAGTTCTGCTCGTATCCGGTGCTGAAAGAAGCGTTGGAAAAGACGAACTACAACCAGACAGAACTGGCTCGATTCCTCGGAACGTCGCAGTTTACTGTGTCGGCATGGGCGCGCGGCGACCGAGATGTGACGGTGCGGCTGCTGATGGCGCTGGAAGATTTGACGGGGATGACGTTCCGGGAGCTGTTCGGAGAATGCGAGGGGAGAGGATGAAGGTTTTAGTTGCCTGCGAGGAATCGCAGGAAGTGTGTAAGGCGTTCCGGGTATTGGGACATGAGGCGTATTCCTGTGATATTCAGGAGCCGTCCGGCGGACACCCTGAGTGGCATATCCTGGGCGATGCGCTCAAGGCCATCGAGGGAGGACGAGTGACCACGATGGACGGGAAGCCGCATGACGTCGGCAAATGGGACTTGCTGATCGCGCACCCGCCGTGCACATACCTAACCGTTACCGGGAATCGCTGGTTTAACACGGGAAGATATGGCGAAAAGGCGGTCAGACGGTTGCAGTTGCGGGAAGAAGCTTCGGCGTTTTTTATGGCCTTTGTAAATGCCAACGTTTGTAAAATCGCGGTAGAAAATCCGGTCGGATATATGTCTACACACTATCGTAAGCCTGACTGTATTATCCAGCCATATGAATTCGGGCACCACGCAAGAAAAAAGACTTGCCTATGGCTAAAAGGCTTACCCGCTTTGCGATCAACAAACATTGTAGATGCAGGAGATATTTTGCCAGGTGGATACAGTGTGGGGGCAAGCGCAAACTATGCAAAAGACGAGGCTGGTAAGATTATGCGATGGAATGACCCGCGTACGGCAAAAGCAAGAAGCAAAACCTTCCCCGGCCTCGCCAGAGCAATGGCGGAGCAGTGGGGCGGAGACGTTAGGGAGGAATGACCATGTACATCGGCGAACCATTTAGCTGGAAAGCCTGCCGCATTTGAGGGCAGCAACGGCATTATGAGCGTTACCACGAAAGAGACGACTGCGCACGGGCGCGTCGTCTACATCAACGAGGCGCACCGCTACTTTACGGCGGAGGCGGAGGTAAACGGAATCAAGCTCAGGGAGAGCTTTAAATTTTGAGGAGGTAAAAATGGACGCTTTAGAATTTTTGAAAGAACGCAAAAGAATGTGTGCCTCATACCCGGGTTGTAAGGGTTGCCCACTTGACGATAGTAAATGCGTTATCGATAGCACCCTCTCCGATGATGAAGATTGCAAGAGAATCGTCGCTACTGTTGAGCAGTGGTCGAAGGAGCACCCGCGCAAGACGCGGCAGAGCGTGTTTCTGGAGCAGTGTCCAGATGCTATTATTAGCGATGACGAATTGCCAGAGGTCGCGCCGTGTCAGCTATGTGCTGGGTTGATTCATGGTGGATCTGTAGAAGATTGCGAGAACAGAGGATTATGTGTTGAATGCCGCCGAGAGTTCTGGATGCAGGAGGTAGAGTGATGGTTTCGGACGAAGCATTGAAAAATCTGCAAGAGCAAATAGCGGCGTGGCCGATGGCGCAGCGGTTTGTGGTGAAGCAGCTCATCGAGGACTACCGGAGGGATCGAGAAGCCCTGCGCTCCTACGAGGACACGAGGCTGACGCCGGAGCAGTGCGAAAACGCGAAGGTCATCATCGAAGCTGCCTTTAGCGATGACACGTCAAAGGCAGAGCGGATTCGGGAGCTGTTGAAAGCCGACAAGGATGGGCGGCTGGTGGTGCTGCCGTGCAAGGTGGGGCAGCGGGTGTTCGCTTTGCTGGACACGGATAAGCATATAAGCGAGTGCGAGGTCAAGCAGATTGGTATGGGCAATAAAATCGGCTTTATTGGCCTTGAGCCAATAGGCGCCAGAGGGCGGGAGTATGGCGTAGCGCTAAACGGATTTGGCAAGACCGTATTCCTCACCCATGAGAAGGCGGAGAAGGCATTGGGGGCGATGAAGGATGAGTAAGGCTGTTATGCTGAGCATTCGCCCGAATTGGTGCGAAAAGATTGCCAACGGCGAAAAGACGATTGAGGTGCGCAAGACGCGGCCAAAGCTGAACCCGCCGTTTAAGTGCTATATCTACTGCACGCTGCCAAAATATCCGCACGAGGACTTCATTGCGACGGACTATCCAAGGCCACAGTTTTACGGCGGCGGCAAGGTCATCGGGGAGTTTACCTGCGACCGGATTTATGAGCTTGCGCCCCTCAACCATGCACCGGATGACGTAGAAAAGCAAGCCTGCCTGACGCGGGAAGAAATTGTGGACTACCTAAAGGGAACCGGCTACGGCTGGCATATCGTCAACCTGAAAATATACGACACGCCGCGAGAGCTGAGCGAGTTCCGCCGAGCGTGCCCGAATAGTTGGTATTGCGAGAGTTGCGCCATGTACTGGGAAAACGGCGGAACCTGCGGAAACGAGAGCTTGCAGATCAAGCGCGCGCCGCAGAGTTGGTGCTATGTGGAGGAGATGAAGAATGTTTGAGTTAAAATCCTGCCCGTTTTGCGGAGCCAAGGGCGTTATGCAGAGAAACGGTCACTGCTTTCGGGCATGCTGCCCAAATAGAGGCTGTCCAATCGAACCGAGAACACATTGGTTTTTGAATTATCTATTAGCAATCTCGGCATGGAACAGGAGGGCTGACAATGGCTGAATTGAAACCTTGCCCCTGCATTCACGCCTGTGACATTCGGTCCAACGCCGTCGGAGAAACGATAGCATACTGCGAACTCACGGCGGAATGGATGAACATTTCTTTGGGTGATTGCTCTGGCAACTGTGATAGTGAGGAGGTAAACAATGGCTGAATACGTCAAACGTGACGATGCGCTCTGTGCATTAGAGCAAATAAATCCTGTTGACTATGGTGCTATGTGGGACTATGAAGCTCATCATTACGCAGGAGAGTGTCTAAGAGACTGCAAAGAGGCGATTGAGAATATCCATGCCGCTGACGTTGCACCGGTGATTCATGCGCAGTGGATCGGAAGCAAATACGACCCGGAAACCGGCGATTATATGGAAAAGTGCTCTCATTGCGGCGTGTTTTCAAGGGAATATTGGAAGCCGCACTGTTCTGAGTGTGGGGCGTTGATGGACGGAGGTGAGAGCGATGCGAAATCCATGTAAGGACTGCATCTATTTCCACAAAGAGAACAGGACTTGCCAGTCGAAAAAATGCGCTACTGGTGGTAGTGGAAGAGTGACTTGGGTTGATAAGCTGTTTTGTTCTCCATGCAAAAAGAACGGAGGTGCCAAGCGATGCGGCTGATTGACGCTGACAAGATGAATTTACTTCTCGGCATTTCCGATAGGGACATTTACGCAAAAAGAATGCTTGACCATATGGACACCGTGGACGCTGTGCCTGTGGTGCGGTGCAAGGACTGCAAGTATCTTGTTAACGCGACGGTTAACGATAACGGTTTTCTCATCTGCGACATCAACGATATGGAGATTGCACCGGATGATTTTTGCAGCTACGGCGAACCGAAGGAGGGGACACATGCTGACGATCACGATTAAAGCCAACGTCCCCGCCGCTGACGCGCAGGGCCTCAAGGAGCGCATCGCCATGGACATTGAGCGATACGGCGACGTGAAGGTCGTAAGCATCACGAGCGACAGAGGACGGGAAGAACAGCTACGAATGAAAGGAGTCAAATTATGAGCATCAATGTAAAGAAGTACACCAAAGACCAGATGGCGAAGATGGTGGAGGACGCGCAGGAAAGCGCGAAAACCGCCGCCGCATATGAAGCCACATGGCGAAATCAGGTTAAGAATCTGGAATCGCAAGTCAGCGCATTGAAGCAGAGAAACACCGTCCTGACCGAGAGCATCGACCAGATGAACGGCGAGGCCATCAACAAGGCAAACGAGATCGCGAATCTGAAAGCGGACGCGGACGCGCTGCGAAACAAGCTTGCTGACACTGAGGCGGCGCTTGGGCGGGCGAATGCAGAGTTGACGTATTCTGTCGCTGAAAAGAACGCGCTGCGGAATGACGTAACTAAAATGACGGATAGAGCCGCTTTTGAGCTTGGGCGCGCCAATTACGCAGAATCCCACCCGTGGCGGAATCTGTGGGCGTGGGTCAAAAGAAAGCTGAGCCGTGAGTAAGTGGATTGTTATTATCCGCTGTGAGTTAAAACAAAAAGGGGGCAAAGATGGACGCTAAGCGCCTAAACCGTGACGCAGTTGTATATAAGCAAATTGCGATTCACGGGGGAGAGCAAAACGATAGTGGTCTTATTTTGGCAGCGAAAACATATCGAAAACAAGGTAATGTAAGATATGTAAATCTCGATAGCGAATACATAGTTGCAGAAATTGGAGGAGCAAAAGAGGTTTTTCGAGCAGAGCGGAGGCGCATATGAGCACGTTTCCTGACCGTTTGCGGAGATTGCGCGAACGCCACCAGTTAAAGCGCTGTGTGTTATCTGAGCTGTGCGGGCTGAACCGCAACACAATCAAACGCTACGAGATGGGGACGCAGAAACCATCAATGGACGCGCTGATAAGCATTGCCGACTATTTCGGTGTGTCGATTGATTACTTGCTTGGAAGGTCGGACTACCCAAAAGGTTTATAAAAATTTTTTGCAAAACTCACTTATAAGTGAGTTAGGGCATTGCAATTATGGGAGAATGGAGCTGCAGAGGTGTAAAAGTCTTTGCGGTTCTCTCATTTATGGCGTTTACCTCCTGCGCCATAGCGGGGCGCGGTGCTTTTCATTTTTTCACACCGTCCCCCGCGATATGCAGACGTAGCTCAACCAAAAGAGCGGCGCTTTGGCGATGCTATTGCGACGAAGCAGGTGCAAGCCCCGCCGTCTGCACCAAAAGAGGATGGCCGCTGCCTTGAGTGCGGCGTTGTAGCCCCTCGGGGCGGGTAAAGTCTGCTATGTAAGGCCAAGGGGTGGGGGCTGGTAGCAAAACGAGGTGATGCCTTGTGATCGGAAAAACTTATACGCTGGAAGAAATGGACAAGCAGGTAAAAATCAATATGCGCCTGCTTGAAAAATTCAAGACCCAGCTTTGGGCTGAGTACGGATACACCGTGGAAAACATCATGAAGATGTTTGATACGCTGTATGAAGAACAACAGGAAGTAATGCCGTTACCGTGGTATGAGTATTGCTGCGGTGTAAGTGACACAAAAAAATGGAGTGGTGACAATGGCTGCAAGGCTGACAGACCGTCAAAAGAAGAAAATACTGGCGGACTATGTGCAGACCAGCAACTATTGCGCCACCGCGAAAATCAACGGCGTTTCAGCGACCACGGTTAAAAACATTGTTCGGGCAAATGCCGACATTGTGGAAAAGTGTGAGCAGAAAAAAGAGGAGAATACTGCCGATGTTTTGGCTTACATGGACGCGCACAAAGACCTTGTGTGTTCGTTCATCGGCAAGGGGCTTGAAATGCTCAACGACCCGGAGAAGCTGGCGGCGGCGAATCTCAGCCAGATCACAACGGCGATGGGGACGCTGATCGACAAGTGGGCGATGGTGCAAGAGAAAACCGGAGATAACAATGACGATGGTGTGATGGTGGTTATCGATGTCTAAGATACTTCTTTCGCAAAAGATCGCGCCGGCGTTCTATGGCGTTGCAAAAGATGTGTTTCAACATGGGCACACGCATTACGATTTCAGCGGCGGTCGAGGTTCGCTAAAGTCTTCGACGGTATCTATCCTTGTCCCGCTGATTCTGATGCAGAAGCAGAACCGAAATTGTCATGCTCTTGTTCTGCGCAAGGTAGCAAACACCATCCGAGACAGCGTTTATGCTCAGTACATTTGGGCAATCGGAGAACTAGGGGCGGCTCAGTATTGGGAAGCCAAGGTTTCTCCGATGGAGATGATTTACAAGCCGACAGGCCAGAAAATCATGTTTCGCGGCGCTGATGATCCGATGAAAATCAAGTCTATTAAGGTGCCGTTTGGCTACATCGCCGTGACGCACTTTGAAGAGAAAGACCAGTTTGCCGGACGCGCGGAAATCCGAAACATTTTGCAGTCGACCATGCGCGGCGGCTCGGTGTTTTGGAACTTTGAGAGCTATAACCCACCGATCAGCCGTGACAACTGGGCAAATAAAGACAGCTTGGAAGAACGCGCCGACCGACTGTGCCACAAGTCAACGTATCTGCAAGCGCCGCCTGAGTGGCTGGGGCAGCAGTTTATCGATGAGGCGGAACACCTCAAAGAGACAGACGAGCGTGCATATCAGCATGAGTATCTCGGTATCCCGGTGGGGACCGGCGGCAATGTGTTCGATAAGCTGGAACTGCGGGAGATCACAGATGAAGAAGTCAAAAGTTTCGACCGCATCTATCAGGGGGTAGATTTTGGCTGGTTCCCAGACCCGTTTGCTTTTATACGGCTGCATTATGATCGGGCGAGAGAGACTATCTATCTGCTGGACGAGATTTACCAAAACAAATTATCCAACGAGCAAAGCGCGACCATGATTAAGCAGCGCGGATATAACATCATTAGGACAATCTGCGACAGCGCCGAGCCGAAGAGCGTTGCTGACCTACGCGCAATGGGGCTTCCTGCGTATGAAGCAGTCAAAGGCCCCGGCTCTGTGGAATACGGCATGAAGTTCTTGCAACGCAGAACAATCGTCATTGACAGGCGACGCACACCAAACGCTTACAATGAGTTTGTGGGCTACGAATATGAGAGAAACAAAGACGGCGATATAATCAGCGGATACCCGGACGCAAACAATCATTTGATTGATGCGACAAGGTACGCCTTAGAGCCTGTGAGCCGTAGAATGGGAGTTATTGCATGACGGTTATCGATAAATTAAAGGAACTCGGGTATACGACAATCCCAGAGGAATTCTATACATACGTGTCCCTTTGGAAGTCATGGTACGTCGGCAAAGTCAAGGGGTTCCATCAGTACCGGCGATATAACGGGCATAAGTGGACAAAGTGCAACCGCGCAAGCCTCGGTATGGCGAAAAAGGTTTGTGAGGACTGGGCAAACCTCTTGATGAATGAGAAAGTCCAGATCACGCTTGAGGGCAAGAAGGAGCAGGAGTTTATCGACAGGGTCCTGACGGCGAACAACTTCACGGTCAAGGCGAACGAAATGCAGGAAATGAAGTCAGCGCTCGGGACCGTGGCGTACATTCCGCGTGTGGTTGGGCAGGCCGTTAACGAAAGCGGCGAGATTGTGCCGGGTGATGTCTCCGGCATCGAGCTGGACTATGTGACGATTGAGCACATCTTTCCGCTGGCTTGGCAGAATGGCTTTATTTCAGAGTGCGCGTTTGACAGCGTGGTCACACGGGCTGGAAAAAACTATCTGTATTTGCAGATTCACCGGAAAGACGAAAACGGACTTTACGTCATCGAGAACAGCATTTACAGATACGAAAACGAAACGCTTGCCGACGCGCTGCTCACCGATGTTCCAGGCTTTGAGCGAATCCCCCCTGTGGTACATACGGGAAGCGACAAGAGGCAGTTCGTCATCGACAGACCGAACATCGCAAACAATCTTGACTATCTGCTTCCGGTCGGTATTCCTGTGTACGCAAATGCAATCGACGTTCTGCGCGGCGTTGACTGTGCCTATGACTGTTACGTCAATGAGTTCGAGAACGGCCCCATGATGATGATGGTCAAAATGCCCGCCACAAGGTGGGAAGATGACGAACCGACGCTTGATGACAGCGACCGGCGTTTCTATCTGCTTCCGGAGGACACGCAGCAAGGAAACGTCGTAGAGACAATTTCCCCGACGCTAAGAACCGAGCAGCTGAATGTAGGACTGCAAGACCAACTTAACGTACTGTCCAGTAAGTGCGGCTTTGGCGAGACCTATTACCGTTTCGACGGCGGCAGCGTAGCAACTGCCACACAGGTCATCAGCGAAAACTCTACCATGTTCCGCACGATCAAAAAGCATGAAATTATCCTCGAGCAGGCGCTCGTGGAGCTGTGCCGCATTTTGCTTCGGCTGGGCAACACGGCCATGAATGCTGGGGTGAATGAGGATGTGGAGATATCCATTGACTTTGATGACAGCATCATCGAGGATACTGCATCAATCAATCAGGATATGCGCTTGGACGTCTCTGCTGGAATTATTAAGCCAGAGCTGTACATCATGCGGAAATATAAAGTCAGCGAAGATGAAGCAAAGGAAATGATGCCGAAGATGCAGGAAATGACAACCGAAGAAGAAACGGAGGTAGAGTGATGGGATTTGGAGAAAATAATGGGACTTTTGGGGTTGTGAAAGATGAGCCGGTATCCGTTTACCCCGGAATTACTTGACGCACTGCCAGGAGAACTGGCAGAACTGTTCCGTGCGCTTGAAATAACGCTGCTTGACGAGATATGCAGCCGCTTGAAGTTGGCAGACCAGCTCAACGAAGTCACGGTGCCGGATATTCAAGCGTTGCGGTCGCACGGCATCGATCTTAAAAGTATCGAAGAAGCTATTAGCAAAACAGCGGGGATTGGTAAACAAAAGCTAAATAGTTTGCTTAATGACGTTGCAGAGCGCAACCAGAAGTATTACACCGAAGTCATCGACCTTGCGCATGTAACGCAGCCAGAAACGCTTGTAGACGCGGCTACAGTGGATGCAATTAAGCGGCAGACCCATGATACATTCCGCAATTTAACAGATTCTATGGGTTTCCTTGTGGGCAACACGATGTTAAAGCCCGCGCGCGCTTATCAGTGGGCTTTGGATAACGCAGAAATGCAGATTCAGAGCGGCGCGATCAGCTACAATCAGGCTATCAAGACGGCAGTAAAGCAGCTTGCAGACAGCGGATTGAAGATAGTTGACTATGAGAGCGGGCATCGAGATCAAATTGATGTGGCGGCACGCAGAGCAGTGATGACTGGAGTAAATCAAATTTGCGCTAAGTACACAGAGCAATCGGCAGAATATCTTGAGACACCGTATTTTGAGGTTTCCGCCCATGCTGGCGCGAGAGATAAGCCGGGGCCGTCACCGTGGTCAAGCCATAAGGACTGGCAAGGCAAGGTATACAGTATTCGCGCAGGCGACATCTACCCGAGCATCTATGAGGTTTGCGGCCTTGGCGCCGTGGATGGGCTAGAAGGAGCCAACTGCCGCCACCGTCGCAACGTTTGGGTTGAGGGCGTAAGTGAGCGCACATACACTGACGAACAACTTGCCCATATTGATGATGATCTCGGCTGCGAGTTTGACGGGAAGGAATATACCGCATACGAGGCAACGCAGATGCAGCGGCGTGTAGAGCGCCAAATCATCAAGCAGAAGAGGTTTGTAACGGCGTATAAAGCGAGCGGGCAGATGAATGAATACCACGCCGCAAAAGCAAAATTGACGCGGCTGAACTCTAAATACAAGGCGTTTAGCGAGGCAGCAAAGTTGCCGCTTCAATGGGAAAGGACGAAAGTGCTGTATGATAGATGAAAAGCTCAAATCCGCCATTGAAAAAGCCCTTGCCGCCGGGCTTCGCGTGCAGTTAAAGCAAATGAAAGACGGAAGCGTGAAAGCGCAAATTATCGAAGCAAAAGAGCTGAAAAAGTAATAGTTCTCTTCCATTTTGCACGGTGATGTGGTAAAATAATTATAAATAAATAAGCGCCCATAGTGCAATCGAGCACGTGGAAGTGGCACAAAGAGCCAACTTGTAAGGATATCTTACAGGTTGGCTCTTTTTTTATTTTGCAATAAGGGAGTGTGGATTGGCATGGCAGACGAAGGCGGCGTTTGGCGTACGATCGGCGGTCGCCGCGTGTTTATCAAAGACGGGCAAAGCCTGACGGATGCAATGCGCGAGAGCGGAAAGTTTGGGAGTTCTAAAAAGAAATTAACAACGACCGCAAAAAAACAAACCGTCGATGCTGAAGCAAGCGCTGAATACGGCGTCGAACACAGAGTTTGGGGGAAGGCGACCGGAACAAGCTACGAGGCATTAAAAGATGACCAGTACAAACTTACTGGCGAAAAAACCGGTGAAACGCTTCAAATCCCCAAAAATGAAAGTGGAGAATTTGAAGTGTACAAAGCCCCAAAGACAAACGGATTTCTTAATGGGAAATACGTTGCCGATGAAAATGTAAACGCAATTTTATCTGATGGCCGAATTGTCTTAAGAGACCACGACTTTAATAATGATACATATTACAAGATAAGCGGAATTATTGAAGCGGAGACACTTAGACTTGCTGGCTATCAAAAGGAAGGGCAGTTTTACCGAGGAACCGATAACCCTAAAGAGATTGAATATCTCAAGAATGGGACTATGCGCGTGTCCACCAACCACATGACGGGGGAAAAAGAAGATGGCGTATCCGTTTGGGAAAGCCCTAAGTACCCGTTCAAGTATCAATATCGAGTAACCGGTAAGGTTTCCGGAGTGGGTAGCGATGGAGAGCCTCTGCTTGATCCCGCGTCCATTAAACTTGTTAGCGCAAAGTCCTATTCTGTTAAAGACTACAATGCTGCGATGGAAAAGGGAAAGCCCTTGTTTTGTAAGGCGTACGGATGGACAGAAGAACAATACGACGCGGCAAAAAAGGGAAGCATTAAAAACAGAAAGCGACTGTAATTAAATATATCCGTTTGCCAATCGAGGCAAAAGAAGTGGCAATTTGAGCCAAACATTACGCGAAAGCGTGTTGTTTGGCCCTTTTTTGTAATACGCAGCGGGGAATGACGCTGTGGAAATAAAAGGAGAGTAAAAATGGCAGACGAAATTATGACTTTTGATGAAATACTGGCTGACCCCACCTACAAGGCGGAGTTTGACAGGCGAATCACAAAGGCACTTTCGACTGTTCAGAGCAAGCTGGACGCGGAAGTGGAGAAAAACAAGCAGTTTGCAGCAAACGGCAGCGCGGAAACGGAAGCGCTCAGAAAGGAGATTGAGGGCTACAAGTCCAAGATCGCCGATTATGACTACGCAGATGTGATCCGCAAGACGCTTGCTGAAAAGGGCGTGAAATTCAGCTCTAAGGCTGCGGAAAAGGCGTATTTGGCAGACCTGAAAGCAAAGCACCTTGAAATCAAGGACGGTGTGCTTGATGGGTTTGACGAATGGCACAAGGCGCAAGTCAACGCCGATCCGTCCGCGTTCCAGGATGGCGTAAAAATCGACTGGTCTGCCGCTGTTGGTGGCGGCGAAAAGAAAACAGATACCAATGCCGCAATGAACAACCTGATTCGCGGCGCACTGAAATAAAAAAGGAGAATCAAAAATGGCAAGTATTGATCGTTCCGCACTTTCCGGCCTTATCCCGGAACCCGTAACCCGCGAAATCATGCAGGGCGCTATCGCGGAATCCGCTGTCCTGCGCATGGGCCGTCGTCTGGCGAATATGTCCAGCAAGACGCAGACCATCAACGTGCTTGATGCACTTCCCTCTGCATACTTCGTCAATGGCGAAGCCACTGACGGCGGCGCAGGTGAGGCATTCAAGCAGACCACCAAGATGGCGTGGGACAAGAAGAAACTGTACGCCGAGGAAATTGCGGTTATCGTCCCCATCCCCGAGGCTGCTCTCGATGATGCGGACTATGACATTTGGGGCGAGGTCAAGCCCCGTCTGACCGAGGCTTTCGGCAAGGTCATTGATGCGGCTATCCTGTTCGGCACCAACAAGCCCAGCACTTGGCGCACTGGCGTTGTTCCTGCTGCTATCGCTGCCGGTAACGGCGTTCCCGTCGGCACCAACGTGTTCGATGACATCATGGGCGAGAACGGCCTTATCGCCAAGGTGGAGCTGGACGGCTTCAACCCAAACGGCGTTATGTCCGCTATCCAGATGCGCGGTAAGCTGCGCGGCCTGAAAGACACCACCGGCCAGCCCATCTTCAAGACCGATATGCAGGGCGCTACCCGCTATGGCCTTGACGGCATGGATATGTACTTCCCCATGAACGGCGCGTTTGATCCTGCGCAGGCGCAGATGATCGTCGGTGACTGGAGCCAGCTCGTCTACGCCATCCGTCAGGACATGATGTTCAAGATTTTCACTGAGGGCGTCATTCAGGATCCCAGCACCAAGGCCATCACCTACAACCTGATGCAGAACGACATGGTGGCGCTGCGCGCAGTCATGCGCCTCGGCTGGGAGATCGCGAATCCCGTCAACGCTTACAACGTGGACAAGGCTGACCCCTTCCCCTTCTCTGTTTACGGCAAGGGCGGCGACATCTCTGCTGTTACCGTCTCGCCCGCTACCGCGACGATGGCAAAGGGCGACAGCAAGGCGTTTACTGCTGCTGTTACCGGCGATGGCATTATCAACGGCGAGGTTGAGTGGAGCCAGAATGGCACAAAGTCCAAGATCAGCGAAGACGGCCTGCTGACTATCGACTCCGCTGAGACTAAGACCAGTATCACCGTCACGGCCAAGTCCAAGCAGGACGGCACCAAGACCGGCACTGCCACTGTTACCGTTTCTTGATCTGAAAGGAGCTGACCCGTATGACATACGCAGACTTTGAATACTACTCCGGCACTTACATGGGCGCTGTGAGTGAGGAAGATTTCCCGCGTCTTGTTGCCCGCGCCAGCTCCTTCCTTGACTACTACACGCGCAACAGAGCACAAGACCACTCCGATCTGGATGCGGTAAAGATGTGCTGCTGTGCGCTCGTTGACAAGTACGCCATTATCGAGGCGGCGCAGGCTCTTGCTATGAAGAACCTTGCCAACGCTGCCACGAACGATGCAGAAGTCAAGAGCGAAACAGTAGGCAGCTATTCCCGCACGATGGCGACGGGCGGGGAATCCGCGCTGTCTGCGCTCAATGCGACGGACGGGGCAAAGAAACTGCTTGCGGAAACGTGCATGGAATACCTTGCCCATACCGGGCTGTTGTATCGCGGAGGTGGTTGTAGATGTACGCTCCCCACACTGTAACGATTTACAACATCGTGCAGGAGATCGACCCGACAACGCTTGATGAGGTCACGCACGTTTATATTACAATCCTGCGCGGCGTGATGCTGCAAGCGTCGAAGGGTGTGAACGTGCGAGAAAGCGGACTTGAAGGGGCTGACGCAGCGAATCTGTATATCCCTTTTACGGTGGAAGCCGTAGATGGTAAGACGGGCGCGGCGAAGACCTATGCAAAGCCGCAAGAATTTGTTAAAGCCGCAGATCGCAGCGGACTATGGACGCTCTCATATGACGGAAACGGCGGAGAAACGCTGTTTATCAAGGGCGAGTTTGTGCTTGATGGCACAAATTTGAACGTCGTTCGCTATCACGATGATTGCTACAATGTAACGAAGGTCGATGCGATGGACTTCGGTAGCCCCGATATGCAGCACTGGGAAGTCGGAGGGGCGTAATGGGCATCAAGTTTTCCGTGCACACCGATGGAATGGACGCTGTAAGGACTGCCATTGCAAAGGCTTGTACGCGCGCTGAGAACGTTTTAGCCGAGCAGATGGAGAAAGACACTCAGCCCTTTGTGCCGATGCTCACAGGCTCGTTAACGCAGCGTACAAGGGTCGTTGGAAACGACATCATCTACCCAGGCCCTTACGCGAGATTCCTGTATTATGGGAAAGTCATGGTTGACCCGAATACCGGCAGCACATACGCGCCGAAAGGCGGGACAAAGGTCGTGACTGACCGCAATTTAGTATTCAACCACACAGCGCACCCACAAGCTCAAGCACATTGGGGTGAAGCATCGAAAGCCCAGAACCTTGGCAAGTGGGCGCGTGTAGCAGAAAAGGCGGTGAAGAAGTATGGAACAAATTAAAAAGACGGTGTCGGCAGCGGAAGAAGATCAAGTGTCCCGAAAGCTGCTTGCGTGGTTAAACACATTCCCTGACAAGCCGGTTGATTTGATTCGGTTCGAATTTCTCCCCGCCGATACTGCGGCGATGGCGCTGTCCACGATTCAGGCGGCGTACATCGTACAAAAATACATTCTCGGTGGGTATCAGGCGGAATACCAATTTAAGGCCATCTACCGCATGAAGCCGGGGAACAGCAACGACAAACGGCTCAAAGCTGACGAGATGCTTAACGCCTTGGGCGATTGGGCAACAAGCGAGACACCGCCTGACATTGGCGACGGTCGCCGCGTCATCCGCATTGAGCCGACAACGCGATCCTCTCTTTTTGCCGTGTATGAAAACGGTGACGAGGATCATCAAATCCTTATGAAGATGAACTACGAGGTGATTAAAAATGGCTGATATGACCTTTAACACCACGGCTGGGCAGACCGTAGACCGCGAACTTCTGATCGCGTATCTCAACACGGGCGAAACCGGAACCCCCACGTGGTCTCCCCTCGGTACGCGCGTTACGGATTCCAGCATGGAATACGACTGGCAGGAGGATTCCTCGAAGGATATTCTTGGCACGACGCGCACGACCATGAAGAAACCCATCATCACGCAGACCTTTGACCCGTCTGATCTGGACGCTGGGGATCCCGCCATCGTCAAGGTTTGGAATCTCGCGGTCAAGGAGCAGAACGCGGCGGCGCTGGCGAATCAGGACGTGCTGATTGTCCACGCTTATGCAGGTACGGCAAAGACCGCAGTATTTGCGGAGCGCTATTCGTCCTGCATGGTTAAGCCGTCTTCCCTCGGCGGTGAGGGCGGCGGATTTATCGGTATGCCTATCGACGTGACGCTTGGCGGCACGCGCACGGTCGGCACTGCCGCTATCTCCGGCAATACGGTTACTTTTACCGAGGGAGAATAACAAATAGAGGGCTGGCGTCTGTCAGCCCTCATTTTGGAGGAATATATGGAACTCACTTTTGATTCTGGTGTAAAGGAATATACCATTCGCGGCGTAAACGGCATCGTAACAGTGCGCTTTAACCCTGCGGATGTCAACTTCGCAAAGAAAGCATATAAAACCTTTGATGACTTGCGCAAGAAGCAGGAGACCCGCGCAAAGACGCTCGAAAAGGATATCCCCGATGATGAGCTTTTCGACATGGTTGATTCCCTTGACAAAGAAATGCGCAACATCATCAATGTCTTGTTCGGGCAGGATATTGCTGATACGCTTTTCGGCAGTGTCAACGCATATTCCGCGGCCAATGGTGCGCCGGTTTGGCAGAACTTTATGACCGCCATTATCGAGCAGTTTGATGAGGCAGTAAAGCGCGAACAGGCGCTTGCCGATGAGAAAATCCGCAAGTATACGCAGAAATACCGTAAATGATGTACGATCTTCCAACGTCGCTGAACGTCTGCGGCGTTGACTATGAAATCCGCTCAGACTATCGCGCGGCACTGGACGTGCTGGCGGTATTTGCTGCGGCCGATCTGACCAACGAGCAGAAAGCGCTTGCGGCTCTGGATATCTTTTATCCGGACTTCTTAAAAATGCCGGATGAGCACATTCCAGCAGCCGTGAAACAAATGACGTGGTTTCTCGACTGCGGGGATGAGGGCGATAATCGCAAGCGGCCTAAGTTGATGGACTGGGAGCAAGACTTTCAATACATCGTGGCCCCCATCAATCGTGTTGTGGGGCAAGAGGTCCGCGCAATGCCTTATTTCCATTGGTGGTCATTCGTCTCGGCGTACTACGAAATCGGGGATTGCTTGTTTGCAAACATCGTTCGAATTCGCAACCTGAAAGCAAAAGGAAAAACGCTCGACAAGTCGGATCGAGAATTTTACCGAGAAAACAGGCGGCTTGTCGATCTAAAGAAGCCGATGACGGAAGAAGAAAACGACACGATCAATGCGTGGTTGGGCAAAAAAACGCCCGACGCAAAATAGCATCGGGCGAAGATGGTTACTTATTTGCAATGAATTCAATTTCGTTTCCAGACCAAAAGTCGGGAGTAAAGCGGATTTCAATCTTTTCCCAGTCTTTGGGGACTTCGTATCCGACAACACCGGTCATTTTCTTACCGGCAGCAACGGCCCCGTCTAACTGAGGTTTATCGGTTGCGATAGTGGCCGAAATGCTCAGATTTGTCGAGTAGTCATCAACATAGGCGTTGAACGATGCGATAGAGCTAACGGCAATATCTTTATCCGACTGGTTATCAATGGAGAATTCGCAAAGCAAAAACACATTGCCATCATCAGGGGTATTGAACTGCGATCCATTGCTTTCGGTGAAAGAATCAAACTTTACACTGATTCCGTTTAGCTCGGCGGTTTCTCCAACACTAAACGTTTGTTTCTCCGCGCCAGGATCATCGCCCATGCCGTTTAATGCGGCGGCGATCATGCAAATGCCGAAAATGGCAATGATAATCCCCAATACTGGGTGGCGCTTTTTCTGCTTGGCTCCACACTGCGGGCAAGTGGTAGCGGATTTTGCGATAGATGCCCCGCATACCTTGCAAGTAGTCATCTTATCCATTTTTCATTCCTCCTTGCCATTATTTATGGCTGCTTGGATGATATCACGCAAAAAACCAAAAAGCAAGAAGGTGATATTATGGCTGACGGCGAAGTCGTATTTGAAGCGACTATTAGCGACAAAAAACTCCATCAGGAGTTGAACAAAGTAAAAAGCAATATCGAATCCTTACAAAAGGAGTTTAACAGGCTCGGCGACCAGAAAACGCCGATGGAAGACCGGCTGCGCAACATCGGAGCAGAGCTGGATGCGGCAAAACAGGAGCTTGCCGATATGCGCACAGCGCCAAAAGGCACGTATGAGAAAATCGACGTGTCCGAGCAGGCCGAGCGCGTGCGAATGCTGCAAAGCGAATTTAACAAAACTGCAAGTAGCATTGACAAGCTCAACGAAAAGCTCAACAAAACCGGCGATAAGATTTCCGACGCGAAAACGCAGGCAGTCGAGCTAACACAGCAGATTGAGGGCAGAGCCAAAGGCGCAGGGCTGCGCAATGCAACCGAAGCGGCGGCAGATTCCATGAAAGTATTTGGGCAGCGCTTAAAATCCGTTGTCCGCAGTGCACTTGTTTTTACAGTTATTACCCAAGCATTAACAAAAGTGCGCGACTGGGTAAAGAACGTCGTAATGGTAAACTCCGAGGCAAGAGAATCCATTGCGCAGCTTAAAGGAGCGCTTTTGACGTTGGCACAGCCTCTTGTAAGTGTAATTGTTCCCGCCTTTACACTGCTTGTAAAAGTTATCACGGCAGTAGTCTCGCAGATCACGCGTCTTGTGGCGCTTATCTCCGGCAAGAGCGTCAAGGCAACTGCTAACTCAGCAAAGGCGCTGAACAAGGAAACCAGTGCATTAAAGGGAACGGGCAGTGCCGCGAAGAAAGCGGCAAGTCAGCTTGCGGCGTTTGATGAGATCAACCAGATTTCCACCGATACCGCAAACGATGCGGGCGGCGGTGCATCCGCTGACGCAATCACTCCTGACTTTAGCTACATGGACGACATCAGCGACCGCTTAAAGAAAATCGCGGATGCAGTCATGCTCATTGCTGCAGGCTTAGCGCTGTGGAAAATCAGCAGCAGTTTGTCGGGTGTGCTTGGCACTATTCTGCAAAAGCTCGGCGGCATCCTCATCGCTGTTGGCGGATTGATTCTTCTGTGGGACGGTCTATCCGACGCATGGAATAACGGCGTTAACTGGGGAAATCTGCTCGAAATGCTTGCAGGCACAGCGGCGCTTGCAGGGGGGCTTGCAATCGCATTCGGCAAAGTTGGGGCGGGCATCGGCCTTGTAGTGGCTGGTGCAGCAATGATTATCACAGCGTTCAAGGACATTTGTGATAACGGTGCAAATCTCCAAAATACGCTGCTACTGATTGCTGGCACTGTGGCAACGGGGCTGGGATTCTTCTTTCTGACCGGTAGTGTCATCCCTCTGGCAATCGCAGGGATTGCCTCCATTCTTGTAGCGATGATGAAGCTAACCGGGAACTTAGAAGAGTTTGCAAAAAACCTCAAAGAGAACATTCTCGGTGGAATCATTCAGTTTATTAAAGGCGTATTTACTGGTAACCTCAAGATGGCTCTCGATGGGGTGAAAAAAGTGGCAAAGGGGATCGTCAACGGGGTTCTAATTATTGTTGAAAGTTTTATCAACAATATTATCCGAGGGCTGAATTGGCTTATCACGAAAATCAATTCTATTAGCCTCAAAGTTCCGGGCTGGGTTCCGGGAGTTGGCGGGAAGGGCTGGTCACCTCATATTGGGCAAATGTCCAGCATTACTTTGCCACGCTTGGCAACTGGCGCAGTCATTCCCCCCAACAAGGAATTTCTCGCTGTTTTGGGCGACCAGAAGAGCGGAACGAACGTTGAAACGCCACTTGCAACGATGGTTGACGCATTTAAGCAGGCTATTGCGGAATCTGGCGGCGGTGCAACTACGGTAGTTATCCAGCTCGATGGTAAAGAAATCGCACGCAGCGCCGTGAAGAACATCAACAACATGACGCGCGCGGCAGGTAAGCCCGTGCTGCTGTACTAAG
>ERZ779729.430-NODE-430-length-40902-cov-4.361863_pt1 | contig 40902 bp, 41 predicted proteins | sample MGYA00511072_ERZ779729 | MGnify/ENA primary metagenome ERZ779729 (study PRJEB29588, sample SAMEA2156675) | human gut metagenome | biome: human gut; feature: human-associated habitat; material: faeces | place: Denmark | collected 2008/2010 ...
AGCAAGGAATACAGCTGGACCAGCTAATTCTTCTGGCTTTAACCATCTCTCTGCTGGTGTCTTTGCAACGATGAATGAGTCGAATGGATGTCTTGATCCATCTGGCTGTCTCTCTCTTAATGGAGCTGTCTGAGGTGTCTCGATGTAACCAGGTCCAATACCATTACACTGGATATTGTACTTACCATACTCAGAACAAATATTTCTTGTAAGCATCTTAAGGCCACCCTTAGCAGCAGCGTAAGCTGATACTGTCTCACGACCTAATTCTGACATCATTGAGCAGATGTTGATAATCTTACCATGTCCTCTTTCGATCATTGAAGGAATTACTGCCTTTGATACGATGAATGGTGCGTTAAGATCTACATCGATAACCTGTCTGAACTCAGCAGCTGTCATCTCGCACATAGGAATTCTCTTAATGATACCAGCGTTGTTTACGAGGATATCGATTGGTCCAACTTCCTTTGTGATCTTCTCTACAGTAGCGTTAACAGCTTCTTCGTTAGTAACGTCGCAAACATATCCGTGAGCGTCAATACCAGCTTCCTTATAAGCTGCTAATCCCTTATCTACTAATTCCTGCTTAATATCGTTGAAAACGATTTTTGCACCAGCCTTAGCCATACCACTAGCGATAGCGAAGCCGATACCATATGATGCACCAGTTACAAATGCAATCTTACCTTCAAGTGAAAAATTAACTGACATTTTAATTCTCCTTTTCCTAATAATAATTTATAAATGAAACCCTCTACAGGTTACATTCCTTAGTAAAATATGTACTGACGGATTACTTTAAATCCTTCATGTCTACCCAGTCCATATCATCAAAATCCTGGTTTTCTCCAGCCATTCCCCAGATAAATGCATATGCATGTGTAGCTGATGCTGAATGAATTGACCAGCTTGGTGAAATAACTGCTTCTTCACTTCTCATGATGATATGACGAGTTTCTGTTGGCTCACCCATGTAGTGAACAACGATATCTTCTTCTGGAATCTCGAAGTAGAAATAAACTTCCATTCGTCTGTCATGTGTATGACATGGCATTGTATTCCATACGCTTCCTGGCTCAAGAGTTGTGATACCCATCTCTAACTGGCATGTCTCAACCTGACCTGGTAAAATATACTTTCTGTTAAGACGCTTATTACATCCTTCAACAGAACCAAGCTGAAGCTTGAACTCATCCTTGATATCCTTTTCTGGATCAATAAATACTGTAGGATATGTCTTATGTGCTGGTGTTGAGTTAAAGTAGAACTTAGCTGGCTTAGAAGAATCCTCGCTCTTGAACTTAATCTCCTTAGAACCCATACCAATATAAAGACCATCTCTATATTTAAACTTATATTCAGTACCATCAACGATAACTGAACCGTTGCCACCTACATTAAAGATACCCATCTCACGTCTCTCAAGGAAATATGCTGCCTTAAGCTCAGAACCTGCCTCAAGTGTAAGTTCCTTATTAACCGGCATACATCCGCCTACGATAATACGATCAATCTGGCTGTAAACAAGCTTGAAATCATCAGCTGGGAAAAGATTCTGGATAAGAAAATCATTTCTCAGTCTTTCTGTATCATAACCCTTTACATCTCTTGCGTTAGCACCCTGTCTTACTTCCATCGTAACTCTCCTTTTCAATTCACAAACCTAGGGCAAAGCCCCGTTTGGTGTTTATAATACCACAAAATCCAATTATTTACAACTATTAACCAACTATTCCCTTTATAAGTACATTTTTTTCGATAAATTCTCGCGAAAATGTATACGCATCCTTAATCATTGTTTCTGCTTCTTTAGTCTTTTCTGCATTATCACAGTAAATTCTTGCTATCACATCACCTTTGCTGACTTTGTCGCCTATTTTCTTAGAAAGCACAACTCCAACTGATAAATCAATCACATCGTCCTTGGCTGCCCTTCCGCCTCCAAGAATCATTGAAGATTTTCCTATAAGCTCAGACTGGATTGACTGGATGTATCCATCGCTATCTGCACACACCTCTGTTATTGTATCAGATACCTTTAACTTATCTGTGTTATATACTGCGTCAGGGTCTCCACCCTGTGCTTTAACGAATTCTGCCATCTTGTCCAACGCACTTCCGTCACTTATTACTCTCTCCAATTCTTTTCTTACAGTTTCTTTATCAAGGTCATCTCTTGCAGCAAGCGCCATATATGTTCCAAGATTAAGGACAAGCTTAGTTAAATCCTCTGGTCCTTCACCTTTTAACGTATTGATAGCCTCGATAACTTCAAGTGCATTACCGACTGCATATCCTAACGGCTGGTCCATATCAGTAATAAGTGCTGTTACATTTCTTCCAGCTCCCTTTCCAATACGAACCATCTCCTTAGCAAGACTTACGGCATCAGCCTCATTTTTCATAAATGCGCCACTTCCGGTCTTGACATCAAGAACAATCGCATCAGCACCAGAAGCCAGTTTCTTACTCATAATACTGCTTGCAATAAGCGAAATATTCTCGACCGTTGCCGTAACATCCCTTAGCGCATATATCTTCTTATCTGCAGGTGCAAGATTACCTGTCTGCCCTGTTATTGCAATTCCTATATCATTAACCTGCTTAACAAATGCTTCCTCAGACAGAGAAGTGTTAAATCCCGGAATACTTTCCAGTTTATCAATAGTGCCTCCTGTATGTCCAAGTCCTCTTCCACTCATCTTTGCAACTTTGCCGCCAAGTGCTGCAACCATAGGCGCAAGAACAAGAGAGGTCTTATCTCCTACTCCGCCTGTACTGTGCTTGTCCACTTTAACACCGTCAATAGCAGACAAATCGAGCTTGTCCCCACTGTTTTCCATCGCAAGAGTAAGATTAAGAGTCTCGTCATAATCCATATGTCTGAAATATATAGCCATAAGAAGTGCAGAAGCCTGATAATCAGGAATCTCTCCATTAACATATCCGTTCACAAAGAATTCTATCTCCTCTTTAGTAAGCTTTCCGCCATCTCTTTTCTTCTCAATAATATCAACCATTCTCATAATGCAGACCTCCTACATAATCTTATTAAGAAAACTCTTTCCAATCGTAACCGGTTCTGTGCCAAAAATCTCAGCCAGTGTCTGTGCTATATCAGCATAAGTGTCACCTGTTCCAAGATTAACGCCATGTTTTAAGCATTTTCCATATACAAGCAGTGGAACATATTCCCTTGTATGGTCAGTTCCCTTATAGGTTGGGTCACAACCATGGTCAGCCGTAATAACAAGCATATCTGTGTCTTTCAAAGTGTCTAACACCTGTGAAAGCCTTTCATCAAATTCTTCAAGACCTCTTGCATAACCTTTATAATCTCTTCTGTGTCCCCATGTTGAATCGAACTCAACCAGATTAGTATATATAATTCCTTTATTATCCTGCTTCATGTAATCAAGTGTTACATCCATTCCATCCTGATTATCATTAGTGTGCTTAGACTCTGTAAGTCCAACTCCGGCAAATATATCATGAATTTTACCGACTCCGATTACATCAAACCCTTTATCACGGACTCTGCACAATATATTATCCTCACTTGGCTTTAGTGAGAAATCCCTTCTGTTAGGTGTTCTCTTATAATTGCCATTCTCCCCGACAAAAGGTCGTGCAATAACTCTTGCCACAGCATTCTTTCCTGTAAGGATATGTCTTGCCGTCTCACACATTTCATAAAGTCTTTCTACCGGCACAACATCTTCATGACATGCAATCTGGAAAACTGAATCTCCTGATGTATATACAATTGGTTTTCCTGTCGCAACATGTTCATCACCAAGTTCAGCAATTATCTGTGTTCCTGAAGCCGGCTTATTGCAAAGTATTCCTGGAATTCCTGTCTTTTTAATGAATTCATCAATAATACAGTCTGGAAATCCATCAGGATACACAGGAAACGGATCAGGAGAATATATTCCTGCCATCTCCCAGTGTCCAATTGTCGTGTCTTTTCCTGCAGACACTTCTGCCAGTTTTCCAAAACACCCGATGGGATTATCACAACGCTCAAGGTTATGTGCACCGTCTATATTGCCTATTCCAAGCTTTGCCATATTAGGAATATTAAGACCTCCATTAGCCTCTGCAGTATGTCCCAATGTATCTGCACCCTCATCTCCAAACTTAGCTGCATCCCTGGCCTCACCAATTCCAACACTATCTAAAACTATCCATATAATTCTGTTAATATTCATAGCCACGCCTCCCGACAATCTTTAATATATTGTACCACAAAGAATACTTTCTGTATTATTATTTTGCATTTTTGAAAACAAATGTTATAATCACATATACATTGTGTCTTTTATGCAAATGTAATTAATTGAATATACATTTTTAAGGAGAAAATTATATGAGTTTCGAGTTCGTCACAAAGCTTCCTACACCTACTGAAATCAAAGAACAGTACCCTGTACCGGAAGAAATAAAAGCATTAAAAGCTGAAAGAGATGCTGAAATTGCTGATGTTATCACTGGCAAATCAGACAAACTTCTTGTTATTATCGGACCTTGCTCAGCAGATAATGAAACTGCTGTCCTTGATTACACATCAAGACTTGTTAAGGTTCAGGAGAAGATTAAAGACAAAGTTATTATTATTCCAAGAGTTTATACTAACAAACCAAGAACTACAGGAGTAGGTTACAAGGGAATGCTTCACCAGCCAGACCCTGAAAAGAAGCCTGATCTTCTTGCCGGTCTTGTTGCAATCAGAAAAATGCATATTGATGTAATGAAAGAGACACATCTTAGTCCTGCTGATGAAATGCTTTATCCTGAAAACTACTGGTATCTTTCAGATGTTCTTTCATATGTTGCCGTTGGTGCAAGATCAGTTGAAAACCAGCAGCACAGACTTGTATGTTCAGGAATCGATGTTCCAGCCGGAATGAAGAATCCTACAAGTGGAGATTTTTCAGTTATGTTAAATTCTGTAGTTGCTGCCCAGTCTAAACAGACATTTATATACAGAAACTGGGAAGTTAATACACCTGGAAATCCTCTTACACACACAATATTAAGAGGTGCAGTAAATAAACATGGCCAGACCATTCCTAACTATCACTATGAGGATTTAATAAGACTTTATAACATGTATGCTGCAAGAGATCTTGAGAACCCTGCTGTTATTGTAGATGCTAACCACAGCAATTCAGGTAAGCAGTATCTTGAGCAGATTCGTATTGTCAAGGAAGTTCTTCATAGCTGCCATCACTCTGCTGATGTTAAGAAGCTTGTTAAGGGTGTTATGATTGAAAGTTATATTGAGCCGGGTAACCAGAAGGTTGGCGACGGTGTTTATGGAAAATCAATCACAGACGCATGCCTCGGATGGGCTGAATCTGAAAAGCTTTTATACGATATTGCAGACCTTGTTTAAAAACATTTTCATTATGTCGGGATTAATGTAGCTTTCTGCAAATGTTCCGATTAATGTAAGTAACAATGACATACTCACAATAATGACCGTTCTTCTTAAAGTGTCAATTCTGTTTAGAAAATAATGACACATAAGGAGAACGGTCATTATATATAACAGATAATGTGGAAACAACCATACCAGAACCATAACTACTCCCCCTGCTCCATGGAACATAACAGCCTTTGTCATACATATTCCAAGACAGAACCCGTTATACAGACACAGCCAGTATACATACAATTTTCTGAATGGAGTAATCATCAATACTGCCAATGTTATGAATCTCCTTAATCTGTAAGCAAGCACCTCCTGCCATACATCTGCATATGCAGCATTAGAATTAATGTATACAATCAGATATTCAGTTGAAAACACATCACCATAACGCCACATTTTTATAAAGCATGTACCAAGTATAATTCCCGCAATAATTAATGCGGCAAATCTTACATTCTTAATTACCCACAATAAAAAAGCCTTCATATATATCCATCAAAATGTACTTTGAATCAATATATGAAGACTTTGTCTTAATTATTCTTTTTACGGTTAAGCAAGGCATCATAAGCAAGAACTGCTGAAATTGTCTTGGAATCCTGTATCGTTCCTGCAAATATCATGTCTTTAAGTTCATCCAGTGTGTATTTTTCTACATCTATGAATTCATCTTCATCAAGATGCTGACTTGTTTTTACAAGATCTGTTGCAAGATATACATCTACCACTTCATTGCAGAACGCAACCGCAGTAACAACTGATACAAGCTTGGTAAGATTATCTGACCTGTATCCGGTCTCTTCTTCAAGTTCTCTTGCTGCCGCATTAATTGTCGGCTCATCCCAGCCATTAAGACCACCTGCAGGAATCTCAATCGTCTCTCTGTCAAGTGCGTCTCTGTACTGTCTTACCATGAGAAGACGTCCATCATCTAACACAGGAACAACAGCTGCCGCTCCTCTGTGGTCAATATAATCCCATTCTGCCCTATGTCCGTCGGGAGTCTCTATAACATCTGTATATATATCAAGTATTGAACCCTTATATTTAAGAATTCTATCCACTCTTTTAATATGTTCTTTCATATTCAGCCTTTCTATATAAAAATGTTACTTAATGCTTGTACATTTGTCATAGCAGGCGTCAGTTGCTTTGAAAAGTGCATTTCTGAAGCCATTCTCTTCAAGTGCAGAAACAGCCTGAATTGTTGTTCCACCAGGTGAACACACTTTATCTTTAAGTACTGCCGGGTGTTCTCCTGACTCAAGCACCATCTTTGCCGAACCAAGGACAGTCTGGGCAACCATCTTATATGCATCATCTCTCTTAATGCCATACTTTACAACACTGTCAGCAAGGGCTTCAATGAACATATATACATAAGCAGGTGAACTGCCACTTGCACATACTACTCCATCCATAAGCTTTTCATCAACGTAAACAACCTTACCAAATGAAGTAAAGAATTTATCTATAACATCTCTTTCATCAAATGAATAATCAGATGCATTATATGCTACTCCTGTCATTCCCTCTCCAATAAGTGCAGGTGTATTAGGCATTGCTCTTACAACTCTTATGTTGCTTCCAAGAGCATTCTTTATAGACGCAATAGTAATTCCCGGTGCTATTGATATAATAACGCTTTCTTCTGTTACCACATTTACAATATTCTTAAGTACTGTTGGATACATCTGTGGTTTTACTGCAAGCACAATATACTTGGCATTGTTGCCACATTCAGCATTACTTTCTGCAAATCTTACACCTGTCTCAGATGATATTCTTTCACATTTTTCCCTGTCTGGTGATGAAAATATAATATCTGATGGTGAAAATGCTGCCAAAGCACCTTTAAGCATTGCATATCCCATGTTACCCATTCCAATAAAACCAATCTTAGCCATATGTATATCCTCCCAACTATATCATGATATATAACATCTGCTTATTATATACTCAGTTATTAAATAAGCTTGCTTATAAAAAGCAAGCTTATATTAATTATATTCATTTAATTATTTGTTTTCAAGTAACTTTTCTACACTTACAAGCTTAACACAGAGAACAAAAAGATCAGCAGCCTGCTTCATCTCTTCTGGAGTTGGGAATGATGGGGCAATTCTTATATTAGAGTCCTTAGGGTCCTTTCCATAAGGGAATGTTGCACCAGCACCTGTAAGCTTAACACCTGCTTCTTTACATTTTGCAACTATTGCCTTGGCACATCCATCCATAGCTTCAAATGATATGAAATATCCACCCTTAGGCTCTGTCCATGAACCAATTCCAAGTCCGCCAAGTTCTTCTTCAAGAACACTTTCAACAGCCTCAAACTTAGGTCTCATAAACTCAGCATGCTTTCTCATATGTTCCTTAAGTCCGTTAATATCCTTAAAGAATCTCACATGTCTTAACTGGTTAAGCTTATCATGTCCAATTGTCTGGATTGTAAGCTGTTTCTTAATATCTGCAATATTATTAGCAGATGTTGCAAGTGCTGCAATACCTGAACCTGGGAAGCTCACCTTAGAAGTTGAAGCAAACTCAAATACCATATCAGGGTTACCAGCTTTCTCACACTCGCTGATGATATCAGCTATCTCATCCTTATTATCATCATATAAATCATGGATAACATAAGCGTTATCCCAGAAAATTCTGAAATCTTCAGCAGCTGGCTTAAGTGCAGCCATTCTCTTAACTGTTTCTTCAGAATATGTATATCCCTGAGGATTAGAATACTTTGGAACGCACCAGATACCCTTTACAGAAGCATCCTTGCTTACATACTCTTCTACCATACCCATATCTGGACCAGACTCTGACATTGGAATGTTAATCATCTCAATTCCAAATCTTTCTGTGATTGCAAAATGTCTGTCATATCCAGGAACTGGACATAAGAACTTAACCTTATCAAGCTTGCACCATGGAGTATTACCAAGAATACCATGTGTGTATGCTCTTGAAATCTGGTCATACATAATATTAAGACTTGCGTTTCCATACACAATAACATGATCTGGTGTTGTTCCCATCATATCTGCCATAAGCTTCTTTGCTTCTGGAATACCATCTAAAACACCATAATTTCTGCAATCTGTTCCATCTAAAGCCTTAAGGTCTGATGAACTATTGATTGTATCAAGAAGTCCTAATGAAACATCAAGCTGCTTAGCTGATGGCTTACCTCTTGACATATCTAACGCAAGCCCCTTTGACTTAGCTTCTGCATACTCTTTGTTCAAGCTTTCCTTTAAAGCTAAAAGCTCTTCTTTACTCATATCATTGTACTGCATAATCTTCCTCCTAATCAGCATATAATCAACATGCTCTATTCTACAATGTATAATTCATAATTGCAAATATTTTTAAAAATAACTTAATATTTTAAAACATCTCTCTAAAATGCTTAATTATATTAAGTGTGTTAAAATCAAAAAAGGCTGTCACATAACGAATTAACATTATGCAACAGCCTTGGTTTATGTTAGTTTACTTTGCGTAATCTACAGCTCTTGATTCTCTGACAATACTAACCTTGATCTGACCAGGATATTCCATCTGATCCTCAATCTGCTTAGAAATGTCACGAGCCATGATTACCATATCTGAATCACTAACGACTTCAGGAACTACCATAACACGAACCTCTCTACCTGCTTGAATGGCAAAGGATTTCTCAACTCCCTTGAATGAGTTGGTAATATCTTCTAATTGTTTCAGTCTGTTTGTATAAGTTTCTAACGTTTCTCTTCTTGCACCAGGTCTTGCAGCTGAAATTGTATCAGCAGCCTGTACAAGACAAGCAATTAAGCTTTCTGGCTCAACGTCTCCATGATGTGCTTCTACTGCATTAATAACAAGAGCTGATTCTTTATATCTTCTACAAAGATCAACACCTAACTGAATATGTGAGCCTTCCATCTCGTGGTCAACAGCTTTACCAATATCATGTAATAAACCAGCACGCTTAGCCATCTTAACATCAAGTCCTAACTCTCCAGCTAAGAGACCTGTAAGCTGTGCTACTTCAATAGAATGCTTTAAAACATTCTGTCCATAACTTGTTCTGAATCTTAACTTACCTAAGAGTCTTACAAGCTCTGGATGGATACCATGTACACCAACCTCAAGGGTTGCAGCTTCACCTTCTTCTTTAATTAATGTCTCGACTTCTTTCTGGGCTTTCTCAACCATCTCCTCAATTCTTGCTGGATGAATTCTTCCATCAAGTATGAGCTTCTCAAGAGCGATTCTTGCAACCTCTCTTCTTACCGGATCAAAGCCCGACAAAACTACAGCCTCAGGTGTATCATCAATAATAAGTTCAACACCTGTAAGTGTTTCAAGAGTTCTGATATTTCTACCCTCTCTACCAATAATACGGCCTTTCATTTCGTCATTAGGAAGCTGAACTACTGATATTGTTGTCTCAGCCACATGGTCTGCGGCGCATCTCTGAATTGCATTAACAACAATTTCCTTAGCCTTCTTGTCTGCTTCCTCTTTCGCTCTGCTTTCTAATGTCTTAATCATTACAGCAGTATCATGTTTAACTTCGTCTTCAACAGTCTTTAATAGATATTCTTTTGCCTGTTCGGAGGTCAATCCTGAGATTCGTTCAAGTTCCTGCTGTCTCTTCTTCTCAAGTTCTTCAACCTTTTGCTTCTGTTTACCAAGTTCTTCTTCTTTCCTGGTAATGTTAGAGTCGCGTTTCTCTACAGCCTCAATCTTTCTGTCAAGTGTCTCTTCTTTTGAAAGAACTCTCTTTTCATACTTGCTTATCTCAGCTCGTCTTTCCTTAGTTTCCTTCTCAAGTTCGTTCTTAGTCTTTAAAGACTCTTCCTTGACTTCCAAAAGAGCTTCCTTTTTCTTGGTTTCAGCTGTCTTAAGAGCTTCATCTATTATCTCTCTTGCTTTCTCATTGGCATTACCGATTGTTGCATCGTTACGCTTGTTGATTGCATTAGACGAGATAAACCAAGTAATAGGAGCGACTATCACTAAAGTAGCAATAATTGCGATTACTATTGGAATCAACGCAGGAGCACCTCCTTATTTAGTTTTCATTGTACAAAAAATACAACAATCTAATATTATACTCAATTGTCGATTATGTCAAGGAAAAGCCCCTTAGAATCCAATGTTTTATTAATAATATCCATACTGAATCCTTTGCGATATAATGCAGCTTTGACCTTCTGAATCTCTTTATAATCAGCGTTCTCTATATCTATATGTTTCTTTTCAACAAATGCCTTTGCCTGTTCTAATTCTATATCACTATTATCTTCATAGAATTCATCACAAACCCTGCTGATAATATCTGCATCAACGCCTTTCTGCTTTAACTTAAGTTCAATCTGTCTTCTTGGCTTATTACCTGCCTTAAAATTAACATAATTATCTGCAAAGCGCTCATCATTAATATATCCAAACCTGGTTACATACTCTAATGCATAATCTATACACATATCAGGATAATATCCATCTCTAAGCTTGTCCTCTAAACCTTTTCTTGTATAATCCTTATTCTTAAGCAATGCCATCGCTCTTACCGTTGCACGCTTAGATAACACATCATCTATCAGAGAATCATATGCTTCTTTCCTGACAGACTCTCCATCCTTAATTCCAAACTTTCTTAATTCTGCTGCATATAAAGCAAATGCAGGCTCATAATTAATATATACAAGCCTGCGTTTCTTAGTAAGTTCTTTAATGGATGTGACAATAAGTTCAATATTATCTTCCATAACCCACCTTAATATTACTCTTCTGTATCTGCTTTCTTCTTAGCCTTAGCCTGCTTAGCATCATCAGATGCTTCTGCTTCCTTAACACCGTCCACAATTCCGTAGTGTTCTCTTACTCTTCTGTCAACTTCTTCTCTTATCTCTGGATTATCAAGAAGGAACTGCTTAGCGTTCTCTCGTCCCTGTCCAATCTTATTGCCCTCATATGAGAACCATGCTCCACTCTTCTGGATAATACCTGCATTAGAAGCAAGATCAACAAGATCTCCTTCTGTAGATATACCTTTTCCAAAAAGAATATCAAACTCTGCTTCTCTGAATGGAGGGGCAACCTTATTCTTAACAATCTTGACTCTGGTTCTGTTACCAATAACCTCACCATTCTGCTTAAGTGTCTCAATCTTTCTTACATCAAGTCTTACAGAAGAATAGAACTTAAGTGCACGACCACCTGTAGTTGTCTCCGGATTTCCAAACATAACACCAACCTTTTCACGAAGCTGGTTGATAAATATAACAACGCAGTTATTCTTGCTTACAACAGGTGTAAGCTTTCTTAATGCCTGTGACATAAGTCTTGCCTGAAGACCTACATGTGAATCGCCCATATCACCATCAATCTCTGCTTTAGGAACAAGAGCTGCAACTGAATCGACAATTACAATATCGACTGCACCGGATCTTACCATAGTCTCTGTAATCTCAAGTGCCTGCTCGCCGCTGTCAGGCTGCGAAATATATAAATTATCAATATCAACACCAATATTCTTAGCATATACAGGATCCAGAGCATGCTCTGCATCAATAAAACCTGCAATACCGCCTCTCTTCTGTACTTCAGCAACCATATGAAGTGCAACTGTTGTCTTACCACTTGATTCAGGTCCATATATCTCTACAACTCTTCCTTTAGGAACTCCACCAATTCCCAAAGCGATATCCAGACTTAAAGAACCTGTAGGAATACATTCAACATTAAGATTAGCTGTTGATTCCCCAAGCTTCATTACAGAGCCCTTACCAAACTGTTTCTCAATATTAGAAATTGCCGCATCAAGGGCTTTCATCTTATCTTCATTAACCATACCTTAAACTCTCCTTTTGAACATGTGTTCGTTTTCTAAATAATATCTTATTATGTCTGCATTGTCAAGAACCTTTCGAACATTTATTCGTTACGTTTGTTTGTATACTGGAATAGTAAAAATATATCATATTATATATATTTTGTAAACGCCTATTTTATATTATTATATCTTAATATAATATTTTATATATAAATTCAACAACATCTTTTTTACTTGCAGAACCTGTCGAATGATATTTGTATCAATTCATTGTAATATCGAATCCGATGTCGTTATAAAACCCACTAAAAGCAATATTCTCCTTGTTTTGTAGGTCTTTTTTTACATTTCTGCTTGACAAAAGATGATTCTGAAGGATAAAGACCTACTCAAGTAACACTTCTCACTCACTTAGTAGGTCTTCTCGCCAACTCACGCCTCCAATCTCGCTCTAAAAACCTACTCAACGCCAACTTCTTTCTCACTTAGTAGGTCTTCTCGCCCATTCACGCCTCCTATACGGCTCTAAAAACCTACTCAACACTCACATCTCACTCACTTAGTAGGTCTTCACATTCCAGCTCGCTCCAGCCCACTCTAATCCCAGCAAAAAAGACCTACTCAAGCCATCTTTCAAGCTTAATAGTAGGTCTTCAACGCCATAGCAAATAATATAGTAAATAATATAATAAAACTAATAATTACAATAATCTCTACCTGTTAGTCTTAATTATATCAAGAACAAACTTAAGTGCTTCCTTCGTAGACTGACACCTTATCGTGTGCCTGTCGCCTGACAAATCACATTCTTTAACATGTGTCTCACCCTTATAGCAGCATCCAATATACACAAGTCCAACGGGCTTGTCATCTTCTCTTGAAGGTCCTGCAACACCTGTTACAGAAACACTTATATCTGCCTTAGATATTCTTACTGCTCCTTCTGCCATCTGGGCAGCAGTTTCAGCACTTACAGCTTTATATTTCTCAAGAGTCTCATGCTTAACTCCAAGAATTCGTTCCTTCGCCTCATTACTATATGTAATATAGCCCTCTTTAAAAATGTCTGAAGCACCGCTTATATTAACTATAGACGAAGCAACCATGCCGCCTGTGCATGACTCAGCTGTAGTTATAGTCAGGGATTTGTTCTTTAATGTCTCAACAAGAGCCTTATCAAGACAGCCGAGATAATCAACCATTATTATTTACCCGAACCTTCCAGAAAAACTTTATAATTCTTTGCAATATAATCAATAAGAGAAATCACTGTCAATCCTAATGATATATATATGAGAACAGTATTAATAATATTCATAAATGGTACATTAAGATTAAGAACAAGCATAATAATTGTAATCATCTGAAATGCTGTCTTGAACTTTCCCCAATAGCTTGCAGCTATAACAACACCATTATCTGATGCAACAAGTCTGAATCCGCTAATAATAAATTCTCTTGCAATTATAATAATAACAATCCATGCTGCAATTCTGTTAAGGTCAACAAGTGCAATAAGTGCAGAGCATACTAAAAGCTTATCTGCAAGTGGATCCATAAATTTTCCGAAATTAGTAACAAGATTATACTTTCTTGCAATCTTACCATCTAAAAGGTCTGTTAAGCTTGCAAGAATAAATATTCCTACTGCAATATATTTGCCACATCCAATGTTAAGATACAGACATATCAGAAACAAAGGAATCATAATAACTCTTGCAATTGTAAGTTTGTTAGGTAAATTCATTTAAACATTTTCCTCCATTATTCCCATTAAATCATATTCAGTTGAACCAGTAATCTTTACAGATACGAAATCTCCTGACATAAGTTCCCTGTCACATTCAAAGAACACCATTCCATCAACATTAGGTGCATCCTTGTACGAACGTCCGACATAAGTATTGTCCTCTGCAATATAGCCTTCAACCATAACATCAATAGTCTTTCCAACCATCTGTGCTGACTTGTCAATGGATATTTCCTGTTGCAGAGCCATAAGCTCGTCTCTCCATGTATCCATTATATCCTGGTCAATCTGGTCCGGCATTGTTGCAGCCGGGGTATCCTCTTCCCTTGAATAAGTGAATACTCCAAGTCTGTCGAACTCAACTTCATCAATAAATTCCATAACCTCTTCATGGTCAGCCTGTGTCTCTCCCGGGAAGCCGGCAATAAGAGTTGTTCTTAATGCAATGTCCGGAATCTCTTTTCTCAGCTTCGCCACAATATCAAGAAGCTCCTGCTTATCTGTCTTTCTTCCCATGCGCTTTAATACATTATCACTTGCATGCTGGATTGGCATATCAAGATAATGACAGACTTTAGGCTCATTCTTAATAGCCTCGATAAGCTCATCATTAATCTCTTCCGGATAACAGTACTGAATTCTTATCCATTTGAGGTCTTCAATCTTGGCAAGCTCATGTATAAGCATTGGAAGTGATTTCTTTCCGTAAAGGTCTGTTCCATAAAGAGTTGTCTCCTGTGCTACAAGTATAAGCTCTTTTGCTCCATTGTGTACAAGGTGCTTTGCCTGCTCCACAAGATACTCAACAGGATAACTTCTGAAATTACCACGAACCTTAGGAATTATGCAGTATGTACAATGCTTATCGCATCCTTCCGCTATCTTAAGGTACTCAAAATATCCCGGCGTAGTAATAATTCTCTTTTCTTTAACAATAGGAAGTCTGTTGGCATCATCAACGACATTAAAGCCCTTACCTTCAAGCACTGAAGTAACAACCTCCGCAATCTTGTCATAAGAAGTTGTTCCTAAAAATGCATCAACCTCCGGAATCTCTTTGATAATCTCATCCTTATATCTGTGAGCAAGGCATCCTGTAACAATAAGTGCCTTACACACAGCATCTTCCTTGTGCTGTGCCATCTCAAGTATCGTGTTGATACTCTCCTGCTTGGCATCACCAATAAAACAGCATGTATTGACAACAATAACATCTGCCTGTGTTTCATCATCTGTAAACTCAAAGCCCTTATCGTTAAGGATTCCAAGCATATTCTCTGTATCTACAAGGTTTTTATCACAACCTAAAGATGCAAACATAATCTTCATATACTGCATTACCTCCTGCATAGTACTCCTCATTGTAACACATTTTTTGCAAATGTAAACATATCCCTTACATAATCTGACCATATAAAACATTATCAAACTGGCACTTTTAATAAGCCCTGAATTGTACTATTCTTTGCTGAAAATATGAATCAAAGGAGAAAAAGATAATTATGAAAGACAAAAAAACAGGTTTAATCCAGACATTAATTGGTGCTATTATTCTTGTTATCGGTATTGTGTTATGTGTCAACACATACATAGTAAAAGGTAATAAAGCATACGCATTTTCACTTCTTGTAACAATCCTTGGCATTGTTATTCTTATTGCCGGATTATACAGAACATTTTCAAAGAAAGAGAGAAAGCCTGTAGACGCAAAGGTTATTGCACAGGCTGCTTTGTGTGCCGCACTCTGCTATGTTGGTGCAACATTTATAAAGATAGACATTCCTGTTGGAACAGAAAGAACCATGTTCCACTTTGGTAATGTATTCTGCGTTCTTGCAGCTTTACTTATCGGTGGCGAATGGGGTGGTCTTGCCGGAGCAATCGGCATGACAATAAGTGATTTGTCAACAGCCTATGTAACAAGCGCTCCTAAGACATTTATTCTTAAGTTGTGTATCGGTCTTATCGTTGGTTTTGTAGCACATAAGCTCTTCCACCTTTCTAAGGAACATTCTGCAAAATATATTACTGTTGCTACTGTTGTATCAAGCATATGCGGTATGGCATTCAATATTGTTGCTGACCCTGTAGTCGGATATTTCTATAAGACATACCTTCTTGGTGTGCCTCAGGACCTTGCCAAAACACTTGCTAAAATAGGTGCGATAACCACATCTGTTAATGCAGTTATCGCTGTTATAGTTGCTTCAATCATATATCTTGCATTAAGACCAGCTATGAAAAAACTGAATATGTTGAGAGATTTATAAAATATTTTTCGCCGCTTTGCTTTTCCTGCAGGGCGGCGGTTAAATTTCTATATTTGCGTTGCTTTTGCCAACTTATCTCTCGTAGCTTTTTATATTACTGTGCTTTATCTCTGTTCCAAATTTCATATCCCTGACGTCTTGCAGAATCATATACCGGCTGCATATTCTTTTCTAATATGTGGCAAAACTCCTGTCTGTTTTTTCCAAAAGTATACAGTTCCCTTACGGCCCATATAGAATGAAGGTTATCTCTGTAGCAGGCTTCAAAAAGTTTATGTAACTCAGGCATTTCATATATCTTTTCATACAAAATAAACTGATCGCCCGCAAATATTTCAAAGAAAGGTTTCCACTTAGGAAGCCTATTATTCTTTGAGGAATTAAGAGATGAATCCATTGGCATCAGATTCCATAACTCATCATTCATTACAAATGACCATGGTATGAAATGATCTATGTCATATTGTTTTGTATTTACCGGCTTCCCTGTAAATACATCTTTTACCTCACATACATCAAATATTCCTTTCCACAATTTCCTTGCATGATATAGTTTTCGCATCTTTTCATCCATTTGATGTAATTATCGTAACACTATGCCGCATGCATTGCTAGCAAGCGATTTTAACAAACAGCCTTCACTTCTGATTTCTTATGCAATTGATTTTAACATTTTATAATTTACATACTACTATATAACGATTACTACATATAACAAAATCCTATGTTTATAATTGAGACATCTCTCAATTACTATCTTTTATGTCTTTGCTTCATATTCCCCAAAACAGAATTGAATACATCATAATTATGACTATCTCTTGGAGAACAGTAAACTGCAAATTCTATTACACGAAAGGCATGTACATATTTTTCAACTACATTTTTTGCTGTCATTGCAACAACGCTTGGATTATTCTCAAATGCGCCACAGCCAAATGCACCAAGTATTACTACATCATTATTATTGGTCAAAGCTATATCAAGTATTCTTGAGAATCTCTTTTCATGTATTGCAAGCAGCTCATCATCAGTTATTTTAACTTTTACATCACCACTATTCATCATGTTACTTGGCTTTTCCCTAAGGTTTGGTGCAGCACATGTTATCATATTGACCTTATACCATTCATTTTCTGGCATAAGCATAGGTTTGGCTGTATCTGTCTTTATTACTACAACATCCGGTGTATATATGCAGTCATCATTATGTATTGGATTGTGCTCCATTCTATGTGGTGTGTAAAATCCTGCCCACATATCAGGAGAATTAAGATTAAAATACAGTGTTGAACATCTGCATAGGCATTCTTCTTGTGCAGAGCTTCCCCTCACTACACTGCCGCCAGGATTTGTTGCGCTGGCAAAATTATGTACGCAGATATTTGAGCCTTTATATCCTGATGCAGCTTCCAAAGTCCTTTTTTTGATACGATAACTTCTGCAGTATTTTTGTATCTATTCTTATCCGACACAATTATTTTGTCAGCTTCTAAAATCAACTCTTGATTAGCGCTGGAATTTGCCACTGCACTTTTTAACATACTATTAATCTTGACCTGCTTTTCTGTATCCTTAAATACAGCAACATTTTCTTCTCTACCCATATCATTCTCCTCCATCTGCTTAACTGTTCTGTTGCTATCTAAACAATTAAACCGTTTCTTCCTTACAAGATTGTTTTTACTTATCTTGTATCTAAATGATACATTCATATATGTACCAATAAAGTGACACTTGCAAAATATGTATCTTCGACAATCATTAATTACTTTAGACCAATTTTATGGAATTAAACCTCTAACTAAATTGAAGTTGTCAATCCACCCAAAATACTCTATTTTCTTTCCTTTTTGCAGCCTTAGGAATCTCACCATCTACATATCCAACGGCACAATGACCTATTCCTTCCCACTCTCCGTCTACCCCAAGTTCTTTTAATAATTCCTGATATTCCGGAAGTTCGAACTCTTCCTTAGCTCTATGAATCCAGATACTTCCAAGATTAAGAGAATGTGCTGCAAGCATCATATTCCCATAACCAAACTTCCGTCATAAACTCTGTTTACCCAGTTTCTATCTGCTAATACAATTAAAATAGCCGGTGCTCCATAAAATGGATCAAATCCTTTTTCCCATGCCGTTTGCAGCATATAATCCGGCTTCGATAATCTGTTCCAGATCTTCTTTTGTTGGCATAACCATCTTAAATTTGCGAATGCTTCTGCGTTCTTCCATTGCTTTAAATATTTCGTTCATTTGCTATTCATAATACATGCTTCAAGCCTATCAAGCTGACCACTTGCATTTTCTGGTGCCTGCAGTTCAAAAGCAATGTATTCGAAGATTCCACGAAGGTCTATCTCGGCCTGATCTGAAATCACGATATCATAAATTGTAATCCTTGCGTATATCAGAAAGAACAAATTTTGCTGATCTAGTACGACCAGCCATTTCAAGTTTTACCTTAATTACGATATTTGGAGCTGTTCAGGACAACAAAATTAACGTCTCCACATGCGGCGATATCGTTATTGAAACACATATCATCTGCCTCGTAATCCGAAAAAGATTACATATCATTATCATTCAACAAGTCGTGATTATCGCTCATTTTAAAGCTCCTCATTGTTGTTTTTATTGTCCTCAGTATCATCTATTTCATTTTCAACAACTTCTCCAATCAATATTTTATCAAAATCACTTTGATACAGCTTATCCTGTTGATTCTGTACTCTTGCGAAGAATTTTTTGTTGTTAAAGAATGTGCATCATAATCTATACTTGTTGCATATATATCTGTTATTTTTGATAAAGCGGCAGTTATTCGAAATTTTCGAATAACTGAATTCTCATCTACTTCTTTATCCATAAATATTTTTTTCAGATGATAATTAATTGTATTTGTCTCAACATTATATAATACCCCATCATTTTCTGGGTAAGCCATACATTTTCATCAGAATATATAGCATTAACATCTCCTTCTCCAGTTGCAGTTATAAATGTAAGATACTCTGCTGCTGAAGAACGAATGATACTGACTTCATGCTTATTGTTTTTCATCTTAACACCTCAATTTTTAATTGCTACACTGCCTTATTATGAAGATTCATATATCTGTCTCTCGCATCTGGTATGCATCTTTTATCCAGCCCCTTTAACACGAAGGTCAACTTATATGGATCAACTATGCCATATTCTACCTGCTCTCCTACAATAACTTCCTCGACCAGACTTTCAAATACTACTCTGTCAAATTCATCAAGAACATCTGCATCCTTTAACTTGGTTCTGATAACCCTCATCTTATCTGCAATGTTTTTCTGTGATGATACACAGTCAGCGAATATTGCTTTCTCTTCCTCGCATTTGTCCAGCTTCCTGCTAAGCTCATTGTATTTATTATCGTAAGCTTCTTTAGTAAGTTTATCATCGAGATACATATCGGTCAATTTTTTTCTTCTCAAGACTGGCAATATCCTTATCAATACGCTTTAACTTTTCTGTGCTGTCATCTTTGGAAAGTGTTTCTTCTATCGAATATCGAACTGATTCAAGCACATCATCAAATTTTTCTGCAAGAAGCCCGAACATTTCCAGATCTTCCTTCTATTGGCTTACCAGATTTTCCTGCATCCTCATACTCACCGGCAATTTCATACTCATTATAATCACAAAAAGCTTTCATTTTCGTTTTCTGTGCATCTAGAAAATAGCCGTCTATCTGCATAGTTGTGGAAACGCGGGTATATAAATAAACTCTGATTTTTTCTTTCTTCAATTTACATATCACCTCCCGAAAGCGCCGAAATCGCTGACAAATTAATACTGGCTAATAAAAGATCTGCTTCACTGGCATATGTATAGGCAATCTGTTCCGGTGTTAGTTTTGGTGGAATCAAATTTTCTTTTACTGCACCTGTGTAATACGATAGTTCACCTTTGATAATGCTCTGTTCAAATTCCAATCCAATGACAGACGGCTATTTTCGTCCTGTTTCAGTCTGCGATAGTCTTTCATAATATACAGTTGAAATTCTGGAGAAATCCATGTTGCAAATGCCATAGCAAATCTGTTTAGTCCCGCCTCACTTCTAACCGCCTCGAATTGCACACGGTTATTGTGAAGTTCTTCTCAGACCGCCAAAAACTCAACTGTATTTCTGTTTTGCTTCAAGTTCTGAATGACAAATCTGGGATCATTATCATTTCTGTATTTTGCGATATCTGTCAATGGAATATATTCATTTTCAAAATCCTTGGTGTATATTCCAATATCAATTCCTTTTGCGTGAATCATTTCCACTTCATCCTCTGTAATGACAAATTCTCCATTTTCCAGCTTATATCCATAAGGTGCAAATTCACCGTTCCATTTTCCTTCTCTAGCCTTCTGCTCACGTCCTGCCATTGTCTGTACTCTTATGTTCTCACGTTCCATCTCTGCTACAGCAGCAATAATAGATATAAGAAGTTTACGGGCTTCTTTTGAACTGTCAATTCCATCTTCTACACAGATAAGATTCACACCATAATCCTGCATAAGCTGTAAAGAGCTGAGCACATCTGCTGCATTTCTGCCAAATCGTGACAATTTGAATACAAGGACGAAATCAACTCCGTCCTTGCAATCTTCAATATCATTCAGCATCCGCATAAATTCCTGACGACCTTTTATATTCTTGCCGGAATGCCCTTCATCAGAATATTCTCCAACAATCTCCATATCTTGAAATTCTGCATATTTTCTTAGCTTGTCTTTCTGTGCATCCAGGCTGTATCCATCAACCTGAATTGCTGTAGACACGCGAGTATATATGTAACATCTTGTTTTCTTCTTCAATAATCTCACACTCCTATTTCGGTAATACTAATGGCGAATTTTTCAATAATCCTACAATAACAGAGTTGTATTTGGCTATTCCGTAATCCTCAACGATGCTTGTTATTCTAGCCCCGGCATCCTTGGAAGAAGCACCACACAGAAAGACTCTCTCATCCGCCGTTCCATAGTCCAGCACGATAAAGCGATCATGGAATATGCCACCAGTCTTCTTCATTGACAGTTTTACAGTTGGATATTCCTTAAGGAAATCCGTATATTCTATGTTGTGAAGTTTATTATTCCCAACGTTATCGCTAAATAAAATAATATTTACTCCTGTCGGAGAATTCTTAAGATGTACCAGCGTTCTTAAACCAATGTAATTATCAACCACATATATTGATGACTTTGCCTGCCTATAAATAGACTCGTAAACCTCATCCGCACTACTAAATTTTGCATTAAACATAAGCCATTTTTCATCATCATCTGAAATAAAACTGTTCATCATATCCGCAAGTTCAGATTTCGTCACTACATCCTTCAAGCCTTCTGCAACATCAGAAATCTGTTTTTCAAGAGATATCATATCAGAATTGATTTTGCTGATTTCAATTCTGTTATTTGCAGTCTCCATGCTTAACTGAAGTAATTCTCTCTGACCGAGTAAATCACGATTTTCTAATATGTAATCTTTCATTCTTTTAAAAGTTCTTACCAAAGCAATGCTTTGTCTTACCGCCAATTCTCCTTTTAGCACCGTCATTAACATATATACACCTTGTTCCGTAAAAACATAAGGATTACTACGGGATTTGCTGCTTATATTTGCGGTCACAAAATGTGACCGCAAATATTCAACTTCATTATCAAATAATTGAAACATCATATCGTTCTGAAATCTTTCAATATTTCTTTTTACCTGCTGATTAAAAGCCTTAAGTTCATATCCATATACTTCAGCTAAGTCTGCATCTAATAACACTTTAGTTCCTCGAAATTCATATAATTTTTTCTTCATAAATTCTTCATTGATTTCAATTACCGCAATTTCTTCTTTCCTTTTATCTTCTGCCATAAAACCCTCCATACCTTTTGTATTTAAAAGATCATCCGCAAATCTCATATGAACATACTGCTGACGTAAGCAATATGTTCTAATTTCCATTTTCTTTTATCTTGTCATAATACGCTTTATATCTGTAAATCGTTCTCTCACTGACATTATTCCTTCTTGCAATCTCTATCATAGTCATTCCGCTTTCATAACCGGCAACAAAATCGTTGTAAATTGCCATCCATTTTGCATTGTGCTTCTGCCTTCCGCTTAATTTACGATTTTTATAATATTCCAATTCTTCACGTAACTCGGCGTTTTCATTTTCTAATTCTTCAATTCTTTTTAATGCTTCCTCGAGTGTTATAACTTTCTCCACTTCTTTGTCCCTCCGTTTATGTCATTTTCGTTTTGTCTATATTATATATTGCTACTCAGTGTTAGTCAATTTGATTTTGTCATACAGAAGCACTTTTCATATTCATCATGCAAATAAAATACCGCTGATATCTTTTGCAAGCTATGTCTTTCCATAGACTCTCTGCCTGAATATTACTAATTGATTAGATAAGATAGATATTATTCATATAAGTCTTAATATTTTCAGTTTCATTACCTTGCCCTTTGAACACTCTAAGACAATCAAAAAAGACATCCTTTGACCCGTAATAATTACGGTTCAGGAATGTCCTTTTTCGCTACTTAGCAGTAAAATAGACTCACGATGCTACTTATCCACAATCCTTAAGTCCTATCTGTTCGAGTACGCAAGCCTTTATCTGCTCATAAGTTGCTTTTCCCTTGAACTCTGATAAATCCATATCCTCCAACTAGAAGTCAACCTTCACTTTTCTACTGTCGACCAGTCTCCGTTCCACTTCTGTCCGCGCTGAGCAAAGGTCCACAGAACCTTTAGCGCCCTTGGAAAGCAAGACAACATTTTCAACATGGCTTGAAAAAATGGTATGGATAACAATATCGACAGGTAGATACCCTTTATTCGTAATCGGAAACATATCTACTTCCTTTCCCCGTTCTCGGGAACATATCAACAATATCCTTTTGATTACCACGGCATGAGGGAAATTATAATATTGACAAATCCATATTTAACCAATCATTCAAACATAGTGCTTGGGTACTCAATCCCAAATAATAATATATTGCCTGCGCCCGTTTTATCAAATGATAATCTTTTGAGACAAAATAATTACAATAAGTAGCATAAATCATATGTGACACATCGTGTATTCCCGATTGTGTTGTTCTTTCTGTCTTATCTTTACAATATCCACATGCACAAAGAACATTGTCATTCAAATATTCCACTACCATTTCTAATAACGCAAAAGAATACTCTTTCTTAAAGCAATCTCTATCAAGAATAAATTCCTTAGGAAGTTCATTACTACTATTTTTTAGAAAGAATGCATTGAGACCATATGTTCTTAATAATGCAAAATTTGATAAACTAGAATAATTTTTGTACCATTCTTGAAACAACTCTAGTCGTTCAATCACTTCTGGTCTCTGCCAAATTTCTTCACATCCAAGATTAGAATTATTTACTGATTTAAAGTCACTCTTTCTCAGTTCCGCTACTGTATCTTTATTGTTTTGGAAAATAAAACTTCCATTTCGATTCACAATATCTCTTGTATCAAATTTTCTTATTCTATCAATACAATCTTCGAATTTCTCAGCTTTTGCCCTTACTCCTCTCTTTGCCGGATTTAGTACTATACCTTTTTTGCTTATATTATTTATAGTTTTCTTTACCTCAAATGCAGCTTCAATATACTCTGTTGAAGCATTACAACAAGCATTATAATATTCTTCACCATGTGCAACACTACAAAAAATATCATAATCGCCAACCGGCAAACATATTCTGCCTTTTGATACATCTTCAATCACATTGTAATCTAGATATACTCTATGTGACATATCTTTCACGCGCCTTTACAAAGTACTATTTTTCCAAGCTTCAATATATCCAATTGCATTTCCCTCGTGAGAATCATAATCATACTCAGCCTTGAGAAAATAGTTTGGATAACAACACTTTCTCATTATGTCCTATATCGGTAGACAGGAACATAACAACAAACAATTTGTCCTTTCACCATGGACGGAAACATATCTATTTATTCATTTTATTAACCATTTTCGCAACCACGCTATAGCTATCACTTTCTATCGAAAACCTCTCATTATGCAAAAGGTCTTCCCCTTCAGCAAATTCGAATAAATGTCCCAGCCTCCAAGGTTTGTGAGCTGGTAATCCATCATCACCTATTACAACATAAATAATTTCATATAATGATGCATTCTGACATCCAAATCGTAATTCGCTATCTGATAAGCAGAAAGTAATCTCTTCATTTCGTGATGCTTTTACTTCCACATACTGTATTTTTCCATCAGCGTCCGTATATTTTATATCATAGCCACAAGTATCATCACCCTTCACAATACGTCCGGCTTTCTCTGCGTTTCCTGAAACCCATCTTGCATCTGGATACATTTCAAGAAGTTCTTTGTACACGCATGCTTCACCAATCATTCCAATCTCTTGTTTCTTCCTATCAGTCGATTCAGAATGAACCTTTTTACTGTGCTTTCGATGTTTTTCTAGTTCTGTGTCAGATTGATTATTATCAACTGCTTGCATACCAATATCATCAAATCCTTCCGATGGCATAGCAAATACTTCTCCGATAAGTTCCTTTAGTACATTATCTTCATTTTGCTCACTTTCATCTTTAGACTCTTTAACCATTACAGGGTTAAGTAAATCTCCTACTTTGCCAAACACAAGATATGCCTCTATTTTTGGCGGTGCATAGAGAGACCGTAACTTCATCAAATCTTCTTGAGATAACTTTCTCTCTTCCACCATGAGTATTTCATCAATGTCCGAATCAGTATACTGATTCAAATCATCAAAGCTTACACCACATTCTGTTTCAAATATCTCATCAATATTTACATACAGAGAGTTCGGGATTGTGGGCTCAAGGAAACTATATTCTTCTTTGTATTGGTCATACAATTCTACACAGTTTTCCTCATTTCTCAAATCTTCAACAAGATATGCTTGATACTTTTTAAGGAATAACTGCATTTTTGCCTTTAGTACGGATTTCCAGTATTTTGTAGCATCGATATTATGAACAGCTGCCCCATTATATCTGTCGGCATCAAGTCCTAAAGTCTCAAATATTTCTATAAATTTCTCAATGCTTTCTTTACAGTTTAAATCCTCATAGTTAACACCATCATCAATATCCAATGGTAACTGCAAAACAGCCAGCAACTCATCTGCAGAATAGGACGATATTTCTATATTCGGCACTTTCAATACTTCAGCTATTGTCATCCAAAATTCATCTCTTAGATTAACTTCTGTATTGAATCTTTTTCTCGCCTCAGTAAGCATTTCCAGATTTTCATCATTTTTATCAGAACGCATCTTCTTTTCTCGAATCAAATCTGTATCTCGGAACAAGTCTCTGAAGAAGTCCTTATCTTCATTTACATCTAGTATGGCTGTAATCAATTCTGCCACAGCATCTGCAAATTCGAATACTTGCTTCAATTCTTCAAACATCAAAAACTTATTAGGCACACATAAATAAGCAGTATTATTCTTTCTAAGATATACTGTTTCGTAATCTTTTAATTCCGATACTCTTATTTCATCACCGAATTTGTATTTTATTGTCACTTTGCTACACAAAATAACCTTGGAATACTTCAGTCTTCTGAAATCTGCTGATGCCTGTTTTAATCCCATTCTACTTGCAAATACAAATGGTAGGAATCTAAGATATTCTTTCTTAAAGACATCATCGAAAGGATGGAATTCTGGCACTCCTTCAAGTTCTACATTTGTATATTTCAGAGGCCTTACTCCGAAGAGTTTCTTAACTTTCTCCTCTCCAGCTCTTGCATCTATATCAAACATGCTAAAACTTTTCAATATCTCATCACTAAAAACCTTCTTATCCGCATACCTGACATCCGTTACCGTTACATAACGCTTTATGCCTGCTTTTCTCGCTGCGACTTTTCCCGTTTTTACAAAAGTATTGTAATCAGGATTATTCTCTTTATATTCTTCTGGTGAAAGACCATCTCTGATTATCTTTCTATACAACGAACGAGCCTTCTTGCAATCAGGATCCAACTCCGGCAGTTTAAATAAAACTTGATATATGACTCTATTATCCATTTCCTGAAACACATCAGAAACGCCTATCCTACTTAATATTGCATCAACATCTTTCTTACAAGTTCTACCAATAACTCCCTTTATATAAGCATAATCTACATTTGGAACAATAATGAATGGTTCTAACGAATTATCTTCAAAGCAACAATACTTCGGTATTTCTTTTAATCCATTCTCATTTGGAATCCATTTTTTATTTGCCAAATAGAATTTTAAATAGGATTTCAGATAAACTGGTTGAACTGTTCTTTCATCAATTTTCTTATATGGGTAGCCTTTAATACAAGCAAAAGTATTTTTCTCTTCTGTATCAACATTTATTCTACTTCCAATCTCGTCATCCAAAATAAACCACGCTAACAAATCATTGAAATTGGCATTTTCGAATAATTCATCCATGTTCTCAAAAATACCAACAGCCACACTTCTAATATCTGTAAACTCAGCCTTAGGATACCAGTAATTATCTCTTTGTACATATAATGGATAGCACGATTCCACATATTCTTTTCTTTCTTCATATGACAAAGATTTCTTAATTAATCGTGGATATTTCGACACTCCGAGCCATTCAAGAAAACTAGCAATACTATTTACATCTTCACATGCAATATTCAATTCATCGAGCGCAACGAAATTTGTAGAATACAAACCAACTAATCTCTCTCCAAGTTCGTTTCCGTATTCTTTTCCTATGTAACACTCTTTTGTATACCGGATCACACCATCCCTACAGATTACCTTTACCTTAACATCTGTTATAGCTTGTCTATCTTCGAGGTTGTAATAATTCCATAGCCAGTTAAGTATGTCAGAACATTTGTCATGAGTTATCAAATCATCATCTATCTGATTAACAACGCCTCGCAATAATCTGTCAAAACTATATTCTTCAAGATTATACCTAGAAAGATTACTTACTAGGTTTCTTCGATTATTTCCCAAGGAAAGTTCTGCATAGAGCATCTGTTCCATTTCCTGATTTAGGAACTTAATATCTACCCACTCTGGTAATGCAATTACCTGCTCCTCATTTGGGAAAGGATATACTTTGGCAGCATCGCAAATATTATCTCCATTACTATCAACAATCAGATGCGGAAATTCCTCTCCACTTTTGTATCGGTACTCACGAGAAATCAATACAATAAGTTCAACCTTATCTTCCATTGAATATAATTCTATATCTTTATTTATTAATTCACAGAAATCATCATACTCATAAAATGGAATATCCAAATCGGACGTTAGATATTTTTCAATATAATCATCATCTACTAATTTCAATAAAGATGAAAAAACAGCTGGATTTACCACAGAGGCAAAATCAGCATCTGAATACCTCGGATCATCATTTATTGAAATATACTCATTTGCGATTGTTGGAAGTATCTTCTTTTCATATACTTTCTCACGCAACAATTCATCTAATTTATATACATTTTGCAGAACAATATCTAAATCTGAAGTAATCACCAACCTAAGTGGTCGGTAATCACACTCTTGTTGTTCTTCCGAAATAGTAACTGCAGTTTCTACCATAAAATCAGCAAGAAGTGGGATCAACCGCTTATTTACCATGCTCTGCTTCTGTAAACTATTTCTGTCACTCGTCAATTCAAATGTTCCATGAATTAGTGCTGGAAATCCCAATTTTACATCCGTCTTAAAATAGGAATAAAGCACTTCCCCTTGATGTTCTCCTGATGGGTCATATGCAATAATGAATTCATAATCTTTTTCATTATTGTTTTCATCCTGAATTACACCAGTTCGCTTATATAATTTCCAACTTGCACATTCCGTTTCATTTATATTCTTATCAACGGTTTCTATGATGACATCGTCACCATCAACAACTTTATAAAATACCTTATGGTATCCATTGCAAATAATCTCTATTTCCTTAAGGTTAGGTAAGAACACCAACTCTTCAAACTCAAGATTTTCTATCTGCGATTCTATTTCTTCTGTCAAATCCTCGCGGCATTCCATAATAATGCTAGTTGAAAAACCATCAACCAATGCACTTTCATTTAGTAAACGAGGGCAAGTCAATGTAGCTATTGGCCATTCTTCATTAGATAGTGCTTTTATTTCTGATTTTAATTCCGGCTTTTCCTCCAATATTGACTTCAGAAATTCAATAGCATATTCTTTTGAGAACTGAATTGTAAAGTCTTTTGCAGCTACTGTAACCGAATTCGACCATGTTAATATGGATCTAAAACCTAAACCCTTGCAACCAATCTTATTTGCATGTACTCTCTTAGGACTTGCACTCGGATATAAAAGAGATTTTACACCACTAAAACTAAAGGTTTCTCCTGTATTGGAAACCGACAGTTTTTTACCGTCAAATGTTATTAACACCTTTCCAGATGAGCCTACTGCCTCATCATCTGCATTCTGAAGAAGTTCAAACATCTGCCTTCCTTCATAATCTTTAGACAAACTGTATTCTCTGTTATATCCACTGACAATTTCTTCTGCAGAATCTATGTATTTTCTTTTTATTTTTTCAATTTCACCTTTTATCAAATCGTACATAATGCTCGCTCCTAACACACATTCCGCACCTAATGAATAATCGTATTCTACACATTCCCTATCACTGCCATTTCTTTATTAACCTAGCTCCTCTTTCAAGAATTTCTGAATACTTATCATCAGTTATTATTATGTCATTCATAAAACGCTTTACTGATTTCTTATGTAATGATGATGCTTGTGTTATATTCTTAAGTTGACTTAGAAAAATATCATTTACTACCTCATTAGGTTCCTTTGTATCATCATTAGCATTTTCAAAATACTGTACAAAGTTCATAACAGTTGGATATAAGTCCATATATTTAAGCGGTGCTATCATCCCTCTTGGTACCATCATCTTTAATTCAGCAACTTCATAAATCTGATACAAGTCAGAGGAATTAAGGGCATTCCAAAAAGTATTATTCGCATCTTCACGATTTTTGTGAGTTAACTCTCTTCGAGATGAATCTGTTCTCAATTCTGTGAACAAAAAATTATCACTACACACGTTTGGCTTTTTGTGTGCCAATACAACTCGATATGCCAATAAACCCAGAAGCCATACTACTACTTCTACTTGACCACTTTTATTTTCGTAGCCAATCAGAACATGGCTCCCTAAATTAGTAGAAAAATTTAGCATATCATATACTTGCTTTTCCTGAATGATAGATACAGGATTTTCACCTTCTCCATCAACAATATATCTCACTATATTGTCAAACTCTGGCAAATGATCTGCAATTCTGTTTTTAGCACAGTACCACTCAAATGCTATCTTAGCTACCATTCTATAAAGGGCATCATCAAAAAATATTTCATTGTTTACTCGTACTCTTTTTTCTATCTCAATAGAATTTACATCAAGAGGCGTAACCTTCTGTTCATCCTTTGCTATTTTAACCATTTTCTCATATGTACTTATCATATGAGTATTATCTACCGATTTAAGAACTCTTCCATCAAAAATATTATTATCACCATGTAAAGCTAACTTATACTCTACCCCCTCAATAGCAATATAGGCTTCATATGTTGCGTAATTTTTACCCTTGCTTGATTTGATATCCAGCTCATTTGTAATAAAAGCTAAAGATTCAATTACTTTGCTTTCAAACTTATCACTAAACTTATTGATATGTTCTATTCTACACACACAGCGATTTATTATTCGAGCATTCGTCAGTGCATCAGGAATAATATCCGACTCTGACAAATCTGTTTCTTTACCACAATAAATGCATTTTTCAGGCATTCAATCGCCACCATTCTTTCTATTCTGAATATAACAGCCAAGAAATATCTGCTATATTCAGATTTATCTTATTCAAATAAGGTCACAAATTCTGCTATTGATTCAGCTATGCAATAATATGAGTCTTCTCCGGCACTCCAATAATATACTTTTCCTGTTTCATTGTTAACGCAATAGTAATTATCCCCCGAGTCAATTCCAATAGGAACAATCTTTCCCTTTGTTTTCTTCAAAAAGTAATCCATTGGTTTCTGAATATAATAATTATCATCCGATGCATCTAATGACATAAATACTCTTACTTCATATTCTTCTCCATCAGAAACAATCACATCTTTTACTGGATATCCTCCTGAATTATTCTCAAGAAACTCCTTTATTTCTGCTCTTATACTAATAGAATACGATTCCTCTGCATCCTCAAATATTCTCTTATTAATGTTTAACTTACAATTGTTAGAAATACGCTTCATTAGAAACTTTCTCCCTTCTTGCCATTATCAACGCTATCAGCACCCCATAGCGAATTTCCACCAGTGTGTGCTGCGCCTCCTATTGCTCGGTCATGGTCTTCTCTTTTAACAAGCTGCATTTTTCCAGGTTCTTCATTATGATGCCACACATAACCTGTTGGGGTTCTTCCCTCTTCAATATCTTTCAGCTGCTCTGGTGTAAACTTACTTCGCAATTCCGGATCATTCGCAATAGCCTCCTTTAATGCAGCATTACATTCTTTAGCATATGCTTTTGTCTTCAAATTATCCGGAGCAAGTTCTGTATCAAAAAGACTGTTAAACTTTGGAAATACCCCCTCAATCACAACTCCATTAATAACAATTCTTCTGCGTTCATATGGAACACCATTTTCAGAAGTCTTACCTTCCAAATCGCACCTATCAGTTTTATAATGAATAACTCCATCTTTATCTATTGTGCATTTTTTGATTTTTTCATCGGACCACCCCAATTTGTCCTTTATGGCTTGTTTTTCGTCTTCTGTCAGTTCTCTAGTACCATCTTCATTATATTCTGTGGTATTCACTTCATTAGCAGCATCATTATTGCTATTCGGTGCATCATTATCAAGTATAGAATCACTATTGTCTTCCGATTTTTCACTTTTTTCGCTGTTTTCACTATTTTCTTCATTGTCATGATTCAGATTATCATTTTGAATATCGTTTGAACCATTTTCTTTTTTATCGCTTATGTTATCCTCTTGAACATCTTCACCATTATTAGACTGACTATCCACAGAATCCAAGTACTTATTTATCCTATCTTTAAAGCTGGTTTTGCCTTCTTTTGATTCGACACCTTCTTGATTCTCCTTAACATCAGCTTGTTTCCCCGTATCCGCATTAGTTTCAGAAGTACTTGAAGCAACATCATCTTTGCCAAGATAGTCTTTTAGTTTTTCTGCAAGTCCACTCTTAATTTCACCGACACCCTTTTGTACTCCGCTTTTGACAATATCTGCTCCCCAGTTTCCATCTTTTTCAGCGGTGACTTTTTCAACCGCCTTAACAGGTTTCTCGACTGAAGAAACAACATTCTCTGTTTTCTTGGCAACTTCAATGACTTTTTTACCAGTTTCAACTGCCTTTGCTGCCATCCCTGCTATTTCAAAAGCCATTAGATCACCTCCAATATTCTGCAAAGTTAAACAATCTCTCACACTGTGTAAGTTCAATCTGTTCAACCTGCTCAATCTTATAAAGAATAATATTGATTATTCCCATCAAATCTACAGTTTCAATCTGCTCAGTAACACCTATCGCTTCAACCCATTTCTGAAATTCAGCCTTAAGAGCCTCAACATCATTATCCTGTATAATTTCGATATTTCCTTCCGTTTTGAGCATTACACTCTTTACAAAATCTGTAGCATAAAAATCATTGATTATTTCTATTCTGTCCTGCTTATTGAAGGGAACCTTGTTTTTTACATGCATCAGAATTCGTCTCTTTGAAGGTGCAGGCACACTGAGAATATGAAGACCTTCCACCTCATTAGTACTGATGTCATCTACTTTGTTATGTAATACTGCATTTACAATTGTTGCTTTAATCTTTCCAGAATCAAAATATTTCTTTTCTTTGGAAACATTTTTCTTCTCTTCCGGATTTATTGACTTGTCAAAAGCCTCTACAGCACATAGTACCGGTGCAACCCAGTTATTTTGATATACAACTGCCTTACCTCTTGGCAGCCTTGTAATTTCAACCACCTGTTCATCTGACAATCCGACTGCTTTACCTACAAGTTCTCTATCCAAAAAATCAGGTAAGCTCATGATAATTTTTGTATTAGTATTTCTGATAACAGACTCGTCTAGTAATCCCGGTGCCTGATCGGCAATTACAAATCCCTCACCATAAGTTCTCATTTCTGCAATCGCATTGGCTATCATCTCAACCGATTTTCCTTGAACATTTGATGATTCAGAAGATTGGTCTGTACTCATTTTCTTCAACAAATTATGAGCTTCCTCAAGAACAGTAATGTGTTTCAATTCATTAACCGGTTCACTATTCGCCATATGATACTCTTGCATACGCATTACCATCATTCCCATTATTAATGCCTTGGTTTCCGGAGCACCAACTTTGCTGATATCGACTATTACATTCTCTCCGAAAAGTTCTTCATCATCTAATCCATCTGCTGTAAATATCTGACGATATATACCATTTGTGAGAGATTTAACTCTTGTTATCAAAGAACCAGTATAGTTACTCTTAACTTCTTCCGAAAAATCTGAAGCACTGATTACACGTTTCAATTGAATAAGAAGATCATCAAATGTAGGAAACAGTTTATTACTGACACTGTTCACAGATAAAGTCAAATCCCAACCAGCGTCCTCATAGGCTGCCTCTAATGCTTCTTTTAATACGGCTGGCATAGCGGCATACATTGGCCAACACACATTAAAAATTCCATTAAGTCTATCTATATGTTCAGATACAAATATTCTATTTTCCCCTTCTGCCGGAAAATAAAATGGATTAATATGTAATAGTTCTCCATGATTGCTATTTGTTGAATATACACTAGCAATATTATCAAACTCTTTATAGTATTCGCCTTTTGCAGGTTCAACAACCAAAAATGGAATCTTATACTGTTTGTATAATTCATGCAACAGTTTATAAACAGTTGTAGATTTACCTGAACCTGTTGAACCTGTAATAAATGAATGCTTTGTAAGTTCATCTACATCAATAGGCACGTTCTGTCCGTCAAACTCATGCATATGATAGATTTCACCAAGAATAATCTGTCGCTTCTTTTCTTCTGCTTTGTCCGCTTCCTTTGTTGAAAAGCGTTCTATATCTTTGTACAACACATTTCTTTCAAATTCAGCACATTCTACACACGATAATCCTTTTACAGATTTATAAGGAAATGCCATCAACATTGCTAATTCTATTGATGTTACCTGATTTGCAAGAATTAATGGTTCAATTGCATATGCATTATCTACACTCTTTTCATCAACCTTATCAATATCAGAGGCATTAACTAAAAGAGGATGACAAAAATTGCAAATATACTCCATCATATTATTAAACTCATCTTTATCACTTGCCTTTGCCCATGTATTTATTACTGATGCTTCAACAAACGACTCTTTTCCCTGAATTAATCCTAAGAGAAAGTTAGCAACACTCTCTGCTTGAACCTTATTATTTGCCAGAACATAGGTAGCATTTTTCCACATTCCAACACCTTCACACTCATCTAATCGCTCAATCTGTTTCTCAATTCTTTTAATCATATCTGCTATTGGATATGACTTCACAGTATGAGTTTCTCCTTTTAATGCGCCATTAGATACGCAGTGATTTGTTCCTTCTGTGTCAGTATCGCTCGTCATTGAGCCTTCTGTAGTAGTTCTTGAATACTGAAATCCAATATTAGCTCCAAGGGAAGACGATTTCGCCTTCTTCCAATTTTTAACTATTCCCTTCAGCCATCCTGCAGATGTTGTAAGGTTTCCAGATACTCCTGCATTCACACCTCTTGTTTTCGCAATGGAACGATTAGTTCCGGTTGTATGTGCAGTTGCCCACGAAGTTCCATCTGTTACTGCTTCTGTCAAGGTTTCATTACTCTGATATTCTGAATATGAATGTATTCCAGAAGCTAATGTCTCATATCCATTCTTGATACTTTTTATTTCTTTGTTTGATACAGGTTCTGCCAAAAAAACAAGTGTATATTCATCTTTTCTTTCTTTAAGTGAAATACCACTAAGTACTTTCTCTAAACCTTGACTGATATGTTTCTCAGACTTATCGCTTGATATACTTGTAATTGCTGAAATTGCGGTCTTTTCCTTCATTCCCCAAATATCAGTTTTTACCCTTACTTCCTCGCCATTCTCTTTTACGCTCACTTCTTTTTGAACACTATGCATCTTTTTTACAATAGTGCCTGGAAAATTTCCTTTTATAGAAGCTATCAGCAAATCCAAACTACTATTAGTATTCGTTTTGTTTCCACCTTGTGACGAATCCGATCTAATAACAAAATAAAAATCTGTACCCTCAATAGTTCTATTAACAAGCATAGCAATAGCATCTTTTCTCTGTGAAAATGTGCTATACACATTCGCAAATCTATCAATAATCTGCTCTTTTTTGTCATATACCCAGCGATCAATATGGATGCACTGGATATTCGCATCAGGCACTATTTTCTTCGTCTCTTCATCTTTATCATTTTTATATGTATTGTACGCATCAAATGGATAGACAACAAATTCATCTGATACATTATAAAGATATTCTCTAAATACAGTTCTTCGTATTTTATCCAAATTGCTTTGTAATTCTAATGTTATTTTTTCCATACTCATCACCCATTAATTAATGATTTGATTACTAATCCAATAATAATCAAAAATACACACACACATGCTACCTTAAGGACATTGTTTCTAATCTTAATTGCTTTACTCACCTTAGCATAAAATAGTAAGTATTCCTTACTAACACTCCCCGTACTCATACCATTCATAAGATAGTTCACATACTTTTTAGACCACCCCCACCACTTTTTCTTTTCAAACTGACTAGTTAATGGAATTTGCCCTTTTTCTACTAATTCATCTGCTAATTCTATTAAAGCTTGTTTGTGTATTCTGAAAGCACGAATATCATACATAACTTTACTTAGACCATCAAAAAAATCACCTGTTGAAAAATACTTGTCATAAATCTTACTCATCGATACCCCTCCAAATTCTATCCTCTAATGTTGCAATTTTCTCTTTTGCCAAATTCAAGCATCTAAGTGCATCAGCCTGCTCTCTTACCGCCTGGTCAGCTTCCTCTTGTGTATGTTCTAGTGTTTCAGATACCCTAAAAATATTGTCGATAAACTGTTGAGCCATTTCCTCTGCTTTCTTTTGTGCAACAGCATCAATTTCTTTTAGATAAGCCTTATGCTGTCTTCCAGTAATTGCCAAGAATTCACTAAACACTTCCTCTTTATATTTGCCTTTATCTGTTGTCGTAAAAATCCAAAGTGCTTTCTCTGAATTAATGTAATCGCTCATTCGTATTGACGAAATTGAAGATGTAGGAATCGTTGTATCTCCAATTTTTAATATCTTATCAATGATACTTTTATCAATCTCTTTATATTCAGCTATTTTCGCTTCGATATTTCCTTTTAAAACCTTCATTTGTTTCTGCAAAATAGCAGCTCTTTTTTCAAGATAAAACTTATCAACCTCATGAATATAGTCATTCAGATTTTCAAGAATTGCTTTGTTCTTTTCTGCTATCTTCTCTGGTTTAATAACAATCTTTGGCAACTTTTTTATCTGACGTTCAGCTTTTGTGCTTGCATTCGTAACCTGAGTTTGAATAAGACTTATTTCAATGGGCATTATTTCTGTTTTCTTTTCTTTCAATGCCTTCTTAAAGTCTTCAGCACACTGATTAATATCTGCTGTCATATCAGTTTTCATCTTTGCAACCAAAGCAAGTAATTCTTCTTTTTCAAGTCTCTTTGCTTCTTCAATTACCTGACACTCATCTTCAACACCATCCATCATGTATAAAACAGCATCATATAATCCTTTTGCCTTTACTGCTAATGCATATTTTTCCGCATATTTAATTATCTCGCGTTCAACTGCATACATACCTGAAGCAATATATAACTGATCACTAACTTGATCTAAACCACATTGCCCAAATTGTGCATCAGAAGTTTTTACAACTTCTTGTGTATCAAATTCAGCATCAGACATATGGTTATTTTTGTAGTATTTACGCTTAATTACTTTATCTGCACTATCCTCAATAAACTCTTCATCGTCCAAATCACAGATTCCCTTTTTCTGAGCTCTTGCACAGTATGCTGCCTTTGATGAAACATAAAAAACTCTCTTGTCTTGAAGATCATATTCAAATTCAGTCTCCTCTGATTCATCAATTATATCCTGCGCATTTTTCGACAGTCGAATAGGTTTGCTAAGAGCATCTCTCAGTTCTGTTGTGCCATATCTGTCTACTTGGTTTATGATATGTAATGATCTTGAAAGATCAATGGTAACACCATCTTCATTACTTGAATCTGATTGCGACTTAAGCATAAGATCATATAAAACGGAGTTACCTTTACCATCCATTTTTACTGGCTCATACATTACAATTAAAACAGAATTCGTTTGTTGAGCTAATGCATCCTTGAGAATACGTAAATGCTCGCTAGAATTACTATCTGTTCCCGGAGTATCATAGAAAGTAAAGTTAATATCTGACTGAATATCCATAGGATATCTAACATCAATCATACCTTCCACAAAACATTGGCCATTCTCACAAGGACTATTGGGCATCTCATTTATTGCAGTTAAAAGAAGCCTCATCTGTTCATGTCGAGGTTTTCCCGCATTCTTTTGACACACCTTATCAATCTGTCCTTTTAATCCATCATTTACATTTGTAGTAAACTGGAATTTATTAAATTCCTCTGACCATACCAAAGACGCAATACTGGCAACATCATCATTTTTCTTTTTTACAAAGAAATTGACTGTTGGTAATTCAGCATGCTTTATTCTAAACATCTTAGCAGTCTCAGGTCTAATCTTCTCAGGAAGTATTTTTGCCCCAATAATTGCATTAATAAATGTGGATTTTCCTGAGCTGTATGTACCTACAAAGCAAAGATTAACATTATCTTGTTCAATATCTGTAACCTTATCATCGAGTTTCTGCTTTCTTAATCTAAAAATATCCTTTATGGAGCCTTCAGATAATTCACTTTCAAACAGTTCTACAGTTTCTCCTGCAACACCCTTTATTTCATCATAAATAGCCCCAACGTCCGGAAGCTCAACAAAACCTCCTAAGTTCAACTTCATTTCGGAACCCTCTCTTTCCTGATACTCGTTGTAATTAGCAACCATCTTCTGAAAATCTTCATAATCAATTTTGGTTCCTTTAAATATTATTTCTGTGTCCTGCAACCCAAGAAAAGCTTCTTGTAAATTATTAAAGAACGAATATCCCTGATCTTGTAAGAGGAATTCTCCATTTTCAGGTGAATACTCTTCTAGTGCAGGGCTATCTGTATAACTAACTTCATTAAAGCTACCATTGTCATCAGTCAGGAAATGAATTTCCTTTTTTACAGGGTGATACTTAATCATAATCTTGCTCATATGCAAATCCTCCTAAGGTTATTATATCCACGCAATTGGACATAATCTGTCACTCTTCATTAGAATTCTATCAACTATAGTGTCCCAAAATCAGGACTTCTTTCTCCAATTTCTATATTCACCAGTTGTCACACGCGCATCTACTGGTTTTTCTGCATCGTTAGGAATTGCCCATGCTCGTCCAAATCTCTTTACGCCTTCAATTCGACCTTCTCGGCACAACACCTGTATTCTTCGTTCCGAAATATCCCATTTTTCCGCTGCTTGCTTAATTGTTAAATACTCCAATTTACTCTCCTTTGCTCTCATAAAAGCATAAAAGTACCGCTGCGATAGTCGTTGCAGTGTACTTTCAATTGCATCTGGCTACCATATTAATGGACTTATAGTTTTGCCACATATACACTTTTTTTGATTTTATCACTTTTGGCGAATAATGTCAATTTATTGTTGTGCATTTTATTTGCATCACTCTGAATTCTTTGTTGATAAATATACAATATGAACAAAAGAACATCTATAAATTCAATCTACTGATATCAATATCATTTTATTTCATGAATATAGATTTATTTTACAATCCCTACAACTCAACTAATTCCCCACTCTTAAATTCCACCGTAAATGTTCCATCCCCATGCACCACTACCTGCTCAACCAGTTTTCTCACGAGCGCATCGTCAAATTCGTCAAGTTCCGCCGTCTGCTCCTGAAGAAATCGTATCATTTCTTCTTTCTTTAGCTGCCTGCCCTTGTCCTCTGCGATTGCTACCATGATACGTTCCTTCTCTTCCCGAAGAGCATTTACATCCCGGCTCAAATCTTCTGACTCAAGCCTCGTTGTATTTAAGTCAACAAGCTTCAGTTGCAATTCTTCCATCCTTGCATCAATATCTGCTAACCGTTCATCATAATCAATTGAAACCATCTGTTCCAAAATTATCTCCATCTGCTTTATCACTTCCGATTTTCTTCCATGGACATCATTGATGGCTTTCATTACTGCCGCCTGTAAATCTTCTTCTGGAATGGTAGGAGCATCACATACTCCCGGACCATGTTCCACTCTGGTGCAGCAACGCCATACCGTACTTTTCTTTCCTCTGTTATTCCATGCAATTCTACGATATACATCTCTACATTTTTCACAGGTACAAATACTGGAAAGTGCATATTTGCTACTGTAAACTCGTTTCTTTCTTCCGTCTTTCCCACTTCTAAGATTTGCTCTTCGCACCAATTCTTCCTGTACTCTCATGAAGATATGCTTTGGAATAATCGGCTCGTGGCTGCCTTCCACATAATACTGTGGTGCTAATCCATTATTGATTTGTCTCTTCTTTTCCAAAAAGTCTGTTGTAACAGTTTTCTGCAACAGAGCATCTCCGATATATTTTTCATTCGTAAGAATCTTATGAACTGTACTTGGAATCCAGTTCTTTTTTCTAGCTCCCGTAAGAATACCATCTGCCATAAGGCTGTCGCAGATATCTTTAAGACTTGCTCCTTCAAGATATTCTCGATTAATACGTTTTATTGTCTCTGCCTCTTCCGGCTCAATGATAAGATTTCCATCTTCATCCTTTGTATATCCAAGGAAACGATTATGATTAACCTGCACCTTCCCTGCTTGGTATCGAAACTGAATTCCCATCTTTACATTCTGAGACAGACTCTGTGATTCCTGTTGCGCCAAAGAAGCCATAATGGTAATAAGCAGTTCCACTTTGGTATCCATCGTATTAATGTTCTCTTTTTCGAAGAATACGGATATGTTCTTATCCTTCAATTTTCTGATGTACTGCAGGCAATCAAGCGTATTTCTGGCAAATCGGCTGATTGATTTCGTGATAATCATATCTATCTTTCCTGCCATGCAATCCTCAATCATTCGATTAAACTCTTCACGCTTTTTTGTGTTTGTGCCGGAAATACCATCGTCAGCATAAATATCTACCAGTTCCCATTCCGGGTTCTTTGTAATATATTCTGTATAATGTTCCACCTGCATTTCATAACTCGTAGCCTGTTCATCACTATCTGTAGAAACACGACAATAGGCAGCCACCTTAATCTTTGGTATTATTTGTTCTTCATTCGTCTGCATTCTGCGTCTTCTTGCAGGAATAACTGTAACATTCGCCATAACATCACGCTCCTTCTATCAATTCATACATGTACTGTGCTTGCAGGAATGGATTATCGAAAGACATCTCTTCCTTTCCAAATTGAAACCTTGTAGGGACTATCGGCAAATCCTGCTCCTTTGGTTCAAATACCCGGTCAGGTTTTCCCGCCCTCCTTACAAATTCCGCCTTTACCTATTCCATAATATCTTCTGAAACAAGAGCCGGATAATAATCTGTTCCTAAATATTTCTTATTCAACATCATGCGTTTTGCCTGACAATGATTAACTGGAATCCCAGCTTCATCAGCTGCTGCCTGTAGACCAAGTCCACCCAGGTAACCTTCGTACAGTTTTTTAACTGCTGCACCTTCAATTTCATCAATAATCAGCATTAATATCAACTGCAATGCCTAATTGGTGTTCACTTGTTCCGGGCAAAGCTACCCATTCCTTAGCAGTTCTTTTTGCTCTTGACTGTGAATATCCTTCATTTATATAAGCCTTTATCTTATCATCTAATATTTTCTGCTGTTCTTCATAAGTTCGATAGCCTTCCCGAACAACCGGATATATTCCATCTTTCCTTGCTGCATCAAACATTTCTTGTAAATACGGATATATCCTGCTATCCACCTTTTGACCATTCTATAATTCTGTTAATTCCACTCTATAATCTTCCGGTATTTCATTCCAACGGTTTACTACAATTAAATACCACTCCTCCGAAACCGGAATACTATGTAAATTCCCTAATCTTGACGGAAATTCGTGAAATAGATTACATAGTATCAAAAACAAGTAAACTATGATAATTCCTCTCAACCATTTCCCTCGCAACTTATTTTTTTATCTCTTTTCTTTGCCATATTGTTATTTA
>ERZ779729.433-NODE-433-length-40771-cov-9.550251_pt1 | contig 40771 bp, 35 predicted proteins | sample MGYA00511072_ERZ779729 | MGnify/ENA primary metagenome ERZ779729 (study PRJEB29588, sample SAMEA2156675) | human gut metagenome | biome: human gut; feature: human-associated habitat; material: faeces | place: Denmark | collected 2008/2010 ...
AATGCGACCGCGAGATCATCTCGCTGGAGGATTTCCAGCAGTGGCTCCGCGACTCGAAAATATGAAACTACGCGGTCGGTGGATGCACCGGCCGCGTAGTCTTTGTCTATAGCGGAGCAAAATTCAGTCCTTTTACGCAGGTGTTTTCAGCAGGTCGGAAAGCTTTTGCAAACGGAAATCCGCAAGCAAGGAATTTGCCGCGGGGCCGATGCCCGCAGCGCAGAAACCGCCGGCCTTTGCCGCCTGTATGCCAGCTTCTGCGTCCTCCACAACGAGCGCAGCATCCGGCTTTACGCCAAGGAGCTTTGCCGCCAAAAGGAACACCTCCGGGTCTGGCTTGGAGTGGGTGATCTGTGTTCCGTCGGCAACGGCATCGAAAAAGCTGCCAAGCCCAATGCGCTCCAGGATCAGCGGTGCGTTCTTGCTGGACGACCCCACGGCCGGTTTATGACCGTCCGCGCGCAGCTTCAGCAGTGTACTGCGCACATCTTCGTCCAGATCGGCCGGTGTCATAGTTTGCAGATAGCCGCGATAAATTGCATTCTTCTCATCTGCAAACGACTTCTTTTGCTCCGCAGTAAAAGCGTCTTTCTTCTCACCCAAGACAATGTCAAGACTCTCCATACGGCTGACACCGCGCAGCCGGTCATTGACAGACGCATCAAACGGAAGATCAAGGTTCTTTGCCAGCGCAGCCCACGCCGCAAAATGGAATTTGTCGGTATGGCAAAGCACACCATCCAAATCGAAAATATATGCAGTAAATCTTCTCATAATTTTAGCAAATACTGGAGCTGAATCAGCTCCGGCACGTCCTTTCAGAATTGTTTTTCATATCCGCTTCGGATAAAAACCGGGATCTTTCCGTCGCAGTCCGTACAAATCATTTGCTTGCCCTGGTATGGCTTTCGATCAAAGAATCCGATCCATTCACCCTCCGGCAAATAGACCTGCCTACTTTCTGCGTTTTCCTCCAGAAGCGGCGCAGCGAGCAGTGCATCACCAAGCATATACTCGTCCTCGCAGGCAAGCGCAGCTTCATCTTCGGGCCAGAGGAACGCCAGCGGCCGCATCATCGGCATATTGCCAGCCACACACGCCTGCGCAGTCTCCCAAAGATACGGGCGCAGCCGCTCACGCAGCTTGTGCCAGAAGCGCATCTCATCGACAAATTCAGGCGCCTTGTAGGCGGCAGCCAGATTCCACGGGCTGCGTTCGTTGTTGCCCTCACCGCCCGGCATCAGCTCTTTGAACTGCCCGCCGTCCGGCTCTGAATGCCATTGCATGATCGGGCAGAAGCAGGCCATCTGTGTTGCGCGGCGGTAGAGGTCCAGCGTCGGAAGCGGGCCTGCAAACCCGGCAATATCAAAGCCCCAGAACAGAATACCGGATGCCGCGGCCGAAAGCCCGGCGTGAAGCTGGCTTCGCAGTTCTGCGTTCTGCGACTGCTGATCGCCGCCCCAGTGCATCGCGACAGTGTGCTGCCCGGAAAATCCAGCTCTGCTGAACAAAACCCGCTGCGAACCGATAAAATCGCGGTATGCGCAGGTATAGTCCCGTGCGTAGCGATTCTTTCCAGATTTTCCGTCGCTGCCATCCATAAAGCGCACGTCCGGGCGATAGATGAACTCGCCGCCATCGGTTTTGAAGCCGTCTACGCCCATGTCGAGAAGATATTGACGTTTGGCGAACCACGTCTGAACGGTTTCCGGGTTTGTATAATCCGGGATCATGGAACCGGAAAACCAATGTCCGTCGGGGATGGTATAGGGTGTTCCGTCTGCGAGATGGACACACAAGCCGCGCCGCACAGCATCCTCACGGTCAAGCGTATTCTGTACGTTCAGGATCTCGTCGGGCCCCTGCTTTTTGTAGACAGGAATCTGCCAGAGAACAAGATGCAGCCCGGCCTTGTGCAGTGCATCCACCATGTCCTTGGGGTCCGGCCATGGGGAATCCGAAAAATCGAAATCGTCATATTGGAGCGCAGCTCCGTCTGGGTTCGGTTGGTATTTCGCCCCGTTCCAGATATAAAACGTCGCTTCGTCGCTCCATGCCTCCAGCACCAGAATACTGGCCGGGAAATCGTGCTTTTTCAGGTTCTCGATCTGCTGCTCCGCGTCTTTCTGGCAATTCCAGCGATTTGCCGAAACCCACACGCCGAACGCCCATTCAGGCGGCAGAACAGCCTTTCCGAACAGCTCCATATATGCGCTGACGATTTGCGCCGGTTCGCCGGAAAAGGTCACGACGGAGGCGGATTCCGGCAGATCGATCGTCACAGAGTTCTCGTCAAAATGGAACGTTGTAGTTTCACAGGTATCAACATACAGACCGAATCCGCTGTCTGTCCAGAAGAACGGAGCCGGGCAATATGTTTTTTCACCTTGCAAGCAGAACTTTTCTTCCACCTGATTGACAACGACATGTCCTTTTTGATTCAGCGCGTCATATTTCTCGCCCATTCCGTATGCGCCTCGATAGGACAGGCTTACCGTCAGGACTGCGCCGTGACGCACAAGCTGCACATCGGTGCGCGGGCAGGATATATGTGCCTGGAATGCAGAACTTTCAAATCTTTGCATGGTTTACCCCTTGATACCACCGGCCATCATGCCGTTCTGAAAATACTTCTGCGCGAAGCAGTAAATGAGAATAATCGGGATCATGGAAATCAGGCTGCCTGCCATCAGGACGTTATACTCCGTTGCGAACTGGCCGTTCAGCGTCGAAAGGGCAATCGGAAGCGTCATTTTCGTCTTGTCTGTCAGCATAAGCAGCGGCCAGAGATAGTCATTCCAAGATTCCATGAATGTTGTGATCGACAAGGTCGCAAGTGTCGGCGCACAAAGCGGCAGTGCAACCTTAAAGTAAACTGTAAAGGTTGATGCACCGTCAATGCTGGCTGCATCCAGATAGTCGTTCGGGATCGTCCGCATTTGCTGAACGAGCAGGAACACGGCAAACGGGCGGAAAATGGACGGCAGAATGACGCTGGCATAGCTGTTGATCAACGACATCTTATTCATGACGACAAACAGTGGGATGATCGTGACCTGCGTTGGGATCATCATCGTTGCCAGAAACACCTTGAGCAGCAGATCAGCCTTTGGAAACTTGAGCTTTGCAAACGCAAAAGCCGCCATAGACGCCGAGATCAACGTAATGAACGTGTAGGTCACGGAGATAAATAAGCTGTTCCCGATGGTGCTGAAGAACGGAAACTTTGAAAACACCTTCACATAGGAGGCGACCGTCGGTTCTTTTGGGATCCATTCGATCGGAATACTCATAAGCGCGCCGCGCGCCTTGAGTGACGTGCTGACCATCCAGAGGAATGGAATGATCGCCAGAATTGCAATCAGAATGCCGACAACGTAATAGGCTGCTGTGCCGATTTTTTTCTTATGCGTCATAATTCACCCACCGTTTCTGTCCGCGCATCTGAATTGCTGTGCAAACCATGATAATCAGGAACAAAATCCAAGAGAACGCTGAAGCGTAACCCATCTTGAAATAGCGGAAGCCGTACTTATAAATACGTTCTACCATAACCTGAGTTGCCCCGTTCGGGCCGCCGTCCGTCATAATCATGATCTGCGGGAAAAGCTGGAACGAGTTAATCAGGCTGACGATCAGAACGTAGAAAATCGCCGGTGTGAGAAGCGGCAGCGTGATTTTCCAGAAGCGCGTCCAAGCGCCTGCGCCGTCAATTTCTGCGGCTTCATAATAGGTTCGGTTGATGCCAACCATACCGGACAGAAGAATCAGGCCAAAGAAGCCCATGTCTTTCCATACGGACACCAACACGATTGCGGGCATCGCCCATTTTTCGTCCAGCAGCCAGCCGGGCCCTTCAATCCCAAAGAAAGCAAGGATGTTGTTCATAGCACCGTACTGCGGGGCCAGAATGCTTTTCCAAATCAACGATGCCGCGACCCAAGAGGTCAGGACCGGAATATAGTACAGTACGCGGAACACACCGACGCCGCGCCGCTGCTGCGACAGAAGCGATGCAACAGCCAGTGATACGGCCATCATAAGCGGCAGATAGAAAACGATATAGGTCAGCGTGTTTTTTAAGACTTTCCAAAATTCCTGACTTGTCAGAATCGCCTTGTAATTATCAAGGCCGATAAAATGCTCCTGCATGAAACCATCCGCAAACAGTCGGTCAAGACCGTTCCAGTCTGTCAGGCTGATGAAGATAGAAACGACCATCGGTGCCAGATAAAAGATTGCCAGACCGATGAGACTGGGAAGCAAAAACGGCGACGCTCGCAGCAGTCCCTCTCCACCCGGCTTTTTCAGCCGAGGCCCAGTTTTACTTGTTTTCATCTGTCTGCCTCCTTTATCTTTCGAGCACCTAAAACCTCGTAGAGTTTGCGCCCGCAGGCGCAAATCGATGTAAATCCATTTTTGCCGGGAGCCCCCGCTCTCGGCAAAAATACCGCTCGTCGCCAAACGTGAATTTTGTGCGCCATTGGCGCACAAAACTTTGCGATGCAGGCGGCGCAGCCTTTTGCCAAAAAAGCCGCAGCTTTTTTGGCAGACTTGGCGGGCGCATAAGCGCCCGCCAAGAAAGTTGTTAGCCAAGGGTGATCTGTGCTTCGCAGTCAGCCTGCGCCGCGTTCAGAGCATCGGTGACAGTCATGGTGCCGTCAGCCGCTGCGGAGAGATACTGACCGATAATGTCGCTCATGAGGGCATAGTCCTCAATGACGGGCGGCATGACCAGATAATCAAGGCTCTCGAAAACAGCCTTGCGGTTGTCAGGAGGCGTGATCTCCAGATAGCTGGACAGAGCGTTCAGGTCCTTGAGTGCAGGCAGATCCCAGCCAGCCGCGAGACGAATATCAGCGGATTCGGTGCTGGAGGTCAGCCATGCCAGCCACTCGGCAACTTCTTCCGGGTGCTCGGTTTCGGGGTTCATAACAACGCAGTTGGAGAAGAAGTGGGTAGCTTTCTGCGTGCTGCCCTGTTCAACAGCGATGTCCCATGCGAAATCGCAGTTTTCCGTAAAGGTCTGGAATGCCCAGATGCCGGTGGGGATCATGCCGAGACGACCGCTCATGAACATATCCCAGTCGCCCATGCCGCCCTGCTGGACGGAGTTCGGCTGCACGTTGCTGACCAGAACACGGTCAACAAGCGTCTGCGCTGCCTTGATGTTTTCTTCGGAGTTGATCGTGAACTGCGTCTTATCCTCGTTCAGCAGGCTGCCGCCGTACTGTGCAACGACCTTGAAGAACTCGTTGTAGGTGATCGGCTGCCAGATACCGAAAATATCGTCGCCCAGCGCACGAATCTTTTCAGCAGCATTCTGAACATCATCCTGCGTCCAATCATCCGTCGGATATGTAACGCCAGCCTGATCGAACAGGTCCTTGTTGTAAATCAGGACGACATTGGAGAAGCTCTCAGGCAGGCCGTACTGCTTGCCATTCACGTTGAACGCGCCGAGGGCGGTTTCATTCAGACCGGAAAGGTCCTGACCGGTGATCTCTGCAAGCAGACCCTTGTTTGCATAGGCTGCGAAGTTCTCGATGTTCAGCTCGTAGCAGTCAGGCGCGGTGCCGCCAGCAACACGGGTCTGCATCTGCGTGAAATAATCATCGTAGCCGATCGTTTCGACTTCGATCTTGATGTTCTCATGGGTGGCTTCAAAGGCTTCAACCATTTTCTGAAGCGTTTCCTCATTGCCGCCAGACGAATTGAAGTTGCAATAGGTGATCGTCACGGGCTCTGCCGGGGTTTGGGCTGCGGCATCATCCGTCTTTGCCGGTTCCTCAGTCTGCTGAGTATCGGCGGGGGTGGTCTGTTCGCTGTCGTTCGATTTTGTGTCAGTGGCTGCGGGTGCGCAAGCTGCAAACACCATCAGCATGGCAAGAACCAGTGCAATCAGCGAAAAAATCCGGGTCTTTTTCATTGTTGTTCCTCCTGTAATGTTGATTTTTTCGCCCTTCTCGCTTAGAATATAGAGTACGGGAAGGACTTTCGCAGAGTTTCTTTCCCACGGCCTGTATCGTCTCGTCAAAGTAGATGCAGGCCGTTTTTTATTGCAGGAGCCGATGATACAGCCGTCCGCGGCTGTGGTCGGATCTTTTGCCCCAGTTCTTCCGTTCGGAAGCTTGCAATACATCCAGTATTCCTGCGCTTCCAAACGTCGATCTGTGCCAAAATCTCTCGCCCACAGCACTTGCCGACTATATCATCGTCTCCTGATGAAAGACGATCAAATAGTGCGGACGGATTCGCGCTCTACAAGCTGGAGCGGCAAAATTTCCTCCTGCTTTGTAAGCGCCGGATCTTCAATGTGCTTGAGCAGCAGCTCAACGGCTTTCTGACCTTTCAGTGAGATCTGCTGCCGGACAGTCGTAAGTCCCGGCGTCAGATATTGTGAAACCTCCAGATCATCAAAGCCAATCACAGAGTAATCTTCCGGCACGCGCAAGCCTTCTTCATATAGCCCACGGATGGCACCGATCGCCAGAATATCCGCCGCGCAGACGATCGCCGTTGCCGGGAGCTTTTTGGAAACGAGTTCTTTTGCAAGAGCGATACCGCTGCGGTAATCGATCTGCCCCTCAAAAATGTTTTGTTCCTGATACGGAACGCCATATTCCTCTAATGCCTGCTGGAATCCAAGCAGGCGTTTTTTCATAACGCCGTTTTCCTTGATTTGGCCGCAGAAGAACGCGATTTCCCGATGTCCGTGTGATAGGAGGTGCTTCGCGGCAAGATAGCTGCCATACGCATCATCGATTCGGATGGAGTGATAATAGTGGTCGCCGCAGTAGCTATCGATCAGGACGATCGGAATCTGCGTCTTTTTCATCTGCTGGTAAAATTCGTCCGGATACATACCGATTACAATGATTCCATCCAGATTCCGCTTCTTGGCCAGCGTCAGATAGCTTTCATTTGCGTCCGTTGCAGAAATCAGAATATGATAGCCGCTCAGACGGGCATAGTATTCAATGCTGCCGAGAATTTCACTGTAAAAACTGTTCTGGAACATCAGACGCTCGCCGGGTTCCGTCTGTGGAACAACGACGCCAATGAGTTTGGAATCCCGCATCGTCAGGCCGCGTGCATTCAGATCAGGTACATAATCCAGTTTTTTGATTGCCTCCATGACACGGGCTTTTGTTTCTTCAGAAATCGAACGTTTTCCATTCAAGATATACGATACTGTAGCCGATGAAACGCCAGCCTCCTGTGCTACATCCTTGAGCGTCGCGCGTGCCATATCTTCACCTCAGTTCAGTTAACCGCTTAAATCATTTTTCTATTCAAACTATAGCGAATCTTGTCACGTCTGTCAATACCATTTTTGATTTTCTCTAAATTCTCCTTGACAAGACCATGAATTTTGTTATATTTAACAGGAACGCATATTTAAGCGATTAACCAATTTTGAACTGAGGGATGCGTATGGAACGTTATTTACCAACCGGAAACGAAATGATTTCGCTGCCAAGGCTGAATGAGCAGACTGCGGCAATCGAGGATTTGACTTTTCTCTCCATGCAGCAGCGCGGCATGATCGAGCTCTGCGGAACGGAAAATGTGCCGCTGATGCAGCCGTTTATCCAGATCGATCAGGAAGAACTGGCGCTTACAGGTCTGCAATGGTCGCGGGAACACTTCTGGATTCCGTCCGGTCATAAGGAAACCGAACAGGCCACGGTCAAATTCACCGTATTGACGCCGGTTGGAGAGCGCGGGTTTGCGATGCGCTTGTCTGTCACAGCGCGAACAGATTGCCGCTTAAAACTTGGTGCGCGCGGTCTATGGAGTAAAAGTGTTCATTGCGTCAACGAGGAGAAAGAACTGACCGGTCAGGCGTACATGTATGAGAGCGCATGGAACAGCAGCTTTATCATGGATTACCGCGTCGGTTTCCCGGCATTTGCGCTTGCGCCTATGTCGGACCATGCAGGCAAAAGTGAATGGGCGCAGACGGAGGACGGCATTTCCTATCAGATTTCCTGTGCGCTTGACGCCAGAGCCGGGCAGGAAGAAGCGTTTACGATTTTCTGGGGTCTTGGCTTTGAAGAAGTCGCCGCTGCGACCAGTGCGAAGGAGCAGCTTCGCCGCGGCTGGAATTGGCTGTATCGGAAAACAGCAGACTGGCTGGACAAGCGCACCATGCAGCTCCCGACACCGGAGCTGACGGAGGTCTACAACGTCAACCAGTTCTTCTGCCTGTTTTATGCGACCGGCCGGACATTCGATACCGAGGAACTGATCTGCGCGACAAGCCGATCCACACGCTACTATGTCAGCGCCGCTTATTGGGATAGAGATTCACTTCTGTGGGCGTTCCCAACGATCCTGCGTGCGGACGCTGCGCTTGCAAAAGAAGTGCTGACCTATGTTTTCACCCGCCAGCGGCAAAACATCGGCGTACATTCCCGGTTTATCGACGGGACTATGCTGGAACCGGGGTTTGAGCTGGATGAACTGGTCGCGCCGGTACTGGCGCTCCAGGCGTACCTTTCCGAAACGCGCGATGAAGCATTTTTGCAGGAACGCTTTGTACAGGATGGCCTTTCGCTGATTTTGGCGCGCCTACGAGAAGCGCGTCACCCGGATACTGCGCTTTATGAAACGTTCTTGCAGCCCACGGACGATGAGATCGTGCATCCGTACCTGACGTATGACAACGTGCTTGTCTGGCGTGCGTTGCAGCTGCTGGCAGACTGGCGGCCGGCACAGCGCGGATCGCTGCTTGCGGAAGCAGACGCTGTGCGCGCGGCGATTTTCACGCATTGCGTCAAAAAGGATGCAGACGGACAGCCGTATTTTGCATGGTCGGTCGATCTGGCCGGGCATCACGATGTCTATGACGAGCCGCCCGGAAGTTTGCAGCTCTTACCGTATTACGGCTTCTGTGAAAGAACGGATGTGATCTGGCAGAACACAGTCCGTATGATCCGCTCGGCAGATTATAAATTCAGCTTTGCCGGAAAGCCCATTGCAGAGATCGGCTGCCCGCACGCGCCCTGGCCTTGGGTATTGAGCTTGTGCAACAGCCTTCTTTGCGGTCATGCGGAGCAGGCGCTGCGCGAACTGACAATCATGCCGATGGACGATGGAATCGCCTGTGAGAGCGTTGACGCGGACACCGGCGAGTGTACGACCGGCAGCGCATTTGCCACCTGTGCAGGCTTCCTGTGTCATGCGCTGCTGACGGCTTGTAAGGAGGGGTCATCATGCGGAACGATTTGAAGCTGCTGCCATGGGAGATTTGCTCTGAGGCAGATGGCTGGAATGACGATTTTTTAGAGAGCGTCTTTTTTCTTGGAAACGGGCGTATGGGCGTTCGAGGGTATTTGCCCTTTGAACCGGATTCCCGTCCGACACAACAGGGCTTATTTCTTGCGGGAATTTTCGGAAAAATCAAGGATGGAATCACCGATTTTGTGAATCTTCCGTCCCCCGTCTGCGAAACGCTGCTTTTGAATGGCACGACCGCTGTGCTTGCTTCCCCAATCCATCGGACGCTTGATCTGAAATCAGCCAGCTTCTATGCAGATTTTACACTGGCAGCCGGAGATACGCGCGCGGACGTGCGATACACGCGCTTTTTCCCGAAAGAGCTGCCTGCGCTTTTGATGCAGCGGTTTGAAATTCATGTTCAAAGTGATGTGGAGCTTGAACTGCGCAGCGGCATCAATCTTTCAAGCTGCAACAGCCCAATCCCAGACGATCAGGTAAAGGAAAATACAGAACTGGTACAGCTTGCTCCGCTGCAATTTGTGACGGACAATGGCAACCTTTTCTCCTGCACGTTTGAAACTGTCGGAACAGGCTTACGCATTGAACAGGAAGTCCGATTCTACGCGCCGGATTTTACGCAGGGAATCGTGCAGAACAGCGGTGCAGAAGTCACCTGTCCGCTGACCGCTCATGCAGCTGCCGGACAGACGCTGGTGTTTGAGAAGCTGGTCTGCATCCGTACAAGCCGCGACGCAGATGAGCGGATTGCGGCTGCACCAAGTGATTGGAGTTTCCGCGCACTTTGGGACGCGCATACTGCCGCGTGGTTGCACACATGGCAGGATTGCGACAGAACACTTCCCGATGCGGAGCTGCAAACCGGCCTGCGCTATTCGATGTTCCAGCTTATGGCGAGCTGTGCTGCACATGATCCGACCGTTTCCATCGGCGCAAGAGGTTTGACCCATGCACGGTATAAAGGCTGCTATTTCTGGGATACAGACCTGTTTATGCTCCCGTTCTTCCTGAAGAATGATAAAACAGCCGCAAAAAATCTGTGCCTGTACCGTGCAAATGCGTTGGACGCGGCCAGAGATCATGCAAAAAAGATGAACGCTGCCGGAGCGCGGTATCCCTGGATGGCGGCGCTCGATGGCAGCGAACAGTGCGAAACATGGGACATTGGGTGCAGCGAGGTTCATATCACGGCGGACGTAGCCTATGCCTTGGGCGAATACTGCCGGGAAACCGGAGATGAAGAATTTTATCTGCATAAGGCCGCACCCGTATTCATTGAAACCGCCCGCTTCTGGGCCAGCCGATACACATGGAACCGTGCGCACACACAGGCGGATCTGATGTTCTGCAAGGGACCTGATGAATACTGCGGTATCACGCGCAACAACCTTTTCACGAACGTCATGGTGCAGCATAATCTGGAGCTTGCCATAGATACGGCGAAGGCGCTTCAAGGCAAGTCCGCGTATCAGAATCTCGGCTTGTCGGAAGAAGAAACTGCATCGTGGCAGACGCTTCACGATGCAATTCCTTGGCCGCACGACCCAGACAGCGGGCATCTTGCGCAGGACGAGACGTTCCATCTGCTGGAACCGGTGGATATTGCAGCACTAAAGCCAGATCTTGGCGCAAGCTATCATCATGTTTGCTTCGACCGCTTACAGCGATATAAAGTTGTGAAGCAGGCCGACGTGCTGCTTCTCATGACGCGCCTGCCAGAGCTTTTCACAAAGGAAGAAAAAATGCAGGCATGGAACGATTTTGAATCGCTCTGTCTGCACGACTCTACGCTGAGTTTTGCCAGTCATGCACTCTTTGCGCTGCAAAACGGGCTGCGCGAAAAAGGAATCGAGTATCTGCGCAAGGCGCTGCTGCTCGATCTGCGCGACCTGATGCACAACACCGGCAAAGAGGGATTGCATCTGGCCGGTATGGGCGAGAGCTGGCAGGCAGCGTGTCTCCTGTGATTTCTTCCTGTTCTTTGTTTACAGCGGCGCAGAATCTGCGCCGCTGTAATATATTCAGAACAGGCCTTCTTTTTCAGCGGCAACTACATAAGCACGCATAGAAAACGTCTTTAGAAGCGCTCAACCTTAATTCATCGTAAAAAGTGTGACTATCAGTCTAAATTTCATTGTATTTTTTGTGGTTCTATGCTATACTATCCTTGAATTATAAAGATGGAGGTGCATATATGTACCGAATTGCAATAGAAAAGCTATTAAAATGGAAGCAAAGCAAACGCCGGAAACCTTTGATTATTGAAGGCGCTCGGCAGGTCGGTAAGACTTGGCTGATGAAGGAGTTTGGCAGGCAGTCATATGCAGATACCGTATATATCAATTTTGACTCCAATTCCAGAATGGCCGAGCTGTTTGCTTCTGATCTGGATACAGATCGTTTAATTATGGGCTTGGAGCTGTATGTAGGCCATAAGATCGACCCCAACAATTCTCTGTTGGTTTTTGATGAAGTACAGGAAGTTCCACGAGCCTTGGCATCTCTCAAATACTTCTATGAAAATGCTCCGCAGTATCACATTGTATGCGCCGGTTCTTTGCTCGGTATTGCGTTGCATCAAGGCACGTCCTTCCCCGTTGGTAAGGTGGATTTCTTAAAGCTGTATCCCCTTTCTTTCAAAGAGTTTCTGATGGCAACCGGCAAAGAGCAATTTGCCGCGCTTCTGGATAGCCAAGACTTCCAAATGATCACGAGTTTCAAGCAAACATATATTGATGCTTTGAAGCACTATTATTTTGTCGGCGGAATGCCTGAAGCAGTACAAAGTTTTACAGAAAACAAGGACTTTAATGAAGTTCGTGAAATTCAAAAAAGGATTCTTGCGGCATACGAGCAGGATTTCTCCAAGCACGCTCCCAATGAGATCGTTCCAAGACTGCGTATGTTATGGAATAGTGTTCCTTCTCAGTTGGCGAAAGAAAACAAAAAGTTTATATACGTTCTCGTGCGTGAAGGCGCGCGCACAAAAGACTACGAAACCGCCATTCTATGGCTCAGTGACTGTGGCCTTGTTCATAAGGTAAGCCGTGTCAATACAGTGGGCATCCCCCTGCGGGCTTATGAGGACTTGAAAGCATTTAAGCTATTTATGGTGGACGTCGGGCTTCTGGGCTGCATGGCTGGACTTCGCCAGCGTACTCTACTTGACGGCAATGACCTTTTTGTTGAGTTTAAAGGCGCCCTTACGGAGCAGTATGTTTGTCAGCAGCTAAAAACGATCGAAGATTTGGATGTATATTACTACACCAATGACAGAGGCTCCTGCGAGATCGACTTTGTCGTTGATACGGGCGAGCGAATTGTGCCTGTTGAAGTAAAGGCAGAAGTAAACCTCCGAGCAAAAAGCCTGAAAACATATCAGGAAAAATTTTCACCTGAAGTTTCTGTCCGCACCTCTATGGCAGACTACAAAAAAGAAGAATGGCTTGTGAATCTGCCGCTTTATGCGATAGATCAGATAATAAAACTCTAAATTCATGCGAGTATAACAAATATGTATCTTCGCCTACTCTTTGTTTACAGCGGCGCAGTTTTTGCGCCGCTGGTTCCCTGCCCTGACCCAAACCGTGACCCAAGCGCGGAATTCGGAGCGGAAAGCGCCGGAAATAAAAAATTGCCGCCTATCGGAGCATTTCCGACAGCCGGTGCAGTCTTTTTTTGCTTTTTTCATCCGACGCTTTCCATGAAACCGCTGATTTTTTGTGCAGCTTCTTTTTTCATACCTGCCGTGACATGGGTGTAGGTTCCCTTTAGCTTCCGGCGCTATGATACAGGCACAAAACGAAATAAGGAGGCTGCTTTTTTATGAAAAAGCTGATTGCAATGATACTGGCGGCAGCAATGCTGCTCTCACTCACGGCCTGCGGCAGCACCGCGGCGGACGCTGCGACTGATGATCCGGAAGCCGAGACCGCATCCGCCGATGCTTCCGCCGAAACGCCGTCCGAGAAGCCAAGGAGCACCGCGGACGGGATCTCGTGCGCGCGCAGAAAGTCATATAAATCAAGGGCAAACTGCCGGATCGTAAACGGTGTGCTGCCCCGCGGGGACCTTCCGTGCCCGCGCGTATCCAGCGCGATCACGCGGTAACGGCTCTGAAAATGCTCGATCTGGTGTACAAAATAGGAGCCGTCCTCCCCGTTGCCATGCAGCAGGATCAGCGGCTCGCCGCTCCCCTTTTCCCGATAAAATAATTCGATATCCATGGTTTTTCCTCACGATCCCGCGGTTTCCACTTCGCTGATCGGCAGAACAAGATCGTCATAGACGATGCTGTCCTCCTGCAGGCTGCAGCGGATGCGGTAGATATAGTCGCCAAATTCGCGGACAGCCGTGCTCCGGCCGCCGATGTCCCATACAGCGCCCGCCTGCACCGGGCTGACCGCAAAGATCCCTTCCGTCCCCGGAATGCAGTCCGCGATACCGGGCCGGACGGGAAATTCTTCTTCCGGGACAGGTTCCCCCGTATAGCATTCGCCGGAGACGATGTCGATCGTCGGCGCATCCGCTTCCCCGCGGATCACCGTGTCCACGGCGACGCGCATCGTGGTGAGATACCAGACCGAATCCCCGGCCCGGATGCGAAGGTAGGAACAGTCCTGTACCGTCCCCCATACGACGATGTTGTTCACCAGCATGTTTTTGAGGTCGTCTCTTTGCATCACCGGCTCTTCCTCCCGCGAGACGAACACGGGGTTTTCCACCTGCTCGACCGGCAGGGCTGCCGCACGCTGTCTGATTACAAAAAATCCGGCAATCACAATGCAGAGACAGGCCGCGATCACGCCCCATTTGACCCAGGCATGCGGTTTCTTTTCCAGAAGTTCTTTCCATCTCATCATAGGTAGCCCTCCCTTTCCGGATTCTCCCGCAGCCCTTTGCGGCAGCGGGCGCGTGTGCTTTTCTGCTGTGTCTCGTTTTATCAAAATTATAGCATACATGCGGCAAAAGCACAAGGATATCCAGCAGATTTTTCAAGTTATGGAAAACGCCAGACGGGTCCCGTCTGACGTTTTGCGGCTGGGAGCGTTATTGCTTTCGCGGCCTTCTGCGGTACAGGAGGGCGAAGAGGAGGGCGGCGGTGAGGGGCAGGAGGGAAAGGGCGTACAGGAGCAGGTTGTTTGTGGGGATCGCTGCGGACGTGTCTGCGGAGCTGCCGGGGAAGCTGCCCGGATCCGGCCGGCCGCCGGAAGCGGCATCGCCGGAAGCCGGTGCATCTTCGGCTGTCTGCTGCGGGTCGTCAGCGTTCTGCCCTTCCCCGCTGAACTGGGACGGGTCAAAGCCTGCGGGCGGCGCATGTTCAGACCCGTCGGACACGTCCGGCGCGGTCCGCGTTTCGGAAGCAGCTGGTGCATCGAAGCCGCCGCCACCGCCGCTGTTCATGTAGCCCATGGTGCTGAGGTCCAGCGCGGAGGCGTCCACGAGCGCGTCGCTGGTGCGCTGCGCGGCTTCGGTAGAGGGGATCGTCCCGTCCAGCTGGCCCTGGATGGACTGCCCGCGCAGCTTGACCACCTGATAGAGGGTCTCGGCGGCTGTCAGATACTCGTCATAGGAATAGAACGCGGTGGGGTCCGACTCCACGAGCGCATCGGTCTGGCTGCGCACGCGCGTGTAGAACGCGTCGAAGCCGCCGCCGTTGATATACTCGCTTACGAGCTGCTGCAGATAGGCGTAGTATTGGCTGTGATATGTCTCGTTCTCCATCAGGGTATCAAAGAAGGTCGTGCCGGAGAACGCGTTGTCGATGGAATCGTTCACAACACTGGTAGCGTCATTGCTGCGCCCCATGCCGCCGAGGGCGAGGTTATAATCCCACGGGATGAGGTTCAGCTTTCCGCCGGCTTCATAGAGGTAATAGTTGTGCGCCATGGAGCCGGACAGGCTGTCTTCGTTGACGGAGAAGATGTGGACGGCCATATAGCGGAGCAGGTTGTCGAGATCCAGATCACCGAAATCTATATCGTCGGCATTGAAGTCACCGAAATCTTTTCCGCCGCCGATGTTCATGCTGTCCGGCTTATAGAGCTCGCCGTCCTGCACGCCGTAATTGCGGAGCAGGAAGCTGTCCTCCACGGCCTCGAGCGCAAGATAGACGCCCCAGTATTCGCCATTGACGGAGATTTTGGCATAATTGTAAAGGGAGGCGTCCGCGCCGAGATACTGGTACATATCGTAGATCAGCGCCTCTTTCATATTGGTGGCGTCGGCATAGTTGTTGTTCAGGATGAGCTTATCCAGACCGAAGCAGGTCTGTCCGTCTACATAGTGGTCAAATTCCAGCTTGAAGCTGTAGCGGTCGGTGGTGGGGTCACTGGCGATGGAGGTCAGGCTGGTGTTGCCCTTGGGCCGGATGGCAACGCGGTAAAAGGTCGTGCCGCCTATTTCTACATCGCACTGGTAGTATTCCTCCGCCGCGGCGTTGGCCAGCATATAGTTCCAGTCGGCCTCGTCCATGCGGATATTGACCTCGAGCACGCTGCTTGTATCGAACAGCGCCGTCTCATACGCCATGGTGATGCCGGTCTCCCCTGCCGCTGCCGCGATTGGACCGGAAAACGCGACTGTGCACAGGCAGAGGCAGACGGCGGCCGCCATGCCTGCGGCGATGATAGCAGGGCCGATGACCGCCAGCGGGATCATGCCCGCACCGATGACAATGCCCACCGCGAGCGACCAGAACAGGAACACGATCTCGACCGGCTCCTTGATGGCCGTGCGGAAGCGGACGATGGACAGCGCGCCCACCATGCCGAGAGACAGGACCACGTTGCTCGTGACGGCCATAATGACCAGCGTGGTGACAAGGGACAGGCCCGCCAGCGTCAGCGCGAAGCCGCTGGAATACAGCACGCCGGTCAGCGTTTTCTTGTAGATGATGAAGATGAACAGGCCGATCACCAGCGCGACGGCCAGGCCGATGAGGGTATCAAGGATGGAAAACTCGGAAACGTTCTCCAGAAAGCTGGATTTGAAGATGTCGTTGAATGTCATGGCAGTTCCTCCTGTTTTTTAACCGAACCGGCAGCATAGACATACGGCTCGCGCACGTAGGACACCAGCACGCGCGGGCGCAGCTGCTGCGTCTTCATTTTGCAGCACCAGCCTGAAATCTTTCTGAAATGCAGCCGGAGATCTGCAATTTTTTCTTTTTCGCGGGTGTTTTTGCGTAAAAAAACAGCAGGGGCCGATGCGTTTGCATCGGCCTCTGCCGGGAGAGAAAGAAGACCGCCCCTCTGAGAGGGGCGGTCGGGGGTTATTTCAGTTTCCACGCGAGGTCGTTGAGGAAAAGTTCGTGCTCCAGCGCCTCGACGGTGGTGTCTTTGGTGATGTGGACGAATTCGATCTCCATCATGCGTGCCCAGTCGCGGAGCTGCTCGGCGGTGACGTCGTAGCTGAGGACGGTGTGGTGTGCGCCGCCCGCCGTGATCCAGCACTCAACGCCGGTGGTGAGGTCGGGCATGGCGCGCCACATGACGCGGGCGACGGGCAGGTTCGGCATGGGCATGATGGGCTTGACGGCCTCGATATCCTGCACGATCAGGCGCAGGCGGCCGCCCATGTCAATGAGGCTGACCACGACCGCCTTACCGGGCTTTCCTTCAAAGACAAGGCGCGCCGGGTCCTTTTCGTTCATGCCGATGCCGAGAAAGTGCGTCTCAATGCGCGGACGGCCGGCAGCGACAGACGGGCAGACCTCCAGCATGTGCGCGCCGAGGGAGTATTCCTGACCTTTGACAAGGTGGTAAGTGTAATCCTCCATGAACGCGGACGCGCCGTTGCCGTTCTCGCCCATGGCTTTCAGGATCGCGGTCATCGCTGCGACCTTCCAGTCGCCTTCGCCGCCGTAGCCGTAGCCCTGCGCCATCAGGTGCTGGGAAGCGAGGCCCGGCAGCTGCTCCATGCCGTAGAGATCCTGGAACGTGTTCGAGAAGGCTTTGCAGCCCTCGGCGTCCATCATTTTCTTCATGGCGATCTCTTCGCGCGCCTGATAGCGGATGGCGGCGATATCGTCGGTCGCGAAGTCGTACTTTTCGCGGTAAACGTCCATCAGAGCGTCAATTTCCGCCTCGGTGATGGCGTTCATTTCCTTGACCAGATCGCCGACGGCCCAGGTGTTGACCTCCCAGCCGAGCTTCTTCTGGACCTCGACCTTATCGCCCTCGGTGACGGCGACGTTGCGCATATTGTCGCCGAAGCGCATGACCTTCATGTCCTTCGAGACGGCAACACCGATGGCGGCCTTCATCCAGCTGCCGATGCGGGCCTGCACGTCTGCGTCCTGCCAGTAACCGGCGATGACCTTGCGCGGCTTGCGGAGTCTCGCGCCGATGAAGCCGTGCTCCCGGTCGCCGTGGGCGGCCTGGTTGAGGTTCATGAAGTCCATGTCGATCTCCTCGTTGGGGATCTCGCGGTTATACTGGGTGGCGAAATGCAGCCACGGCTTCTGGAGCAGATCAAGGCCGTTGATCCACATCTTCGACGGGCTGAACGTGTGGCACCATGTCACGATACCGGCGCAATTATCATCATAATTGGCCTCTTTTACGACCTGCGTAATCTCGGCGCTGGACTTGGCAGTCACTTTATACTTGAGCGGATACGGCAGCACGGCGGAGAGCTTCTGCGCCATTTCCTCCGCGCGGTTGGCGACGGTGGTCAGAACGTCGTCGCCGTAGAGCGTCTGCGAGCCGACGACAAACCAGAATTCATAGTGTTTCATGATATCCTCCTTAGAATGCTGCGACAGCGGCCTTTTCCGCTGCGAGGCAGCTGCGGTAGCTGGCAAGGTAGCGGTCGAAGCCCGCGGCGTCTTCGGGGTCGGGGGCGAGCGTCGTGCTGCGCACTCCGGCGAAGATCTCGTCCGCAAGGTAGTCTTCAAGCGTCTCGCCGTCTTTCCCCTGCACCATGTAGGATGCGAGCAGGGCCATGCCGTACGGGCCGCCCTCGCCTGCCGACTGCATGCACGTGACCGGCGCATGGCAGGCCGCGGCCATGTACTTCTGGCCGACGACCGGCGTCTTGAACAGGCCGCCGTGGCCGGTCAGGCTGTCGATCGCCACGTGTTCCCCGGCAAGGATGTCCATGCCGAGCTTCAAGGTCGCCATCGTGGCGTAGAGCTGGGAGCGCAGGAAGTTGGCCAGGGTAAACTTGCTCTCGGGCTTGCGGACGACCATCGGGCGGCCCTCATCGAGGTGCGTGACGCCCTCGCCCGCCATGTAGTTGTAGGTCAGGACGCCGGAGCAGTCGGTCTCGCCCTCGAGGCTCTTCTGATAGAGCTTCGTGAACAGCTCGCCGGTGGAGACCTCCGCGCCGAACAGCTGCGCGGTCTCGCCGAGCAGGGAGACCCAGGCGTTCATGTCGTTCGTGCAGTTGTTGCAGTGGACCATGGCGACGGGCTTGCCCGTCGGGGTGGTGACCATGTCGATCTCGGGGTAGAGCTTCGACAGAGGCTTCTCCAGAACGACCATGGCAAAGATAGACGTGCCGGCCGAGACGTTGCCGGTGCGGGGCGCGACGGCGTTCGTCGCCGTCATGCCAGTGCCGGCGTCGCCCTCAGGCGGGCAGAGGGGGATGCCCGCGGGCAGGAGGCCGCCGAGGTATTCACTGCCGCTCGGCGTCAGCAGGCCAGCCGACTGACCAGCAGTCCGGACCTCCGGAAGGACTGCACGGATGTTCCAGTCAAAACCGTATTTCGCCATCAGCGCGTCGAATTTGTCCAGCATCGCCGCGTCATACGTCAGTGTCTCGCTGTCGATGGGGAACATGCCGGAGGCTTCGCCGACGCCGAGGGCATTTTCGCCCGTCAGCAGGTAATGGACATAGCCCGCGAGCGTGGTGACGTGGGCGATGTTCTTGACGTGCGGTTCGCCGTTCAGGACGGCCTGATACAGGTGCGCGGCGGACCAGCGCTGCGGGATGTTGAAGCCGAAGGCCTCGGTCAGCTTGTCCGCGGCCTCGCCGGTCATGGTGTTCTGCCAGGTGCGGAAGGGCGCGAGCAGGTTCCAGTCCTTATCAAAGGCCAGATAGCCGTGCATCATGCCGGAGACGCCCATCGCGGAGATCTTGCCCGGCAGCTTGCCGAGGTTGCGGATCGCCGTGCGCAGGCCCTCCTGCACGTCTTCCATGTGGTACGTCCACACGCCGTTTTCCAGACTGCTTTTCCAGGTATAGTCGCCGCTTTTTACGATCGCATGCTTCTCGTCAAGCAGCACTGCCTTGATGCGTGTCGAGCCGAATTCGATGCCGAGAAAATACTGTTTCATACTTGTCACCTCAAGAATCCTTATTTTTGCGGGAAAGGACCAGACTTTGAATTACAAGGAACAAGCATATCATACCAGCTACCGTGATATTTGTCCACCATGCTTCGTCCAAACCGAGGGAAGAAACGATATTTTTGATCGTGCTGAGCGACAGAACGCCGAAAAATGTGCCGATGATGTTGCCGACGCCGCCGGTGAGCATCGTGCCGCCGATGATGGAGGCCGCGATGGCGTTCATCTCCGCGCCGCTGGCGTGCGACGGCGAGCCGGAGCCGACGTGCAGGAAATAGACGAAGCCGCCGATGCCCGCGAGGATGCCGCAGATCAGGTGCGCGAGGAACTTCGTGCGCTTGACGTTGATGGCCAGCATGTTGGCGCTGTAGCTGTTGCCGCCGACGGCGTAGACGCTTCTGCCGAACTTCGTCCAGCGGAGCACCACGAACAAAACTGCCACGACCACCAGCGCGACGACGACGCCGATCTCCACATAGGCCGGGACATACGCGCCGAGCTTATTGACCGAGCCCATGCCGGGGACATAGATGCGCGTCTCCTTGAGGGCCTTGAAGGCCTCGTTTTCCACGTTGAACTGCGTGGCGTTGACGATGGTCGTCATGCCCTTGGCGAAGAACATGCCAGCGAGGGTGACGATGAAGGGCTGGATCTCCAGATACGCGATCAGAAAGCCCTGCACGAGGCCGAAAGCCGTGCCGATGCCGAGCGCAAGCAGGATGGCCGTCAGGACCGTGCCGCCATGGAAATCCAGATTGACCGCGCAGCTCATGCACACGAGCGCGGTGAGCGTGCCGACGGAGATGTCGATGCCGCCCGTGATCATGACGAGGCTCATGCCGCAGGAAAGAATGAGCAGGGCCGCGTTTTCGTTGAGGATATTGAAGAAGGTCTGCGGCTTTTTGAAGCCCGAGCCGAGGAACAATACCGCGCACAGATACATGACGACGAAGACGCAGATCGTGATGATGAGCAGCAGCTTTGCGTCCGTCAGGCGGCTTCCGCGCGTGAGCGGCGTATGGTTGGTTTTATTCCGCATGGGTGCCGGCCTCCTTCTTTTCTTCGGTCCTGTGCCGCTTTTTGAGCGCCTCGAGCTTTTCGCGGACGGTCGGCGCGCTCAGCACGACGAGGATGATGACCACGACGGCCTTGTAGGCGGGCAGGGCGCTGGAAACGACGTTGAATTTAAAGAGCGTGGTGGTGAGGAACTGGATGACATATGCGCCGAGGACGGAGGCCCAGATGTTGAACTTGCCGCCGGAGAGCGCGTTGCCGCCGAGGGCGACGGCCAAGATCGCGTCCATCTCGATGTCCTTGGCCACGACGGAGTAGTTGATGGTGGAGAAGCGGCTGACCTTGATAAAGCCCGCCACGGCCACGCACAGGCCGAGGATGACGTAGGTCAGGAACTTCACGAACTGCGGGTGGATGCCGTTGAGCCGCGCGGCGTTGGCGTTGATGCCGACAGCCTGCGAGTACAGGCCGATGTTCGTGAACCGCAGCAGCGCCCAGGCGAGGATCATACAGATGACGGCGATGAAGATCGGCGTCGGCACCGCCACGCCCGGCAGGAAGTTGCCATAGTAGGCGAAGGACGGGTCGGAGATCATGGGCAGCTCGTTGTTGTTGATCCAGGCGGCGATGGAGCGGCCGGCGGTATAGAGGATCAGGGTCGCGACCATCGGCTGGATCTTGAAGACGGCGACGAGCGTGCCGTTGAACGCGCCGAAAAGCATCGAGACAACGCAGCAGGCCAAAAACGCCACGATGATGGGCGCCTGCAGGGTATCCGGGCGGGAATTCGTGCCGCACAGCACGCGCAGCACGACGCTGCCCGCAATGGCGATGGCGGAGCCGACGGAGATATCCTGTCCGCCGGAAGCCGCGGTGACGAGCGTCATACCGATGGCGAGGATGACGAGCTCGGAGGCGTTGTCAAGGATGGTGATGAGGTTGCCCGTCAGGACCAGATCGCCGAGGCTGTTTTCCTTCAGCGTGATGGCAAAGAAGGAGGGGTCCGCGATGAGGTTGAATACGATCAGCAGCAAGAGCGCTGCCAGCGGGATGAAGATCTGCTTCCGCACCAGGCGGGTCAGGAAGTTCCCCTGCCGCTTCTGTGTCGTTTCGTTCATGCCTGTTCACCTCCGGCGATGGTTTTCATGATGCTGCTCTGGTTTAGGTCGCTGCCGCGCAGCTCGCCGACGACCTGCCGGTCGCGCATGACGACGAGGCGGGAGCAGACGCGGAGCATCTCGTCGATCTCGGACGAGATGAATGTCACGCTCTTGCCCTCGGCGGCCAGCTGCAGCACGAGCTTCTGGATCTCGACCTTCGTGCCGACGTCGATGCCGCGCGTCGGCTCGTCGAGGATCATATAGACGGGATTGGCCAGCAGCCAGCGCGCGAGGATGACCTTCTGCTGGTTGCCGCCGGAGAGCGACTTGATGGGGGTATCGGTCGAGGCCGTCTTGATGCTCAGGAGCCTGATGTACTCCTCGGCATACTTCTCGGCCTTGGCCTTGGAGATGGGATGGAAGAAGCCGTCGAGCACCTGGCGGGCGAGGATGATGTTGTCGCGCACGGAAAGATCGCCGATGATGCCGTCGCGCTTGCGGTCCTCGGGCAGGTAGCTGATGCCGTGCTTCATGGCCACGAGCGGCGAGGTGATCTTCACCAGCTTGCCGCCCATCTTGACCGTGCCGCTGGACACGTGGTCCGCGCCGAAGATCGCGCGGACGGACTCGCTGCGGCCGGAGCCGAGCAGGCCCGTAAAGCCGTTGACCTCGCCCTTGCGGATGGAGAAATCGAACGGGCGCACGCCGGCCGCGCTGGAAAGCCCGGACGCCTCATAGACGACCTCTGCGTTCTCCAGTGCGTCTTCGGCGCCTTCGGTCTTGATCTCAGACAGATCGTCGAGCTCCTTGCCGAGCATCTTGGACACGAGCTGCACGCGCGGCAGCTCCGCGATCTTGTACTCGCCGACGAGCTTGCCGTCGCGCAGGACCGTGATGCGGTCGCAGACGGCGTAGACCTGCTCGAGGAAGTGCGTGACGAAGACGATGCCGACGCCGCGCGATTTGAGGTCGAGCATGAGCTTAAAGAGCTTTTCGACCTCCTGCTCGTCCAGAGACGACGTCGGCTCGTCGAGAATGAGCACCTTGCACTCCATATCGACCGCGCGGGCGATGGCGACCATCTGCTGCACGGCGATGGAGCAGCTCGACAGCTGCTGCGTGGGCGCGGCGGGGATGCCGAGCGAGCTGAGGAGCTTCTTCGCGCCCGCGTTCATCTTGCGCCAGTTGGTAAAGGCGCCCTTGGTCCTGCCGATATATAGATTCTCCGCCACAGTCAGATTCGGGCAGAGGGTGATCTCCTGATAAACCGTACTGATGCCCGCCTTGAGCGCGTCCTGCGTCGTGCGGATCTGTACGGGCGTTCCTTCCATGGAAATGGTGCCCTCGTCTTTGGAATACACGCCCGTGAGCACCTTGATGAGCGTGGATTTGCCCGCGCCGTTCTCGCCCATCAGCGCGTGGATCTCACCCTTGCACAGGGTAAAATCCACACCGTCGAGCGCGCGGACGCCGGGGAAGAATTTGCAGATCCCCCGCAATTCCAGTAAAGCTGTTTCCTGCATCGTATTCGCCTCCATAGTGGCATGCTGCGTGCAGCGCGGGTACACGGAATGCTCCATATACGCCGTGCCGCACGCAGCCGAATTTTTGATTATGCGATGTTGTGTGTCAGATCAGATGCCGTAGTTGTCGACGTCTTCCTGCGTGATGGTGGAAGCATCGAAGCCCTTCTCGTCCATGATGATGGTCTTTTCAGCGGGAGCCTTGCCGGCCTGCAGATCCTTGATGATGGCGTCGATGTAGGAAGCCTGGAAGGGGTTGCACTGGCCGTCGTAGTTCCAGTTGCCGGCGAGCAGCTCTTCAAGCGCCCACTTGTTGCAGTCGAAGCCCATGACGATGACGTCCTTGCCCACGCCGTGGGAGATGTTCGCCTTGTCGAGCGCCGCGACAGCGCCCTTGGCCATGTCGTCGTTTTCCGCGTAGATGACGTTGAATTCCTTGCCGGAGTCGATGACGGACTGGACGATCTGCTGGGCAGTCTCGGCGTTCCACTCAGCGGTCTGCTGGGTCACCATGTTCCAGTTGTCGTTGGCAGCGACCTGCTCGTCGAGCGCGCCGGTACGGCCGATCTGGGCAGCGGAGCCCATGACGCCCTGGATGTGGATGATGTTGTAGGTCTCGAGGTTCTGGGAAGCGAGCCAGTCAACAGCGGTCTGGCCTTCCTTGGCCATGTCGGAGACGATGGAAGCGACATAGAGGCTCTCGTCAGCGTCGATGGTGCGGTCGAAGAGGATGACCTGGATGCCGGCGGCCTGCGCGTCCTGCAGGACGGAATCCCAGCCAGAGGTACCGGCAGCGGAGATGAGCAGGTAGTCGACCTCGTCCTGGATGAACTTCTGGGCGGCAGCGATCTGCTCGTCGTTCTTCAGGCTGTAGGCGAAGGAAGCGTCATAGCCGTTTTCCTCGGTGAACATGGCCTTCAGGTCCTTGTCGTTGGCGGTGCGGTAGCCGGACTCGTTGGGGTCGTTGTTGATGATGCCGACCTTGATGAGCGCGCCGTCGGAAGCGGCGGGAGTCTCAGCAGCGGTGTCGGTGGTGGTCTCGGCGGCGGGAGTCTCAGCAGTGGTGTCGGTGGTGGTCTCGGCGGCGGTATCCGTGGAGGCGGCCGGGGCCGTGTCGGCGGACTGCTGCGCGCAGGCGCAGAAGGCGGCGATCATGGCGACCGCCAGGAGCAGAGCAAGAATCTTTTTCATTGTGTTTTCCTCGCTTTCAAAATTTGTGTCGGTTTGCCGCAGGCTTTCGCCTGTCATGGCTCTATTTAAGCGTGCAGACAGGCGGAAATCAATCTGACGAACAAGTCCCGGCACAAATTCGGCGCAGCGCGCAGACAGCTTTGGAAGCTTCCCGGCCGGAAACGGACAGCTTTTCCGGCCGACCGTGAGATCTTGCGCGGAACATTTTGTTTTTCTCCGGTTTTTGGGCCTGTTTTGTTTGATTTCTTCCGCTCCCGGGTGTCGGACACGGGAAACGGCGGCTTGTACGCTCCGGACAAAACGACGGTGTTTCTGTGGTATCTGTTAAAATTTTTCCTCTGTCTGTTTGAAAATTTCCGAAATATTTTTGGAATATTTTCAGCTTGTCCGCGAAAAGGCAGGATTTCTTTCGCCCGGCCGCCGGAGGTTCCAAAGAAAACGAACAAATCCGTCCCGCTCCCCGCCCCGCGCCTGTGATACAATAGAGGCAGCATAGGAGGTGGGTACCGATGACGCCAAAATATGAGCAGCTGGTGCAGGAGCTGCGGGCGGCGCTGCCGCAGTGGTATGCAGACGGGCAGCGGAAGCTGCCGGGCGAGCAGGCGCTTGCCGCGAAGCTTTCCGTCAGCCGCCAGACGCTCCGGCAGGCGCTGGCCGTACTGGAGCAGGAGGGACTCATTGAAAAGCGGCGCGGCAGCGGCAGCTTTCTCTGCCCGGCCGCCGCGCGGCAGGACCGGCGGATCGCCGTGATCGCGACCTCGCTGAGCGACTACATCTTCCCCTCGCTTCTCAAGGACGTGCAGGCCTGCCTTTCCGCGCAGGGCTTCTCCGTCGTCATCCACGCCACGGAAAACTCCATCCGCCGCGAGCGGGATATTTTGCAGCAGCTGCTGCTCGATCCCCCGGCGGGGATCCTGGTCGAGGGATGCAAGACGGCGCTGCCGAACCCGAACGCGGAGCTCTATCAGGCGCTCCGGCAGCGCGGGCTGCCGATGACGTTTTTGCACGGGAGCTGCCGGGAGATCACCGACGCCTTCTGCGTCGGCGACGACAATTACGGCGGCGGGTATCTGCTGGCCGGGCATCTGATTCGCAGCGGGCATAAAAAAATCGCCGGGATCTTCAAATCCGACGATGCGCAGGGGCCAGAGCGGTATCACGGCGTGGTCTGCGCGATGCGCGACGCGGGGCTTTTTCCGCTGGATGAAAATTTCCTCTGGTTTTCGAGCTTCCAGCGCCATCAGCTCGTGGAGCTGCAGGACGAGGAGCTGCTGCGGGCCTTTCTGCGCCAGCAGCTGGGCGGCTGCACGGCGGTCGTCTGCTACAACGACGAGATCGCGTTCCACCTGATCCGGACGCTCCTGCGCGCGGGCAAGCGCGTGCCGGAGGACGTCGCCATCGTGAGCTTCGACAACAGCTACTACAGCACCTTCGGCCCCGTCAGCATCACCTCCGCCGGTCACGAGCCGCACGCCATGGGCCGCGCCGCCGCCGAAAACCTCCTCACCCAGATCCGCCGCCAGCCCTGCCAGAGCGTGAAGCTGCCGTGGACACTGTATCAGCGGCAGAGCGGATAAAACGAGACTGCCCCCACCTCATCCGTCACGGCAGAGCCGTGACACCTTCCCCTCATAGGGGAAGGCATGAGGGTGCGCAGGTCCAAAGCCTCCCCTTTCAGGGGAGGTGGCTCGGCGAAGCCGAGACGGAGAGGTCGCAGCAAATCTGTTACGACCTCTCAGTCACCTTCGGTGACAGCTCCCCTGAGAGGGGAGCCTTGGGTGCGTGCAAATCCATAAGAAATCCAATACAAAAAGGTGCAGCCTGACAAATTCAGGCTGCACCTTCTATTTGTGGCAAATATTCTAAGGCAACTAGTTGCAAATTTGCTGCAACCTCTCAGTCAGCTTTGCTGACAGCTCCCCTGGAAGGGGAGCCTTAGTAGACGCGGCTTTCGAGGAGCTCGGCGGTGAGGGTGTCGGCGGTGAAGAGGGCTTCGGGCATGTAGGAGAGCTTTTCTGGCGTTTCGCCGCGCGCGAGCTGCTCGATGAGCGCGCGCACGCGCGGGCCGTGGAGCGGATTGCACTCGGCGCACAGGTCGATCTTCCCGTCCTTGCAGTAGGAAAGCGCCGTCCGCCCCGCGTCAAAGGAAATGAGCGTCACGCCGCCATCGCCGTAGGCGATGCCCAGCTCGTCCAGCGCCTGCATGACGCCGAAGCACATGTTGTCGTTTTCGCAGTAGACCACGTCCGGCGCGAGATTGCTCTGCAGATAGGCCAACGTCTCCTCATACGCCTTTGCCTGCGTGAAATCGCCGTTCAGCTGCGCGGCGATGGTCCAGTCCGCGTGGGCGGCCACGCCCGCTTCGAGCGCGGCGCTGCGCTGCAGCTGCGCCGTGGAGCCGGGCGTCCCCTGCAGGTGCAGGATCTGCACGGCGTCTTCCCTGCCGTCCGCCTTGAGCTTTTCGGAAAGCCAGGCGACAGCTTCGTCGGCGGTCTTGCGGAAGTTGGAGCCGACCCAGCTCGTGTAGAGCGACGGATCGTCCACCTCCACCTGCCGGTCGACGATGATGACCGGGATCCCGGCCGCGCGGGCCTCCTCCAGCACGCTTTCCCAGCCGGTCTCGGTGACGGGGGCGAGGACGATATAGTCCACGTCCTGCTGGATGAAGGTGCGGATGGCCTTGAACTGATTTTCCTGCTTCTGGCGGGCGTTGTCAAACAGGAGCTCGAAGCCGTTTTCCTCGCTCAGGCTCTCACGCATGGACTCGGTATTGGCCACGCGCCAGTCCGATTCCGCGCCGACCTGCGAGAAGCCGACGGTAATGAGCGTCGTCTCCTCCTCCGGCGTCTGCCGGACGTAGGGCATGCAGCCGCCAAGACCCAGCAGCAGCGCAAGGCTCAGCAGCAGCAGTATCGGTCGCCTCATGCCCCTGCCTCCTTTCTGATGGGAAAGCGCAGTGTGACCGTCGTCCCGGCGCCCGGCTCGCTTTCCAGTTCCATGGAGCACTGCTCCCCGTACAGCAGCCGCAGCCGCCGGTAGACCGTCCGCAGGCCGAAGCCGACCTGCTCTTCAGTGTCGAGACTCTGCCGCAGCTGCTGCAGGCGCTCGGGCGGCATGCCCGCACCGTCGTCGCGGACCGTGATGCGGACGCGATCATCCTCCTGCGCGGCGTCGACCAGAATGCAGCCGAGGCCGCGGCGGAGCTTGATGCCGTGGTAGAGCGCGTTCTCCACCAGCGGCTGCAGCGTCAGCTTCGGCAGCACGCAGCCGCGCAGCTCCGGCTGGACATGGATCTCATAGCGCAGGATATCCCGGTAGCGCACCTGCTGGATCTCCAGATAGCTGCGCACGTGGATCTCCTCCTCGCCGAGGGTGATGATATCTCGGCCCTGGCTCAGGGAGCTGCGGAAGAAATTCGAAAGGCTCGTGACCATCTCGACGGCCTGTTCGTTCTTCCCGGTCTCCACGAGCCAGATGATGGTATCGAGCGTGTTGTAGAGAAAATGCGGGTTGATCTGGCTCTGCAGCAGGGCCAGCTCCATCGCGCGGAGCTTGTCCTGCTCCTGCCGGTTGAGCTCCATCTGCTGCTGCAGGTGCTGCGCCATGTGCTCGAGACTGCTGCTGAGCGCCTGCAGCGTCTCATCCTCGGCCACGACCGGCTCCCGCGCGGCAATGTCGCCCCGGCCGATCGACTGCGCGCGCTCGCGCAGAGCGTAGATCGGCTGCGTGATGCTGCGGCTGATGGCCGCCGAGCGGCGCATGAGCACGCCCACGAGCACCAGCGCGCCCACGGCGACCAGCCCCAGCTCGAGCCAGAGTCTGGCCGTGAGCGCCGCCTGCAGAGAATCGAGATACCCGGCCTCGTGGTAGAGATAGGTATAGAAATACTGCTGGATGAGCTCGGTGAGAATATAGACGTTGGACTCGAGCTGCTCCATGCGGGCGTCATAGCCCTCGGTCTCGGTGATCTGCAGGATGCGCTCGCGCAGATTTTCACAGAGATTGATCGCGCTCGTGATGGCCTTCCGGCTCTGCCGGTCCTGCGTGCCGGCCAGCAGCTCCTGCGCGAGCGCGGTCGCCTCGTCGACCTCCTGCAGCGGCAGCGTCTCGCCGTAGGTGCTGTCGATGACGTAGTAATACATTTTGAGGTCGACGTCCTCCTTGAAGTTCTGGTTGAACTGGGAGGCGCGGACGATATTGGCCGTGACGATGGAATACTGGTGGTTGTGCAGAAGCAAGATCGCCAGCGTCGCCACCAAAATCACGCAGACGAGCAGCAGCATGCTCCACAGCAGCCGCCGCAGCTTTCCGTCGAGCGAGCGATGGGCCTCACTTCGCCTCATGGCCGTCTCCGTTTCCCGCGCGGTAGCTGCTCGGCGTGCAGCCCTGCGTCTTTTTGAACAGGAAGCTGAAGTAGCGCGGGTCGCGGTAGCCGACCTCGTAGGCCACCTCGCTCGAGCGCTTGCCGGAATAGCGCAGCAGCTCCTTCGCGCGGGCCATCCGCTTTTCCGTCAGGTATTCGATGAACGTCTGCCCCATCTCCTGGCTGAAAACGCCGGAAAAATAGTTGGGGCTGATATTGGCGGCCTTCGCCACGGCGTTGAGGGAGAGATTTTCGTCGGTGTAGTTCTGGTCGATATAGTGCAGCGCCCGCTTGAGCATGGATTTATACTGGTTGCCGGATTCCTCCTCGCGCAGCTCGATGGCGCGGCGCAGAAATGCGGCACAGCTCTTTTTCAGCTCCGGCAGGTCGGCGTCCACCGCGCGCGCCTGCGCGGGCTCGAGCGGACGCAGGAATTCCTCCTGCGAATAGCCGAAGCTCTTGGCCGCGCGGATGGCGCTGAAGCGCAGCTCCAGCAGCACATACTGCCGGAACAGCAGAGAGTTGAGCGCGTTTCCGAAGGACGAGAGGTATTCCGACACGAAATCCGGGATCTCCTCACGCATACCGGTCTGCAGGAAGCTGCGGATGATGGCGGGGTCGGCCTTGCTGGCGTCGACCTCGTCGAGCTCCGAAAGCCCGCCGCGCTGCGGCTTTTTCAGCACGTCCGCCGTCAGGACATGCTGCTCGGGCAGCAGATGCCGGTAAGACAGGATCGTGTGCGCCCGGGCGTAGCAGCCGGGCAGCTCGCTCAGGCGGGCGACCGGGTCGCTGACTGCCGCGTACCAGGCGAGCGCCTCGTCGCCGCCGCAGCGGCGCTGGATGTTTTCCAGACAGCGGTGTACGGCGTCGCTCAGGCCTGCGCCGCTGCCCTTGACGATGATGCAGTAGGTCATGAGGTTGCAGCGGAACAGCAGATACTCGCCGTAGCGCAGCAGGTAGGCCATCAGCTCCTCGAGCCGGTCGGCCAGCGTCTGGGAATATTCCGCCGCGCCCCGGCTCTGCAGCGTCAGCAAAATGACGGTGTAGCCCTCGGCGTCGATGTCGATCTGCAGCTTTTTGGCCTGCTCATAGATCTCCGACACGCGCAAAGAGCCGGAGGTGACCTGCTCGAAGAACTTGCGGCGGGCATACTGCTCATACTCCCGCCCCTCCTGCTGGAAGCGGCGCAGATAGGCCTTCTGCTCGCGTTCCTCATCGATCTTCCGGCTGACATCCTCCAGCGTTTTCAGCAGGGAGCTTTTCGTCACGGGCTTCAGCAGATACTGCTCCACGCCGATCTCAATGGCCTCCTGCGCGAATTCAAAGTCGTTGTGGCCGCTGATGAGAATGATTTTTGTCTCCGGCAGCTCCGCGCAGACGAGTTTGCTGAGCGCCAGCCCGTCCATAAACGGCATTTTGATGTCCGTGATCAGGATGTCCGGGCGCAGCTTGCGGATCTGCGGCAGCGCCAGCTCGCCGTCCGGCGCGTCGCCGCAGAATTCAAAGCCGTACCGCGCCCAGTCGATGCACTCGCGCAGCCCTTCCCGCACGACGCATTCATCCTCCACCAGAAAAACCTTCAGCATTTGATCACCTCTCCCCCATTGTATCATTCTTTTCCGGCCTTTGGAAGTAGTTTTTCACACCTTCGGCGGTTTCGGGGAAACAGTGTTGCGTTCCGGCAGCGGCCGTGATACACTGAAGTCGGCCCTGAGGGGCCGCTTTTCAAGCGCATTGGTTAGAGATATCTAATTTAGGTTCGGGAGGATACGCGATGTTTTGGGATCGGGTGGCTTGGGTGTATGATGTGTTTGCGAACGGGATCAACCGGCGGGCGAACCGGGCGATGTGCGCGGCGGTGGCAGCGCAGATCAGGCCGGAGGACGAGGTGCTGGAATGTGCCTGCGGCACGGGGCTGCTGACCGGTGTGATCGCGGCGCGGTGCAGGGCGCTGACGGCGACGGATTTTTCTGAGAAAATGCTCGCGCAGGCAGAACGAAAGTATGCAAACTGCCGCAACGTGCGGTTCGCGCAGGCGGATATCACGAAGCTCGACTACCCGGACGGGCGCTTTGACGCGGTCGTGGCCGCGAACGTCATCCACCTGCTGGACGAGCCGCTGCAGGCGCTGCGGGAGCTGGACCGGGTCTGCCGCCCGGGCGGACGGGATTTTTTTGCGTCTTTCCGGCCATCGGCGGCAGCTGCATGCTGCGGCATGTATAGAAAACGGCGGGCGGTGCCATAAAAGGCTTGGAGGGATCGCTATGAAACTTGCTTTTTTTGATGCAAAACCCTATGACCGCCCCGGCTTTGACGCCCACGCCGCCGGGACCGGGCTGGAGATCCGGTACTTTGAGACGAAGCTGGGCGAGGACACCGTGCAGCTCGCGCGCGGCTTTGACGGCGTGTGCGTGTTCGTCAACGACACGGTGAACGCGAAGGTCGCGGACGAGCTGTATCGGCTCGGCGTCCGGGTCATCGCGCTGCGGTGCGCAGGCTTCAACAATGTGGATACGCGCGCGTGCCGCGGCAGGCTCCGCATCTTCCGTGTCCCGGCCTACTCGCCCTACGCGGTGGCGGAGCACGCGATGGCGCTGCTGCTGACCGTGAACCGGCACACGCACAAGGCCTATATCCGCACGCGCGACTTCAATTTCAGCCTGTCCGGCCTCACGGGCTTCGACCTGCACGGCAAGACCGCCGGGGTGGTCGGCACGGGCAAGATCGGCCGCGTGTTCGCGGAGATCTGCCGGGGCTTCGGGATGCGGGTGCTTGCGTATGACAAGTTCCCGGACCCGGGCAGCGGCCTTTGCTATGCGGCGCTGCCGGAGCTTTTCCATCAGGCGGACGTCATCTCGCTGCACTGTCCGCTCACGGACGAGACGCGGCACATGATCGACGCGGCGGCCATCGCCGGCATGAAGCCCAGCGTCGTGATCGTCAACACGTCCCGCGGCGCGCTGGTGGACACAGAGGCGCTCATCGAGGGGCTTCGCAGCCGGAAGATCGGCGCAGCGTGTCTGGATGTGTACGAGGAGGAGGCCGAGCTGTTTTACGAGGACCGTTCGGAGGCCATCATCGAGGACGACACGCTCGTGCGGCTGATCGCCATGCCGAACGTCATCGTCAGCTCGCATCAGGCGTTTCTGACGAAGGAAGCGCTCAACAACATCGCCGCCGTGACCGTCGACAATCTTCTGAAATTTGGGCGCGGTGAGCCGTCCCCGGACACCGAGGTCTGCGCCCCAAAAGAACAGGATCAGCGGCGCTCCTGAGCGCCGCTGGTCGGTTTTCCGGGTCGTTTTCCCGCCGGAAAATATCAGGCTTTTTCAAATTCCTTTGCCACGTCCTCAAGCAGCCTGCGGATGGGCAGGTGCTGGGGACAGACCTTTTCTCATTTGCCGCATTTGAGGCAGTCGGACGCTCTGCGGCCGGGCGCGGTATGGACGACGCTGTAGTAATAGTCCGCGTTCCAGTCGTGGTAGAGCTGCTTGGTGTTCATGATGGCGAACAGGGCGGGGATGGAGATGTGCTGCAGACAGCCGTCGGTGCAGTAGCGGCAGGAGGTGCAGGGGATGAGGTGCTTGCTGTGGAAGATCTCCTGCACGCGTTCGACTGCGGCCATTTCCGCTTCGTTCAGCGGCCGGAAGTCCCGCATGAAGGAAATGTTGTCCTGCATCTGCTCCATGTTGCTCATGCCGAAGAGCACCATCAGCATGCCGGGGAAGCCCGCGGCAAAGCGCAGGGCGTAGCTTGCCGGGCTGCCGCCGTGCAGCGCGTCCAATACGGCCTTCGCGTCCTCGGGCAGCCGGACGAGGTTGCCGCCCTTGACCGGCTCCATGACGATGACGGGCTTGTCATATTTCCGGCAGACCTCATAGCAGGCGCGGCTCTGGACAGCGGGGTCGTCGTAGTCCGCGTAGTTGAACTGGATCTGGACGGCCTCGATCTGCGGATAGTCCGTCAGGATCTGCCCGAGCACCTCCGGGCGGTCATGGAACGAGATGCCCACATGGCGGATCTTGCCCTCGGCCTTGAGGGCAAAGGCCGTTTCATAGGCGCGGCAGGCTTTGAAATGCGGGTAGTTGCCCGCGCCCTGCGCGTGCATCAGATAAAAGTCAAAATACTCGACGCCACAGGCTTCGAGCTGCTGCTCAAACAGCGGGCGGATGTCCGCCTCGGTCTTGAAGAAGTTCGCCGTCAGCTTGAGGTCAACCTATTCGGCATGGCACGGTTCATCCGGCTTGTCACCCCGGCAATGCGGGAGCAGCACTACGAGAAAATCGTCAACATCTCCTCGATGGGCGGGAAGATCTGGACGAAGTTCGGCGGCTGGTATCACGCGACGAAGTACGCTGTGGAGGGCCTGTCTGACTGTCTGCGGGTGGAGCTGCAGCCGTTCGGCATCGATGTCGTCGTGGTGGAGCCGGGCAGGATCAAGACCGATTGGGGTCTTATCACCGCGGAAAATCTGAAAAAGACGTCGACAAACGGTGCATATGCGGAAATGGCAAATAAGGCCACAGACGGCATGATCAAGAATTACAGCGGTGATCTGCTCTCCAAGCCAGCGCTGATCACAAAAACGGTCCGCAAGGCCGTCACCAAGCGCCGGCCCCGCACGCGCTATCTGGTCGGGTTCGGCGCAAAGCCGATGGTCCGGACCCACCGGCTCTTCGGCGACCACGTGTTCGACTGGGTCCTCCGGACATTCAGCTGATGCGGCAAGGCGCTTGCGGCGCGCACGGTTTTCAGGTATGATAGAGGCCAGAAGGAGGGCTTCGCATGACAAATTTTCTGATCGGCAGAGCTTACCGGGACTATCTCTCCGCTATGGGCTTCTGCGTGGAGCTCGTATCCGCCCGCGCGGGGCTGGAGCTTCCGGAGATCCTCGTCGGGATCGAGTTCGTTTTCCTCGTCGGGCTGATCCGCAAGGCGACGCAGGAGCCGGTCACGCCGCTGTCCGCTGCAGCAAGGCAGCCGGTGAAGGACCCCGCTTACGCGGAGTTTCTCGGCGTGCCCATCACGCAGGGCGGGCAGGACCGGCTCGTTTCAGCGGGCGTTTTCCGCGTGGACGGGCGCGTCCGTCAGCAAAAGCCGTCAGCCGGGTGTCTGACGGCTTTGCCGTTCGTCGGGTCGGTACCCTCAATCAGGCTTTTGGGCGGTGAGGCAGAGCCAGCGGGAGGTCTTATGGATCTGGATCCTGCGGAAGCCGGCTTGCTCAAGCAGCCGCTGCAGCTCGGCGGCGGGGTAGATCCGCATGCCGGCGATCTTTTTTGTCCACGCCTCGTCCCCGGGCGCGTCGCCGCTGCATTCGTTACAGATGAGAAGCGTGCCGCCGGGGCACAGCACGCGGCGGATCTCGCGGAAGCTTTTTGGCAGGTCCGGCCAGAAATAGACCGTCTCAAACGCCGTGACGGCGTCGAACCAGTCCGCGGCAAAGATCAGCTCGTCCACGCTCCCCTGCCATACAGCGCAGCGGCCGTCCGCGATGGCGCTGCGGTTGACGCGCCGCGCCGTCGTGACGCTCACGTCAGAAATATCAACGCCCTTGACGATGCCCTGCGGGCATTTTTTCAGGAGCGTCCGGATGTTCGCCCCGCCGCCGCAGCCGCAGTCGAGAACCTTTGCGTCCGCAGAAAGCAGCAGGAACCGCAGGCCCCAGCGCGCCAGCGCGCGGTGGCCGACGTTCATCATGCGGACCATGAGCTTGCCGCCCAGCCCGGCCGGGCGGCGGGTATTTTCCAAAAACGACATGGGTATGCCTCCTTCCGGTAAAAAAGAACTGGAACCCCTGCACCTACCGGAGCTTCAGGCAGAAGTCGCAGCAGTCGTTGCCGCGGCCGAGGGTCCTGGTGCGGCGCCAGAGAAGGTCGGGGTGCAGGTCGTTGTAGGTGATATCGTCGCTGTCGCAGAAGCAGGGACAAAGCTCCGGGCAGCCGTAGTGCACGCAGGCGTCGTGATAGGGGCATTTCGTCATGTCGATGCGCCAGACGCCGCCGGTGGTCTCGATCTCCCGGGCCTCGAAGCCCGCCGCCTCGCCGAACATCCGCCGGGTCTGCTTCGTGAAGATCCCCGGCGTTTTCCGGGGCAGGCCGGGGACGTGCATCAGGGCGAGGAAGATTTTCCGGAGCTTCCAGGCGCGCTGCTCCACGTAGCCGTGGACCGTCTGCAGAGCTTCTTCCTTCGGCATGACGGTCTGCAGCGTCTCATAGGCTGCGATGCCGGGCAGAATCTGGTTTTCCAGATGGAACTGCTTCTCCTTGCCCGCCGCGGCGTTATCTGCCCGCAGGGCCTGCAGACGCGCGTCGAAGACGGCATTCAGTGCGGCCGCCTGCGCGGGAAAGCGCCGGGCGGCCGTCGCCCGGAAATCCTTGGCCAGATAGGTATCCTTCATCGCTCCTCCTCCCCTTCCGCAATGCGCGTGACCAGCTCGATCCACTGCGCCGGACACGTCGATAGCATCCGGCGCGCCGAAGGGATAGATCTTCATGCTTTGGCACCTCCGCATTCGGGCTGTTCCTCTTCGCCGGTCCCCTGCAGGATAGCGATGCGGTTGGAGATGTTCCGGATCAGCGGGAGCTTATCGAGCAGCCGGTAGACGGGCACGAAGACCGCCATGCCTTCGGTCAGGCAGTGCTCGCCCGCGAGCCGGAAGCCCGGCAGCAGGGCGGCGAGCGCCCGGCCGTCCTTGACGCCCCAGGTGAATTTTGCCTTGCTGCCCTCGATCGATTTTTCCTTGAAGCGTTTGACGACCATGGGGTTCATCGTCTCGGTGAACACCGTGGCCGCGGGGAAGCGCCCGGCGATCACGGCGAAGATGCGCTGCACGTCCGCCTGCGTCAGGTACATGGTCAGGCCCTCGATGATGACGAGCGCCGGGCCGGACGGCCTCTCGACCGCCGCGCCCCAATCGTCCATGGCAGACATGGCGAGCTGCGAGATGCTGCCGCTCTCCGGCAGGAGCGCTTCGCGCACCGCGACGGTCTCGGGCAGGTCGAGGTTATACCAGTGGGCGTAGCCCTGCATCCGGTAACAGCGGGTATCGAGCCCGCAGGCGAGATTCATGACAGTCGCGCCGGGATGCGCCGCCAGGTATTCCCCCACCAGCCGGTCGAGCACGATGGTGCAGGCGATGACGCCGCGGTGCATGGCGGCGTCCTTGTCGGCGAGGGAAAAATCGTAGCCCAGACGGCCGATGATCTCCTCGGCCTTCAGATCGCGGATCGCGCCGCGCCCGCGGCTCTCCTTGGCCCGGGCGCAGACGGTCTGCAGCATGGTCTCCGGCACGCCGGAGAGGGTGATGGTTTCTGCCATATCAGTTCTCCTCCCGTTTGATCTGCCGGCCCGCCCAGATCGCGTTGGCCAGCATCAGCATGCCGCCAAGCATCCCGAGCAGGCAGTCGCGGCGGTAGCGCCGCAGGCTCAGCTGTTCGTTCATACGTTCTGCTCCTCTCCCTTCCGGCAGACGAACCACGCGATGCTCCGGACATTGCCGAGCTGCACCGTGCTGTACATCCCCTGCAGTCTTTCCCGCAGGCTGTCCATGGTCTCATAGGGCGGGGTAAAGAATTTCATCGGTTCATATGCGCGCCGGATGCGCCGGTCTGTCCGCCGGCACGCGCCCGACACGTAAAAGCAGCCGCAGAACGTTCCGCCGGGGCGCAGCACCCGGAAGGTCTCGCGGTAGGCCGCCTCCTTGTCGGGGAAGGCATGGAAGCCGTTGAGCGAAAGTACCGCGTCAAAGCTGCCGTCCTCGAACGGGAGCGCGCCCACATCGCCCTGCCGGAACGAGACGTTCTGCAGTCCCAGCCGGTCCGCTTTTTCCTTCGCCTGTGCCATCATGTCCGGCGAGTAATCGAGGCAGGTGATCTCTGTCTTGGGCAGCGTCTGATAGAGCGGCATGGTGAGGATGCCCGTCCCGACCGGGACCTCCAGCAGCCGCCCGGAAAAATCCTCCGGGATGCCGGACAGGGCTTTTTCCTGATACTCGCTGCACATCTGCTTGTCCATATCCCAGACCAGACGGCACACCAGCCTGCCCGGCAGCGTGGAGCAGATCATCATGCCGTCGTATCCGTTTCCTCCTGTGTCTTCATTTTCCCGCTGTTTTGGCCCCTGCGGCAGCCGCTGTTTCTCAGTTAGATATTTCTAACCAGCGCGGCACAAAAAAGTCCCCGCGGGCCTGCCCCGCTCCGGACCGTTTTTTCAAGGGTATTCTAGCACCGCCGCGTATCCTTTTCAAGACAGAAAACGCCCGATCTGCGCCAAAATTTGAAGAAAAACGACGCGGATCGAGCGGCAGCGCCCGCCCGGGGAGCCGGGCGGGCGCTGCGTCTGTTATGCCAAATAGATTGTATCGAGCAGGCGGATCGCGGAAGGGGTCCGGAAGACGCGCTCGCGCATGGTCTCGATGGCTGGGCGGGCGCAGGCGCCCTCGTCCGCGTTGACGAGGAAATCCGCCTCGAGCAGGATCCGGTGGTCCGGGCCGTCCACGTTCGTATCGGTATGGTGGTGCGCAGCCAGCCAGCTGATGCGGTCCACGTCCGCGCGGCTGACGGGCAGATCGGCAAAGAATGCCTCCACCAGCGGCGGGCTCTCCAGCTCCTGATGCTTGCCGTTGGTATCGCCGTATTTCTCCCGGCACAGCGGGCAGGCGATGTCGTGCACCACGGCGGCCAGCTCCAGCACCTCCTGCGTGTGCCCGTCCAGCCCTTCCAGCTCGCCGATGGTCTTCGCCAGAGCCCAGACCTTGAGGAAATGGGCAATATCGTGCCTGTTTCCGTGGTAAAATTCGATCATTTTCCGGGTCGCGGCCGCAACGTTTTTCATCTTGTTCCCTCCTGTCAAAGTGCTGTGCCGGTCTTCGGCACGAAAAAGCGGTGCATGTCCGCATGCTCCAGCTCCAGCAGCTTCACCTTCCGCGCGATCCCGCCGGCGTAGCCGGTCAGGCTTCCGTTCGTGCCGACGACGCGGTGGCACGGGATCATCAGCGAGATCGGGTTATGCCCCACCGCGCCGCCGACGGCCTGCGCGGACATGTTCGCAAGCCCCTGCCGCTTTGCGACCTCGGCGGCGATCTGGCCGTAGGTCATGGTGCTTCCGTAGGGGATCGTCAGCATGATCTCGCAGACCTGCCTGCGGAAGGGGGTGGAGTCATACCGCAGGGGCGGCAGGTGATCCGGCGCGCGGCCGGAGAAATAAACGTCCAGCCAGCGTCGGGCGTCCTGGAACAGCGGCCGCTCCTGCCGCTCGGTCTGCCTGGGCAGGATGCTGCCGAAGTGCTTCTGCCCGTTGAACCAGAGGCCGACGATGGCCTCCTCGTCGCACGCCAGCGTGATCGTGCCGAGGGGGGAGAGGTATTCTGTGGTGTAGACCATGTCAGTGCGCCTCCCGTTTGCTTTTCGGCTTGTAGTCCTTCAGCTCCGGGATCGCGCCGCCGGAGACGGCCCAGAGGTAGAGGCTGGCCACGCTGCCGTATGGGCTGTAGCGGCGGCGGTATTTTTCAAACAGCCGGCGGTCGATCGCGCGGTGGTGGTAGACCATGCGCAGGCCGCGCTGGATGGCAAGATCGTCGTAGCTCAGGATATCCGGGCGCTGCAGGCAGAACAGCAAGATCATCTCCGCCGTCCAGACGCCGATGCCCTTGAGGCTGCTGAGCGCCCGGATGGCGTCTGCGTCGCGCATGTGCGCCACGGCGTCCAGATCAAATGCGCCGGTATGGACCTTTTCGGCGAAGTCCGTGATGTATTCCGCCTTGCGGAAGGTCATGCCGAGCGACTGCAGCTCTGGCACGCCCGCAGCTAAGATCGTTTCCGCGCTGACTGCCCCCAGCGCATCCTGCATCCGCTGCCAGATGGTCGCCTGGGCCTTCATGGAGATCTGCTGACCGATGATGTGGTGGATGACGGCGGAAAACAGGTCCGGATCCACCGCGCGGTCGACGTGCCCGATGCGGTCGATGACCTCGCCGAGCCGCTTGTCCTTTTTCCGCAGCCAGGCAAGCTCCGTCTCTCCATATGCAAAAACCATAGCTGTCACCCCTTACAGATTTTTCAGGATCAGCGAAATGCCGGACAGCACCAGCAGGATGGACGTGATCTTTTTGACGAGCGATTCGTTCATGCGGCTGCTGCATTTCATGCCGAGGAACAGCCCTGCGAGCGCGAACGGGAGCAGCAGCAGGGCGGTTTTCAGGGTGTCGAATGTCAGCAGGCCCAATGCGCTGTACAGAACGATGCGGAACGTGTTGTCCACGATAAACACCGCGCTGATATTTGCCTTGAACGAACCGCCGTCCTCGGTCACGCGGCTGACATAGGCGGCCAGCAGCGCACCCACGCCGAACAGACCGCACAGCACGCCCGCCGTCACGCCGATGATCGCCAGCACGATCCTGGAAGAGCGCAGACGCTTTTTGCTGTACTCCCGCGAAAACATTTCCGCGCCCAAGGCCGCTACAACCACGCCGAACAGCACCTTGACGGCTCTGGCGTCCACATGCTTGAGCAAAAACGCGCCGGGGATGCTGCCCGCCAGCACCAGCGCCGCCAGCGGAAGATAGACCTTCGGGTCAAGGCTCCTGCGGTTCTTCCACGTCAGGATCAGGTTGGTCGGATAGCCCAGCAGCAGGTCGATCGGAGAAATATTGGCGTTGGGTACGCCGAAGCTCAAAATCGACGTAAACACCAGCGTATTGGCAAAGCCGCACAGGCCCTTGATAAAATAAGCGGCCACCGCCGCGAGGATCCATAAGTACATGATCGCTGCCCCTCTGTTTTTTCACATTGTATCATGCTTTTCTGTGAAATGCTTTGCAAAAACGGAAATCCAATTCGATAGAAAAACCATATCGCCGCTTTCCTTTGTATTATAGCGCAGCGGCGCGGGCATTGCTATCTCAAATATGCAGAGCTCCGCCGGGGCGCAGCGGTTTGACTTTCGGGCGGGCGTCTGCTATACTGTGATTAAAGATATTTAACCATGAGAGGGAGGCAATGGTCATGGAAGCCTTCTATGGGATCCTGATCCCGTTTCTCGGCACGTCACTGGGGGCGGCGTGCGTGTTCTTCCTGAAAAAAACGCTCAGCGACGCGGTGCAGCGCGCCCTGACCGGCTTTGCCGCGGGCGTGATGGTGGCGGCGAGCGTATGGAGCCTGCTGATCCCGGCCATTGCGCAGTCAGCGGCGCTGGGCCGGTGGTCGTTTCTCCCGGCGGTGCTGGGGTTCTGGGTCGGCATTTTGTTTTTGCTGGCGCTGGACCACATCATCCCGCATTTGCACGCGAAAAGCGGGCAGGCCGAGGGGCCGAAGAGCCGCCTGCAGCGAACGACGATGATGGTGCTGGCCGTGACGCTCCACAACATTCCGGAGGGCATGGCGGTCGGCGTGGTGTACGCGGGGTATCTGTCCGGGCAGGCGCAGATCACGGCGGCGGGCGCGCTGGCGCTCTCGCTCGGCATCGCCATCCAGAACTTCCCGGAGGGTGCGATCATCTCCCTGCCGCTGCGCGCGGAGGGGATGAAAAAGTCCAAGGCGTTTCTGGACGGCGTACTCTCCGGCGTGGTGGAGCCGATCGGGGCGGTCCTCACGATCCTCGCGGCGCGGCATGTCATCCCGGCGCTGCCGTATCTGCTGAGCTTTGCGGCGGGCGCGATGCTCTACGTTGTGGTCGAGGAGCTGATCCCCGAGATGTCGCAGGGGACGCACACCAACGTCGGCACCATTTTCTTCGCCATCGGCTTCAGCCTGATGATGGTGCTGGACGTGGCACTGGGGTAACAAAAAGATAACAAAAAACAGGCGGCGCACCCGGGCGGGTGCGCCGCTTATTTTATGCCTTCCGGTGCAGGACGCGGTAGACGTAGTCCATATCGAGGCCCTGACGGACGGCGTCCGCCAGCAGGTCGTACTGCCGCTCCTTGTAGGCCTGCGCATCGAAGCTGCCGAGGGCCGACGCGTCGATCCCGCGGCGCGCGCAGAGCGCGCGGAGGATGGCATCGGCGACGCCCGGCGCGTCGAACACGCCGTGGATATAGCT
>ERZ779729.434-NODE-434-length-40741-cov-18.265398_pt1 | contig 40741 bp, 69 predicted proteins | sample MGYA00511072_ERZ779729 | MGnify/ENA primary metagenome ERZ779729 (study PRJEB29588, sample SAMEA2156675) | human gut metagenome | biome: human gut; feature: human-associated habitat; material: faeces | place: Denmark | collected 2008/2010 ...
TTTCTGCAAGGTCACGGAATCAAGAGAGACCGTGAGAACGTTACAGAAATGGTTAGCTGTCAGATGAAGCACCAAAAGAGCAGACTTGATAAAGAGCCTAAAGAAGATTTGCCAGTTAAGGAGAAATGTGAATTGCCACCGGAGATTAAAGAGATCTACACAGAGGTTTGGAAAATTCATAAAGAGTGCGCTAATCCGAAAACAGATGATGACTGGTCGTATCTTATCCGGCAAGGCAATCTGCTGATTAAAATGCATAACAATAGCCAGTTTGCCAAAGCACTGGTAATGGCAATGATCGATGAAATTGAAGGAAGGACGAAGAAAAAATGAAAAAGATAATCAGGAAATTCTTAAAAGTATGTTCTTCAACAGCATTACTTACTATTTGTGGAAGTTGTTTTCAGATTGCACGGGATTCTAGTGCAGATACGATTTCAAGAGTGCTGTGCATTGCGTTCGGACTGATATTTATGATTGCAAATTACTTTGTGTGGGAGGTAGAGTTAACATGATTTTATTCATAATTTTGAAAATTGTGACAACTGCAGTAATGGCTTTTTTCGCAATAGCAAGTGCATTATATGCTCCAAAGCAGAAAACGGCATCAGACGGAGTATTCTTCTTTGCAACTGCAATGTTCCTTGCCTTTGGAATAACTTTCATGTGGATGTAGCTTATGTGGTTACCGGAGATTATGCGAATTATCCCATATCACATTGTTGAATGGGTTAAATTCATAAAGTCATTGTTATTACCGAATATCTGGTGTTGTGTTGGCATCGGATATGTGGCAGAGAAATCAAGGCATCAAGAGTGTATGCAGCCTGTGTGTGAGAAACGAAAAATGGAATAATGCGTTCGAAAACACTAAGTTTTTCAAAGTACCGTACACAGGCGTAAAAATTTTTTAGATAAAGCAATATAGGGTGTTTCACGAAAAAAATAATCCGGGAGCAGATGGTCTCTCTCCCGGAGTTTAGGGCTATCGCCAAGCGGTAAGGCACAGCACTTTGACTGCTGCATTCCCAGGTTCGAATCCTGGTAGTCCTGTTTCGCAGATGTTTTCTTTTTTCGGTCTTTGCCATCTGCGAATTGTCTTCCATACTTTTCCATTGGAGACACTCCTTTCCCCTCATAGCGGAATGCTGTTAAGAGCCGTCACAAGGCTCGTGAGGGTTGAGTGGTTTATGATAGTCCACTCTTCGAGGAATACCGTTGTATGTTTTAATCCGTGGGTTGTCAGTAAAGACATTAAAATCCCGCACAGCCATTGCGGACATAAAATTGGCGTAGGTGGTTGGGTAGCTCCCAACTAGCAGGTAACTGGCGGATGTCCTGCGAAAATAAAAATAGCCATAAGTGTTGCGCTGTGTCAGCGCCTTAAATGTAGGCATACAGCTTATGGAAACGCACATTGGGATGTAGCGCAAATGGAAAGAGCAGTGTCCTTATAAGGCATAGGCTGTGGGTTCGAGCCCCATCATACCAACTTTATCTTTATCTCCACTTAGTCTGGCACTACTGCAATAGTTCAGGTCGATGGGAGATGTATGGATAGTAGTTGCTCATTATCGGTCAACGAAAAACACTTCTGCGAGTAGAATTTGCAGATTCAAAAGTAGTCGTACCTTGTTTGCGTCGGGTGGGTTCAACTCCCACGGCAACTATTCCCTAGCTAAAACGTAAGCCACATATGTTTAGCGAAAACCAAGCCTATGAAGTAGAGAACAGACAAGACTGTGAGATTGTGGATAGTCAGTGACAAGTAGGCGGTGCACATTTGGTTATGGCAAGCGCAAGCCATAAAAGGTTTTACGGTGCGATTCCCATGTATAGTTTCAGTGGTAGAACAGCATCCGCATAGGATGTGTGTCGGCGGTTCGATTCCGTCTGCATGGGTTGCGGAGGATATGAGGATGTTTAGAGACTGCTCTGCTTGCAAATACTGTTCTGTCGATTATTCTTTTGACGAAGAAACAGGGGACGAATATCCCATTTATGAGTGTACAAAAGGTAATGATACAGATTTAGATTTTGAATGCAAAGATTTTAAGAAATATAAACCGAGGAAGTACGTTGAAAAAGATACGGAATGTGATTGTTGTCAAAACGCCCATTTTTGTTCAAGATTATCTGGTACTGCTTTTGACTGCACAAATATGTTTGATAAACATAGTCACGTTTTATATAGTCGTGACTACTGTTGTAAGATAAATGGTTCAAAATGGAACGATATATTAAAATTGCGAGAAGCAGGACTGAAAGATTCTGAAATCATAGAAAAAATCAGCAATGAGAAATTAGCGGAAATGGTTCGATACGTAAAAGAAAATGGGATTGAGTTACCGGAATCCATAAAGGAGCAGTGCCGCAAGGCAGGATACGAGGTGTGAGCAGAAAGTTGGTGGAAGAATGAGCATGACAGCAGTAATTGATAGCATAGAGCGTGATGCGTGGCGGCAGGTCACACCTAAAAACATCGGGAATATTGAAAATGTAAAAATTGAATGTACAACACTGGGAGAAGACCCGATTGTCGTGGCAGATACAAAGGAAGACGAGGGAGATTTGAAAAAATGTTTTTATGTAAAACTGTCCGAACATCGTTGTAGCAAATGCAACCGACTGTTAGGTAAATTCAACGGACAGGCTGAAATCAAATGTCCAAAGTGTGGGAAAATCAATAAAATAGGGGTGAATCGGGGATGAAAATTATAAAACGACACAAATTAGTAGCGCCGACCAAAAGATTAACCTGCGATAAATGCGGTTCGATATTTGAGTTCGAGAAAAAAGAATGCGATGCAACTGACATAATGGGTGTAATGCATGATGGTCTTGGCAGTTACAATATCAAGTGCCCTGTATGTGGGAAACGGTCGTATTTTGATTGGAAGTAAACTGAATATTTAGAGCACCAGTCGTAGAGTGCCTACGCAGAGAGCCAAATTTCCAAAATGTAAGGAAAGGAGGCTCTTTTATATTGGCAAGTCAGAGCCTTATATCGGCAGTAAACAGCTATGACAATTACATACAGCGCAAGGGAATTGATGAACAGGTCATTGATGCGTACATAGAAGCCTGTAGAGTGGCTATAAACGGTGAAAAGGATATAACTTATGGCTTACAGATAACAAACCGTTCTAAAGGCATTGTAGAGCGTTTCTGCATGGAAAAAACCGGAGGAACCATATGGGATTTGGAAAAGTATTCCTTTGCAAACAAGACGCACTATTCTTTGACAGATAAATTTTACGATGTTCTTCTACTAGAAGCACAAAATAAGGTTGTGGACAGTGCCTACCGATACTTGGAAAAGAAAAGAGAACCTAGAGAGCGGTTCTATATGCCACGTAGAAAGCAATTTCTTAAAATCGGTCTCATGGATGCCATTCAAGGCATGATTGATGATATATACGACATCCTCTGCGTATCTCTTATCCCTGGTGCTGGAAAAACCACGGTCGAGAAAATGCTAAATGCATTGGTTGCCGGATGGTTTCCGAGAGATTTCAACCTTTTTTACTCTCACAGTGGAGATATTACACGTATGTACTATGACGGTGTGTACGATATTTGCACAAATTCTGAAGAGTACACTTGGAATGAAATTTTCCCAAATCTTTCTGTTACCAGTACTAACGCAAAAATGGAGCAGTTTAACATCGGCAAATATAAACCATTTCCATCCGTTCAGTGCACATCCGTAGGAAGTAAAAATGCTGGTAAGGTACGTGCATCAAAGTTTTTGTTCGTAGATGACATGATCGGTGGCATCGAAGAAGCTATGAATCCTATAATTTTGGATAAACTGTGGGACAAGTATGCGGTAGATGCAAGACAAAGAAAGACACAAGATACTGACGGAAAGAATTGCAAAGAGATCCATATTGCTACCAGGTGGAGCGTAAATGATGTAATCGGTCGGATCCAAAATATGTATGAAGGGAATCCGAGAGTAAAAGTAATTGCAGTTCCGGATATTGACCCAAAAACAGGATTAAGCAATTTTGACTACGAATTTTCCGGATTTACGGTTGCTTTTTTTGAAGATCAACAATTACTCATGGATGAAATCTCTTATAGGTGTCTTTACAAGCAAGAGCCTATTGAACGTGAGGGATTGTTATTTCCGGAAGAAAAAATCAGACGTTATCTTAATCTACCACATGGGGAACCGGAAATTATTACCGGGCAATGCGATACCAAGGGAAAAGGAACCGACTTTTTTGTTCTTCCGGTATTGCAAAAGTATGGAGAAGATTATTACTGCGTGGATGCTGTTTGTGACAATACTGCGGATTATGAGATGCAGTATGAAAATGCGGCAAATGTACTTGTTAATAATAAAGTGCAAGAGTGCGAATTTGAGCGTAATGCCGGCGGTGACCGTGTGGCGATGGAAGTAAATAAGCGTGTAGAGAGTAAAGGATGGATATGCAACATCACAGACACACCGACAGAGACAAACAAAGAAGCAAGAATTTTCCAGTGCTCTAACTGGATTTTACAACACGTAATATTCAAAGATCCATCATTGTATAAGCCTAACGAACCATACGGTGTAATGATGTCGTTACTGAAAAGGTATTCTGTTTCAGGAAAAAAACAGTTAGATGATGTGCCTGATGTATTTTCAAACTTTGCATTGCGAATTACAAACGGAAACAGGGTAGCAAAAGTAGAAGCAATTCAAAACCCATTCTCTTTCGGACGGAGGTATTGATATGACAACCAAAGAATATTTAGGGCAGATAAGCCGCCTTAATCGGATGATAAATAATAAACTCACGGAAATCGCACAACTCAAAGATATGGCGGTAAGCATATCTGCTACGCAAAGCGGTGAAAGGGTACAGACTACACCGAATTTTGACAAAATAGGAACAAAATATGCCAAAATTGATGAAATGGAACGGAAAATAGATGGCATGGTGGACGAACTTGTCGATAAAAAAGAGAAAATCATACAGCAGATAGACAGCATGGAAGATGAAAACACATACAATATTCTGTTCGCAAGGTACATAGAAAAGAAAACTTTTGAAGTGATCGCAACAGAAATGAAATATTCATGGAGACAGGTTGTCAGACTTCACGGAACTGCATTGAAACAGTTTGAAAAGAAATACGGAGAAGGATATTTGAATGAATGATGTCATTGAATGTCATATATAAAAAATGGTAATGTTAAACTGACAAAAATATTTAAGATGCTTTCTAATCCTCCTAAAAGGCAAACAGCCGGGAATACCGTCTACGTTATGTGGGCGGTATTTTTGTGCGCAGAAAAGAGGTATTTATGATTTTTAATCAAAAAATTAGAGTGTACTGTCCGGGATGCGGAAGGTTGGTCGGTGAATGCAGTTCAAAATCACACATCGACAAGACATATAAGTGCCGGAATTGCAATAAAATGGTTGTTTACCATACGGAGACCGGAGAACGTGAGATCAAGAAACTTCCAAAAAGATACCAGAGTAGCGGAATGACATTTATGTAGGTGGAAATATGAACACTATGAAATTTCAAGACCTTGTCAAAGGTTGTCATGGTAGAAAAATTGCATATACGGATGTAGAGCAGATAACCGAAGACAACATTGTAAAGGTTATTGGTGATTGCATCGGTGTTTTTAATTACAATAAGTCAGTTATAAAGTACTTGTGGGAGTACTACAAAGGAGATCAGCCGGTACTGTACAGAACAAAGCTGTCAAATGAGGATATAACGAACAAAATCGTTGAGAATCATGCTTATGAGTGGGTACAGTTCAAGGTCGGTCAGACTTACGGAGAGCCTATTCAGTTTGTCAGCAGAAAAGATGATGAAGCTGTAAATAAGGCAGTAGATGAACTGAATGATTACTTAGCAGATGCAAATAAGCATGAGAAAGACATAAAAGCTGGTGAGTGGCAGTCGGCAACCGGAACATCATTCAAAGCTATTCAGATTGTGAATGGAGATGTGCCTATCCGTGTGGTTGCACCTAAACCTCTGAACACGTTTGTCATTTACAACCGCAGTTCCGAAGAACCGATTTTGGCGGTACAGGAATTAAAAGATGAAAATGGCGAGTGGTACAAACTCTGCTACACGGAATCCCATGAATGTAAGATAAAAAACAGTGCGGTTGTTCCTGATACATGGAAACTTCATGGATTTGGTGGTATTCCGATTGTAGAATTTCCGAACAACCATGAGCGGTTGTCTGATATTGAACTTGTTATAGATCTGTTGGATGCAATCAATAATACGCAGTCAAACAGAATGGACGGCATAGAGCAGTTCATCCAGGCGTGGTACAAATTTGTAAACTGTGAGATTGACGAAGAAGAGTTCAAAAAAATGAAGATGAACCATGCGTTGGTTGTAAAGTCCATCAATAAAGACAATAAGTCTGATGTGGATGTCATGTCTCAGGAACTTGACCAAACGCAGACACAGGTTTCCAAGGATGATTTAACAGACAGCGCACTTTCAATTTTGGGAATACCGAACAAGCAAGGAAACACTGGCGGTGATACGCAGGGTGCGGTTGAGCTGAGAAATGGATGGGATTTCTCAAAATCAAGAGCAAGGCTTAAGGATCCGGTTGTTAAGACAGCAGAGAAGAGACTGGCCAAGGTTGCGCTGAATGTTATCCGCATTAAGAAAGAGGATCTGAAAATCACTCTTAGAGATTTTGATGTGCAGATCAACCACAGTCCACAAGATAATATGTATACCAAGTCGCAGACATTACTGCAACTTCTGCAGTGTGGTATTCATCCGCTTATTGCAATCAAAACAGTTGGACTTTGGGGAGATTGTGAAAAGACTTTCAACCTTTCCAAACCTTACCTTGATGCTCTGTGGAAAACTGCTGACATTATCAACATGGAAGAGCAGATGGCAAAAGCACAGGAAATTGTAAAACAAATGCAAAATAAGACAGTTGCCTAGAAATAGGTAGCTGTTTTTATTTTATAAAAATTCGCAAAGCCGTGAGCGTACAAATCGGCAACGTCACTCGGTGTCGTTGCACCGTAAAAAAACGTAGGACATAACGGAGGTAATTTATGAAGAGAGAAGATTTAGCGGCAATGGGATTAACTGATGAACAGATTGAAAAGGTTATTGCCGAAAACGGCAAAGATGTTCAGACAGCAAATGCCAAGGCAACCAAAAACAATGCTGAACTGGAACGGTTACAGGGCATTGAAAAAGAGTTTAATGCCATGAAAGACCAAAATCTTTCCGAACAGGAAAAGGCAGCGAAGCAGTTAGAGGAAGCAAATAATCGTATCGCAGAGTTGGAAAAAGCACAGACTTTAGCAACTCAGCGTACAAGTGCGGCTGACAAATTCAAAATCACATCAGAACAGGCGGCACAGGTTGTAAAGGATGACGGCAGTTTTGATTTTGATGTTCTCGGAAAAATTATCTCTGATAAAGAGACTGCTGCGGCACAAGCCAAGGAGCAGGAGATTGCAAACGGATCTACTAATCCTGGAGGTGGAATTGCTGGCGGTGGAAAAGATGACAAAAAAACAGAAGCCGAAAAAGCGGCTGAAAAGATTGGCAAGACTTTAGCTGGAACAAACAAAGAAGCCGAAGCTGTAGTTAGCCAGTACTTATAAGGAGGTACACAAAATGAAATTCTCTGAAACAAGTGTAACTACCCAGTTAGAAATTCTTAATAGAAAGCTGGGCGGTGAATTATTTGTTCCTATTAAACTGGATGCAAGTGCTTTCACTAATGGTGTGTGCAAGGCTGGTAATCCTATTAGTGCGACAGGAAAGAAAGTAAATGGCGGAAGCACCGATGATGCAGCAGTAGGTATTTTGCTTAACGATGTTTACGATAGCAACCCCAACGGAACTATCATTAAGGCTTTTGCCTGTGTAAATGAAGCAAATGCTAACGCAAATGCAGGTATTACCATTGCCGATGGTGTAAAGACAGGATTATCACTGATTGTATTTGAATAACTGAAACCGACTACAGACAGAGGTAGCCGCTGACCGCTGAAAGATAGCGGTAGAAAGTGAGGAAATAATGAACATTAGAGATGCCTACAATGCGAAAGCAATCGCACTTGTGCATACAGAAGTTGCAAGTAATAAAATTGCATATCTTGGTTCCGGCTTATTCCCCGCCAAGAAGAAAATGGGACTGGATTTGAAGTGGATTAAGACTTCTAATGGACTTCCTGTTACCCTGAAAGCATCTAATTTTGATGCAGTTTCCACTATCAGAAGCCGTGAAGGATTCAAGATGCAAGAGACAGAAATGGCATTCTTCCGTGAATCTATGATTATCAAAGAACAGGACGAACAGGAAATCATGCGTATTAAGGACAGCACAGACCCTTACGCAGCAGAAGTATTAAGCAGAATTTTTGATGATGCAAATACTCTTGTGGAAGGTGCTGATGTAGTTCCTGAACGTATGATTATGCAGCTGTTAGCACCTACAGAAGATGGTTCTCCTAAGATTTCCATTCAGGCTGATGGTGTTACTTATGCTTACAACTACGACCCTAACGGCACTTACAAGCAGAACAACTATGCGGCATTGTCCGAGACCACAGACAAGTGGAACGATACTGAAAACTCCGATCCACTGGACGATGTAAATGTTGCTCTTGATTCTGTGGAAGCTGTTACAGGCGAGAGACCTACCATTATGATTGTCTCTCGTAAGACCATGAACTATCTTAAGCAGAACGCAAAGATCAAGTCCGCAATCTTAGCACAGAATGTTACAGCTAACGTTCTGATGACTGATGCAAGAGTTAAGGAAATTTTCTCTAACGAACTTGGTATCAATATCATTGTTTACTCTAAGCAGTATAAGAACGAATCTGGTGTAGCAACCAAGTTTTATCCTGATGGATATGCGACATTGATTCCTTCCGGTTCACTTGGAAATACTTGGTACGGAACTACTCCTGAAGAGCGCACTTTGATGGGCAAGCCTACCGCAGATGTTTCTATTGTGAACACTGGTGTTGCTGTTGCGGTTTCTGTTTCTGAAGACCCTGTACAGACTAAGACAACCGTGTCTGAAATCGTACTTCCTTCCTACGAGAGAATGGATAGCACCTATGTAATTAAGTGCTACTAATCGGAGGTATGCTGATGAAATTTGATTACAAAGTCAAATACAAAGGCAAATGGTATCTTCCGGGAGAAGAAATCCCGGAGGAAACCGTCACCGAAGTAAAAGAAGAAATCCCGGAGGAAACCGCATATACTAAGACGGAAATCAACCGTATGTCTACGGCAGACTTGCAGAAGTTAGCCGCAGAACACGGTGTCTCAGGTGCGGAAGAAATCAGCGGTGCGGAACTGAAAAAGATTCTGATTGAAAAGTTTGAACTTTAAGAGGTAGCACATGGCAGAATATACGACTTTGGAGCAAGTAAAAATCCGTCTGAAACAATTTCATATTGATTCTGAAAGCTCCGAGGTCGTGTTTGACCATTTGGAAGAAAATCCTCTTTTGGAACAACTTATCAGTCAAGCAGAAGCAGACATCAGAGCAAAGAGAATGTACCCGGAAAGTTACACGGAAGAGAAGATTGCTGCGGATATGAAAAAATTTCAGTCCGTTGTGGTTAATCTTGTCGTGTATGACAGATCGCAAGCCGGTGAAAACTTCATGGCAAGCTATTCAGAAAATGGTGTGTCGAGAACATGGAGAGACCGGGAAGAACTGTTTGTGGGTGTTTTTCCATTTGCAAAAGTTTTATAACCCCATCGAAATCGAGGGGTTTAGAAGATTGTGCGTGACCATGTTACTGATTCCAGTAATAAGGTTGCAGGCGGCACACTTTAAGGGTGGTGGGCGGTGTGCCAACAAACTAGGAAGGCGGTATATGATGTGACTATAGAGTTATCTACAGCAATCATTATAAGCGTGTTATCACTCGGTTTTTCCGTCTACATTGGTCTGAAAAACAGCAAAAGAACAGACACAAAGGATATTGAGGAACGTGTGAAAGAAAACACACGCATCAACATGAAACTGGACACCATCCTTGATACTATCAATGAAATGAAAAGCGAGCGTTCAGAGATGAAGAAAGAGCTTGCAGAGCATGAACAGAAGCTGACAAAGGTTGAAGCCAGTACGGCATCTGCGCATCATAGACTTGATGGAATTGAGGAAAGACTTAACATTAAAGAGAACGGAGGTAAGGAATGATGGATTTTTCACAGGTAGGAACTTGTGTTGCAATCGTGGTTATCTGTTATCTTGCCGGTATTGGAGCGAAGCTGATTCCGGTTATTAAGGATAACTACATCCCGGTTGTTGTCGGCATTGTCGGTGGCATTCTCGGAGTAGTAGGAATGTATGTTATTCCGGATTTCCCGGCAAATGATGTACTGAATGCGATTGCGGTAGGAATTGTTTCCGGCTTGGCAAGCACTGGTGTAAATCAGATTTACAAGCAGGTGAAGAAAGATGCTTGACATTAACAAGCAGGACATGAAGTACTCACGGCAGGGAGAAAAAGTCACGATTTATAACCGTGACAAAAACGGTAACATTATTTACGATGAAGTGGCAGGTGAAAAAATTCCGTCAATCAAAGGAACGATTACGGAATTTTTAGAACCCGTCCTTTTTTCTGCCAACATCAGCAATAAGCTGTCGGAAGTACTGGTAAAGGAATTTGGTATTGATGATTCCAGTTCGTATTGTCAGATTGTGACCGACAAAGGCTATTTGCCGATTAAGGCAGGGGATGTTATCTGGAAGAAGTCGGAAGTAGGTCATGACGATGACGGACTTGTGGACAGCAAGACTGCGGACTATGTTGTCAAAGGCGTTGCAGATGAAGGGCTGACAGCAGATTTATTTTTACTGCAAAAGACGGTGAAGTGATATGGGAAAGACAATCAACATTAACCTGTTTGACCCAAAGTCCATACAAGCGGCTGTAAAGGCTCTTAGAGACTATGAAAATAACTTAGAGTATAAATGCAGGCTACTGGCTGAAACACTGGCAGAAAAGGGCGTAGAGATTGCTAGAGTGCAGATTGCTGACCTTGATGCTATATTTAATCAAGAACTTTTACGGAGCATTCATGCAGAGTATGTTGGTTCTGTAAAAGGTGGCGGTGTTTGGGCGGTTGTCGCAGGTACAGACCATGCGCTTTTCGTTGAGTTTGGTACTCTTGGTAGCATGGGTGGAAAGAAAGAATATCCATATCCTTTGCCGGAAGGTGTTCAATGGAATTACGGCAGTGGTTCACACATCATGCAATTAAAATCCGGTCAATATGGATGGTTTTACAAAGGCAAAGACGGGAAAGTTTATTGGTGCGAAGGTATGGACAGCAGACCATTTATGTATAACACATCTATGGAATTGCTAAGTGTTGTAAAAACAGAAGCAGAAAATATTTTTAATGAGAAGTAGGCTCATGTCGTGAGACAGCAATAAGTCCTGCTTTTTTCTTTTTATAGAAAAAAGGAGAGATTTATGAACTATTATATCGGTCAGCGTTTTGGAAAAGTAGTAATCATTGGAGAAGAAAAATACGAAAAAAACAGGAAATATGTAAAAGTAAAGTGCGATTGTGGGAAAACAAAATATGTAAGAACCGATCAACTTAAAAAAGCAAAATCCTGCGGATGTTTAAATAAAAATTCATATGGAATGTCTTCAAAAGATTATGAAAAGCTATACGGAGTTTGGAGCAATATGCGAAAAAGATGCTATGACCCTAAATCTGAAAGATATTATTCATACGGAGAAAAAGGTATTTGCATATGCGAAAAATGGAAGAATGATTTTCATTCTTTTGCTGACTGGTGTTTGGAAAATGGATGGAATCCAAAACTATCTATTGAAAGAATAGATGTCCATAAAAATTATTGCCCTGAAAACTGTACCTTTATAACCATGAAAGAACAAGCAAGAAACAAGACAAGTAATGTTTTGATTACAAAAAATGGAGAAACAAGATGCGCAACAGAGTGGGGAGAACTGCTAGGGATAAACCCAAAATCCATTATGGCTAGAATTTACAGAGGGTATAATGATCCTAATGTGATTCTGTTTCAAGGAGATCTTCGAGAATTAAGGATGTCATCAAATGGAAAATAATGAATATCAGTGGGTATCAGATTTCAAAGTCAAGATTGCATCGTACTTAAAAATGAAGATACCGCAGAGCCATCATAAAGCTTATGTGACGGACAAAAGTAAGGATTTGTCAGACCCTACATTCCCTACGGTGTACTTTCATGCTATGCCGTTCACAGAGACAGGACAAGACCTTGAAGGACGGTCTGTTAATGGAATCACAGCATCGTACCAAGTGGATGTGATAACCAACAAAAGTCAAGAAGAAGCCGAAGCTATCATGGCTACGGTTGCTGGACTTTTCAAACGTCTGCGATTTCAAATAACTTCCATGCCGGAGTTCAATAATACTTCGCAGGACACATACAGAAGCACTGCACGGTTCAGAAGAACAGTAGGTGCTGATGATACATTGTAACTATTAGAGCCATATGGCTCTATTTTTTTATGCAAATTTAAGGAGGTATAAATTATGGCAGCAGCCGGAATTTCTACTTTAGGTATTACTTTCGGATATGGTACAGAGACAACCGCCGGAACAAAACCTACAAGTTTTAAGCAACTTACAAGAATTAATGCCATTGGCGGCATCAACATTGAACCGGAACAGATTGATGCTTCTGCGTTAGAAGATGCAATCACCAGATATGTAAAAGGTCGTGCAGATACTGGCGGTTCTTTTGCAGTCACAGTCAACTTTACATCAGAGACTGTTGCTGAATGGACTGCACTTATCACAGCCTATAAAGCTCTTACTGGTGGAAATAGAATGTGGTTTGAAACTGTAATTCCCGGAGAAGAGAAATCTTTCTTCGTTGTGGCACAGCCACCTGAGCAGATTCCACAGCCAGAGATCGGACAGAATGAACTTCTGACGATTGAAATGAACCTTACCATTGAGGAATACAAAGGTTTGGATTCTACTGTTGCACTGACAACGGGGGAATAGAAAGTCAGTCAGAAACAAATAACACTGCCGTGGCTGACTTTGATGAAGCGGTAGACGAAACATTGATTTAGCAAAAAGAGAGCCGTCTTCGGGCGGCTCCTTTCCAACAAATGTTGGGGAAAGGATATGTTTTTATGAAGAAGATTTTAGTTAATGATGTTGAATATACTTTAGAGTTTGGATTCGGTGCTGTGGAGTGCAAGGATTTGATTCAAAAGATGTTTCTTATGCTTTCCGGTGGCTATGTAGCTAAAAAGGCAAAAAATGTACAGAATCCCACGCCAGAAGAAATTGTAGATGGTAGCGGATATATGCTTGCAGAATTTCCTCATGTATGCAAAACGGCTTTTTATGCTGGTCTTATCGAAAACCATGAAGGTATTACACCGGATGAATCCAATGCTTTAATGAAAGAATACATGAAAGCAAACGGCCTTTCTTTTGTGAAGCTGTATGGAGAACTGACAGATTGTATGGAAGAAGACGGTTTTTTCGAACTGTCGGGTCTGACGGAAATGATGACGCAGACCAAGGAAGAGATGGAGAAAGAGGACAGCAAGGTAACGAAGATGCCACAGGATCACAAGAAGAAATCGACTGGCACAAAATAATATGGGAAGAATATTTTCCATTTGCTTTTTCCATGGGAATTTCGATAGAAGAGTTCAAACATCTGAATCCTAAAAAATTAGAGTGGTGTTACAAAGGATATAAACTCAAAAAAGAGGAAGAAGATAGGAATTCATGGCAACGGTGTGGAGATTATGGAATATCTGCATTAATATTTGCAATAGACCATTGCCTAAACGGTAGAAAAGCACAATCGAAGTATATTGACAAGCCTATTATGGAACGTGCGGACATTGCTAATAATGAAAAAGAAATTCAGAAGCAAAGAAAAGCGTTCCTCGCAGGACTTATGGCAATGCAGGCTAATTTTGAATTATCACACCCAAAAAAGGAGAAATAAGCATGAGTTTAACAGGAATTGATGTGTCCTCATACCAGGGGACGATTAACTGGTGGGCGGTAAAACAGAACGGTATTGATTTTGCTATTTTGAAAGTCATCCGTAAGGATTTGAACCCGGACAAGAAGTTTGAAGAGAACTGGAAAGGTTGTAAAGAGCACAATGTCCATGTGCACGGAGTATATGAATACGGATATATTACAACGGTTGCAAAATCACGATCTGATGCAAGAAGAGTGCTTACTATTCTTAATGGCAGAAAAGTGACAGTATATCTTGATGTTGAAGATGCCGTTATGAAAGGTCTTGGCAAAAATATTATTTCCATTATCAATGCTTACGGCAAGGTTATTACTGATGCAGGATTGCAGTTCGGTGTGTACACTGGGGAAAGTTTTTACAAGACATACATTAAGCCTTATGGCGGTGTGAGTTATCCCATGTGGATCGCACGGTACGGCAAGAATAACGGCAAGTGTAATGTGAAGTATCAACCGCAAGTACCGAACATGGTAGGCTGGCAGTATACTTCTAAAGGTCGTGTAGGCGGCATTGTAGGCAATGTAGACATGAATGTATGGTACAAGGAGTTAGATGCCGTATATGAGGATTCTACAAGCTATAGAAACCCTTATACAGAGCCGGAAAGACTTCTTTATTACAAGCGTCTGGCAATGATGAAGGGAAATGATGTCAAGTGGGTGCAGTACGAACTTGTAAGGAAAGGCTTTATGCCGTCTGTAAATGCGAAAGGTAAGACGAACATTGACGGATATTTTGGAAAAACCACTTCTGATGCAGTAAAAGCATTCCAAAAGAGTGTTGGAATCACTGTAGATGGAAAAGTCGGTGCGGTTACAAGGGCATATCTCAAAAAGTAATTTTAGGAGCGGTAGGTGTCACAGCTTACCGCTCTTTTCTTGGAAGTGGGAGACACTTCCTTTTTTATTGCGGTAAAGGCGGTGCGGTATGGCAGATATTGATTCTTTGCAGATTAAAATAAAAGTGGATGCGAATAACGTAAGTAACGCACTGGATAAGTTGGCAAATAGTCTTACGAATTTTCAGAAAAGCTTGTCCATTGATACATCCAAACTGACAAGCATTTCTAATAGCATACAGAGTATCGCAAATGCCGCCAGTTCCATGAATGCGAGCGGTATTAAGAACATATCCACATTGACAAATTCCATTAACAGAATGGGAAAAATAGATACAAGCGGATTAAGCAGAATTTCATCTGCATTGAAGACCTTTTCTGCTGACATGGCGGGAACTAAAGTAGATGGAGTAGGGGATATTGCGAGCATAGCATCTTCGATTTCAAGACTCGGAGGCGTTGCATCCGGCAGAGCAATCACGAACATTCCTTTACTGGCAAAGAATTTGAAGCAGTTATTTACAACTCTTTCAACCGCTCCGAATGTCAGTGAGAACATTATCCGCATGACAAATGCACTGGCAGGACTGGCATCTACTGGTGCGGCATCCGGCAGAGCCGCAAACTCTTTAGGTCGTAATCTGAACACCTATACGGTAAGCGCAAGAAGAGCCACGAAAAGCACATTCAGTCTCGCAGCGGCTTTCGGCAGATTCTACGCAACCTATTTCCTTGTGATTCGTGGAATCAAAAGTCTGTGGAAGTCCATAGAGGGAACCACGGACTATATCGAAGCATTCAACTACTACACGGTAGCATTCAATAAAGTCGGCAAGGAATGGGGCAAGGATTTTGAAAAATTCGGTTACGACAACGCAGAGGATTATGCACAGAGTTTCGGAAACCGTGTAAATGAACTGCTTGGTAAAATGTCCGGTCTGAAAGTAGATGTGGATAGTGGACTGATTTCTGAAAGCGGAATGAAAAACCTGGGACTGAATTTACAGGAGATTACGCAGTACGCTTCACAGCTTGCATCTATTACCAACTCTTTAGGGCAGACCGGAGAAGTCACTACGGCAATTTCAAAGTCCATGACAATGCTTGCCGGGGACATTTCATCTCTGTTTAACGTGGATTTCAGTACAGTCGCAACAAACTTACAGTCCGGTTTGATCGGTCAGTCAAGAGCACTGTATAAGTATGGTATTGATATCACAAATGCCACACTGCAGACTTATGCTTACAAATACGGCATTGAAAAGGCTGTATCTGAAATGTCACAAGCAGAAAAACAACAGTTGCGTCTACTGGCAATATTAGACCAGTCCAAAGTATCATGGGGAGACTTGGCGAATACAATCAATTCTCCAAGTAATATGATCCGTCAGTTTACCAACAATGTAAAAGAAGCCGGCATGGTACTGGGACAGTTGTTTATTCCGGTATTACAGAAAGTACTTCCTGTCATTAACGGTGTAGTTATTGCAATTAAGAGATTGCTTGTCAGTGTGGCAAATTTGCTGGGAATCAAGATTGACTTTTCGTCATTCGGTCAAGGTGTATCCGGGTACAATGAAGATTTGGAAGACACGGCAGATGCACTTGATAAAGTTGGTACAAGTGCAAAAAATGCTCAAAGCGGAATCAGAGCATTTGATAAATTGAAAGTTATTTCAATGCCAAAATCCAGTGGTTCCGGAAGTGGTGCTGGTGGAGCAGGAATTGACCTTACCAAAGAAATCATGGATGCTACTGCTGAATACGAAAAAGTATGGCAGGAAGCATTTGACAAGATGCAGAATACAGCTATGGGTTGGGCTGACAAAGTAAGCAAGGTGTTTAAGCCAGTAAAAGATATTATAGAAGATCTGGCGTATGCATTTAAGTTTGATTCTGATGCATGGTTTAAGGTTGCCGGAATGGATACTTCCAAACTGGTAACTGGTATTTTTGACTGGTTCACAAGAGCAATAGATTCTGTGGACTGGGAAAAAATAGGAAGACACATAGGTAGTTTCTTGGACGGAATGGATTGGACAGCAATCTTTACGTCTGCCGGAAATTTCATAGAAACTGCCATAGATGCGGCAATCGACCTATGGAAAGGAAGTTTTGATGCTGCACCGATCGAAACCACGATTCTGACAGCAATAGGGCTTTTGAAATTCACTGGTGTTGGAGATATCATATGGGGGAAAATATCGGACAAGTTATCAGCCAAAGTACTAGGATCAAGTATAGGAATAGTTCCGACAATTGCAATATCTGCGGTTACTTGGGAGATTGGATTTAATGTAGGAAAATCTTTAGGGAAAGCATTGTTCCCAGAAGACGCAGAGTACTACGACAATTTTACGTGGTTTGGTGAAAATGGTTTTTTTGATACATTAAAAAATACTGATTTTACCACATTAAAAACTGCGTGGGATGATTTATACAAAGATATAACAGATAATGATTTGTATAGATTCTTGACAGGAACAATGTTGCTTCCAAAACATAGCACTCTTGATGATTTTGGAGATAAAATTGATTGGCTAATTGATAAAATAAAAAATACAAAAGTAGATATGTCAGATACTTTTGGTCTGTCATCTGCACTTATCAATATAGCACCACTTGTTGGAAACTGGTTTAATGAAAATGTATCTCCTTGGTTCACAAAGGAAAAGTGGCAAGGAATGGGTCAAACTATAGAGTCATCACTTTCTGAAAAATGGACTTCTTTTACAACATGGTGGAACCAAACAGGATTTTCAAGTTGGTGGAAAAAAATTTCAGAGCAGTTTGGACTAACAAAATGGAATAAATTGCTTGAAAACATTCCAACGGCGTTTAGAACAGCATTTAAAACAGCAGCTAATGTTGCAATAGCTCCTTTGAACCTTGTAATAAGTGGAATAGAAACCATGATAAACAATGCCATAGACCTTATTAATGGTTTGATGTCTGCAGCAAGGTTAATACCTAAAATTGGTGACGCAGTTCCGAATAATATACAACACATTAGTGTTGGAAGAATACCTACATTTGAAAAAGGTGGTTACGTTCCAAGCCGATATACGATGTTCATGGCGGGAGAGAACGGTGTTCCGGAGATTGCCGGGACAGTAGGCGGCAAGACAGCGGTTGCCGGTGGAGTTGAAATCACTGGAATCAAAGATGCTATCAATTCCACGGCACAACAGGAAATTGCACTTCTGAAACAGAATAATCAGTTACTGCAAGGAATCCTTGAAAAAGAGTTTGGAATAACAACCGATCAAATTGGAATTGCCGCAAGACAATACGGTCAAGAGCAATTTAACCAAAAACACAAGAATGTATATGTATTTTAACACAGACAGCACTCTGAATGGGTGCTGTCTATTTTTATGCAATAAGGCGGTGAGCGTATGTCAGCATATCAAGGATGGCTTTTAAAAATTGGAGATTACGTTATTGACCAGTCAAGATTTATAGCCGCTGAAAGTTATCAGCCAGCTGTAAATATGCAAGATGTAGACCCTTGGACTGATGCAAATGGATACGTACATAGAAATGCTGTGGAGCTAAAAGCATTAAGTGTTGATTTTTCAACGCCTGCGATGCTGACGGATGACGATTTGCAAGATTTACTGTCCGGGATACGAAGCAACTTTATTGATGCAACGGAACAGGGGTGCAATATCACGGCATACATTCCATTTTTAGGTCAATATGTCACACAATATGGCTATATGGCTGATATAAAGCCTACAATCTACGGAACTTATGACGGAGAGATTAAATACAATCAGATAGAGTTTTCATTTGTCGGAGGTGTAGCGAATGAGTAACTATACCTATGCGGATTTGTTTGATAAAAGCGCATCCAAAAAGGAAATCACAATTGAAACAGAGGACAAGTCTGTAAAAATCACCAACAGCGAAATCCATTTTGAACAGTTTGAATTAAAAGAAATACTATGTGATGATGATTACCTTACATTTGGACAGTGCAATGCATCACAGTTAAAATTCAAAATTTCCAACGTGTTCACAAGCATGATTGGGAAACAGATAAATGTTTCTGCTGTGATTAATGGACATGTTGACGCACCGTTTATTTTCGGCAAATACCGTGTCATTTCCGATAAACCAACAGATGATAAGCGTTACAGGAATGTGACGGCATATGACGTTATATACGATATTGGAGAATCAGAAGTATCTTCCTGGTATAACGGATTGAAGTTTCCTCTGACTTTAAAGCAGTTCAGAGACAGTTTTTTTTCATATTTTGGTGTTGAGCAAGTAGCAGCCACATTACCTAATGACAGCATGGAAGTGGCAGAAACCATAAACCCAAGTGAACTTTCTGGCCAGACGGTCATGGAAGCAATCTGCTCAATAAATGGATGCTTTGGTCACATTAACCATGATGGAAAATTTGAATATGTTTTCCTTAAAGCAATAATATCCGGATTATATCCACAAAAAGGATTATATCCACAGAAAGGATTATACCCTAGAAAAGGTTCTGAAAAAGAAAAGGTTACTGGTGGAAAATACAAATCAGTTAAATATGAAGATTTTGTCTGCCAAAAAGTTACAAAAGTGCAGATAAGACAATCAGAAAATGATATTGGTGCAGTTTACCCGGATACAGAGATTACCGAGAACGACAACAGTTATATTTTGCAAGATAATTTCCTTGTTTATGGAATGGGTGCAGATGCCCTAGAAACGGTTGCAAGAAATCTGTATGAGGTTATTAAAGTTGTAAAATATAGACCTTATAACTGTGAAAAAATAGGAAATCCTTGTTTGAGCCTTGGAGAAGCAGTCAATGTATATACGGCTAAAGAAATCATAGAAAGCTATGTGTTGAGCAGAACATACAAAGGAATCCAACAACCGATAGACACCATATCTGCCACCGGAAAAGCACCAAAATACAGTGAACAGGTAAATGGAATTAACAAAAGTATAATTCAACTCCGCGGCAAGACTAATGAGTTGGAGCGTAATGTTGAAGAGACCCGGTCTGAGATAAAGGATGTTGAAAGTGGACTGGATACAAAAATTACACAGACAGCCGGGAAGATTGAACTTGAAGCAAAAAGGGCAATAGATGCAGAAGTAGAATTGGCGGCGGCAATCTCAGTTCAAGCAGACCAAATCAAGTTGAAAGTATCAAAAGGCGATGTCAGTTCTCAGTTAAGTGTTGAAAGTGGACAGGTAAGTATTTCTGGAAACCGTTTTGTATTGGAAGCAGATAACTGTAGCATATCAGCAGATGGAACTATAACAGCTAAAAACGCAGTAATGACTGGTAGTTTTAAGTCTATAGGGGAAGACGGAAGTTACACAGAAGTATCATCAGGTGAAATTAAATTTTATAACGAACTATTGCAAAGCACAGGATCTATAAAAGGATTGGGACAATATCTTACTATTGATGCTTCAATGGTAAGTGTAAGCGGAATTTTAGTGGTAGGAAATGGAGCAACATATGATTCACAATATGTAAAAAACATATCAACAACTTCTCAAATATTAGGCAGTAAGACAGTACTGACAAGTGCCACATTAAGTGTCACAAAAAATTATATAAATGGAACCGTATCAGATGTATCTTTGGTAACACAAACAGCCAATGTTGCTGATTATCCTGGACATAATGTTAATTTTATTACAGGAGTTTCATCACTTGGAGGTTTGCTCACTGCAACATCTGGAATTGTCACACTTATGACGTAGGAGATTTATTATGGTAAAAAAAATATTTATTCTTCAAACGATTATTGGAAAAACAATGAAAGAAGTAATGGAAGAAAGGCAAGAAATTCAGCAATATATAGCTTTTACCATTGGAATTTCCACGTTTACGGAAATAAATGCCACATTGTTTAGCACGGAAGATGGCGATGGTTTTGAAGAGTTTATGAAGCAACTTATTGACATGTCGGATACAGTGGTTGCACAGAGCGGATATGAGGTATCTGAACTGTGCAAAAATCTGTATGCATATGCAGAAGAGCAAGGAAAAGAAATCTATGTAAGGGAGAATTGATATGGCAGCAAACTTTGAGATTAAGAAATTAAAAAGCAACCTTGTGACAGTATTAAATCAAACACCGTTGCCTATCGAGGTGAAAAGGCTTGTACTGTATGAAGTGTATTCGGAGACTAAACAGTTATCAGATATGCAGATTATGAAAGAGGAAAGCGAGGTATCTGCAGATGGCGTTGAATAAGGTTTATACCAGAATTAACTGGGAAGATTATCCAAGTGAAAACACGGATTTAGATGCATACAATCTTAATCAGATGGATTCTGCTATTGATGCGTTGGACAACCGTATCATATCACAGGATGCCTTAAAAGTAGACAAGTCTGCAATAAACGGAAATATTGCTGATTGGACTATGGATGAAACAACCGGTGTTATTACTATTACAAAGTACAATGGTGAAAAAGTAATTTTTGACCTTAATATTGAAAAAATACCTGTCGAATTTTCCATGTCTGATGACGGAATCATTACCATGACTACAGAAGATGGAACACAGTTTACAGCTGATATTGGTTCTATGATTCCGGTGTTGACATTTGAAGATTCTGCAACCATAACTGTATCCGTGACTGGTACTGGAAAGAATAAGACTTATTCTTTTTCGATAAAAACAGGATCAGTAACAGATGATATGCTTCAGCCTAATTATTTAGCAGATATTAGAGTAGAATCCGCAAATGCATCTGCTTATGCGCAATCCGCAAATGCAAAATCTGTATTGGCTGAATCTTATGCCGTAGGTGGAACCGGAACAAGAGAAGGAGAAGATACCGATAATGCAAAGTATTATATGGAACAAGCAAAACAGCAAACAGGAGGAATACCAACAAAAGTTAGCGAATTAGAAAATGATGTAGGATACATTACAAAAAAAGTTTCTGATTTGACAAATTATTATGACAAAACAAGCGTTGATAAAAAAATAGATGCAATTCCTAAAACGTATTTGACAAACTATTTGACCAAAACTGGTGACGGTAGTAATTTGACTGCGGTGTTTGAAGAAGCAACAACTTTAGATGAATTAACGACAGGAGAAAAGTTATCATCTATTTTGGGAAAAATTAAACTGTCTGTAAAAAACCTTAAATCACTTATAGGCCTTATCGGAACTACCGATATTTCGACTATTGGTGACGGTACTATCACTGGGGGATTAAGTGATGTAAATAGCAAGTTAGGTAACTTTTATTTATTATATTCTCATTTGTGTGGGACTGCCGGAAATTCTATTTGGAGACAAAATCCTCAATTTCCAGAAGAATATTATGCTCAATATACAGTCCCGGAGAAAGAAGGTTATAGATTCTTTTTCTCGTTTTGGCAAATATCTTGGACAAACAATAATGAATATTGTAATTATCTTATACGTAATCCTTTTTTACACGAAAAAAATGGTAATATCGAGGTATATTCCAAGGATGGAACACCTACTTTTGTGCCAGTATTCTTATGCATATATCTTCCAGTGTAAAATTGCCATTTACAGAAGCAGTCATAAAAAAATATTTGCGAAATAACAACAAAAAAGAGCATGGTGTAAAAGCCATGCTCTTAATCTATTTATCTGATTCCCCAGTCACCGTCATTGTTGACAAAACCAACCACATATCCTATCATGTCATCAATTATGTGTTCCGGAAGTATACTGTTCGGAGACATGAGCGAAACATATCTCCATTTTCTAACGCCATATTCTATTATATGGGTTTTTACGGCAATTTGTATCCCACCATTACTTGTTACAATACATCGTTCACCGTCTTGTGGTTCCCGATCCGCTGCAAGGAGAACAATTTCCCCAGGCAGATAAAACGGCATATAGTAGTCACAGGGAATTTTCAAACCGATATAAGTCTTGGATTTTATATCTTCCGGTAATTTGTCTATGCAAATAGGTTCTACAGCGTTTGTGGTGGCTATAATTCCATTCACAAGTTGCGGTTTAAGGACAGAAATATACTTGTGTGATTTTTCAAGACTGGAATAGATTTTATCTTGGTGACGGATGGAGTAGCGGATAAGGTACAGAGAGTGTTCCGGCAGACTGCGGCATATCTTGACAGATTCCAACATCTTATCTTCCATAGTACCACAGCCTACCAACTCATCTACGCTGATTCCAAAGGCTCTAGCAAGCGCAACAGCGGTCGATAGCTTTGTGTCGTTAGAATTACCGTATAGTAGTGAATTAAGCGTAGAATAAGGCAAATTAGCTTCATCTGCAAGCTTGTAAACCGTCATGTCCGGCTCATTTAGAAATTCATGGAGATTTCCACGAAAACTTAACATATAATTAGTACGGTTGACTGATAAATGTGTCGAAATTTCTTTGATTCGGTCTTTTTTCATCATGTTTTTTATCCCCCTTTCACATGATACACTTGTAACATCCCTTGTTTCAAGGGACTTCAAGTTCTGGCGAGGGCGGTGTTTATTGGCGTTTTCACCGTCCTCTTTTGTTGATATTTTACAACAATAAAAAACGTGAGTCAAATATATTGATTGTTAAGAACATATGTTCTATAATTTAGGTATCGCTACCAAGTGCGGAAAGATTAGGGGGTGTACTATGGGGAAAGAAGATTACAAAGAGGAAATCACAAAGCTAATCAATGCTTGCGATAATTTACATTGGTTAGAGTGCATTTATGCCTATGTTAAAAAATTACTTAGATAAAGGAAAAGAGCCAAGGACTTGCGCATTGCCCTTGGCTTTTTCTTATTCGTTCTTTTTTGCGATTGAATCAATCAACTTTTCCAAAGAGTTCCATCCATCTTCGTCCAAGTTGGCCAGTGCGGATACAAGACGGTGCTTAAATGTATCTTCACCGGACTTTTGAATTTCTCCGAGCATTTCAGAGATTTGTTCATCTTTTGATTTCTGAACAAGCATTTCACCAGTTCCATTTCGGAGCCATTCTTCGTTTACATCAAACTCTCTGCAAATAGAAAGAATAACTGCATCAGTAGGAGTTCTCAGCCCATTTTCATAATTGGTAATGGTATTTCCTTTTACACCGATTCTTTCTCCGAAATCAACTTGGGTTAATCCGCTTTCTTTTCTTATTTTTTTAATGCGGTCTTTCAAAATATATCACCTCCTTATGTGATAAATATATCAAAAAAAACTCTCAAAGTCAATATTTAGTATTGCATTATAACTCTCGATGTGATATATTAAACTCACGAAGTCAAGAAAAGCGAGGTGAGAAAAATTGAACGAATTAGTGCGTATTCAAAATTCAGATATTTCTGTAAAAGAATATCGAGGTCAGAGAGTTGTCACATTAAAAGATGTTGATATGGTTCATGAGAGACCGGACGGAACTGCAAAAAGAAATTTCAGCGCAAACAGAGAACATTTCATAAAGGATGAAGATTATTTCATAATTCCGTATTCAGAGTTCTGTACGAATTTCGTCCCCAACTCAAAAGGTGGAAATCCAAACAATGAAGTTGTTCTTCTGACTGAACAAGGTTATCTGATGTTAGTTAAATCGTTTACAGACGATTTGGCATGGACGGTTCAAAGACAGCTTGTGAATGGATATTTCAAAACAAGGAAGATTGTCACAGATGAATTATCTCCACAGACACAACTTATTTTACAGTTGGCACAAAGCATTGCTGATAAAGAACTGGAAGATAAGGAAAGAGACCGGAAGATAGCCATTGCAAATGAAACAGCGCAGAAAGCGGTGGAAACCACAGAAAACATAAAGGAAGCTGTTAAGCCAATACTCGATAACTGGAGAGTGGAAATATCAAAGAAAATCAGCCGTATTCAGTACAGTTCAAAGATTGATTTCCAGACCTTGAACAATCAAATGTATACCGAGTTGGAGCGCAGAGCCGGATGTGACTTAGGGACAAGGCTTAGAAATCTGAAACAGAGAATGCAGGATGTCGGAAGAACAAAAACAGAAATCAACAATACTCGGAAGATTGATGTTATCGAAAGTGACAAAAAACTTCGAGAGATTTTTACAAAGATTATTTCAGAGTATGAAGTTCGATACTGCGCATAGGACTTTTAAAGTCAAGAAAGAGAGGTAAAAATATGGAAAAACAGAGATATGTGGTTTTAGACAAAAACGGTAAAGCAAATATAGTTCAGAAAGCTGATTCACGTTTTGTTGGAATTGACGAGATGGCACAGCACATTGCGTTTGACATTATCGAAGATTACAAAAGCATTATAGATGGCGATAAGAAAATCGAAGAAACAAATATTGATTTGTCTATCAAAGTACTTACCGCCATTTCGCCTTTTAGGAACGGCTCTGGATTTGGAAAGGATTGCTAATTGCTTCGGCTTTTGCTAATTGTGGTTTTTCTTCCGGCAAAGAATTGACGATTTCTGAATAGTATTGGTCGTACAGGTTCTTAAAATCATCAAAACTTCCGGTATATCCACAAATTTTAGCAATGGCGTAAGCGGATGCGTATTTTTTGGAATCCAATGTAATTCACCTCCTTATATCAGAATAAGGAGAGTATATCACAAACAGGGAGTTAATTGAATGAGTGAAAAAGAGAAAAAAATCGTTGAGAAGTTAAAGAGAGCCATTCCGAATATGTCCGATTTCGACAAGGGATATATTCTCGGCAAGACAGAGAAGATGGCAGAGGAATCTGTTAAGAAGCAGGAGGAAGAAAATGCAAAGCCAATTTGAGAGAGAACTTCTCAAAACATTAAAGAGCATTGACGGTACTCTGAAAAGAATTGAGAAGTCCATGAATGATGAAGAGAAACAGCATACGACCATTTGTAATGCAGTTTCTCATGCAATGAAAGCAGTGATATGAGAACAACAATAAAACTGTTTCTTCCTATTATAATAGCACTCTCCATCACATTTACTTCCACAGCACAGCCATCCGGCAGTTTTATCTCCGAGGAAGCGCAGGAATCGTGTGTAAAGTACGGTGAGGAATACGGCATCTGCCCGGAAATGCTCATGGCAATGATCGAGAAAGAATCTTCCGGCAGACCGGATGTGGAAAGTGGCGGTTGCAAAGGTCTGATGCAGATTTCTGACAGATGGCATAAAGACCGCATGGAACGTTTGGGAGTGACGGACATCTACTCTGTGGACGGCAATATCCATGTGGGAGCCGACTACTTGTCGGAATTATTTGAAAAGTACTGTGATGTAGGAATTGTCCTCATGGTTTACCACGGAGAGAAGAACGCAGCTACAAAGACAGAATTAAGTGATTACGCAGACTGGATATTAACCAGGAGCGCAGAACTGGAAAGGATGAATGGAAAATGACGAACAGAGAGAAATATGCGGAACAGATTATTGACATGGCACTTGATAGTATAGAGATAGCTGTGGACAAAGAAGGAAAGTTATGTGATTGCAATGTAATACTTTGCTCCGATTGCGCATGGAGTGATAAAAGCAGATGCAGGGAAAGGTTCAAAGAATGGGCAGAGCAGGAATATGTTGAACCACCTGTTGACTGGTCAAAAGTGCCGGTGGATACAAAGGTATTCGTAAGAGATTCTGACAGTGAATCTTGGTATCCTAGATATTTTGCAAGATTCAAAAATGGGGGAATATTTACATGGACTAATGGCGCTACTTCTTTTTCAGCTAAAGGCTTTGATGATGTAACATTGTGGAGACAAGGAAAACTTGCGGAGGACACCGTATGAGTGCCAAAAAGCGGTTTACCGTCAAAGGGTGCATCGGAAAGATATTTTACAGTCCGAAAGAATGGGAAGTTGACCGTGAAACAGCATTCTATTACAGAATTGTAAACCGCAATACCGGGAAGAAAAAATGGTTAAGAAAGGAGTATTTTTATGCAGAAGCGACAGATTATCCCCATCGTCCGTGCGAATGAGATTCTGATTGCAAGACTGTTAGATGCAGGAATCTTGTATATCGGAGAAGACAACGTGATTCACGTAACAGAAGACTGAAAGCCGGAGGAGTGAGGAAATGGAAAGGAAGATAAGAAAAATCTTGGTAGAACTGGGGCTGAAACAGTACTTGCCGGGATTCCAGTACATCATCGAGGTTGAAACGCTGATGTTTGAGAACCGGAACAGAAGACTTTCTGAAATCTACCGGATTATCGGAGAGGAACACAGCACAACCAAGGAAAGCGTGTACCGGGCGATCAAGTGGGTTGTTGATAAGATGAACCCAAGCACAGATTTATACAAGAAAATCAATGAGACAGACAAGCCGGTCTCAATCTATATGTTTGTTAATTCACTGTATTTATATCTTTGGGAGGATAGGAAAAATGAGGATTAAACACATCTTTTTGCAGAATTTCTGCAAGTTCTATGGTTCTAACGTAATGGACACTGATTTATACGACCGGACAGAGGTTTCCGGTGTGAATGAAGTCGGTAAGTCCACGATCAAAAGAGCAATTCAGTATATTTTTGGATGCCGTGACGAGAACGGCAGAGAGATCACCGGAATCAGACCGCATGACAAGGACGGCAATGACATTGACGGAGACATTACCGCAGAAGTTACCGTGGAGATTGACGGTACAAACAAGGTTCTGAAAAAAGTATGCCGTCAGAACTTCAATAAGAAAGGCGAGTTTACCGGCAATGTCACGGATTACTATGTGAATGATATTCCCAAAAAGGCAGCAGATTTTGAAGCATTTTTGGAAGAGAGTGTATGCGGAAAAGATAAGTTTTCACTTTGCATCAATGCCATGACACTTCTGCTGAAAGGTGGCACGGATCAGAGAGCCATTCTTGCTGATATGTTTGGTCAGCACAGTAATGATGACATTTGCAATCAGTTTCCGGAGTTTGAAGCATTAAGGACTGTTCTGCAGGATGGAACGGTTGATGAACTGAAAAAGCGTTGCAATACGCAGTTATACGGCACAAGGGGAAGAAATGGAACCAAAGGTTTGCAGGATTTACTGGATGAAATTCCAAGCCGAATTGACGAGGTAAGCCGTCAGAGAGTGGATATTGACCTTGCGGATTTGGAACTGAAAAAGAAAGCTTTAATGGATAAGCTGTCAGAGAACATTAAGCAGCAGACAGATACGCAGAACAGCATGATTTCCTACGATAAGCTGTCTGATGGAATCATTGAGTTAAAAGGTCAGTTGAGCGCATTGCAGCAGAAAGCAAATGAAAAACTGGATGCGGACAGAAGAGAGAAGCGCACAACACTGAATCAGATTCAGAATGAGCATCAGAAAGAGTTGCTTAAGGCAGATACCATTCGTGAAGAGATCACTGCACTGGAAAATCGCATTGCAAAGTATGAGAAGAAGAGACAGGAATTGAAGAAGAGTTGGGATTTGAACAACAGCCTTAAATTTGATGAAAACTCTCTGATTTGCTCCTACTGTGGACAGGAATATCCGGAAGAGAAGAAAGAGCAGTTAAGAACGGAATTTGATGTACACAAGGCACATGAATTGGAACTGATTACCAAAGAGGGTTCTTCCTGTGCTGACCATATCAAAGCGGATCAGGCAGAACTGGAACATAAGCGTGAGGAACTGAAAAAGACAGAGGATGAAGTGGAGCGGTTGGAAAAAGAGATTGCCATTGCCGATAATGCATTAAATTCCATTCCGGCAAGCGTGGATATTTCCAACACAGAAGAATACAAAGCTATCCAGTCACAGATTGCTGAGAAAGAAGCTTCCATGAACAAATTCACTGACATGAATCTTCTCAGAATCCAGTTAAAAGGTGATGAAGAGCAGATCCGCAATGATATTTCTGTGGTTGATAAGTCTTTGGCGAGTGTAAGCATTAACGAGAGTGTGGATAGGCGTATCACAGAACTGGAACAGGAGCGGAAGAACATTGCACAGAAGATTACAGATGTGCAGGCACAGCTTGACCTGTTAAAGAAATTCAGCCGGAAGAAGAACGAACTGTTGGAAGCTGATGTGAACAAGTATCTTTCTTTCTGCACTGTGCGGATGTTCAGACCTCTTGTGAATGGTGACACGGAAGAATGCTGTGACTTTACATACCGTGGAGAGCCTTACAGCCGGAACATGAACCACGGAGCAAGGATTCTGACGGAGATTGACATTTGCAATGCGTTTCAGAAGCGGTGTGGTGTGGAATTGCCTATCATGGTTGACGATACCGAGAGCCTTGACCCTTGGAAGATTCCTGATGTTGACAGTCAGTTGATTATGTTCCGCAGAAGTGATGATGCGAGTTTGAAAGTGGAGGAAGCGAAGAATGCCTAATAATGATTATGATATGGATAAAAAAATTGAGATTTCTGCTGATGAAATGTGCAAGGTAACTGCAAAAACAATGTCAGAAGAGCCGCTTGCTTCTATTATTACGAAGAATCCTGGCATGAGTATAATTTTTTCTTTTTTTGGAGCGAAAATTTCTGCCAAGATATTTTGTGATGAGATAAAGAAAGGAGCTGCGGAGAATGCAGATTAAGAAAGAGACAGTCATTTCTGTTCTGACAACAAGCGGAGAAACAATCAATGCCGGTGACACCGTTATATTCAATTTTGATGACAAGTGTTGCGTGGGTGTGTACCTGGGACTTTCAGACCGTGGAGCCTTGAAATTCAAAGGCAAGATTGCTGATACAGATGTGACATTCCATGTGATGCCTAGAAGCATCAAGGAGATTTACAAAGCTGATGTGACAGTGCATCAGGGTGGCTTTATGATTAAGCCGGAAAGCGAGGAAGAATAGCATGGGATTTACAGAGGTTTTAACGATCCTTTTCATTGTTCTGAAATTACTTGGAGTGATTAGCTGGTCATGGTGGCTTGTACTACTGCCGGAGATTTTAGCATTTGTTGTCTATGCAATCATGGTGATTTCTGCTGTTGTGTTTAATGCAAAGGTTACAAAGTCAATGGAAGATTTTGACAGAAAGTGGGGATTGTAATATGGAAAAACGTAAATTTAAGGTTGGAGACAGAGTAGTTGAAAAAATAAATCAGAAAAAAGGTATTGTAGTCGATTTTTCAAAAGATTATGAAAATGTTCTTGTAAAGTTTGGTGGTTGGAATGAAGGGCATGACGGAAGAGGCTATACAGAAAGTGGTAAAACTTACTATGGAAAGCATTGTTGGTATTTTTGCGAAGAACAATTAGAAATAATAAAGGACGAAACCATAGTAATCTACCGCAATGACAATAAAGTAGTTGCGCTGGACAAGTCCACTGGAGATAGAGCAGAAGCAAAATGCAATCCGGCTGATGAATTTGATTTCCGTACTGGTGTTAAGTTGGCTTTTAACCGGTTGATGGGCGAAGATGTGAAGCCTGATAACGGTGTTCGTGAGGTGAAAAGAAAGGCTAAAGTCGGTGAGTACGTCAAGATTGTTTATGCGATGCCTTGTTTGATTCCTTATAAAAACGGAGATATTTTCAAAGTAAATTACGTTACGGCATTAGGATGTATTTGCAAAAAATCTGAGAAAAATGTTGGTTTATGGCACAAAGAGTATGTTGTCCTTGAAAACTACAAACCGGAAGAGAATGACAGCGAAATCCATGTCGGGGACATGGTAGAGGTAACACGAAGCGGTGGTTGCTATTCAACGTACGATACATGGAGTGGACTTGGAAGTTATAGGCAAAATTTTGTTAATGGAGTTTCTGTTGAAGACGGAATGGTTGCAAAGGTTTTGAACATTGCGAAGCATGACAGGCTGCATAATTTTCGCCTTGCGCTTATTCAGAATCCAAAGACAAGCCAGGTATTCATCATCAAAATTGACGGCATCAAAAAAGTAGAAAGGTAGGTTACAGTATGGCAGACGAAAAGAAGCAGGAAAACACAGGAATTGTGGAATACGAATCAAATGGGGAAATTGTAAAAATTTCCCCAACAACGGTAAGAAAGTACCTTGTAAGCGGTGGTGGAAACGTATCGGATCAGGAAGTAATGATGTTTATGTCTCTTTGCAGATATCAGCATCTTAATCCTTTTTTGAAAGAAGCATACCTCATTAAGTTTGGAAACAATGATCCTGCTACGATTGTTACCGGAAAAGATGTTTTTACAAAAAGAGCCGATGCAAATCCGAATTATGCAGGAAAAAAAGCAGGAATTATTGTTCAGAAGAAAGACGGTTCTGTGGAAGAAAGAGAAGGATCATTTGTCCTTAAGGACGAATCTATTGTAGGAGGTTGGGCTAAAGTGTTTATCAAAGGAAGAGAGACACCGGAGTACCAGTCAGTATCTTTCGATGAATATGTTGGAAGAAAAAAAGATGGAACAATCAACGGTCAATGGTCTAAAAAGCCTGCAACAATGATAAGAAAAGTTGCTGTTGTACAGGCATTAAGAGAAGCTTTTCCGGATAAATTCCAAGGTCTGTATGCACAGGAAGAATTTCCTGATGTTTCCGATGTGAAACTTGATGTGGAAAAAGTTGTGGCAGAAGAGGTACAGGCAAATGCAAACACTATCGAGTTTCCTGACGCAACATTTGAGGAAGTACCGCAGACCGCAGAGACGGACATTTCCAGCGCAGAGACACCGGATTGCTTTAAGTAGGAGGACACCATGAGAATTATATCGCAGGATGGAATCATTGATGTACCTTATGAAATCAGTTCTTTGAGCATGGCAGTCGGAAAACATGAAGATGTTGAGTATGCGGCTATTTATTGCCACAACTCTTCGACAGCAATGGGAACAAAAATGGCTGAATACAGTTCCAAAGAAAAAGTACAGAAAGTTATGGAAATGCTTAGAGAACAGTACAAAAAATACGTTGGAGCTTCTGTTAATATATATGGCTGTTTTCAGTTTCCGAACAATGATGAAATCGAGGTACAAAATGAAGCTTAAATGTTTAGGCTCCGGTTCTTCCGGTAACTGCTATCTTCTAACGGCAGATAACGGTGAAACACTTCTGGTTGATGATTGGTGGTGAAAAAAATTGGAAGAAGAATGGAAATGGATAAAAGGATATGAGGGAATATATCAGATTTCAAACCTTGGAAATGTGAAAAGTTTTCACCATTCAGAAAATGGAAAAATGTTAAGCATTAAAAACAAAAGAGGTTGGTATCTTTCGTTCAGAACAACTGAGAAAGATGGTACGCGCAAAACACTTAGAGTACATCAAGAAGTAGCAAAAGCATTTATTGGAGATGTCCCAAAAGGTTTTGATGTACACCACAAAGATGAAAATAAGCAAAACAATGCATGGTGGAATCTGGAAATAATACCAAGAAAAGAGCATTTATATATTACTATGTCAAAGCATCCTGAAATATATGAAAATATGAATATTAAAAATATATACGGGAATAAACATGTTTTGCAATATACGGATGACGGATATTTTGTAGCAGAATATGCGAATGCCAAAATAGCAGAAAAATACACTGGTGTTTGTAGCCGGAATATTTTGCAAGTTGCCAATAAAGAAACTTTTAATGAAAAAGGAGCAATAAGAAAACAGGCTGGTGGATATGTTTGGAGGTTTGGTAATGAAAGTGAGGTGATGAAATGCTCAAATTGAAATGTTGCGGTTCGGGAAGTTCTGGCAACTCATACGCATTGATTTCTAATGGTGAAATTCTTCTTATTGATGCAGGAATGAAAATCATGGATATAAAGCGTATGTGCGACTGGAATGTGTGCGGAATAGTAGGTTGCATAGTTTCTCATGAGCATGGTTAGGAGACCATAGTTTATCTGTATCAGACCTTGAACACATTGGAATAAAGGTGTGGCAACCTCAGTCAGACCATTCAGAACGTGAAAGACAGATTGGAAAATTCCACATATTCTGCTTTCAAGTGCCACACAACAGCACAGAGAACTACGGATTTTTGATTATGGTTGACGGTCAGAAACTTCTGTATCTTACAGACCTTGAATATTGCCCTTATGTGTTCAAAAAACAGCGGTTAGACCATATGCTGATCGAGTGCAACTATCAGAAGAAATATGTTGACATGGATGCACCGAATTACGCTCATAAGGTCAAAGGTCACTGCGAACTGGAGACTTGCAAAGGAATTGTAGAATCGAACAAATCATATGCCCTGCAGAACGTCATATTGTGCCATTTGGGCGGTGATACAACCGATGCTGATGAATGTGTCACAGAGATAAAAAAGATTGCTCCATTGGCGAATGTGGACTATGCGGCAGCAGGCAAGGAATGGATTTTACAGAATGGAAAGGAGTGTCCGTTTTGAGTGAATATGGCTACATCAGAGTATCTTCAAAAGAACAGAACGAAGCCAGACAACTTGACGCATTGCATGAGCATGGCATTGAAGACAGCAATATTTTCATGGATAAACAATCGGGCAAGGATTTCAATAGACCAAGATATAAAACTTTGTATCGCAAGCTGAAAAAGGGAGATGTGCTGTATATAAAAAGTATTGACCGAATGGGAAGGAATTATGATGAAATCATACAGGAATGGCGCAGGATTACACGCTTCCGTGAAGCTGATATTGTCGTGTTGGATATGCCTTTACTTGATACAAGACGAGGGAAAGATCTTATGGGTACATTCCTGAGTGACATTGTATTGCAGGTGCTTTCCTTTGTGGCAGAGAATGAGAGAACCAATATTCGGCAGAGACAGGCAGAGGGAATTGCGGCGGCAAAAGCAAGAGGTGTGAAGTTTGGAAGACCGGCAATCCCACTGCCGGAGAATTTTAATCAAATGCGTGAAAGTTGGAGAAGTGCGGAAATTTCAATAGAAGAAGCTTCTAAGAATTGCGGTATGTGTGCGAAAACATTTTATAGCAAGGCGGTGAAGTATGAAAAGGAGAATTGTGTATGAGTGGTGGAAGTTTTGATTATTTGTGCTACAAAGACGTGCCAGAAATAATGAACAGTTCAAGCATTGCAAACCTTGAAAGCATGGTTCAGCACTTGCAGGAGTACGGTTATGAGGACATAGCACGAGATACACAGCGGTTGATTGAGTACATCCAGTCGGCAAGCATCAGAATTGAGGTTTTGAGTGAGAATCTTAACGATGTTTTTCATGCGGTAGAGTGGCATGAGAGCGGAGATATTAGCAGAGAGACCATGATTGAAAGACTGGAAAATTACAGAAATGGAGGTGCGAATGTCTGACACATTTTATAGACCACTTACACCACAATTAAGAAGTGAAATAATGCAGAGCATTGATTCTAACATATCCGAACTGAATACCTGTAAAAACAATGCTTTAGTCAATATGCAAAAGACAGGATATGGGGCATTGAGAAATATTATAAATGCCTTGCCGGACGGATATTTGATTCCATTTGAAAGGCGGTGATGTGGTTGGCTGATTGGAAGAATATAGCAAAAGCAAAATCCATAGAGAGAAAGAATCGTGAAAGAATACTGGCGGTTAATCCACACGTGGACGATGGAAGTGGAATTTACTTTCTGACAAGAACAGACGAGGATGGTTTTCGTTTTGCGTATGTGGGACAGGCGGTACACCTACTACAAAGACTGGCAGGGCATCTTAACGGATACCAACACATTGATTTATCTCTTAAAAGTCACGGATTATATTCTGTGGAAAATATATACGGTTGGAAAATCGGATTCCTAAATTATCCGGTAGAAGAACTGGACAAGTGGGAGCAGTACTGGATTAAACGTTATGCAGACGAGGGTTACCAACTTCGCAACAAGACAGCCGGTGGTCAAGGTGATGGAAAGAAGCAGATCGCAGAGTATAGACCGGGAAAAGGTTACCGTGATGGACTGGCACAAGGCAGAATCAACCTTGCAAGGGAACTGGCGAACATTGCAGACAAGCATCTGGTCATCAGTTTGAAGCCTGAGAAGCAGAACAATTCCGTTTCGCAAAGACAATTTGTTCGGTTTATGGAACTTTTGCATGGAGAAAAGGATGGTAAAAGTAATGAATAAAACAGACTATGAAGTACTTTTACAATACGTTGAAGAAACTGACAAGGAGTTTTATGAATCTCTTTCTACTCAAAAACAAATTATGTATCTTTGCTATCAATATGGAACTAGATCTTTTAAAGAGTACTTGTTTAAGTATAGATTTCAGCAAGTCTGCAATAAATTAAAGGAGTTTTTCAGAAAATGGTGAAATACGAAGATGAATGCTGCGGATGTGCCACTGAAAGAACTTGAAAATCACAGAACTTGGAGGTGATACAAAAAATGCCAAAACGATATGACAATCCGCAGGAAATTTTGAAAATCATGCGGCAGACAGAACTTTTGAAGCAGTCTGCAGAGAGAAGTCCATTCACCGGAATACTGACACTGTTCTGCTATACCTTGTGGAAAGACTATAAGTACTCACAGACGAGACTTTCCGACTTCTGCGGTAAATTCACAGAGTACAACGAAAAGTACGAGAATGAGCCTTATACGGAGTTACAGAGCAAGCTTAACGATTTTGCAGACTGGACGATTGAGTACAAGGAATTTACCGAAGCTGATTATCCACATTACAAGTCGGCGGTAGCGCAGAAATGCATCCAGGAACAGGTCAGATGTAACAATCTTATCAATGAGTTGTCCACAAGGTACATCCTATATGGAATGGTAATTCTCATGGAAGATGGATTCGGTAAGAAGAAGCTGACGAATTTCAAGGATAAGTTTTCTGACCACATGGACAAAGCCGGAGACAAGTGCAACGGAAAGGATTTCATGTACTTGTGGAGAGAACTGGTGGAAAACACCGGGATCTATATTGAGAAGCCTATTTTTGAGTAAGGAGTTCTAAATGGCAGAAAAACGAATGTTCAGCGCAAAAATAATTGAGAGTGATGCTTTTTTGGATATTCCTGCTACGGCTCAAATGCTTTATTTCCATATCTGTATGAACGCTGACGATGACGGATTTGTGAACAACCCACGGAAAATCATAAGGATGTGCGGTGCTTCTGATGATGATTTGAAAGCATTGATAGACAATAGATTCCTTTTATCTTTCGATAGTGGTGTTATGCTTGTAAAACACTGGCGCATTCACAACTACATTCCACCGGATCGTTACAAACCGTCATGCTATGTGGATGAAAAAAGCAAAATAGGTGTGAAACTAAACGGATCATACACTACAGACCCTAAAAAGATGGTTTCCCCAGTAGAGGGAAATCCAAAGAAGAGTTGCTACGACAAAGAAATCAAACTTGATAAGAGGTGATATAAATGCAGATGACAGGTTATGAATTGTTGGCGAATTACGAAAAAGCAGAGGACAAGGACAAACAGATTCAGATTCTTGCGGATTTGAACCACATCCCGGTTGACATGGTGTGTTTTATCATTGACAACAGAGAACATTTTGAGGATTTAGAAACAGAAATGTCAACAGAAGAATTTGCAAAGTGGTGTGAGACGGAACTTGACCGTGTGGATGCTCATATCCATGCACAGGAAATATATTACAGAGAAATTTGCAATGTATACAGAATCGCAAGTACATACGGAAAAATGAGTGTAGCTGTATGAGAGAGGGAACAGGAAACTTTCAGAACGGTGACTTACTCTACATGGCTACACATCCGGTTGCTGATGCTATTAGAATCGGACGCACGAAGCCGTATGACTGCAGCTATCCAGTGATGGAGAGCAAGCCGAGGATTGCGGAAAGGAGCAATAAAGATGGCAAGGTACATTGACGCAGACGAATTGAAAAAACACATCCGGTGGTATTTATTACATTATGGTTCAAACTGGACTATTGATGATTGCAAAACCATTGACAAAGTGATTGATGCAGAGCATGAGATCAAGGTATTTGACCGTGATAATGGTGCAGAGCCTATCCTTGAAACGACAACAGGTTTACATCACGAATTGCACTCTGACGGGCACGGAGAGTTTGTAAGCAAGACTATCACGGAGTGGTGTTGCCCTCAATGCGGATATTTTGTCGGAGAACTGTATAGCGGTTTTGGAAAATGGCACATACAAGGAGAAACATCATTTTGTGCGAAATGTGGACAGAAGATTGACTGGACGAAGCCGAAAGCAGAAGAAAAGCGCAGATACGAGGAAGAGCGCAAGCGTGAGCGTGAAGAATGGGAGAAGAAAAACGGTTGCCGGTTGGACAACATGAATGAGCGGAAAAGAATCAAATATGGAATGATGGAAAGGAGCAAGGATGGAGAGACTGACAGAGAGAACTACTGATGGAATTTTGGTTAAAGAGAATTACAGTGAAAACGCATTGAGAACATTCTATCAATGCTTTGGCGAGAAACCGAATGACAACTATTCCAACTGTGAAGAAGGATATTGCGCAATGGAGAAGTTGTCCGCCTATGAGGATGCCGAGGGGCAGGGATTACTCTTGCGGTTGCCGTGCAAGGTGGGAGATACAGTTTATGTAGTCACTTCTCCATTTAATGTGTTTGATGATATTGAATATGATGAGAACATGAAAGACGAAGTCTATGAAGCTTATGTTTCTAGTGTATCATTTTATGAAAGCGGAGAACAATATAGAATTTACTCTAAGGTAACAAATCATTTTATAGGAGCATATTTTAGAGAATGCGATTTTGGTAAAACGGTATTCTTCACACAAGAGGAAGCCGAAGCCAAACTGGCAGAAATGGAAGGTGCGTAATGAAGAGAGAAGAAGCTATCAAATTATTAAATGATATCCATAGTCAGTGTTGTGATACGGCAAATATCCTTTGCACACTTGATGCTGATAAAAGATGTGATGCATTGCAGATGGCAATCACCGCCTTACAGAATTATCCGGTGTGGATTCCGGTAAGCGAGAGACTGCCGAATGAAGATGAATTTATAAAATCATATCGAAGAAACAAGTATGCTGCGGAATTTATAGTGATGATCAAGGGGGCAAACAGACCGACCACATTATATTTTACACATGACGGGTGGTGGACGGACAATATGAAAGATAGATACGATGTTACCGCTTGGATGCCACTGCCGGAACCGTACCTGGAAAGTGAGGAAGAACTTGCAGACGAAATATACAATGAATTAACGGAAATATAGAAAAATCTAGTGGAGGAAAAAGCAATGAAAGAGGAATTATTAAAAATAGCACAGGAAAGTTTATCTTCGGATGAAGTAAGCGAAATTGTCAAAGAAAAATTCATGAATGCAGTGGGAGATGCAATCGAAAATGCTTTTCGCTGGGGAAACGTAAAGAAAACCATTGAGGAAAAGGTAGAAGAAGTTATGATCCCATATATTGAGAGATATGATTTCTCAGAGTATCTTCCTAAACTGGATTCTGTTTTAACAGAGATTGTTAATTCAGACTTCTGTATGGGTAATCGAAAGATTTTGGAGAATTTTAAGGATCTTATGATAAAACCGACACAGAAAGAAATTAAGCTCACGGATTTATTCAAAGCATGGATAAAACAATGTGAAAAGGATATCGACACAGACGGTTTAGACATTAATTACGATGATGGCATTTCTTATGAATTTGTGTGTGCCGAGATGCGGTTTGAACTGGAAGATAAGCCATCATGGAGCAGTATGCAAAGAGCAGTTATCACATTTGAAAACGAGCATGACGAAAAGTTGAATGTAGAAATTCCTGTGTCAAAGTGGATATGGGATAGCGGCAAAGAAGAACCATATACACTTTCTGCCTATAAGGATTTGACGATTTCGTCACTTAGAAACTTGAGTGAATTTGAGGTTTTACTTTTGAGATTATCCAGAGCCGGAACAGCCATCATTATTGATAAGGAATATGATGATGATTATATTCAGCCGGTAAAACAGCCAGAAGCATCATTCAGCTAGGAGGTGGGTTAATGGAAAATAGACATTTATGTCGCGGCAAGCGGACGGATAACGGTGAATGGGTAGAAGGATTTTATTTTTGCATGACGCATACTGATGGTAGGCACACACACCATTTCATTATTCCATTAGGAGCAGATTTGAGCCTAGGGACACCTGTTGAAAAAATACAGGTTGAGGTCGATCAATCTACCATCTGCCAGTGTACAGGTCTTAAGGATAAGAACGGCAAGGTGATTTGGGAGAATGATATTGTTAAACATTACAATGATGGAGCACATCCAGAAAATTATTGCACTGGCACTGTACTTTGGGATGAAAATTATGCTGAATTTTATCGGACAAGTAATGAGTACGGATTATCGAAGCCACGTATAAGCAGTGATTGTATTTATGAGGTTGTCGGAAACGTATTTGACAATCCGGAACTGTTGGAGGAGAAATATGGAGACATGCAAACGCAAGAATCGTAATTGCCGGTATGTGTATAATCAAAATTCTTACCAGTGCAAGAAATGTATTGAGGAAAATTTAAATCAATATCCGATTACCTGCGAAGATTGTCATTACGGTGGTTGGGGAATATGCAATAAAAGGGGTAAGAATCAGCGGAGAATGAGACCTTGTGAGGATTTTAAATGGAGTTAAGGAGGAGTGGATATGACGGAGAATGAAGCAATCAAAGAACTTGAGACATCTATTGATTTAGCCAAAATGTGTATACAGAATTACGAGAGAAAAAACGAAATCCAAGGTTACGAGATGGCAATCAAGGCACTGGAAGAAGTTCAGCAGTACCGGCAGATAGGTACGGTGGAGGAATGCCGGAAATCAGTAGAAATCTGCAAATCTATGATTGGGAGAAACATCACACCGGAGAACATGGGAAATAAGCATACATTATCTGATTTATACCAAATGCAAGCCATGCCGTTGTCTGCAAAGATACGTATGACAAAGTATAGAATCGACCAGTTTGTAGACAAGTATGGTGAAGACGGTGTATATCTCTCTTTTAGTGCAGGAAAAGATAGTACTGTTTTAGGACATATAATTAGAAAAGTCTGCGGATACAAAAATATTCCCTTTGTTTTTGCAGATGTCCCAACGCAATATCCAGAATTAAAGCAATTTGCCATGACTTTTGATAATATTGTGATTTTAAAACCTAAAATATCTTTCAGTGAAGTTTGCAAAAAATATGGATTTCCTCTGATTAGCAAAGAAGTATCTGAAAGTGTGTATGGTGCAAAAAAATACTTGACAGAGATTATCGGTCAAATAGAATTTGACAGACAGACAGACAGACAGACAGACAGACAGACAGCAACCGCATTATAAATATTTCTACGAAAAAATCACAGGGACAGGAAAATACAGTAAATTTTCGGATGCCCCCTCTAACACTGGATTAATTTTGGAAGAACACCTAAAAGCAATTAGAGGGGGTACGATAAAAAGCATCATTGAATCAGAGAAACTGGCGAATTTACTAAACAGCCGGCTGAAGTCGAAAGCAGGAGGAAGCAATCGAAGGCTTGCAATAATGATAGGGATGCTTACAACCGACAAAGAAAATCCGATAAAGGAGAATCCCACTAGAGAAGAAAAAAGCAGTTTTTCGCAAGAAAAATACAAATTTATGCTTGAATCTCCATTTGATATTTCAAACAAATGTTGCACCGTAATGAAGAAAAAACCATTGCACGAATACCATAGAAAAACTGGAAGAAATCCTATAACAGCCACTATGGCGAGCGAAAGCAAATTACGTACGCAGAAATGGCTACAAAACGGTTGCAATGGATTCAATTTAAAAATACCAACAAGTAATCCCATGTCTTTTTGGACAGAACAAGATGTGCTTTTATATATCAAAATCAACAATCTTCCTATATGCTCCGTATACGGTGATGTGGTTATTGATTATGATGCAGAGGGAAGTGTTGATGGTCAAATGGACTTGTCTGAGTTATCTGCTGATTATGGATTGTTTGAAACCGGAAACAGACCGCTTAAGACTACTGGATGCAGTAGAACCGGATGCGTGTTGTGTGGTTTCGGGTGTCA
>ERZ779729.449-NODE-449-length-40027-cov-2.664090_pt1 | contig 40027 bp, 41 predicted proteins | sample MGYA00511072_ERZ779729 | MGnify/ENA primary metagenome ERZ779729 (study PRJEB29588, sample SAMEA2156675) | human gut metagenome | biome: human gut; feature: human-associated habitat; material: faeces | place: Denmark | collected 2008/2010 ...
TCTTTAACATACAGTTCTGTATTTTATTCTGTTATTATTCTGTTACTTTCGGAGCTTCTGTAGCCTTTTCAGCAGGAGTTTCCACTTTTGCCGCCGGTGCAGGAGTTTCCACCGCTTCTTTAGAAACAGCAGCCGGTTTTGGAGCAGCCGGAGCTTCTTCTTTCGGTTTCCTCGGCGGGAAATTCAATTCGATAATGGTATTCTGCGGACAGACTTCCACACATTTCCGGCAAGATTTACACTTGTGCGGATCGATGTAAGCCAAGTTGTTCTCCAACGTGATAGCTTCGAACGGACAAGTCTTCACACACTTGCCGCAGCCGATACAGCTCACTGTACAAGCCTTACGTGCTACGGCTCCCTTGTCTTTGTTCACACAAGAGATGTACACACGGCGTGATTTCTTGCCTTGCGGACGAATCTCGATGATCGCCTTCGGACAAGCCTTCACACAAGCGCCACAAGCTGTACATTTGGCTTCATCCACTTCCGGAAGTCCCGTTTCAGGATTCATGTGGATAGCGTCAAACTGGCAGGCAGCCACACAGTCGCCACATCCGAGGCATCCGTAGCTACAACCCGTTTCTCCACCATACAATGAAGCGGCAATAGCGCAACTCTTCGCACCGTCGTATTGATTAATACGCGGACGGTTGGCACAGCTTCCGTTACATCTTACTACTGCTACCATCGGTTCAGCTTCAGTAGCTGCCAGTCCGAGAATATCAGCAATTTGTGCCATGACAGGCTGACCGCCTACAGGGCAGAATTTACCATCCAGCGAACCGGCTTTGACGCAAGCATCGGCAAATCCGCTACAACCAGGATAGCCACATCCACCACAGTTTGCCTGGGGCAACACTTCCCCCACCTGGGCAATCCGCGGGTCTTCATACACGGCAAATTTCTTGGAAGCTACATAAAGAATAGCGGCCAGCACGAGCGCTATAGCTCCCAATGAAATCACTGCAATCAGAATCAAATTCATAATGTTTTAGTTATTTATTGGTTTTATAGTAAATGAAAAATGTTGTTTCATTCGCGTTTTATTGAGCCACAATACGAAATAATAAGGAATAAGAACTGCCAGAGAAAGAAGAGCCGCATACAGTTCATTCCCTATCAACGCCATCCATGCGAACAGGGAAACAATCAGAAGTACAAAAGGAATTATGAATGCAAGGGTTACAGCCATCATGCCCATCGACGTTTCGCCGATCACCATCACCCGCTCTCCTACCTGATAGGAAGCAGCTGTAACATCCGTTATATCTATGATTTTGTCTTTACTATCCGCCGAAGAACAATGTCCCTTTGCGCCACAAGCCGCACAAGCCGATGTCTGGACAATCCTCACCGACAGATGAGAACCCTGTATGTTTTCCACAATACCTAGATGCTTTATAGTATTATTCGTCATTTTGCAAACTCAACATTACAAATCGCGGCAAATTTAATCATTATTTGTGAACTACGAAGCATTCCTCAAACTTTTTCTACCTAATAAAATGTTATTTTTTGTGTTTTCGTTATCGCACACGAAAAAGTAACGCCAACTATTTGATATTTTAGCATACAACAAAGCAGGCGGGAAAGTTCTTCCCGCCTGCCTGTCTTATCTAACCAATTACTTTATTTACTGAATGCTGCTTACAATGATGCAGCCTGTACTCCCAGTACTCCGGCAATCGCACCGGCTACAGCAATGATTACTTTCAAAACTACACTCCAAGTTTTCTTCATAGATTTTTCCTCCTTTCTTTTTTAAGCTTTTCAGATTATACAGTCGGATCCGGGGCTTCCTCGTCTCCTCCTCCTTCATTTCCACCACCGCCATTTTCACCATCATCCGGATCATTCGGAGTCACAGAGGCATTCAACTTCTTCAGATATTCATCCAAACTGATCAAATCCAGTTTTTCATCTGCACGGGTAGCCGTCTTCGTGATACGCAGTTCCTTATTCGCCTGAAAGAAGATGCGTACGCTATCCACACTTTTAGCATTGACATCTTTCGCTGCATCCGCCCCTTTCGAACAAGCAGTCAGCATAAATACCCCCAAGCCTTCGATATTCACAGACTTACCTTCCAGAAGTTGCTCTTTCATTTTCTCCACAAAATTCTGAATCACACTCTTGATATCACCGATGGATAAAGAAGAATAGCCCTGCATTTTCTGCGCAATATATTTCAGATTGACAGACTGACCTAAAGTGATCAGATGCGGATAATATTTCTTGGGAGAATTGGGAACACGCGGGTCAGATGGTCGCGTAACAACTTTGTAAATTACACTCATAATACGTTTTTTTAAAGATTCAAATTCAAGTTATTTTATTCACGTTTTGTTGATCAACAATGCAAAGGTGAGGCTTTTATTTCAGAAAACAAAAAGAAAAGCCCCTTGCGGGGCTCTTTTTCTGAGAAAAGTTATAATTCATAGATATTCAGATATTTATCTTTTTGTATCTTGACCATATCCATAGCCGTAACCATAACGTTTACCATAGCCGTAGTGTTTGCCATACTTACCGTAGCCGTAGTAATAACCGTATTTTCGCTTCTTCAGGTCTACGCCGTTGATGACGGTACAAAGATTAGGCAGCTTCTTCTCAAAAGACAGTTCATTGATCAATGTATATTCTGCCTTATGAGTGTAGTCAGCACGGCATACGTAAACTGACAAGTCTGCTACACGACCTATTAATAAGGTATCCGTTACCATGCCGATAGGAGCAGTATCAAGGATGACATAATCGAAGTTCTTCTTCAAGGTTTCTATCGCTCTGTCCAGACCGTTACGAGCTAACAGTTCTGTTGGATTAGGAGGAACAGTACCACCCGGAAGAATAAACAGATTCTTATTCACATCAGAAGGTTGAACAAGTTCCATTAGATCCGTCTCAGGATTGGAAAGATACTGAGTAATACCTCTCTCCTTATTAGAGAGCTGGAATACTTTATTCAGTCCTGGCTTACGAATATCGAGCCCGACAATCACCACCTTCTTTCCCAAAAGAGAAAGACTGATTGCCAGGTTCGACGATACGAATGATTTTCCTTCACCACTGACAGTTGAGGTCACAAGGATCACCTTCTGATCATTATCGAGCATAAACTGAAGATTGGTTCGAATATTACGGAAGGTTTCACTCATCAGATTATTCTTGTTCTCGAAGACGGCGATAGAACCATTCTTATCATTCTTCTCATCAGTTAATGGAATATCACCGACAACTGGTACGCTCGTCAGTTTCTCCACATCGGCACGACCTTCGATCTTGAATTTAGTCAGTTCAATCAAGTAGATGATACCGACAGGAATTCCAATACCCAACACCAATGCAATCAGATAAATCATTTTGCCTTTAGGAGATACCGGAGTATCGTCAGCTATTGCTTCATCGATAATTTTTGCATTATTGGCAGTAGCAGCAAGTGCAATCGCATTCTCTTCACGTTTCTGTAACAGCATCAGATACAATCCGGCTTTGATCTCTTGCTGACGAGCGATGCTTACATAAGCCCGTTCCTGACCCGGAGCGTTGCTGATACGACGGGAATAACGACTTGCTTCACGGTCAAGGCTCTCTTTAGTAATCATCAACCCCTGCAAGGTTCCTTCAAGGGTAGCCTGTACATTGGCTTTCATGGCACGGATACTCGTATCTAGATTCACAATCGTAGGGTTATTCTCTGTTGATGTACGTAACAGGCGTTTACGCTCAACAAGCATCTCGTTATAACGTTCAATCGCACCGATCAAGGCAGCATCCTGCAAACCTACGTTACTCGGTAATACTTCATATTCATTACCTCTCAGATACTTACGCAAATCATTTACCAGGCTGATTTGAGTACGGTTCTCCACACTCTTCTTTTCATATTCAGCATTACCGGCCAAAGCGATCTGAGCTTCACTCGTCAAGTCCGTGATACCGGCATCACGCTTGAAGGACTCCAAATTAGCTTCCGTACTACCCAACTCTTTTGAGATAATGCCAATACGTTCATCGATAAATTCTGCCGTCTTCTGAGCGATCTCGTTTTTATCATTATTCGTATTGCGATTATACATTTCAAGCAACTGGTTGATAAAATCCTGTCCACGCTGCAGACTGGAGTTCTTCAATGAAATCACAGCAACAGAAGTCGTTTTAGAAGTAGGGGCAATAGACAGACTGTTACAATAGTCTCTTGCCACTCTCATCGGTTTGTTTATTGTCGCAGTTATATGACGTACGTTCTTCTCTATCCGAGGAACTTTAGTTCCATCCTGCAAAGTAACCGAATCAACAGTCTGAAAGAAGGCCAGCGTGCCTTCATCGGTCGGGAAGATAGCAGGCAACTTCTCAAAATGCTTCTGATAACCCTTCTCACCTACAGTCACATTCACATCCATACTACCTTCAGGCTGTAAGGTCATCTCTACTACCATCGAAGTTTTCAGTTTTTCAGCCTCTTGAGGAGTTAGACTCACCTGCACCGGAGATGTCTTATATAAACCTTTAGCAGGAAAATCATCCTCATCTTTATAAGTTATATATAGCCCCAACTGATTAACAACCTCTTTTACAAGTGTTTTCGAACGCAGAACTTCCAACTCGTTATCAATGTTTTTAGAAGAAGTCATCAGACCGCTTAATCCCATATCCTCCAGTTCCGATGAAAGTCCTGCACCTCCGCCCTTCTTCTCATCTTTTATCAGAACTGTGGCGGAAATATTATAGATCGGGGTAGCCCAATGCAGATAAAACCATGCACCAACCAAACATAGCAACACAGCACCTACAAACCACGGCCAGTGAATAATATATTTAAAAAGCAACGCCCGGAAATCGATCTGATCCTCAGCCATTTCACGTTCCTTCACGTTTTGATTTTCTTCCTTCATAACTCTTTCTTTTTATTTCAAAATGTTAAACAATAAACTGGCAATAGAAACAAGGATCGAAGTAGCAGAGAACCATAAGCTTGTACTGGTTCCGATATCCGAATTTCGAGCTTTCGCCTTATTCGGAGTTACGTAAATAATATCATTCTGTTGCAAATAATAATAAGGAGAAAGGATAGTCTCCGCCTTGTTCAGGTCCAACGGAATAATTTCCTGCTTGCCATTGGCATTCTCCCGTATCAGCTTAACATCATCACGAAGACCATATACGGTCATATCACCTGCCATAGCCAAAGCTTCCAAAATGTTCACTTTTTCATTGGAAATCGTGAATGTACCGGGACGGGCAACTTCACCAATCACGGAAATCTTATAGTTCACCATACGTACCGTTACAATAGGCGTCTCTGTTATGTAAGGTTTTAGTTTTTCCACAATCATCTGTTCAGTCGCTTTCTTTGTCAATCCGCCCACATGAAGTTCGCCCAATACCGGAAAATTTATATTGCCATCGTTATCAACCAAGTATTGCTGCAGAACAGGTTGGGTAGTTGTATTACTCAAAGCTGCATTATTCTGCGTAGCCACTGTCAAGTTGAAAGGTGCTGCCAATTCAGGACTCGTACATGACACCACTATCGTTAGCAGGTCCTTGGGCATAATCTTAGCATCATAAAGCTCTACATCTCGGGTATCGTACAATACAACTTCAGCATCCTGCAGGTAAGGTACTTTTTTGTAAGACTGACAGCTGGTAAACATTAATGTCGCCAATGCGCAATAGAATAATTGTTTCAATCGTTTCATATATTTCTTTCTTGCTGGGGTTATACAATTCTTCGCAAGGCCGGGTATCCCCATTTCACCCAGTCACTACGGTATATTATTGAAATTCTCAGATAAGTTTTTTGTCTTTTATATCATAATCGGATAAACAGGAGCAAGGTATCCTTACTGATCATCCTACACTTTCCTCTTTCTTCCTCCGGTATGCTCATCCATATCCCTCGTATCCACTATGTCAATGAACATCTTCAGTTTCCACTCCTCCAATATGCTCGGTTGATCTTCCGATGACAAATTTTATCCTATTCAAGAGCTGGGTATACTTATTCGGGAAATGATGTTTTTCTGAGACATATGCTCTTAAATCATCACAGAAGGCGATCACGCGAAAGTGACTCTTTATGAACTAGATCCAGACTACTACAGTATATAAACGACGTAATACTCATCATCTTTTTATGGGAAATATAGGTGAAATTCATCTTTGTTGATATTAGTATACTCCTAGCTCTTTCATTGCAGACTCTACCTGATCAAGGGGTACATTCAGCATGCGAGAGACGTAGAGAGGAGAGATTGCATCCATAGAACCTGACTGACGCTCCACACCAATAAGGTATTCGATGTTCTTCTTGAGATCACCAAAAGAGTTTGAGAAGGTAGATGCTTCTAATGGTTCTGATAGCTTCTTTGCCATATATTCATCAAATGTTTCACTTCCATCCCCGCCATATTGGCCGTCTTTTGCTTCATAGATAACTGACGGTCCAAGGACTTCAACAGTATGCCATACTCCGGCAGGAATTACACAACCGAATTTACCAACCGTCGGGTCGAGATGCACACGCTCTATTTCGTTACCCTCTTCATCATACAATATCTCTATCAAGTTACCACACAGAAGAATGACATTCTCATTACTGTGCGGATGACGATGAATTGGTACAACTGTTCCGGGCATCAAGGCATTCAACATACGCTGGCCACCATCGTTAGAACTTGTACGTAGGTCATAATTCATACGCAGACGCGGATTAACCAACGCCTTATCGAATAGTTCAGAAATCAGTTTTTTGTCTATCTGTATCATAGTTAACATTTTTTAGGGATGCCAAATACTCTTCATGTAAGTGATAATATTTCAACGTAAACAATACATAAGTCACGACAAGAATTACAATAGCTAAGACGAGGTAAATCCAGTGGGCCACAACCGTATTCGGACACAGGTATATAAAACCAAGTGATATAGCCAACTGAAGCAAAGCATATAGGATTGCCACCTTTATATGACCAATCTTCAGTTCATTAACCATCACCTGATAGGCATGCTTACGATGAGCCTCACCCAGATTTTCATGCAGCATGATACGGTGAACGATTGTCAAGCATCCATCCACTCCATACACCAGCAGGAAGATTAAGTAAGTCACGTCTCCTGTTGCCAGAATCAGCGAGCCGATCATGAAAAGCAGGATATACGCCACACCAATCGAACCCACATCGCCAGCAAAGCACTTCGCTTTACCCTTCGGACGGAAGTTGAACAGGCAGAACACTAAATCTGCCAATATCACTACATAAATTAAACTTTGGTCAACAAAGCCTCCCAGCAAGTTTAAGCCTGAGTTAGCGTTTGAGTTCAATATAGCCAACGGAATCAACAATGCCATAGCGTACGCTCCCGTGATACCATTCACTCCATCCATGAAATTGATAACATTTGACGCTCCCACGCAAACAATGAGCGCAAGGAAAACAATCCACCACATATCCCAATGCAGGATGTCCAACTGATAGAACATCATCGCCATAGCAATGAACTGAGCTACCAGTCGCACACTATCTGGCAGCGAGCGAATGTCATCTATGAAGCTCACACCAGCAATCAATGATACAGCTAGTAATACCCACAAATATTGAAAACCCCAAAAGGCCGACCATATCCAAAGCGATAATAGGAAAATAATTCCGCCTCCTCTCAGCACAATGGTCGAGTGGCTTGAACGTTCATTGGGCTTGTCTATGATATTAAACTTGTCGGCAATCTTGAAGTATGCCAATTCTAATGCAAGTAAAATCACAAAAATGATTCCGTAGATTAAGCATGTATTCATATTTCTATATGTTTTTTCTATTTCAGTCCCACGATTTCATCCAGCTTCCGCAGGCACTTCTCTTTCAGGAAGTTCTCCTCATAGAACCGAAGTCCATTCTGACCTTTTGAAGAAAGAGTTGCTTTGTCAGCATCTGCAAGATGTAGAACAAGGGCCGCAAGTTTCTCCGCATCGCCAGCTGGTACATGCCAACCACATTCGGCAGTCTTCACCACCTCTGCGCCCTCGCCATTCAAACATGAGATGATAGGCTTACCCGAAGCCATATAGCTACTGATCTTTGCTGGAGCATAGAGGTTGAATAGAAGCGAATCGGTGAGCGACACAAGCATCACATCGGCCGTCTCGAAGAACAGAGGCATTGTCTCCGAAGGGAATCGTCCCAAAGTATGAACTGTATCCTCCAAACCATTGTCCTTTACAAACTGTTGTACCCAAGGTAGCTTGCGACCATCGCCTACAATCACCCACTTGATATCCTTACGCTCCTTAGTCAACAAAGCCGCCTGCAGATTGCACTCCATACCATGAGCCTCCCCTACTGCACCGGCAAACATCACCTTGAAGCTATCTTTGTCAAAAACCTTAGCTTCATCAATACCCTTTTGTTTCAGGATATTCGTCAAAGTCGTATTATTCGTGTTCAAACTGTCTCCATCCGACCACTGAGGATAATACACAACCTTATTTTTATAATCTCCATACTTAAGTATACTTTGGTCGAAACTTTTTGAACTTGTGAGTATCAGATCTGAATGTTTATACTCGCTCTTCACGAAAAGGTCAAAGAGATCAAGGATAAACTTATTATTGATGCCACTCGCAGCCGACAGGCTCTCAGGCCACAAGTCCAACACCCAAGTATATAGAGGTACCTTCTTGAGTTTCTTGTACAATACACCAGGTGCTGACATCATCACAGGCGACAGTTGCTGTACAAACACAAAGTCATACTTATGATACATGGCGTGAAATAGCATATAAATCCAAGTAACTAAGTAATAGCTGAAATAGTTCAGCATCAACATAATCTTATTGTTGCCACGAGGAAATATCGGCTGTCGAGTAACACGCACACCGTCCACCACCTCATGACGTTTTTTAAACAGCCCATAGCCATTATGAAACACCCCATCAGGATAATTCGGTATACCTGTCACCACATGCACGTCGTGACCCTCCTCTGCCCAATGAAAAGCAATATCGTTACCACGGAACACCTCCGGATAGAAATACTGGCAGATGAATAGTATTTTCTTTTTATTCTCCATTTATGATTTTCAGATGTTAATTTGTTACTAACAAACCGCAACTCTCGGCACATACCACCTGTCGAATCTCTTTGGCACTTCGGTCGGGATGGTACAAGTAGCAGACTTAAAGCCCACTTTACGAGCCTCTTTGCGCACTTTGCTGGAAATGGAGTCAGCACGTCCATAAGGGTATGCTAGATGCACTACAGGCTTGCCTACAATGTTTTCCACCTCTACCTTCGATTGGTGCATATCCTCATAACTGTCAGTCTCCGTACGGAGTTTAGTGTGACGCATCGTGTGGGCACCAATGGTGCAAAGTGGATTCTTGGACATCTCCTTGATCTGCTCCACAGAAAGGAAACCCTCTTTACCGATGAACTTGGGTGAAAGATAGAGCACGAAGGGCACCTGTTGCTCGCAAAGCAGAGGGTAGGCATGAGTATAGACACTCTCGGGAACATCATCGAAGGTCACTACCACCTTCTTGCCCTTATCGTTCGACAAGAACTCATCCAGTGAGCATAACTGCCCCCTATATTCAGCCAGCAACTGACGAAACATCTCCACAGAGCAGAAACTACTTGGTTCCACTCCATGACGATTCTCTGTATCTACCTCATGAAAGACAAGGATCATTCCCTTGCTTCCAATAAGGACTATCTTAGCCTTGTTACCATACCTCTGTAAGAGAGATACAGCACGCAGGCACATCTGTTTCAGGTTCATATTATTTCTTGAAGAGTTTCCTTTTCAGTCGTTTGCACACCTTCTTAGTCAGGAAACAGAATGTACCCCAATATACATGAGGCAAGCACTTGAAACTGAATCCATGCTGATAATACAGTGCCTGGTTCACTTTGCCGCCAGTCTTAGGTTTAGCGTCTGCAATGGTCGTATCATAGAGGAAGATGTCTTCTCCCGGGATGTTCTCTATCACATTCAGCTCCTGCGGACGCATATAGAGTCCAAAGCTTTTTATCACCTTGTATGGAAGACGCTTTACAGACAGATAGTAACGCTTCTTGTGGTCGTTAGGGCGCACACCATAAAGGTCAAGACAAACCTTATCGAGCTTCAACCCGAGAGCATCAGCCAATCCCACATTGTTCGAATAGATATCATACTTCACCAGCTGTTCGAACGGAAGCGTCTGATACTGCTTGTATCCTTGCTGAAGCGACACCTGAACGATGGTATTGTTAGCATCACCATGTTCACCTGCATCACTGAAATTAGTGGTCAGAGAAATATATGGAAAGATGGAATATTTGTCCTCCAGCACCATATAGGCATCAAAGAACTTCGACCAAGCCTTCGTCCATTCCTTGATTTGATGTGGCATGTCAATTTCAGCCCATGGGATTTCGGTCTTGGAGAGCCATTCACGAAATTCTTTCCACATACGCGCATTCCAAAACTCACCCCATGTACTTACAGCCTGATCAGCAAACACGTCAGCTTCGTTGCGAAGGCGAACTAACGGCATCCAGCAGTAACCATTCATCTCGTTGCTATATAGAGCCACCGAACATACCTTTTCGCAATTGCCATACGCCTCATTCATCTGGTTGGTAAAGTTGTAGAAGTCTTTGCTCACATAGATATCATCCTCTAGAAGAATGATACCCTTGAAATATTGGGTCAAGTCACCACAGGCAAGGATGTGTTCCTTCAGTCCCATACGCTTCTCGCGGATGATAACATACTTGTCGCCATGAGGCCACTCAAACTTGCGCACAAAGTCGTACAGATCCTCATTGCCACTGCAATCAATACTGATGACTAGAGGCACATTGTCATACCCTGTATAGCCGGCACGCACAAGGGCTGCCAACTGACGCTCCTGCGACTTAAGTCGATTGTAACCCACCGACACAATCGCAATTCTATTCTTATTAGAAATATTTTCGAGTTTCACAATCAGATTCCAAATACTTTACATTCAAACAACTTCGCGCCATACTTGATAGCATCCATAAATGCTCCGGACTTGAATGAGAAATAAGTCATACGGCTATAGTGATGTGCACGATGGCGAGGGTTCTTGTCGAACAATTCCTTAAACTCGTCTAGAAAATATTGGTGCATTGCCACACGTTTGCGGAAGAAAGCCTTCTCCTTCTGGATATCATCGGTCTGACGCACATAGCAGTGGTTCTCATACACATTTACCAGTGACTCAGGTACATAATCCACCTTCCATTTCTGGCAGCAACGGGCACCCATCTCCCAGTCGGTAATGATAGGCATATCCCAAGCCCAACCGTCCAACTCGTCATATACCGACTTGCGGAACATATAGACTGGCGTTCCCGATACGGTAGGAGCCTCAGCAGCCTCCAAAGGTACAAAGCCTCTCAACTGCGGATTGTGTACTCGGATAACGGCATTGTTTTTCGAACCATCAAAATAGGTCATCCAGCAGTACACCATTCCATAGTCATCAGGAAGCGACTCAAGAAGCTTTACCTGCTTCTCCACTTTGGTAGGTAAGTATTCGTCATCACTATCCAAGAAGCAGATATATTTGCCTTTAGCCTGTGCAGTACCGTACTTATATGTCTTTTCAAGCGACCAGTTCTTCTTAAGTTTCAAGAACTTCAATCGCTCATCTTTGAATCCGGCAACTACCTCATCTGTCTCGTCATCCGAAGCACCATCTACTACAATGTGCTCAATATTCTTGTAGGTCTGGTTGAGCACGCTCTGGATACAACGGCCAATAAGTTTGCCTCGGTTGCGAGTTATGGTTATTACGCTTACTAACTGTTGTTTCATATTATCTTACGTTTATCATTTTCAAATACTCAGGCCATTCACCCATATCATGCCAAGCTCCTTCGCTCACAGGGAAACAACCTACGCGGCCTCCACGAACCTTCATTTTCTCTATCAGATGGGTAATGTGGAAAAACTCGCCTTCGGGAATCTCGTCAATACACTCTGGATTCAAGATGTATGCACCAGTGTTCACCTGATAATTGAGTTCGGGTTTCTCACGGAGGGCTGTCATGATACCATTCTCACCGGTCTCAATCACTCCATACGGTATACGGAAGCTCTTGACCATAGTGACGATGGTTAGTTCGTTCTCGTTCTGGACATGATAGTCATATACGTCACGATAGTCTTGATTGTTGATACTATCACAATTGCTCACGAAGAAAGGAGTTGTAATCTTACCCTTTAGGAGTGATACACTTCCGATGGTTCCCAGAGGCTTATCCTCCATGAAGAACTCGATGTCATACTTGTGGTCAAGCTGACTGAGGTAGAACTCCATCATGTCGGCCTTATAGTTAACCGACATATAGAATTTCTTGCAACCGATGCTCTCAAACTGATTCATGATAACCTCCAGGATAGTTTTATCGCCAACAGGTACAAGAGGCTTAGGAATCACGTTGGTAATAGGCTTGAGACGTGTACCCTTGCCACCTGCCATAATGACTACAGGCAGGTCAATCTTCTCGCGATGCTCTGGCTCAGAGTGCTTGAACATATCGTTCCAAAGATAGACATCTACCAGATTGCCCTCTTCATCGACTACAGGCATACACTCGCATCGGAACGACAGCATCTTTTCACGTATCTGTTCTTTGGATTCGTTGGGAGATGCAAAATCTTTATTCTTATCAATTATTATAGAAACAGGAGTGTTCAAATCCACCTGCTTGATGATTGCACGCTGAATATCGCCAATGGTGAGGATGCTAATGAAGCGCTCCCCCTCAAACACCATCAACATCTTTACCTTTGCATCATCCATCTTCTTGAGCGACTGAAGTACAGTCGTTGAGCTCTGAATAGCTCGATCTTGAATCTTTTCTAAGACAGCCATAATTCTTACTTGTTTTGTTGAGTTCCGACCGGTCATATTGAACAACACCCGTTTGGACTACCTGTACGATCGGAAAAAGTTATTATGCTTTGATTTTGAGTATTGCAGGATTGCCTGCGTATATACCTTTTTGTGAGATAGACTTGCAGACAACAGAACCTGCTCCTACTATGATGTCGTCACCCACCTCAATACCATTGGCAAGTACCGATTGACTACCGATGAATACTCGTTCGCCTACCTTGCAGTCGCCATTGACCATTGTGCCTGTAGAAATGTGGCTCTGCGCGCCAATGAAAGCATCGTGCTCAATGTTGGTGAATGTGTTGATGATGCAGTTGGCTCCAATCTGAGCACCTGCATTCACAATAGCCTGATGCATGATGACTGTTCCTTCGCCAATGGTAGCGTACTTCGACACGTGAGCAGTAGAAGCTACGATAGTAGCGAACTTACCACCTACTTCCTTTACCTTATTATATAGTTTGTTGCGGATAGCAGGATTCTTGATAAATCCGACGGTAATGATGAACTCTGCCTTATCAACATACTGAAGAATCTCATCGTCAGTACCAATCACCTTGTAGTCGAGCACAGGTTTGCCCACATCCTCAAACATGTCGAGTACACCGAAGATATTGTAGCCTGCAGATTCTGCCACATCAATGACGGATTTGCAATGACCACCGCCTCCCAAAAGGATCAAATTCTTTTCGTCCATAATTTCATTTGGATTGTAATCTAAGCATTCGCTCTATTGCCCAACAATGACTTTCACATTGGAAGTTATTGAGCATCATCGGAAGATCAGCCCCCTTAAACAAACCGTATACAGCATGAACGAGTACATGCATGTTGGTGGTTGGAGCCACAGCTGCCAGACCTCTCAAAAGATAAAGCTTATACTCAGGCCACAAATTGCGAAGGGTTCCGTTCAGATACTCCCAATACTTATTTTCATTCACGAACAGTTCGCAAAGATAGTCGTTGTACTCCTTGCATTCTGCACTCTCATCGATTCCCAAAGTGGTTTCTGTGAACTTGGAGTTATGAACCTTGAATGAGAGCTTTTTGTCTACATCAATGTTCATTTCCACTACAAGCCCCTTATACCAATTCTCGCCATGTTGACAGGAAAAAAGCTGGAAGAAGAAGTTGCCAAGACTGTAGTAAATCATTCTACCATTGTACTCTTCCCATCCTTGAGGAGTATGTGGATGAGAAGCAATAACAGCATCGGCACCCAAGTCGATAAATTCCTGATAACGAGCTCTCCATTCAGGAAGAGGCACAACAACATCCTCCACACCAGCATGAGGCAGTACCACCAGTACATCGCATGCTTTCTTAGCGTTCAAGATGACCTTGTTGACCAACGGATGATTGATCCAAGCTGTACCATAGTCAGCAGAATTAGCATCCAATCCAAGTGCACCAAACTCCTTATGCACAAAGCACAAGAGTCCGACCTTCACCCCATCCTTCTCAACCACATGCAGGCGATAAGCATCGTTCAATGCACCTACACCCATGATGTGCGCATTCGAACTAAATGCTTTGATAGTCTCCTCACATCCTTCCTTGTCCTGATCCATCATATGGTTGTTGGCCATCATGATAATGTTAGCACCAAGGCTTTCAATGAAAGCAGGAGAGTCTTTCGATTGGGTCAGAGACGGACCACTCTTGTATATCGGCTTTCCCGCACCTCTTACCGGAGCCTCAAAGTTGACAGCTACAAAGTCTGCACTTTTCAGTAGACTCTGTAACTTCTCATCAACCTGTATGCTCTTCGGTTCCTGACTTACGAAATCGCCACAAACAATCAGTTTCATATTCGTTTGTTTACTCTTCAAACTTACGGCCCATAATCTCTACACCCTCATTCGAATAAGAGTTCATCATACCACCCCAAGGAGTGAAAGTCAGCTCACCAAAATAGATCTTACCATTGAAGTCATATAGGTCAACACGTACAAACTCGAAGTCGCTTGAAAGCTTTTCGGCCAAAGCCACCATTTCTTTCAGGTGCTCAGGCTTCTCGGGAATACTTGTTGGCATGAATTCTGCCTTGGTATATGGCAGAGGTTTCCAATCGGTATCAAGCGTGCAATACTTTGCACCTATCTCACGCTCGCATACTACAAACACATCGGCAACCTTTCCCTTGATGCAATGGAACTTGTAGTCGGTAGGCAGAGCCGAACCATTACCCATCAGTTCCTCTGCAAGAATCATAGGCTTGATGGCACAATAATGAGGTTCTGTATTGCGAAGATGTGACACTTCTTTGAGAGTCTCATTCATGCCTGCAATTACGGTAGGAATATCTATTTTCGACTTATCAGTGCAGATATAGTGACCACCACTACCGTTGTTAGCCTTCAGGATAAAGCGGTCAGGCAGCTGGTCGAAAGGAATCTGATTGGCATCTTCCCATGCGCCAAACTGCTGTAGGAGGATATCTCCCAAACCCTTTGCCTTTACATACTCGCGCACCTTCACCTTGTCGGCATAATCGGCATACTTCAGGAAATCCTTTGAGAGCATTGAAGCAAGGATGTGCTCCGAGAGATCCTTCGGATGCTTAAAGTTTGGCAAATGCCCACGGTTGCTGTAATAACGAACGGTATAGTTCATTCGCTGGCCCAACACATTAGCGATAAAATCCGCTATCTTCGAATTCAACTGGCTTCTCCAGTTACCTTTGTCTTGTACTACTGGCATATCTTATTTTGATTTTATCAATTCAACAATACGTGCAGTTTGAGTTATTTTATTTTTATTTGAGAGCACAAACTCCTGTGCCTCTTTTCCTTTCATCCGAATATCCTCCGATGGTAGCGCAAGTATCTTTGATAACGTCTCGAAATAGCAGTCTTCTGTACACTCATCGAAGGTATAGACATACTTGTAGTATTCCTCGGGAATGCCTGCAAGCTTTGTGGTAACCATGGGAATACCTGTAGCCATATACTCCATCACCTTCGAAGGGAAGGAATAGAGCGTATAGGTCTCTCCCGTTGGACGAGGATTCAGTAGCAAATCGGATTTGCACTCCTCTTCCACAATGGTCTTATTGTCCACAGTTCCATGATAGAACACACGTCCATCCTCCGGATCCTGACCAATCTTCACGTTGGACACACTTCCGTATAAATGGAGCTCCAAGTTAGGATCCTTCAACCTCCTGAAAGCAGAAATCAGCATATCAATGCCATCCTTACTTGGGCGACCTCCTGCATAGAATAGTTTTCTTTTACTATGAACTTCATTGAATGCCTTAGGTGCTTTGTCATCACAAATTCCCTCCATGATGATGTATGGACTGTTCTTAGGGTTGACCATCTCATTCATCTGTTGAGTGAGGAGAATGTAATAGTCAAACTTCTTCACATAGCTGTTCGAAATCTTGGCAGCTATTCTATGAATCGGATTCTTTTCCTCATGACTCGATACTCCCAACAGGTCGGTTACGATACCAGCTATCTTTATCTTGAATATCTTACCAGCCATCAGAGCACCTAAGCATACCGATACATTGAGAATATCACATATCAAGACATCAGGAACAAATCCACCCTTCTGGAACTTCTTTATCTGCTTATACACTCCTCTCGCTATTTGGAGATGCTTAACTATAGGCTTGTTTACATACTTCATGAAAAAGTACTCCAACTCGCCTTCTTTAATCGAGCTCTTGTGCTCTACGCCTGCAGGAAAATGAGAGATGGCTTTCACCTTGTTACCATTACCAATAAATCCCTCCACAATCGTATGATGAAACTTATTGGGAGCCACCACATAACACCCTCCGTTCTTTGCTAACACTTCATCCAGTACCTGAGGCGGAATGAGCGAAGATACATATAATATGTTCATTGTTTATATTGCACTAAATATGGTGTGGAATGTTGAGTAATATTTTGCAAATGCACTATCCGTAAAGAATAGATAGTAATCGTAAGTGGTCATCAATAGATATATGTAAAGAACAGCTTTACCAAGATCTTTATTCGGAATCCACTTATAAACAATAGGTATAGCTGCTATTGTAAATACGCCAAAGTACATACCTAATCGGGTTACCATCGGTATAATATTTCCAAATGGAATGATAAACGTACCGATACATGCCAATGCGACCAATTGCTTTTGCCATATTTCAGCATCTTGATTCTTTAACAGATAATACAAGAACATAAAGAATGGCATTGTATTAAACAAGAACCCCAGGCCGTAACTGTTGCCTTTTCCTTCCTCATAGGTGTCTGTGTAATTCTGGAAATCTTCAAAATCAGCAAAACTCATAAAAATGGTGTTTACGGTATCACCATTGAAGAATAAAATCAAAAATAACAGACCAAAAAATATCGACAGATATTTTGTTAGTTTTTTGCTTGCAAATGGAATGAATCCCCATATAAGAAATGGCATCAAAATTTTAGCAGAGTTATGAACCGAAGCTGCACAAATGATAAGAATAATAGCTGGCAGCAACTTTCTGTCTTTAAAGAATGTAAATGCCCATACGAATAATGCTATTGCAAGACCTTGACGGAACATAGACATATTCAAGACATAGTAGCTCGTTGAGAAAAGGTAAATATAAACTCCCAATACCCACCATTTCGGTTCTACATATATCTTTATGAATTTATAATATATTACATTTTGCAGAACGGATAAAAAAATTACCAAAGAAAAGAAGCCTCCCAAGGGCAAAAAAGCATAACACAACAATACCCACCCAGGTTCTTTCCATACATCTTTATTTAATACTGCATCCAAATTGAAGCTATAAGACGTAATCTGATTGTACGTGTTGTAATATGGCATGTAGTCATTACCGAAATCGTAATGAATTGCTGCTAAAAACGTAAGCAATCCAAAGCTCCAAGCCATACCATTTTTCATCTGTCCAATAGATTCCAAGCGAGTGAACAGTAAGGCTAACAAGCTAACAAATATCAATATACACATTATGCTTCGATAAGTTGTTTGTAAATCTGATTCATTTCTTTTCCAAAGTCTCCTGCACGCTCCTGTCGCATCTGGAGTGCGTTCTTTGAGAGTTTTTCTGCTAGAGCATCATCTTCAAATATACGAATAATATTGCCAGCAAGCGACCGAACATCAAGGCTATTGTAGAGAATAGCATTTTCGCAATGACGAACGAGCGATGCCGTACCACCGACCAATGAACTGATAGAAGGCGCACCAACCATCATAGCCTCAATGAGCGATGAAGAATGATTCTCCATAACCGATGGCATCACATAGATATTGGTTGTGGCAATTCGTTCCACCATATCCTCCGTGCTCAAGAATCCGGTATAAACGATGTTATCCTGTAGGTTATGTTCGTATATCAAATCCTTGAGCATCTTGGTGTATCCAGTCTGACGCTTGATATTGTCAAAGATGCTTAACTTCGGACCTGGGATATAGCACTTAAAGTCCGGATAGTTCTTTTTCACTAATCCCAAAGCTTGGAAGAGAATATGATGTCCCTTAATAGGATAACCGCCAGCATTGGTAAAAATAGAATGACGCTCCATCTTGCTCAAAGACCAATCGCGGGACTGGAAAATCTCACGTATAGGGAGTTTATTGCGGAACACCTTAAGCTTAGGATTTACACTTTTGCACATATCCTCACACCAGTCATTTTCTACAATTACGCCTGTTGTCATACGGAACATTTCACGTTCCAATGGCACTTGTGTCCGAAAGGAATTATATTCAGATTTGCTGTTGAACTTGTCTGCAAAATCACGCAAAGTAGCATTCTGATATTTCTGAGGAATACCCTCAAAGTAATGATCATAAATACTCTCAATAACTCCCTGCATATAGATTGTCATTGGTAGTCCCTTCATAGCCTTCATTGCCATATAAGCAAAGCGGCACTCCGTACCCCATACAATTACCGCATCAGGCTTTGCTAACTCTCTAACTCTTTGCCATTGCTTGAAATTATTCACAGAGTTGACATCATATCCTCGAGAATCGCCTCCCGGAACTATATAGAATTGATTGCCATCTCTTTCTGACTGCATCAGTTCTGCATTTGTACCGGACGTTGCAATATGCAACTGAACGTCCGGATTGATGAGTGACGCCTTATAAGCTGCTATCAACCAAGAGCCTCCCATCACTACACTTGCATCCCTTCCTACCATCGTGAGGTGATGCTCAAAGAGTATGTTTGTTATCCAAAGAATTCTCATAAATCAAAACTTTAGTTTTTTCAATCTAGGATTAACCATAGACAAAATGTACATATAGCTTTTCAATTTAAATACATGAGCCAATCCTATGTAAATTGCAACACCAGTAATAAATTGCAACAACAATATTAAACTAGATGGTACTTGAAGAAATGAAATAGGATAGACGAATGCCCCCATTGTCAATGACAAGAATAATGAAGGTAAGATGTCTGATAATTGTTCTCTGATTGAGTAATTTAAATGCTTCTGATATATAAATGCTCCAATAACAAGAAAAATACATGAAGACACTATAGAACTTGACACCATTACAATAACGCTAATACGGTAAGTCAACAACAGCAGCAATAATGTAAGGGTTTGGGAGCATATATTCATTATTAGGGGTATTCCACTTTTTCCCAATGCGTTAAGCGCATTCTTTTGTGATGATAAAGGCCAAAACAAGCACAAAATGGCAGCCACACGTACAAAAGGAACGCTCTCTATCCACTTGTCAGTTAGCAAAAGCCGAATCAGCGGGTCTGCAGCGACACAGAAGCCTATCATCAAAGGAAAACATACAAACATGCTTGCTCTCATGGAGTGCCTCAAAACACGCAAACCACTCTCCCAATCATCTTGATACTTGGAAAGAGAACTAAACAGAACCGTATTGATGGAGCCGTCAACCTGTTGCATAATTAGGTTCGGAAATTGTTGACCTCGATTGTAATATGCCAAATCAGAACTTGAATACTGCTTACCAATAATTAATGCTTGGATATTATTGAACAAAGTATTGACCAAACTTAGCCCAAGAATCTTCGAGCCAAAACCAAACATCTGTTTGAAAGATGTCCAAGAAAAGGACAAGCAGGGATGCCATTTTACTATATACCAAGTTATTATAGTACATGCAATACTATTAGCTAAATATGAATATATCAAAGCCCATGCCCCGTATCCAGAATATGCTAAAACAATACCTACAACACCTTGTAGACAAACACCTACCAGCGAAGATATAAAGCTTTTCTTAAAAAGCATTTCACGAGAGAGTAATGCAGAGTGTGTTGAATACAAAGCACTTAAAATCAATGAAAGGCTTTGAACCCTCAACATAATCACCAGTTGTGGTTCTCTATAGAATTCGGCAATGAATGGTGCCGCCAAAAACAAGCATACATATAAAAACAAAGATGTTGCTATGCCACTATAGAACATCGTGTTCGTATCTACATCTGACAGGTCCTTCTTTGGGATAATCGAAGAACTGAATCCTGTTGTGACAAATACACTTGCAATACTTGTAAATACAGTAATCATGGCAATTAGACCATAATCTGATGGCATCAATAGTCTTGCCAAAACTATAGATACCACAAATCCAATTACCTGAGTACTGGCATTCTGCAAGAATCGCCAAATAAAGCCAAATATCGTTTGTTGTTTTAAAGAACTCATTACGAAAAAAGAACAATTATCTATTATGAAACAACTTGTTGTAATACAAAGGTATTCGATATCTCAAGCATGACACAACGTTCTTGTGAAATGGTATATACTGAAGAAGTTTAAATATTTGTCTATCTGCTTCTAAATCTGCCTCTATCGATTTTGGATGCAGGTCAATAGAATAAATGTCAGATTTGGGATTAGACCTTTTGTTAATAGGACCTTCAAGAGTAACACCTTCATGATGAGTTCCTGAAAGTCCGATATTTGTAATCAAATGATATTTTGGATGTACCGTTAACGCCTTTTCTCTATCCATCAGATAGCCCCAAAGATAATCCCAACATTTTGTCTGATTAATAAAAGTAAACATCTTACGCAATTCCTTAACACGATACGAGACCTGTTGCCTTGTCTTATAAATATCTCTAAAACAAGAACGAACTGTACTGTTTTTATCTATTGTAAGATTCCAATCACATCCACACCATCTATCTCTCCATGTTGCCCAGCCATACATATAATGGTAATGAGAGAAATAATAATCCTCACCTATCAAGGATTCATCAATAAAATTATCACCACTTATACACCACACTCTCTTTTCTTTACTGAACTTTACTATCATTTGATCAATGAAACTAAAGAACGCTTTGGTGGGAACACAATCTTCCTCCAATATGATGCCTTTTTCTTCGTAAATAAAAAGCCAATCGATAGCACCACGGAGAGAATCATATACATTGACACACTCTTCGCGGAAGAACGTGTGAAGATCGCACTCCCAATCAATCTCATTAATATATGATCGAATCTCATTATTACGTTCTACTTCACCCTCTTTTTCTGTACGACCTTTATTGGAATAAAAATAGAGAGTTTTAGGTTTTGCTACCTTGATGCCTTCCCAGGTCTGTCGAGCATAGTCTGGACGAGCAAAAGTTATAAAGAGCACTGGTGTTTCAACCATAATGATTATATTTTTTGTAACTTAAATAATGTCTTATTTATTTGTAACAAGTATAGTTCTAACGAATACTTACCAAACCAAGATAAACACACAGAAAGGAACCCAATCTTTTGATAATCAAGTATCTGTAATACGCAAATAAGTAATGCAATATAGAAAAGTATAGTCACCAAAGTTTCGAAATAAACTAAGTGTGTGACATTGCAAAACAAACTGGCAACATACGCCATAGTAAGTACTGCTGTCGCTGTTACAATTAATTCTTGTGGCAATGATTTGTTCTTTGCCAAATAGGCAGTAAGCATTCCCCCAAAATACATGTGTGCATATTTTAATCCTATAGATATTTTGCTCCAATATTCTTCACTCACGTACTCAATACCATAGTTTAAAGCGATTACTCCTGTAATTATCAATAACAGTCTATCTACATAAGCATTTGATATCCAATAATATATAGGAAGGGTAATAATATATAAGACTAGTGATACTGCTATATACCACATCCCATCAGTATTACCGTTTATCCAAAAATTTAGAGTTGATAACCTTAATAGAAAATTTCCAAATTCAAAATTTCCTGTCAATATTGATCGGCATAGAAATGGTAATGATATCAATACATACGGTAATAAGAAACGCCAAAAGCGTCTTTTGTAAAACTCTTTTGCGTTGGAATCTTTGGAGAGAGAATAGAACAATCCGAAGCCTGATAAGAAAAGAAAGCCTGGAGTGTGGATACCATGTGCAATAGTATCCAAAACAGGAACATCGAAATTACCAAATGCAATAATATGCCCTACCAAAACTCCTATCGTAGCTCCCCCCATCAGTTCCGCACGATATTTGCTGATTAGTTGCAAACCTAATAATTGTGTCATTTAGATTTTGAAAATATCTTCAATCTTAGAATTAGGCAATGAGCCCAACTCCTTCATCAACTTGCCACCATCAATGCAAAGGCTCTTGATGTCACCATCGCGACGGATTTCCTGACCAAAGAACTCGTCTTTGCAAGGGACGTTGTAGATGGCAAAGAGGCGCTCAATGATGTTGCGGATGCTCAAGAATTCGCCACCTCCGATGTTATAGACACCGGAGGCAATATGCTTGCAGACTGCTTTATCTACAGTCTGGATCATCTCCTCAAGTGTGATGAACTGACGAGTCTGGAGACCTGCACTAAAACTTGGAGCTTGAGGGTTCTCGCTTGCATTGCAGTCATGAAGATACTGCAATGTATAAGAAACCAGACGAGTTCCTGGTTTCAGATCATTCTCTGAGAACATATTGGGAAGGATGAAGTGGTAGAAGGTAAATTCGGCAGAAAAATCCTTCATATATCGACTATAGAGGCGTTTGCTTAATCCATAGTCGTTGGTGACAGGAAGAGTAGAGCAGATTACCTCATCCTCGGTAAATGCTTTGCCATCTTCACCATTCAGGCCAATCTCCATGTACGAGCCAAAAGACACGTAGATCCCCTTGTAGTTATGCTTCTTCAGCTGGAGTGTCATCTCTATAGGGACGTTCACATTGAGCGCATACATCAAAGATGAATCAGTCTGCAATGCAGCCTGCACGCCAGCACCAGACGCATATACAATGACATCGGATGCTACGAGTTTATTGTAATCAAGTTTATCCTTCAAGAGATTTACTTGATAGAAGTTATCACATTCATAGTCTTTTGGAGCATCAAGACCGTAAACATCTACGGCCACGCCCTCTTTTGCATTATAGTATTTTGTAAGTGCAACGGACAGCATTCCGTTAGCACCAATGATTGACACCTTCATACTCCTTTATCAATAAAATTGTTAATCTCCTCCACACAGAGGTCATATACATTTTCTGTCTTATAGCGTTTGTACCAATCTGAGGTCAGTACTGTGGTCTGCTTTGCGTTCAAGCGAGGGTACCAGCCAAGACGTGTCTTTGCCTTATTGATATTGAGCATCAAGAGGTTTGCCTCATGTAGAGCGTTAGGATCTGATACATCCTTGAGTTCACCAAAGCCGAAGTTCTCGATGATGGCAGTTGCCACCTCCCATACAGTCAGCACGCTCTCCTGCTCAGGACCAAAGTTCCAACCTTCGCAATATTCTGTTGGATTATCCCACATCTTCTGAGCCAACAACATGTAACCAGAGAGTGGTTCCAGTACATGCTCCCAAGGACGAACGGCCTTAGGCGAACGGATGTCAATAACCTTAGTAGTCTCAAGGGATCGAATACAGTCAGGAATGATACGATCCTCTGCCCAATCGCCACCACCGATTACGTTACCAGCACGAACAGAAGCGAGACTTACGGTATGCTTCTTACCATAGTCTTCTGGGTTGAAGAACGAACGACGCCAGCTTTGGATAGCTACCTCACAAGCGCCCTTTGAAGAAGAATAAGGATCATAGCCTCCGAATGGGGCGGTCTCAACATATCCTTCCAGCTTCTCGCAGTTGTCGTAACACTTGTCAGTAGTGATCATCACACCCACCTTCACGCTCTTGGTGGCACGAATAGCTTCCATGATATGGATGGGGCCCATCACGTTCACCTCGTAAGTTTCTACAGGAATCTCATACGAGAGGCGAACGAGAGGTTGAGCAGCAAAATGGAAGACAATTTCAGGCTGATACTCAGCAAAGATCTGCTTCATCTTCTCACCATCGCGAATATCGGCACGAATATCAGCCTTGATCTTGTTACCAATACCAGAGAGCACAAAGTTATCACGCTCCGAGAATGGGGCAAGCCCCACACCTACTACTTCAGCTCCAAGTTCATAGAGCCAAATGCAAAGCCAAGAGCCTTTGAAACCAGTATTACCAGTTACAAGCACCTTCTTGCCTTTAAAGAAACCGTTATATATGTCTATCATAATTGTTCTATGTTATTCAATTGTGTATACTATAGTATCCTTTGGATCATAGAATTTATCGGTATAAGCCAAAAGGATGAAATCTTTATCGCTATTGTTCACCACTATGTGTGCCACATTATTAGGAATGAAAACAGTAATGGCTTTTTCAAGCGACATCTCAATCTCCTTCTTTTCATGCGTCTCCATGTCCTCCAGTTTGAGAACAGCACTACCTTCTATGACAGTAAACCACTCAACTGCCTTTGGATGATAATGACCACCCTTTGCCTGCCCTGGTTTTCCCATGGTAAGATAGAACTCACCTGTATGAGAAGGTATGCCCTCCTCTGTTCCTGTAATGGCTTTCAGAAACCAACCTCTATCATCTACAATCAATCGACGCTGGATGATGTGTACCTTATCTATCTGAGTCATATTATTCACCCTTAGTCATACGATTACGATACTCAAGATTTGGAACATTTCTATCCCAACGCTTCCAAGGAGCTTTGTCCTCAGCAAGCAGTTTCTCAAGCATATTCTTCTCACGAATATTATCCATACACTGCCAAAAACCTGTGTGAACGTACGACATCAATTCACTTTGTTCAGCGAGCTTCACGAGGGCTGTCTTCTCAAATACGCAAAAGTCACCACCCTCAAGCATATCAAACACTTGAGGTTCAAGCACCATATAGCCAGCATTGATAGGAGTGCCATCTGCGGTATTCTTTTCACGGAACGACTTAACTGCACCTTCCTCAATATCCAGCACACCTTTATCCTGTGTCATCTTTACTGCTGTAAGAGTAGCAAGCTTTCCATGGCTCTTGTGGAACTCGATGAGCTTATCAATCTCCACATCGCACACACCATCACCGTAGGTCATGAGGAAAGGCTCATTGCCTACATACTTCTGGATGCGCTTGATGCGACCACCTGTCATTGTGTTGTAGCCTGTATCGATAACTGTCACCTTCCAAGGCTCCATATTGGTCTGGTGGACGGTCATCTCGTTCTTACCATTGCGGTAATCGAAGGTGACCTCTGAGTTATAGAGGAAATAGTTGGCGAACCACTCCTTGATATACTCCTGCTTGTAACCAGCACAGATGATAAACTCTGTATGACCATAATAGGCATACTCTTTCATAATGTGCCAAAGGATAGGCATTCCACCAATCTCAATCATTGGCTTTGGTTTGAACTGAGATTCCTCAGAGATGCGGGAGCCGAAGCCACCGGCGAGAAGAACGACTTTCATATATTATGTTGTCTAATGCTTTTTAAAATATCTTCAATTATTACTTCAGACGGCAGTTTATTGTCAATCTTCAAGTTTTCATTCACAAAAAGTGTACGCTCATCACGTTTGGTATCCTTATCAGAAATCACGTTTTGTATAAAGGTCTCAATATCTTCTTTGGCATAAGCAAGATAATGTTGATTGATACATGCCATACCAAAATCTCCAAACATCGTTCTCGAATCTATTCCATTCATCAAACGCATGACTGGCTTATTCAAATAAAGGTATTCGATAGTAAAAGATCCACAATCGTGAATCATTGCATCACTGGTAAGGAACAAATCATGATAATCTGAGTCTGATATCATGGTGTTTGGCATTGATTCCCAAGCTTCATAATATTTATCTGTTTTATCCTTTCCCCAGACTTTGTACAAGCGCATTTTTAATGAAGGATGGGGTTTGAATGCAATCTGCACATAGTTCTCATATTTCTTTGCCATCTTCAACATGAAGTCACAATACTGCAAAAAGGTTGAGTAATTCACAGTTCCAGAAATCTCGATTGACTGATGTGGAGCCCAGATAACGCGCTTAATCTTTCTATCCTCTATTTTCCAAGTATCGTTTGCCTTATATGCCGGATTGATGAAATCCTCAATACCTGGATATCCTGATACAACTACATTTTTCCCCTTTGAGTATGCGTACTTTTGGGCTAATCCAAGATGCAGAGGTGATTCAACATAATATTTCCAACAGAAATTATGTACAGGCAGGTTGTAAGCCAGATCATAATCATTTGTACCATTAATATAATATGGAATATAAATGGTCAATTTATGCTTGAGCTTATCAACATAATAATTGGGGTTATACAATCCCATAAATGGTTTGGTATAAACTACGATATCCGGATCCAATTCATTTAAATCTAAATTATCTCCTGTTTGCGGATTATATGATTTAACGACATTGTATCCTTTTATATTAAACACATTGTACACCTGATTCATTTTCTCCTCCATATCTGTATAACCAGTTCCTCCTGGAACAGCACAAGCAACGATAACAGGATCAAAATCAGGAGAATCCTGCATGTAACGAAAGAGGGCATCACACTTCCAAATAGAATCATCAATAACTAAAAAAGCACATCTTAATTGCTTTTTGTTCCTAAGTCTTAAAGCCTCTTTTGCTTGATGTTTCTGATATGATTTTGCAATTATTGGAACTGTGATTGGCCGTAAAGAGTCAATGATATAATGGTATACTCTACTAGCACCAACATATAATTTCCAGGTCCTTATGCTCATAAGTTTCTTACCTTTTTACTCTTCCACTTGCATCACCACTCATGAGGTTCTCTACCTCTTGAATAGTAACCCAGTTGAAATCACCTTTTAATGTATGTTTGAGGCAAGAAGCAGCAGTAGCAAACTCCAACGCCTTCTTATCGTCGCCATAATGGAGCAGGCCGAAGATGAGACCACCCATAAAGCTATCACCACCACCTACACGATCTACGATGTCCGTAATGTCATAACGGCGGCTCTCAATGAGTTCCTGACCGTTGTAAAGCACACCACCCCATGTATTGTGGTTGGCATTGATGGCACCACGGAGGGTAACAACCATCTTCTTGCAACGAGGGAACTTCTGCATCATCTTCTGGCAGACAGAGATAAACGATCTCTGATCCACATTGCCACCTGTGTTTACAACATCGAAATTCTGAGGCTTAATGCCAAATACCTTCTCGCAATCTTCCTCATTACCAAGGATGATGTCCGAACCGGCTACCATCTCAGGCATTACCTCGGCAGCTGTTTTTCCATAACACCAAAGGTTGCCACGGTAATTGATGTCGCACGATACAGTTACACCTAATTCGTTAGCAGTCTTAATCGCCTTGAGGCATTCCTTGGCTGCATTCTCACTGAGTGCAGGAGTGATACCTGTCCAATGAAACCAAGTGGCATCTTTCAGAATCTCCTTCCAGTCGATAGAGCCCTCTGCTACGGTCGCAATGGAACTATCTTCACGATCGTAATATACCTTGGAAGGGCGAGCATTACTGCCTGTTTCCAAATAGAGAATACCCATACGCTTACCGGAACGCTGGATGTGATCTACACCCACCTTATGGCCACGGAGATCCATGATGCAATGTTCTGCAATAGGATTATCGGGCAGACAGGTGATGTAATCAGTCTCTATGCTGTAGTTTGCAAGCGATACAGCCACATTAGCCTCAGCACCTGCATATGACATCTCAAACTTATCAGTCTGTATGAGTTTGAGATAGTCAGGTGCGCTAAGACGCACCATGATTTCTCCGAATGTTACTACTTTCATTGTATTTACTTATTTCCGTAAAGGTTCTTGTACATAATCTCTGCAATAATGAAGTCATCTGGCCAATCGATGTCGAAAGAATGCAACTCATCCATGATATGAAGGAGTGGTTTCTTGCCAATACGGTTCTTCTGCTCAGTATAGACCTCACGCTTTGCAAGGAACATGGTGTGATTAATAGGATAGAGTGCCTCCAAATCTTGAGTACGAGGCCAAGGGATGTCAATTGCGTTGTTGATAAGTTTTCCATCCTTGTTGAGAAGGAAGTTCTTCAACTCTGTTACGCCCACCAACGAGTCGTAACCCTTATCCAGATTCTCGAAATAGAGTTTGATGCCAGCATCGTACTGATCAGCTCCACAAAGAGGAGTGGTCACATGTCCCCAAAGGATGTGCTCTGCATCAGTCACAGTAGGTACATAGCAGATGAGCTCCTGTAAGTTGGTAGTAGAAAGACAGAGTTCTGTAGGACGCTCGATAATCTTCAAGCGACTGTCCTTGTACTTCTCTGCAACTGCCATACAAGTCTCATCGTTCGAAGAGAAGATAATCTCATCGATGAACATTGTCTCAAGCAACTGCTTTACCTTATTCTCAACTAAACCGCCTTCGATACCTGCAAATGGTTTGATGTTCTTATTGATCACACGCTCGCTTCCTTTACGAGTAGGGAGGTAGAACGTAACTTTCTCTTTTGCCATATTTTAGATGTATTGATATACTGATACGATATTCAAATCCTTATACAATGAAAGAGTGAGTGACTTGAGCTGCTCGCCCTTTGCATTCTTGAATGCCTCGAAGATAGTCTTATTCTCAAAAGTAAGTGAAACCTCTTTTTCGGAGAGGACATTTCCAGGATAGCCGTCATAACCAAGTACGAAGATCTCACCATCGGTAAGGTTCATTGCCAACTGAAGTGCGATAGCAGTAACAGAATCCTTGAATTGATCGGTGAATTCTACCGAAGCCAGCTCTACGGTATGAGCCTCTGCGTATGCAGGAACCTCTGTACCCATGATGCGAGGATATGGAGGAAGAACACAAGTGCCATTGAACTTGCCTGCACCTACATTAGCAGTCAAACGACGGCTTTCGCTACCTACAAGTACATAATAGACAGGTGCTTTGATGTCCAAATATGCCTTGGCATTACGAGCTGTTGCAAACACAACTGCAATATTCTGCTCCTGAGCGATGAACTCCTTAATGGCATTCTTATGCTCAATAGCGTTCTTGCCACCACCTATGATAACTACATTATCGAACTTCTTCTCTACATTCAGTTGTGGGAACTGAGCATTATCCTTAGTATTGTTCTTGCGATTGTCCAATGCACGCACAATACTATTGAATGAATATACGCGATTAGTCACCCAATCCATTACCTCCTTCTGAGGTATGCGGTTAGCACCTGCAAGCATATAAGGGAGGTTGGTGCCCCACTGGTACTGCTCCATCAGAGGAGTGAAAGCGGTAATCACATCACCCAAGACATTGAAATCCACCTGCAAGCCTTCGTGAGCATTAAGATAGGTAAGCAGAAGCTCCATATTGAGGTTTCCGGCTCCACGTCCCATGCCGAGGATGGTTGCATCCACATAATCTACTCCCAATTTCATTGCAGTAATGGTGTTGATGAGCCCCAATTGGAGGTTGTTGTGACCATGGAAGCCAATAGGACACTTGGTGTTCTCACGCACTACCTTCACGATATTGGACACATTCTCAGGTGTCACACCACCGAAGCTGTCCACCATACAGAAGAGATCAGCAAACGAATCCAGCACGCTCAACTTATTGAGGAACTCAGGATATTCCGTCTGCCACTTGCTCATGTACATCACGTTGAAGCCCACCTCAAAGCCCATAGCCTTAACAGCTTTGGCAAGAACAACGGCACGATCGAAGTTCTTAGGGTCGATGGCTATGCGCACCATATCCACCAGACCTACAATAGGTTTGAGCAGAGCGTCAAGATCCTCAGGCTTGGTGCTCTTCTCGTTGAGCATCACGTCGAGCTTCTTAGTGCAATTCTCACGGACATGTTTCAGTACGCTCACAGGACAGTAACCGAACTTACCCATATATTCCTTAGTCGGATTATTGCGATAACCCAACTCCAAATAATCAATAGGTAGCACATTCATTGCCTGAATGTACGCATCGACTGTTTCCGAATTAAAATCCCAATTTGTGTAGTAACCACCATCACGAAGGGTGCAATCTAATATCTTGGTCATAATGTTTGTAGTATTTAATGTTATTTTGATACGCAATCTGTTAACTATGTGCCCAACGGATGGGATAAATATTGTTCTATAGAAGATTATTGTTCAAAAAGATAGATAATCCTTTCAGTAACAACAAAATATACTTTTAATACAAAGCTTATTCGTCTTTCTCTTTTGCGTGTTCCATTCCCCAATAGATCTCAGCATCTAAACCATCCATAAGGTTTTGTTCTATCATTTAGGAAAAAAGGAACAGGCGTCAAGTGTAAAAAGAAGTACATTATTTGATGGTTCGTGGATTATTAGAATATCCTCGCTATCATTGCAAGGTTCTACCTTACAGGTGCATTGGGCTTCATGATTTTCACTTACTACCTGATACAACTCATACACCTCGTTATAGTTTTCGGTAAAAACTCCATCTACAAAGGTCTGAAAGTCTTTTGTTACCTCGAGTTTTGTCATTATTAGTCTTCGATTTTGTATGTGTAAACGAATCCACTTGTCATTCTATAACCATCATTAGCATGGCAATATGGGTAATCTTCTTCCTCTTTACCCTTTCCTCCAAAAACATTCATTGTCTTCGAATCGTTTTCCACAATTACAAATCTTTTATACGTACTGAACTTGGGATATTTACTACACGATCGGCAAAGAAGATGGTGTTCTTCAATCCGTCATTCTCACATTTCTCAAACATGGGCAAGCGGTTCATGAGTTCCCAAATAGGACGAGTCATCACCCCATTGTCGTTTGTCTGGGTAAGGAAGTCAATCTGTGCCTCCTTATCTTTGAGGATAACAGCATTTAGCCAATAGTTAGAATATGTATCAGGTGCGTCAACAAAGAACTCAATTTCTGTTATATTCTTGAAATATGCTTCATATTCTGCTGCTACCTTACGCTTGCTAGCTACATACATATCAAGGTTCTCAAGCTGCGCACAGCCTAGAGCGGCATTCACGTTTGGCATTCGGTAGTTGTAACCAACGTGATCATGACGGAATTCCCAACGATGTGGAATCTTTGCCTGTGTGGTAATGTGCTTTGCATAGGCACCAAACTCCTCATCATTGAAAAGCATCATACCGCCACCACCAGTGGTGATAGTTTTGTTACCATTGAAGCTGATAGCACCGACCTTACCGAAGGTACCTGTGTGTTTTCCTTTGTATGTAGAACCGATTGATTCAGCAGCGTCCTCAACAAGTTCAATATGCCACTCCTCACAAAGGAAGACCAACTCCTCAATACGTACAGGGTGACCAAAAGAATGCATCGGTACACAAGCCTTGATTCTGCGACCGGTATTCTTGTTGTAGCAAGCAAGTTCATCTTCCTTATAAACGAAGTCGAAGCTCTTGTCTAGATCACCAATGCGGGTGTTCTTGCGAACCTCAGCATTCTTCTGGAGCCATTCTTTCATAGCATCAGGAGAAAAACCCATTGTCGAACGGTCAACATCCAAGAATACTGCATGAGCACCAATATAGCTCAATGCGTTACAAGTTGCAATGAAGGTCAAAGCCTGTGTGAGAACTTCATCATCCTTCTTCACACCAACAAGCTGCAAAGCCATATGAAGCGCATTAGTACCGCTCACACAAACCACAGCTTTCTTCGCACCTGTATATTTTGCCATATCTTCCTCGAAACGATCAACAAATTTACCTACAGAAGAAACAAAGGTAGTATCAATACACTCGTTGAGGTATTTCTTTTCATTGCCCACGAAAACAGGAACAGCCAGAGGGGTAAACTCTTGGTTGCCATATACTGATTTGATAAAGTCTATTGTATTTTTATAATCAGCCATGATTACCAATTTTTAATAACGAGTCATTGAGTATGTTTGAAATCATCAACTCTATTTTTTTATATTTAAAACCTCGAATAATTTATTTTTAAGAAAATCCAAAAGACTACACACAAAAAAACATAATGCCATTGATGGAACAAAAATTGCATAGAATAACGTATTAAGCATATTATTCACAATATACATAATTACATATCCTGAAATAAAATCATATGCATTACCAAAGCATGGATATGATTCTCAAAAGATCAATAGAATAGTTTCTTTGCTTGTTCATTACATTTTCTGATCAAGATTCTTTCCCTTCTCTTCATGCTCAAAGTTAGGAATAAACTTCTTAATTGCATCAACGACCTGGGCCTTGGTAAAATCTATATCTGCAAAGAGCTTCTCCAGGTCAACGAAGAACTGATCAACTTCATCCATGTTACGACGTGTAGTCTGTTCAACAACACCAAGTGCCATAAAACGCTCTATATCAATCTTCTCGCCTGGTACATAGAACTCCTCGTATGCCTTCTCACCAGTGGTATCGCTCTTGAAATAAACAACAGGATATGTATCTGACTCGTAATCCATATTTGCTGCATACTTTTTCGCAGATGGATCATTATTGCACTCAACTTTTTTGAATCCCTCTGCCTTTACAAAATCATCGCAGATAGAAGAGAATGTGAGCATCTGATCCTCACCTAGCTTAGGGAAGAAGACCTCCCCCCCCCTACCAAGGATACAAGCAAGCATACAAATCTGACCAGACTCCTCAGGAGAAACAAAGTAACGCTTCACGTCTAATGGTGCAGCAAGTGGCTGTTTCTTCTGAAGGCGATGAATCCATCCGTCAGGAAGAGATCCATTGGAGAAGGCTACATTTGCGAAACGAGCAGTTGTGACCTTGAAATACTTGTTGTAAGCCATCACCAAATCCTCCATGATGCGCTTTGATGCACCCATAATGTTGACTGGATTGGCTGCCTTATCTGTTGATACACAGAAGAAATGTTTTGGTGGATATACGGTAAGCAAATCCATCAACTTCTTTGCCTTGATATCATTGTTCTCGATAAGTGCCTGTACACTATAGCGATCTTTCTCCGAGCGTACATGCTTGTGAGCAGAGAAGTTTGCAAAAATATCAAAACCTTTCTCTTCACGGAATATACGCTCAAAGATAGGGTCTGCAAAGTTGAGAGTGTAACAACGGAACTCATTAGGCACAAAGAGACCCTCCGTAGAACGAACATCACGAACTAGTTCTGCAAGACCATTCTCATTGAGATCTACGACCACAACTGATGCTGGCTCAAATCGAAGAACAGCTTTAATGAAGCTAGAGCCTATAGAACCTGCTCCTCCAACTACACATACTTTCTTACCTTTGATTTCCTCTGTAAGTTTCTCTTTATTTGCCTCTATGTCTTTTGCAAACATACTGACAGGACGGTTAGTCACTGAGTCAGCAATGAATTTATCAAGATTGAACATGATATATAATATTTCTTATTTTCGTTCGAATTATTGTCTTAACAAACCTATTAATAGCAACAGAAAAAATAAGTCCTAAAGCAATAACTATTAGATAATACATATAATAACCATAATTAATATCGTATGGGAATACTATTTTTCCAATAATTCGTTACGACATTGATCATATCGCCCTGCTTTTGCTTCTATAATAACTGTCATTTCCCTATTTGTTTCTAGTGAATGATACTGACCTGCAGGAATTAAGAGACCCGGACATTCGCCACCTGCTTTAAGCATAAAAACATCAGTCTCATTACCATTTTCATCATAATATCTCTCAATAGCAGTACCATGGATGCAAACAACGACTTCAGCTGTATCCAAATGCCTATGCGCAGCTACTATAGAACCAGGCTGAAGAACATTCAACATACGTTGACCGTTTTCTTCCTCAGAATCACGCAAATCTAAATTCTTACGGAGACGAGGATTTTTTGCCGCCTCTTCAGCTAGTCTTTCGAATAATATATAATCGAGTTTCATTTGTATTCAATCTTTAATTGTATTCCAATGATTCAGATAAGCATAGCTACTACTAACGAATTGGATGAATACTCCTTCCTTATAAACAATTCTACGTTTCCACCTATACTACTCTTTGACAACTGGGTCAAAGAATGTATCAGGATGATTAGGATCAAAGATCTCGTTGCAGTACATAACTGTGACGAGGTTCTCTGTTTCAGAGAGGTTGATGATATTGTGGGTATAGCCAGGAAGCATGTGGATACACTGTATTTCATCACCTGTCACCTCAAATTCCACAAGCTTACCTGTATTAAGATCGCGCTCCTGAATCAATCCATGGCCAGAAACAACAATAAAGAACTCCCACTTAGTATTATGCCAATGCTGACCTTTTGTTATACCTGGCCTTGAGATATTGATGCTCACCTGACCACAATTGAGAGTATGAACGAGTTCTGTGAAAGAGCCACGGTCATCTTTATTCATCTTCAGAGGGAAAGCGATTTTGTTCTCTGGGAGATAAGAAAGATAAGTACTGTAAAGACGCTTCGCGAACGAATCCGCAGGAATCTCTGGAATCATCAATGTTTGTGGTTGTTCTGCAAACTTGTGAAGCAGATCTACAATTTCCCCTAACTTCACATGATGAGTGATAGGAGCACAACAATAGCTGCCATTCTCCTTAATAACAGTATCAACACCATCAAATTCGCAATGATGTTCCTCGCCCTTGAGTGCGCAAATCATCTCCTCAACTAGATCATCTATGTAGAGGAGTTCCATGTCAATATTAGGATCATCCACCTGTATAGGCAGGTCATTCGCAATGTTGTTACAGAATGTTGCTACTGCACTGTTGTAGTTAGGACGACACCACTTACCATAAAGGTTAGGGAAACGGTAAACAAGTACCCTCGCGCCAGTCTCTTTACCATACTCAAACATCAACTCCTCACCAGCCTTCTTACTCCTTCCATACTCGCTATTACCGAAACGTCCAGCAAGGGTTGCCTGGATAGAACTGCTAATCATTACCGGACAACTATTTTTGTGAAACTTGAGGGTATTAAGCAATGTAGTAGCGAAACCGAAGTTTCCTTTCATGAACTCTTCTGGATCTTTTGGACGGTTTACACCTGCAAGGTTGAATACGAAGTCACAATCCTTGCACCAAGCGTCTAACTGCTCTGGAGTACTATCAATATCGTATTCATAAAGGCAATCAATGGTAAGGTTCCCACAACAGCGGACCTTACCATCCTTAATGTTGTTTAGTTGAGCACAGAGGTTCTTACCAACGAAACCCTTCGCACCTGCAACCAATATCTTCATAATGTTCACTATTAAAATTTGTAGCAGGTAATGGTATTGAACCATAGACATGTGTCCCACCTGTGTACCTGCTTAACCATTATTTTAGAACTTACGCCATACCATCTTATTGACTACGCCAACATATGACTGGATAATCTTAACTACCTTGGTAGATACATTTTCGTCTGTATAGTTAGGTACAGGTATACCATAATCAGCATCCTTGACAAGTTCAACAGCTGTATCAACTGCCTGTAGAAGTCCCTTCTCATCAATACCACTCAGAATAAAACCTGCCTTATCAAGAGACTCTGGACGCTCAGTAGAAGTACGAATGCAGACTGCTGGGAATGGATGACCAACAGATGTGAAGAATGAAGACTCCTCTGGGAGTGTACCTGAATCTGATACTACAGCGAAAGCGTTCATCTGCAAGCAATTGTAATCGTGGAAACCAAGAGGTTCGTGCATAATGACACGCTCATCCAATTTGAAACCAGTTGATTCCAGACGCTTACGTGAACGTGGGTGGCAGCTATAGAGAATAGGTATATCATACTTCTCTGCCATCTTGTTGATAGCTGTAAAGAGTGATGTAAAGTTCTTCTCTGTATCGATATTCTCCTCACGGTGAGCAGAAAGAAGGATATATTTACCTTTCTCCAAACCAAGACGCTGGTGAACATCAGAAGCTTCGATCTCAGATAGATTCTCATGAAGCACCTCAGCCATTGGTGAACCTGTCACATAAGTACGTTCCTTTGGAAGACCTGTATCAGCGAGATAACGACGAGCATGCTCAGAATAAGCGAGGTTGACATCAGAGATGATATCAACGATACGACGGTTGGTCTCCTCAGGAAGACACTCATCCTTACAACGGTTACCAGCCTCCATATGGAAAATAGGAATGTGCAGACGCTTTGCGCCAATTACTGACAAGCAAGAGTTCGTATCACCAAGAACGAGAACTGCATCTGGCTTGGTTTCTACCATGACCTTGTAGCTCTTATCTATGATGTTACCCATGGTAGCACCAAGGTCATCACCTACAGCCTCCATATAGATTTCAGGATCAGCTAACTTCAAGTCTTTGAAAAACACACCATTCAGGTTGTAGTCATAGTTCTGACCTGTGTGAGCTAGGAGTACATCGAAGTATTTACGGCACTTATTGATAACAGCTGCCAAACGAATAATTTCAGGGCGAGTTCCTACGATAATGAGGAGTTTCAACTTACCATTGTCTTTAAAATGCTTAATATCCATACCTATGATTATTTAGCAATATTATCAATACCTTTTAATTCATTCTGAATATACTCCAAAGATGCAATCTTTTGCTTAGTTTCCTCTACATTCAAGATGCGTGTGTTATTTGAGTTAAACTCTGTAAGCTTATTGCGTTCAGCTTCGCCCTCGCTAAAGAACTTATCATAGTTAAGAGTGCGATTATCAGCAGGCACACGATAGAAATTACCCATATCTTCAGCCTTGGCACATTCTTCATTGGTGAGCAATGTCTCATACATCTTCTCACCGTGACGGATACCGATAACCTTGATGTCTTCTTTCTTGCCACCAAATAATTCACAAACAGCCTCTGCCTGAGTCTGAATGGTGCAAGCCGGAGCTTTTTGAACAAGGATATCACCATTCTGTCCATGTTCAAAAGCGAAGAGCACAAGGTCTACCGCCTCTTCCAACGACATGATAAAGCGGGTCATCGTAGGCTCAGTCAAAGTTACAGGATTGCCATTGCGGATTTGCTCTATCCACAGAGGGATTACAGAACCGCGAGAACACATCACATTCCCATAACGCGTACAGCAAATCTTGGTCTTGCCTGAGTAACGGCTCTTAGCTACTGCAATCTTCTCCTCAACAGCTTTCGTGATACCCATAGCATTGATAGGATAGGCTGCCTTATCTGTAGATAGACATATCACAGCACCAACGCCAGCTTCGATAGCAGCTGTCAAAACGTTATCAGTACCGATTACATTGGTTCTCACTGCTTCCATGGGGAAGAACTCACAACTTGGAACCTGCTTCAAAGCCGCAGCATGAAAGATATAGTCGACATCAGGCATTGCGTTCTTACATGACTGCAAATTACGTACATCGCCAATAAAGAACTTGATTTTATATGCCACATCAGGATACTTTACCTGATATTCGTGGCGCATATCATCCTGCTTCTTTTCATCTCGTGAAAAAATACGGATTTCACTGATGTCGGTACGGAGGAAACGATTCAACACTGCATTGCCGAAGGAACCTGTTCCACCAGTAATCATAAGGGTTTTACCTGCAAAAATGCTCATAATGATTTTATCTTTTTATTTTTATATAATCGATTTATGGATGGAATTTAAATGTGCCATAATACTTAGCATACCAACCTGCAAACTTTCTCAATCCCTCACATAGTGATGTTGACGGTTTAAATCCAAAATCTTGTTCCAAAGGAGTCGTATCAGCATATGTCACAGGCACTTCTCCAGGCTGCATCGGTACTAGTTCTTTGTAGGATTCAAAGTCGTAGTCGTTGGGAAGTACACCTGCACGAATAAGTTCATCCTGAAGGACTATTACAAAGTCTAAAAGATTTTCTGGAGAGTCGTTACCGATATTATATACCTTCAATATAGGCGTCAGGATTAGTGATGCTATAACGCACTCCAGCTTGGGCAGCAAGATTCACTACTACCTGCGGGTGGTAGTTAGTGAAAATGGACTCAACGATCTTTTTGTTAGCAATGCTGTCTTTTATGAAAACAAATCTATCACCGTAAGCAGACAATTCTCGTAAGCGTTCGTATTTTAAACGTACATCATATTATTCGGTAATATTACCAATACCGATGACTTTTACGCTATCAAACTCATTTTGCAAACGTTTTACCAAATTGGCTCCGATAAAAGCGGCTGCCCCCGTCACCAAAACCACTTTGTTCTCCAAACTAACATTGTATGTTACCATAAAGTTAATCTCTTTGGAAAATGTCACGAGTATATACCTTCTCTTTCACATCATCCAGACAAGCGTCGTAACGGTTGGCGATGATGGCCTGACTTATTTCCTTGAATTTGATTAAGTTATTGACCACTTGACTACCAAAGAACGTTTCACCATCTTGCATAGCAGGCTCGAAAATTACAATAGTAGCACCCTTCGCCTTGATACGTTTCATAATCCCTTGAATGGCACTTTGACGGAAATTGTCAGAATTGGATTTCATCGTCAAACGATAGACTCCAATAACGCATGCTTTCTCCTTTTCCTTATTATAGTCATTTTGTTCGCTATAGCCATAATATCCGGCTTTAGACAAAACTTGGTCAGCTATAAAGTCTTTTCGAGTATGGTTACTCTCTACAATAGCTGTCATCATATTCTGCGGCACATCCTGATAATTGGCCAACAGTTGTTTCGTGTCTTTAGGCAAACAATAACCGCCATAACCAAAGGATGGATTATTATAATGTGTGCCAATACGAGGATCAAGACCAACACCTTGTATGATTGACTGAGAATCCAGCCCTTTCATCTCTGCATAAGTATCCAATTCATTAAAATAACTGACACGCAAAGCAAGATAGGTATTAGCAAACAACTTAACAGCCTCTGCCTCCTTGATACCCATAAAAAGTATAGGAATATCTTTCTTGATTGCACCTTCCTGAAGCAATGCAGCGAAAGTATGTGCAGCCTTCTCTAAGGCAGGAACATCCGCAATGGCCTTAATAGCTTCGTTTTCCTCGTCAAACTGCTCACCATCAATCAACTTTGGATAACCGACAATAATACGACTTGGATATAAGTTATCATAAAGAGCCATACTCTCACGAAGAAACTCAGGAGAAAAAAGCAAGTTAAGCTTCTTGACTCCCTTTCGGGCATACTTCAAATAAAGTCCACGACAATATCCTACTGGAATAGTAGACTTGATTACCATCACAGCATCAGGATTGACACTTAAAACCAGATCTATGACATCCTCTATATGATGAGTATCGAAATAGTTCTTCACCGGATCATAGTTAGTAGGAGCTGCTATAACCACAAAATCAGCATCACTGTAGGCTTTGGCACCGTCAAGCGTAGCGGTTAGGTTCAATGCCTTTTCGGACAAATATTTCTCTATATACTCATCCTGAATAGGCGATTGTTTACGGTTAAGCATATCTACTTTCTCAGGAATCACATCGACTGCCGTCACCTGATGATGTTGCGACAAAAGCGTTGCTATGCTAAGACCAACATAGCCGGTACCTGCAACAGCAATCTTAAAATCTTTTGTATTCATTGTTGATTTATGTTAGTGTTCAGAATTATTCTAGTTATTTATCCAAAACTTCAAATCTCGGTGAGTTCTTGGATTTAAACTCAGGTACCACTTTCTTCATTAGCTTCACTGTATCCATGATCTTTACCGTACGGGATAACTTCTCGAACTCTCCATAGGTATCAAGGATATCAGTGTATTCATAATGACGTACCTTAGCTATCATTATCTTCTTATTCTCAGTAGGGATTGTGTTCTCTTTATCACTCAGGACTTCTTCATAAAGCTTCTCACCCGGACGAAGTCCCGTAAACTCTATCTCAATATCCTCACCCGGACGATAACCGGCCAATTCGATC
>ERZ779729.453-NODE-453-length-39739-cov-4.799113_pt1 | contig 39739 bp, 51 predicted proteins | sample MGYA00511072_ERZ779729 | MGnify/ENA primary metagenome ERZ779729 (study PRJEB29588, sample SAMEA2156675) | human gut metagenome | biome: human gut; feature: human-associated habitat; material: faeces | place: Denmark | collected 2008/2010 ...
AGTGTGCAATAACATCATTTGTTTTGCGGTCAGTTTTTGAGGGTGGAAAGTCATCACCCAAAGCAGATGGAAAGAATAGGGTTATGTCTACTAGCAAAGGTCGGGGGTAGTCTGAAAGTAGTATTACTTGTGAGACCAGCTATGGGAAGTCGTGGAAAATATGATACTACAGCAGATTTTCTGACTAATATTGAAAATCGAAATGGAAAATTTTATACAGATAAAGCCACAATAGATAAAATTGGACAGGTTGAAGCTAGAGGAGAAGATTTTTCACTGTTGAATAAAAGGATAATGAGTTCCCGTGCATCTACTGAAGGAGGAACTTCTGTTGTATATAAATATAGTGATGAATTAGGAACAAAATATTTGATTCATGAAGTTACAGATGCCAGGGGATATATTATTCACAGAGACTTTGATGCTGTAAGAATTTCATCGGGACAATTGATAAACAAGGGACATTAGTTAGGAGGTTGATATGTATCATAATGAAATGGAAAAAATAATAGAAAAAGTAGTAAAAGGTGATATAGATAAAAATGTATTAATGGAATATTTAATTGACGATTTTGATTGTGAAAAAATATATGACTCAGATGAGGAACTGATAACAGATGCTTTTTTTACATTAAAACATTATGCCAGTGGCGAAGAAGAGGTTAGCAAAGATGAGTGGATGTATTTCTTAGAGTGTTTAGCAGGAAAACGTGAATATAATATGGAAGCAAAAATGAGCATCACAACTAAGCCTCCCCACAGGCAGGCTTAAATCATAGTCTTACTACAGCTCCTGTGGCAGTTAAGTGATGTTTACCTTGGTCACGTTTCTTTTTGTAATATGCATTCAACGGACTGTTATGGAAAGAACGGGTAGTTGCAGCGAGAAAAATGGCATGCCGTAAGTAAGGTGAACCCCGTTTGGACATGTGATTATGAGTGCTGCTAAATTCACCGGATTGTCGTACAGTTGGATCAATACCTGCAAAGGCAACTAAGGCAGATGAACTCTTAAATCTGTTTATATCACCGATTTCAGCAAGAATGGTTGCAGCAGCAATCATGCCTATTCCGGGAATGGTATGAAGATAACAATCAAACTTCTCGTAGTACTCAAGAATCTGGCAGTCAAGAGCTTCAATCTGCTTATCAAGAAAATTCATTCTGTCAATGAGCTGTTTTAACTGGAAAGAGAAAGCATCCTGTGCTATCTTAATACCAAAGGTATCAGCTGCAGCTTCTTTGATGGAAATGGCTTTAGCTTTGGTAAGTCGGTTGTGGCTCTTATCTTTTATGATTTCAAAGAGCTCATCTATTGGTGCATTCTCAATATTCTTAGGGGTGAGATACTTTTCCAGAATGCCCATGGAAGTAGTCCCAAACTGACCGAAACGTATCACTTCTGCAATCAAAAAAGAGTCAATTGAATCGTTTTTGGTTTGTCGTATATACATTTTTCTTAAAGAATCAGACTGGATAGGATTGATTACATAGATGGTATATCCTTTTGCTTTTAGAAATGAATAAATGGGATACCAGTAATGACCTGTAGCTTCCATGCCAAATACACAAGGGGAATTACCGATGTTTTTAAAGATAAAGCTCATAAGAGAATCTGCACCTTTGTGTGTAGTTGCAAAGAGAAGAGAACGGCCGATTTGTTTGCCTTCAGGTGAAACAATGGATGCTTCATGATGATTTTTGCCAATATCAATGCCTACGATGTACATAATTGAAATCCTTTCTAATGTGAATTGTAAGTAGATAGAATCCTCACTTCAATGCGGGTTACAATCTGGTTAGATATACGAAGTACAGCACAAATGCTGTCAACATCCAGCTAATACGCAAAATCCTGCAAAACAGAGGGAGCAGTCTCAATGAATGAAGTCACAAGTGCTTCAAGAGTGGTGACGCATACCTCTATCTATTGGGATTATACACCTGACGATGAACTTTATTTAAAGTATAAGGATGTATTTGACAATCCAAGGTATTATAATCAAGAAACAGGGGCAATAAATTGGACAGAAAAAAATGAATTTGCTGATATACCAATGGATGAAGTGTTACAACCAGGAACAGACCAAAGACCATATAGTGTATTTGAGGTTGTTGAACCAATTAATGTAAAATCGGGTAGTATAGCATCTTGGTTTGATGAACCGGGCGGAGGAATACAATATTTGTTGCCAGATACAGTAGATGAATTATTAGATGCTGGTATTTTAAGGAGAATTCAATAAGCATGACAGTAGAACAATTAGAAAAAGAACTAGAAATGATGGAGATTCCACAAGAATTATATTCAATAATGGTGGGGGGCCTGCCAAATGAAAAATTATGCATTGCAAAGGAAGATAAATGGCAAGTATATTATAGCGAGCATGGTAGCAAAAGTGGATTGAAATTGTTTGAAACAGAATCAGAGGCGTGTGAGTTTTTTTTGCGAAAAATGAAAAGATATGCAAGAAAATAAATTGATAATGTATCCATATAATGACAACCGAAATTAAAACTAAAAAATTTATCAAAGATGCAGAACGCATTGCTTTATAGTAAAAGTTAAGAAGAAGCATCAGTGAGAGCAGGAAAGTCGTTTTTGATGGATTTGCAAGTGGCTTTGAATCTGGAGCAATATTGGGTGCAATCAGTGGAGGATTAGGAGCTGGAACATCTGCAATTATGTCAGGGGCAGAACTCACAGTAGGAAGAGTCATGGCTGTAAAAGTTATGAATATGGTATCTGATGCAACTGTAGATAGTGTGGTATATGCGTATCACTCAAACAAGTATGATAAAGACTTTACTGGCGGAGATATAGTTAAGACTTGGGTAAAAAGTGCGGCAACATCGTTTGCTATGCAGTCTGTTGTAGGTGGAAAGTCATCGTCAAAGACGGAGACCAGCTATGGGAAGTCAAGTGGAAAAATTGGTGATTTTACAGAATTAGAAGGAAATAATGTAGATGAGATATTGGATAGAATTCCAGATTAAGCAGTTTTGAGAGAGTTATATCCAGTACAGGGAGGAGCTACAGAAGGATTTGAGTTTAAGTGGGTTCAGAATGGGCAGACATATAGAGTTAGAGTACACAATGTGGACCCGAGTGCCCCGGTTGGCTCTAATGCTTATAATGGTTGGGTTGTTAGAGTTCAACGTGGTAGAAGATATTTTGACCCTACAATAAATGATTTTCGTGAAGCAAAGTATTTTAATCCCAATGGTCCGGATTATGATGAGGTTATTATTAATGATACACATATACCAATCTTGGATCCATATCAAAATTGAATTAGTGGGTGATTAATGGAGGTGTTAAGGATATTGGATGAAAAAAAATTAGAGGAGTTGGTCTCCAATATGGATGATAGAATTAGAATGCACGATTATTCCAAAGAACAACTTTTGTTGTTAATTGAAGACTATGTAACAATTAATTTTCAAGGTATGAAGTATCAGACAAGAGAGGCAATATTGAATATGATATGTGATGCTGTGAATTATTATGATATAGGAAAAGATTTAAATTGGGAATCAATTATTGCTATAAGGGAAGATTTGGAAGATGATTTGAAAGAATATGTTGATGAGATTATTTCTATTCACCACAACTAAGCCTCCCCACCGGCAGGCTTAATTAGTAGTCTCACTACAATATATTAACAGAATTTCTTAGGTTCATAGGGCTTACCATCCCGTACTACAGCATAGATTACGGTGGTAAGCTTTCTTGCTACATACATATATCATGGAAACAAATATGATAAAGCAATAACAGGCGGAGATGTAGCCAAGACCTGGGCAGAGTGTGCAATAACATCATTTGTTTTGCGGTCAGTTTTTGAGGGTGGAAAGTCATCGTCAAAAGCAGATGGAAAGAATAGGGTTATGTCTACTAGCAAAGGACGGGTGGAGTCTGAAAGTAGTATTACTTGTGAGACCAGCTATGGGAAGTCAAGGGAAATAATTCAATGTAATACTAAAGATGCAGCAGCTGATGAATTAGCTAAAAGAATTGGAGGTCAATCGAGATCTGCTTTTGCGGATGATCCAATTCAGCGTGAATTTGATGTGATTTCAGATCAATATATTGCACAAGCTAAACCACCATTAAAATGTGTTAATAAAACGGTTAGAACACAGATGAAAGCGACTTTTGAAGCAGCAAAAAAATACGAAAGAAAAATTTATTATCAATTTGAGGGAATTCCGAGTCAGGAAGTACTTGATAAATTATACGAGTATAGCGAGAGATATGGGGTTGAGGTAATAATAGATACTGAACCTTTGGGAATTTTAAATTAGAAAAGAAAGAGGATTACTATGGTAACGATTTATGCGTGGTTAGAGATAAGAGCTACATATTTGGATGAAGATTTACATCCAGAAATAGATGAAAAAAAAGTATTTGATGACATTGATAATTTAATCAAGAAGTTAAAATACAATGAATTAAAAGTAATAGAAAAAAATTATTCGCGTTTTGTTCAGTTTAGTGTGATGGAAAACCATAAGACAGAAAGAACAGAAGAGATGATTAGTATGTATGAGAACATTACTAAGATTGCCACGGGTAGTTATGGCTTGCTGTATTATTTGGATGATGAAGATGAAGTATATAGTGATGAATTTAGGGTTCTAGTATCTAAGAAAGGTAAGTGTGAATGGAAAAGAGATGAAAATTTTAGTCCATGTAGCATTATGATAGAGGAGTTTGATTAATCTTTACACATGCAAACTAAGCCTCCCCACGGGCAGGCTTAAATCCTAGTCTCACTACCAGACATTTAACAGAACTTCTTAGGTTCATAAGGTTTACTATCCCGTAACACGGCATAAATTACGATGGTAAGCTTTCTTGCCACTGCACCTGTGGCAGTCAGATGGTGTTTGCCCTGCTCACGCTTCTTTTTGTAATAGGCATTAAAGGACTGTTGTGAAAAGGACAGGTGGTTGCAGCAAGGAAGATTGCATGCCTTAGGGATGATTTTCCCTCTGAGTACATATAAGACCATTTAGAAATTAGAAAAATCCAGCAAGGAAAAATTATTATCTAGAGGTAGAAAAACATGAAAATAACAGGTAGTATGAATTACGTAAAAATTGATCTGGGGAACGGATATGTTGTAAAAGCAGAAGGAGAAATGCTTGTAGGCAAAAAGTTTGTGGTATATAGAGATACAATGAAATTTTGGGAGCCCCCACATGAGCATGAAGAACTTCTAGAAGAGCAAATTGAGAGTATAATACAGGAAGTTCAGAGAAATATGAATGAAAATACGGTTCAAATTGTTTTTGAATAATATGTATTATGTCTCCACGTGAGGATGCCCACCACCTAAAAAATCAACCACGATCTTTAAATTAATCGGAACGATTCTCGCCAAAGGCGATTTATCTATGAAGATTAATTTAGAGACACTTCTAGGACGAAATTTGCCTTCTGGGTGCACTTAAGGACATCAAAAATCAAAACTGAATATTGTCCTTCACAGACTCAGAACGCATTGTTTTCATGGCACAAGAAATACATATCAGGGAGTAGCTAATAATGGTATGAAAATAGATATGTTTTTGGATCAAAGTGGTAAAATTATTTCAGCATTTCCGGAGGAATAGAAATGAAATACAGAATAGAAGAATATAAATTAAAAAATGGTATTGAGGATATAAGTATCATATTTGATGAGAAATATCAGTTGTTTACAACTTTTATGTCATGCGATGTATTGCCCTTTGAAAAATGGATTAAATCAGGTTTTGATAGAGTACTGTCAGGGGAAAGTGAATATGAAGAAGTAAATGGAAATGTATGTTGTGCGGAAATAAGTCCTAAAACGACTAAAGTATATGATAATCTGGCAGAGGATGCTATGGGGAATTGGTGTGAAGTTGATACAAAAGAACTTCGTCAATTAATTGATGAGTGGTGTGATAAAGTTCGAAAATTTAAAAATGAGCATCACAACTAAGCCTCCCACCGGCAGACTTAGAGTAAGATACGCTAAAATAATTGGAGGGTAACAATAAGTACATCTACATACATATATCATGAAAACAAATATGATAAAGCAATAACAGGCGGAGATATAGCCAAGACCTGGGCAGAGTGTGCAATAACATCATTTGTTTTGCGGTCAGTTTTTGAGGGTGGAAAGTCATCGTCAAAAGCAGATGGAAAGAATAGGGTTATGTCTACTAGCAAAGGACGGGTGGAGTCTGAAAGTAGTATTACTTGTGAGACCAGCTATGGGAAGTCAATAGAAAATACAGAGTTTTTTAAAGAAAATGGGGGATTGGATGCTTCGGATTACATTTCAATTCATTCACGAAAACACATGTATGATCCTGATACTGTATCTACACCTAAAAAAACTCAATATGGAAAGGATGTTAATGTTGGAAAATTGTGTGAAGATACTATTATGAAGCCGGATGAAGTAATTTATAATAAAGATCAAAATGTAATGATATACAAGAAAGAGTACCCTTTTAATATTAGTACGAGTGATACACCAACTGGTACACACAGAGTGTTTATTCCATTAAATACGCAAGGTAAGAAGACCATTAGAATGAGCCAATTTCCGTTGGTTGGAGGTAATTGAAATGAAATATGCAATTGAAATAGCTCTGAATAGAATTATTCCTAAAGAAATAAAATCAATCATTGCAACCCAAAGGACACTGGATATATTAATTGATGGTGTAACGGAAAACTTTGTAGTTATTCCGATGGACGAAATGTTAGAAGTATATAAAGAACAGGAAAATTTATTTGATTATGATGTCATTCCGTTTGCTATTTTAGATGATGATTATTTATGTCTATATTATCAGAATAATGGAATTTCAATTATTTATTGGAGTTCAGAAAGAGCACTAGAATCAAAGAATATGGCAATCTTTCAATTATATTCATCTTATGAAGATTTTGTAAAAGATTGCATCACAACTAAGCCTCCCCACGGGCAGGCTTAAATCCTAGTCTCACTACCAGACATTTAACAGAACTTCTTAGGTTCATAAGGTTTACTATCCCGTAACACGGCATAAATTACGGTGGTAAGCTTTCTTGCTACAGCTCCTGTGGCAGTTAAGTGATGTTTACCTTGGTCACGTTTCTTTTTATAATATGCATTCAACAGGATAATTGTGAAATAGGAATAAAAGAAAAGCAATAGATAGAAAAAGACTGCTTTGATTCCTATGTGTTTAGCATACCAGAGTGGTAGTAACAACGATAAACTGTTTAGAAATCAATCATTGTTAGATGAGCATTATGGAAAATATGGTCAAGAAATTGCAGATGTGTTAGGTGATTCCAACTATTGAAAGGTAGGTATAAATATGCATATTGAAGAAATTAACTGGTTAGATATAGGTGAAGAAGAAGCGGTTTTAAAAGTTGTAAGTGATGCAGATTGTTTAATTTGTTTTTCGTGCCCATGTTCATATAATGTAGGAGATGTATTAGTAGAACCATTAGAATGCCTTGATACAGAAAATATTATATTGTGTGAAAGAACGGAAAATATTATTGAAAAAATGGAGGGTGAATTTAAGTATAAATTAAGAGGTGAATTAAAGAATATGGAAAAGGGGATTGTTGAGGTAAAGGGGTTTGCGTTACATATTGATGAAGACAAAATCCCCAAAGATGTGTCAAATGGGATGTGTATTCAGTTTGAAGTATCTAGAATTGATATTTGGTAATTTGCGATTCGGCTAATTGTAGATTAGTTTTTTAAGCTCTTTGTTTTCACATAGTCTATTTTAAGAATTTTCGATAGGTCAAGAAATGGAGCACAGATATAAAGATAAACAATTCAGGCGGAGGAAAAAATATTTCTCAAGTTCAAGTTTCGCCAAGCGGTGGTGGACTGGAAGTAGTTCGTATGTAAAAATCGGCACTACAGAAAGAACGGAAAATATTATTGAAAAAATGGAGGGTAAATTTAAGTATAAATTAAAAGGTGAATAAAAAAATATAAGGAGGAAGTATGTCGGTTTTAGATAGTGGAACAATAGATGGAATGGCTACGGATGAAAATGGGAAGGCTTTAATATTACTGATATCAGATCATCTTGATTGGAAAAATGAGTATGATCATTTACTAAGACTACAAGAAAAAATAAATTCTTATATTACATTCTGCGAGGAACATCAATATAACGAATTTTATGAAGAAGATTTAATAGAATATGCTGTTTTTGAAATCCATTTTAAGTATGAACCAACAAAAAAGGCTATGGATTTTTTAGAACAAGTACAGCGGCAAGTAAATGAACTCGGAATAACAATCGAATGCCATATATAGAATGGGTATTCGTGAGAGAATGCATTGTTCTCATAGCAATTAATGCGTAGGAAACAATGCATTTTTATAATCAAATAGAGAAAAACTAAATGAATGCTGATAAAAAAATAGACGATGCAATACTATTGTTTGATGATGCCATAAAGGAGATGGTGTTGTGTCGCAGGAAGATGATGTTGGAGCTGCGAGTGTGGGAGAAGATGCGAAGGATAGCAGAGATGAGCTTGAAGACATTTTAAAAGCGCTTGAAGTTGGTGGTTGCTAACTTAGATATAGCGCTGTCGTTTGCACCGACAGACTTATGTGCGAGAACTCTTAATTCTTTGACCTGCTCTTTGGTAAAGTGTCCGTGCGAGTCCACTTTGAGCAGATTTGCCAGATGAGTCATATGCATGGAAGCTATCAGCGTCGTTTGTGAATTTGAACGGCTCAATGAGTATTTCATCGTCCGATGAAATTGTAGCGGCGAAATGGTTGAGTTTGGCAATATCAATGCCTACAAAAATTTTCATGAGGTTGTACCCTTTTATAAAGTCTGATACCATGATGTCCACCATCGATTATCATCGTAGACTTGATAGAAATAAGTACTCTGAGTGAAAAACACTCCGGCAACATCCAGCTGATAAACAATTCAGATAAAGGTAGCGGCAATACACTCCAGTTGAGTAGTCAAGCTACAGGAAAAAATCAAAAGTCCATAGTATCTGAATTGTATTGAACCACGATATTAAAAGAAAGGGAACGTGTGATAATTAACTTCCTAATTATCATACAAGGGAACTTATGAAAAAAATAAGTAAAGCTACTGTTCTAGTATTATCCCTGATAATGATTGTAGGTAGCACGAGGGTTAATTCCTATGCTGCTGAAACCACTAATGATATACTCCCAAAACAAATTTTAGATATTTATTTTAATCCACAAAGCCGCTTGATAGCATCTTCGTCATTGGCATACTTGAACACCACATCATCCTTAAAGACGGATCTGTCGCTATCGCTAAGCTTATGCAGTGCTTCCCTCTTCATTTCTTCAGTAACCTTAGCGTAGAAACGAGTCGTTTCTATATTCGAATGACCAAGCCATTCAGATATAGTAGGGAGAGGCACCCCCGCCTGATACAGGGGCATTGCCCTCGTCCTTCTGAAAAGATGCGAATGCAGATGGACTAGATCCGGATTGCTTTTGCGAACCTCTGTTTCACATCCTGCAAGTATACGGCTGACATTATCACTGGACATTTTGTTTCTCCGGCCATTTCGGAAAGAATAAAACATCAGATTCTCCGAAGTCTTGTCTGGATGATATTTTTCGCAGTAATCTTCAAACTGGCTCCATATTTCCTTGGATAAGGGTGTAATCCTATGTTTCTTTCCTTTTCCGTAGAAATGGACATCAGCCTCCCCGTTGGATGTCGCTTTAATATCAAGGAGTTTTAGTGACAATACCTCATTTATCCGTGCACCGCTTTCATACAGAAGCGACAGGAGAAAACGATCTCTTACAGCTTCACGGTTGCTATCTGTACTTTTAAGAACCAGGTACACATCATTAACTGAAAGCCATGTAAAATCGAGAATCCTTTCATCATCAACATCGCTTATCTCGCGGATTGCCTCATACGCATCAAGGGAGATAGCGTTCTTTTTATAAAGGTACTTGCAGAATCCCCGTAGATCTGACAGGCGATGGTTTATGGTCGGTGCCACGTTATTGCGTTCAGATTTCAGCCAAGCCATGAATTCTACTATGTTTTTCTGGCTGAAGTCAGATGACTGCATCGTTAGGACAGTCACCTTTTGTTTTGATTCAAGGTATGTCACAAACAGATTTATGCTATATCTGTACGAGTCAATTGTGTCTTTATCGCGATTCCTGACACCCGGAAGGTAGATTCTCATAAATTCACCCATAAGCGATACAAGGCGTGGATCTTTAGCTTTAATCCTCATCTTCCGGACCCCCCTTTCCATAAACCTGGGAAAGGAGAGCCCAGTTTACAGCTTTGGACTTGCGCAGATTCTCTGGAAGAAGGTGGATATAATAAAGCGTTGATGTGAGTTCTGAATGCTCCATATATGCCGAAAGGTACGGCAATAATTCCATCACGTCCTTCCCATTGTTTATCCAGCGGATTATATTACGCGAAGCAAAAGCGTGCCGCAGATCATAAGGTCTTGGAGTCCCCTTCCATGAAATGCCACTCTTTGAGATCAGGTTCCTCCATATCTGGTTGTACCACGATGCTTCGTATGGTGTGCCGTCCCATTTTTGAAAGAACCATTGCCTCTTTCCTGCTACGGAATCGTATTTCTGACAGAGCGCGCGCATATCCTCTGACATAATGATGTGCCGATCCTTGTGCCTCTTGGACTGCCGTATATAAACGTCTCCTGTAATCAGGTTTACATCCTCTGTTCGTATCGCAGGTGGTTCCTGTGGGCGAAGACCACAGCAGTAAAGCAACCGGCTATACACAGGAAGCACAATCTCTGGCAGATATCTTTTCCCACAGGTTTTGCCAACATATGAGTCAATCATTTTAAATAACCCGGAGAGTTCATCATCCGTAAACAGGTACGGATTGAAAGCTATGCGCTTTACTACATAGTCGTCATCCGGTATATAATCATCATATCCAAGGAAGTTCAGGTATTTCGTGTACTCCCGCAGGAGAGAGAGGAAGACGGATTTGCTGTTGACAGTATAAGGATAATAAATGAGCCACTCGTCTACCATTTCCTGGGTAATGCGGGCAGACAGGGGATGGTTCTTTACACAAAAGTTTATAAATGGAGGAACCGAACTCCTATATGTAGCGGTGGCGTATCCAATGGACTGGCGATATTTCATCATCTCCTCAAATGCGTCATTGAGTTTTTTATCAAGGGTCATGCTCCAGCACCTCCCTCCAGGGATCCGGCACTTTCTGTATGTCCAAAATAGAACCCGCTGGTAATAGGCACATCCGAAAAATCCATTGCCACGAATGATATCTGGTGCGTATCGTGTGTGATGTACGGTTTATCCTCAATAATGGATTTGTGTCCCATCATCTGGGACACGGTTTCAATGGGAACTCCTTTTGACACCATAACCGTTTCAAAGGAACGCCGTAAACTATGGAATCCTCTAAATGCGATTTTGGATACGCCTGCTTTTTCGCAATACTTGTCAATCATACTGCCAAATCCCTTTGACAGTCTTCGATACGGAGCCTTTACTGTTACGAAAACCTCAGGAATATCGCATTTAGGACGCCAGTCGAGGATATAATCAGCAAGGGCGTTCAAGGTGGCACCGTTCAGTTCAGATACGATTGGCGTATGAGTTTTTGACTGCACTACTGACACTTTGTGATTGTGCCAGTCTATATCTGATAACTTAATGCCTATGATGTCGATTCCGCGGAGCCCTGTGCAGTATGCAACAAGTATAATCGCAAGATCCCTCTTTCCAATGGTGCTATCTGTATCAGCTGCCTGGGCTATTCCCGAAATCTCTTCTTCAGAATAGGCCGGGATAATACGCCGGTGATTATTTTTCAGCTTCAGAAGAGTATAATCACGGTGCAGGCAATCATTCCCATGAGCCCGAAGGTATTCCGTGGCATACTTTACACACCTTAACGTACGTCCGGTACTGCCGCTGTTCGAAACCAGTACTTCATCAATCAGGAATGACATGACTATAGTGTCATCAATACGTTGCGGCTTTATCCCGAACTGTTCAGCGTACCACAAAAAATGTCTGGTAGGGGCTCGGAGATCCTTTTTTGTTGCATTGCTGATAGGGTAACTGTTGAGAATTATTTCCACGAGGCTGCTTGTCTCGTCGGATACAATGTACTTGAGCGGATGAGATTTAGTGCTCGAAAAATCAACAATGCCGCTTTCCGCAAGTGAAGATAGCATACGCATAACACGCAGTTGGAATCGATGATATTCCTTGCATATCTCACCGGAAGAACACCTGGTGTCAAGATTGTCCTTGTAGGAATCCATCAACTCCGGACTGTAGGAATCAACCTGTGATGACTGCGCAAAGCGTACTATCGAATTACAAACAATCTGATACTGTTCTAAAGACACTTCCAGTATCCCGTAGGCTCTCACCTCCTTCATGAGCTGATCAGTTAATGGTTTTAGTAACGGGTAGGATTTTATCATACACGGTCTCCTTTCTATAAGCGATGACTGGTTACATCTTTATAGTAAGAAATGCCGATATATTTATAAAGTCCTGTAAATCCAATATTTCAGAAAGGCAAAAATCGGCATTTCTAAAATATCGGCATATGGGGAGTTATGCCGATATCTGCATAATGCCCCAGCGGAGATTGTAACAGTATTTTATATCGTCCGGTGTAAAGTCTTCTTCGGAAAGTGTACTGGTAGAGATAGCGGCGCTGGTTATGACGAAAGCGATGATGCAGCCTACAACTTCACCGGTTTTGATGTATCAATTACAAAGACAAAATAAATTTCAATGCCCAGTAGTGTAACAGCTGCTGGGTGTTTTCGCTACAGCGCTGATTGATTCAATTGCCATTCAGCAGGATAGCATTAGTAAGCAAACAACCGATTTTGTTCTAGTAACATTTGCGCAGTCATTAAAATTAACAGAAAATCAAAAGAAAGAGTTAATTGAGCTTTTGAATGAGAAATATATGGTTTCAGATATTAAGTCTATTGTTGACATTTTATATCGTATAAAATCAGCTATGTATGCTACTGGTGAAGATGCCAATCATTTTAAAGAACTTGACATTTTAGATTCACCACAATCAATGAATTATGAGCCGGGAAGCGTGTTTAATCTTAATGGCAAAGAATGTGTTGTAGCTATCAAGCAAAGGGATACTTATATCGTGTTATAGGACATGGTGTAGGTATCCTTTTTGCATATTATCTATAATTGTTACATAAAAAAGTGCAAATGCACAAAAAATAGTAATGGCCATTGAAGTAAAAAAAATTAAGTGGTAAAATAGCATTACCAAAACTCGTGCAATGCACAAAAACAAGGAGTGATACTATGAAGATTAAGAGAGATTCATACCTTGAACAGTTAAAGATAAGAAAAGATAACGGAATGATTAAGATTATCACGGGAATCAGGAGATGCGGCAAATCATTCCTGTTATTTGTGTTGTTTAAGAAATATTTATTGGAAAGTGGTGTAGATAATGAACACATCATTGAAATTGCTTTAGATGGCATTGAAAATGAGGAGCTGAGAGATCCAAAGAAGTGTTATCAGCATATTAAAGAGCGGGTGGAAGATGATCGGAAGTATTATCTGCTCTTGGACGAAGTTCAGTTTATGCCACGATTTGAGGAAGTGCTGAACAGTTTGCTTCGTATCAGTAACATTGATGTGTATGTAACCGGCAGTAATTCTAAATTTCTATCTAGCGACATTGTAACTGAATTTAGAGGCAGAGGAGATGAAATCAGAATTTATCCGTTGTCCTTTGCAGAGTTCTATGCGGCTTTTGATGGAGATTATGATGATGCCTGGGAAGAATATATGATATACGGTGGTTTACCACAGGTAGCACAATTCTCTGTGGAACGCCAAAAGGCTGAGTATCTTAAAAATATTTTTACCAATGTTTATATCAAGGATGTGGTAGAACGAAACAGAATTCAAAATGTTGATGAGATTGGAACTTTGGTGGATATTCTTGCTTCTGCCATAGGTGCCCCTACCAATCCAACCAAAATATCAAATACTTTCAAAAGTGAAAGAGGCATTAATTATAGCAATAAAACTATATCCAACCATATAGATTATCTTGCAGAAGCGTTTTTGATTTCTAAAGCGAATAGGTATGATATTAAGGGTAGAAAATATGTAGGAGCAAATCTGAAATACTATTTTTCGGATGTTGGACTTAGAAATGCCAGACTGAATTTCAGACAGCAGGAGCCGACTCATATTTTGGAGAACATTGTTTATAATGAACTGCTTGTGCGTGGTTACAATGTGGATGTTGGTATTGTGGATGTATTTACAAAGAATAGTGAAGGAAAGAGGGTTCATAAGCAATTAGAGGTTGATTTTGTAGTGAACCAGAGCAGTCAGAGATATTACATTCAGGTGGCTTATGATATGACCTCTGAGGAAAAGCAGACGCAGGAACTTAATTCATTTCGAAATATTCCGGATTCATTTAAGAAGATTGTTATAGTGAATGGAACAAAAAAGCCTTGGAGAAATGAGGAAGGTTTTGTGATCATGGGCATGAAATATTTTTTGCTCAATGAGGATAGTTTGGAGTTTTAGTATGGCAGAGTTGATTTATTACATTGTCTTTGGTGAATTTGTTTTCTTTTCATTTACAATATGTTAAAATGGAAGTGAAACATTAAATCCAAATAGTTTGTCACTGTAAGTGTATTTTGATTTATTATTTGTAGACTGAGGTATTTTATGGCAGAATTTAAGCAGTTGAAAACATCTTTCCGCATTCCGGAAAAGTTACAAGAAGACATTGATGCCCTTGAAGAAGGTGTTCGTAATGAAGTTTCCTATGTGGATTGTCTACAAGATGAAATTCGTAGCATGGCACATGGTGTTACGGATGCAGAAGATGGAATCACAGAAGAACAGGCGGAAGAAATAATTGATTATTATTGCCGGCGGAGGTGGTTTTAGTGCTTGATTTTACTTTTTGCCAGGTTGACAAGACTGCGAATTATGGAGGATCAGATAAAAAACGTGGTATTTTCTATAATGATGCTCGTTATATGCTGAAAATGTCCGACCGCATCAGGGAGGACAAGCGAAATGATTGGAACAGTTCCTATACTAATAGCGCGTTTTCTGAGTATTTAGGGTGTCATATTATTGCCAGCATTGGTTTAAATGTGCAGGAAACTCTACTTGGTACAATGACACTGATATCGAGTATGGGGATACCTCGTATTTATCCAGTTGTTGCTTGTAAAAATTTTGTACCAGATGGTTATTCACTTGTTGAGTTTAAAAATATTGAAAATGCCTTATTAGATCATAAGGCTCCTAAAATTCCAAAAATAGTTGATGTTTATGCAGTCTTTACAAATGATAATCCGTATTTTTCCGGATCTTTTGCAAGGGAGGCACTGGCAAATTATTGGGATATTTTTATTGTAGATGCGTTACTTGGCAATTTTGATCGACATGCAAATAACTGGGGGTATTTGATTAATAATCAAACGCAGAAAATGGAAGCTGCTCCGATTTATGATTGCGGTTCCTGTTTATATCCTCAATTAGCTGATGACTCATTAGAGCATATCATTTCTAATCAAGATGAAATTCAAATGAGAATAGATAAGTTTCCATTGGCTGCATTAGAGGGGTTAGATGGTAGAAAAGTTTCTTACAAGACTTATATTAACTCATTGGTAAATGATGATTGCACGGAAGCTTTGCAACGTATTTTTCCTAAAATAAACATGGGAGTGATTGATTCTATTATTGATGAAACAGAAGGGTTATCAGATCTTAGGAGGAACTTCTATAAAGTGATGTTGCATGCCAGATACTCACAGATACTGGAATCTGCTTACACTAAATTACAAGCAGATGGTTTCAGACCATAAAAAAGCATTTTTCAAAAACATATGTTGAGTACACCAGTGATGAAAAAGTGCTAAATGTTTCGAAGGAATGATAAACTATTATGTTAAAATTATTATATGTTATATTTATGAATCTGCACCGTGCCCCATATATTATCCCAAAGATGAGGGCAGAAGCGGATCATCCGCACCAATATACAGAAGAACAGCGATATTCGCTGGTGCAGCATGCCATCTATCTGATGAATAAAACAGGAAAAATCAATACGGTAGAGACAGGCATTGAAAACCTCCCAAAACAGGGAGGATATATGATGTATCCAAACCATCAGGGCAAATATGATGTGCTTGGCATTATGTATACCCATAAGTTTCCATGTTCTTTTGTGATGGACAAACGCAAGTCACATACGATACTTGTACGTGAGTTCTGTGATCTTGTGCAGGCCAAGCGGCTGGAAAAAGATAATCCGAGACAGGGAATCACCATTATCAATCAGGTGGCAAAAGAGGTGGCTGCCGGGAAAAAGTATATTCTTTTCCCAGAGGGCGGATACCGGTTTAACAACAAAAATAAGGTATGCGATTTTAAGGCAGGAAGTTTTAAGATTGCTTTAAAATCACATGCACCGATCGTTCCCATAGCACTGATTGATTCGTATAAGGTGTTTAACAGTTTTCATATCGGGCCGATCACAACATATGTGCATTATTTAAAACCGATCTGTTATGAAGAGTATAAAGGAATGAAAACGCAGGAGATTGCCGATCTGGTAAAAATCCGGATTGAAGAAAAAATACAACAGGAAATGCAGGCACACAAATAAAAAATTCCCGGTATCTTTTTTTCAATGGATACCGGGAATTTTAAGTTCTGATTACATATAGTCATCATGATCAGTTTCGGAATTCCCGGAGATATTTTCTCTGGTATATACCCGTTTTTGATCTCGCTGTATTTCAACCAGCGCAGAGAGCTGTTCTTTTACATCCATGACATTTTTGATATTTTTAATTTCAAAATCGCCAAGGGTTTTGTCAGAAGAATTTACAAGAATGGTTCCCATTCCGAAAATCCGCTGAGACAATGATCTGGTCACGGTCAGATCCTGAATGCGGTACAGACGGACTTCATCCTGCCGCTGATTTAAAAAACCGCTTTTTACATAGAATCTTTCGTTGTCATAACTGTACACAGTGAAGGTAAGCGGAAGTCCGCACCAGATTCTTTTTCGTTCTTTCCATAATAAGTCCATTTCTTTTTGTCCTCCTTATATTTTCATAGAATTTTATTTTTTCTAAAAATTTTTTACCTCATTTTTGACCTTTTTAAAAAGATTTTTACGTTTAGTCTTCACGAAGATGAACATATTTTGCGGCACTGCGGCGTCTGTCCTCTTCAATGGCAGCATAATGTTTTTTGGTTGTATTGACATCTTTATGACCAAGGACATCTGCAACCAGATAAATATCACCTGTTTCCCGGTAAAGAGAGGTGCCATAGGTGCTTCGCAGTTTATGTGGGGTAATATTCTTTAAGTTTGTGACAAGTTTTGCGTATTTCTTTACGAGATTTTCCACTGCGCGGACTCCGATTCTTCGTTTCTGCATAGATAAAAACAGTGCGTTTTCATCCCCGGAAACCGGAGTGATCAGTTTTCGTTCTTCCATATATCCGCACAGGGCATTTCTGACTTCCTCTCCGAAGTATACAACAACTTCTGCGCCACCTTTCCGGTGGATCTTGATTCCATTGTTTTTTAAATCGACATCATCCAGATCCAGACCGACACATTCCGAGACACGGATTCCTGTCCCAAGCATAAGCGTCAGAAGGGCCAAATCACGCACTTTTGTGCGGTCATGGAACATTTGTTGCTTTTTGGTTAAATTTTCGCCAGATTCGACTTCATCAAGCAGATTGGCAACTTCATCCGCATCTAACCTGATTATATTTTTGTCGTGGATTTTCGGGGTACTTACCTTGGATGCAGGATTCGATTGTATAAATTCATTTTTGTACAGATATTTGTAAAAGGAGCGGAGAGAGGAGAGTTTTCGCTTGATTCCCCGTTCCTCGTTGGTATGTGCCATACCGTCCTTTTCATATACTTTTAAATTATACAGATATTCTTCCAGATCCATGGGTTTTAGGCTTTCCAGAATGCTCAGAGGAATCTCCGTAATGCCCATTTTTTTGCAAATTGGGTTGTTTTCGTGCAGATAATCGAAAAAACAGGAAAGATCATAGGCATAGGCAAGTCTTGTCCGTGACTGGGTTTTGGACTCGATTGCTATAAAATACTGTTTGCAGTAGGGTGGAAGAGCAGCAAGCTGCTTTCGCAGTTTTAATTCATTATCAATATCTACTTTTTCGTAATATGCTTTTTCATTGTTTTCCATTGATATTCCACCCTTCTATTCTGCCGGTGCATATTGCATGGAAAATGCGTTTTTTGACACCGGGGTTTTCTAAATTAATCTGCCGGACAAGTTGTTTGACATATTCACGTTTGGTTTTCCCATCTGCCGGACACGGATTTTTCACAAGGGGAAGATGATATTTATGAAGAAATCCGATGACATTTGCTTCCGGAACATACATCAGTGGCCGGATGACAGTGATTCCGCTGCGGTCTAAATGGGTGACAGGGGCAAACGAATAAAACTGTCCTTCATAAAACATTGATAAAAACATGGTTTCTATGATATCGTCCATGTGATGCGCATAGGCAACTTTATTGCATCCAATTTGCCTCGCATAGTCATTTAATGCGCCTTTTCGCATTTTTGCACATAGCGCGCATGGAGAACTTTCTTTTTGTTCTTCAAAAACAATTTCGCCAATTTTGGTTTTGATTACATGATATTCGACATCAAGCGTTTTACAAAGCTGCCGGATTTCGGACAGATCATAATGATCAAATCCAAGATCAACGGTCAAAGCTGCCAATTCAAATTTCTTTGGGTAAAATCTGCGTAATCCCGATAATGCATATAAAAGTGTCAGAGAATCTTTTCCCCCGGAAATGCCGACGGCAATCCTGTCACCATCAGCAATCATCCGGTAATCGTCAATTGCCTGGCGGACATAACTGTATAATTGTTGTAGTTTCATATAATGGTTCCTTTACTTGTGCTAAATTAATTGAATATGCAAAAGGCACGCCAAGGCGTTCGCGGAAACGGCAATAGTGGCATCCATGCAACTATTCGCAAAACCTAAGTTTAACGAATAGTTCTCCTGATAAAATCAGGATATCACTCCGCGTATGCCTTTGCAAGCCATTATGCAAGATCTTCAGAATCCAGCAATATGGTAAAAGGCCCGTCATTTACCAGAGAAATTTTCATATCTGCACCAAAGATTCCGGTTTGTACATCCGGAATTTCTTCTTTGCATTTTGCAATAATATATTCGTAGAGATTGTTTGCAAGTTCCGGATTTCCGGCTTTGATAAAAGATGGACGGTTTCCCTTCCGGCAGTCCGCATATAATGTAAACTGTGATATTAATAACAGGGAGCCTTCGATATCATGTAAAGACAGGTTTGTTTTTCCGTTTTCATCACCGAAGATGCGCATCCCAAGGAGTTTTCGAATCATTTTATCGGCAATGTTTTTGGTATCGGTTTCTGCAATTCCGATCAGGACGCAAAAGCCGTTTGTTATCTGTCCGGTAATTTTTTGATCAACTTCACATGTTGCTTCAGTGACACGTTGTATTACAAATCGCATGGATTTCATTCCTCTTAATATTTTCAATAGATTTTTAAAGTATACAAGAAAAGGAACCGGACCTTAAGACCGGTTCCTTTTTTCAGAGCGGAATTGCTTTATTTCTTCTGTTCCATTTTCTTTCGAAAATCCAGAATAATGTCGACACACGCCTCCGGTGTGATCTTACTTGTGTTAAGTGTCAGATCATAGCTTCTGGAGTCTCCCCATTTCTTACAGGTGTAATAATTATAATAGCTGGAACGCTGCTTATCTCTTTTCTGGATCATATCTTTGGCTTTTGATTCCGTGACATCCTCACGTTTGCTGACATGCCTGATACGATCGTCCATATCTGCATGTACAAAGATGCTCAGACAGTCCGGATTAGAAGCCAGTGCGTAATCTGCACAGCGGCCGACAATTACACAGGACTCCTCGGATGCAATCTTTTTTATGGTATCAAATTGCGCTAAAAATACCTTGTGGTTAAGCGGCATATCCAAAAACGGTGCTGCAGAATAATTTCCACCGGTATATGTATCCATTACCAGGGAATACAAAAAACTATTGGTTGGACGCTCATCATGATTTTCGAAAATTTCTTCACAAAAGCCAGAATCTTTCGCTGCCTGTGCCAAAAGCTCTTTATCATATAGCCTGATTCCAAGACGTTCTGCTAAAAGTTTTGCAACTGTGTATCCACCACTTCCAAGTTCTCTTCCGATTGTATAAATATGATTACCCATACCCGTTACCTCCGATGTCATAAATTCTTTAAGTAATCTCTTAAAGTATATACATATTATACAACATTCAGGATCTGGATTTCAACAATTTTAGCAAATTATCAAAATATTCCGGCAAAGGAGCAGAAAATTCCATATATTCTCCACTTTTTGGATGAACGAATCCTATTGTTTTTGCGTGGAGCGTCTGCCCCTGCAAATGTTTGAACGGTGATCTGCCACTGGAATACAGAGTATCTCCGAGTAACGGATGCCCGATGCTTGCCATGTGTACACGGATCTGGTGAGTTCGTCCGGTTTCCAGTTGAAACTGCATATAAGTATAATTTCCAAAACGTTCAAGAACTTTATAATGAGTAATTGCCGGTTTTCCGTTTTTCTCATTGACAGCCATTTTTTTGCGGTCAACCGGATGCCTTCCAATCGCGCCTTCGATGGTTCCCTCATCTTCGGTTACATTTCCGCAGACAATGCCAACGTAGATGCGGTTGACGGTATGTTCTTTGATCTGCTCTGCAATGTTTACGTGACTTTCATCATTTTTGCATACAATCAGGGAACCGGTGGTATCCATATCAATACGATGAACAATCCCCGGACGTATCTGTCCGTTGATACCGCTCAGGGAATCTTTGCAATGATTCATAATGGCATTTACCAGTGTCCCGGAATAATGTCCTGCCGATGGATGAACGACCATCCCTTTGGGTTTGTTCACAATCAGAACATCATCGTCTTCATACAGAATGTCCAGCGGAATGTTTTCCGGTTCAATGGTCGTTTCGACAGCATCCGGAATGGTGACACGTATGAGATCTTCTGTATGTACCGGATAACTGGCCTTTTGCACTGCCCCGTTTACCTGAATTTGTTTGTTTTTGATAAGTTTTTGAAAAAAAGAACGGGAGAAATCCGGATAAATTTCGGAAAGAACTTTATCCAGACGCTCCCCTTCCTGTGTATACTGTACTTCAAATGATTCTTCCTGCACGGTTTTAGGACTCCTTTTCGTTTTGCAATTTTCCAGTGAAAATCAAAGAAAAATCTTCTTCCTTGTAATAAAAAAGCACAGCAATGATCAATGCGACTGCAGAAAGTGTTACATAAATATCTGCGACATTAAAAATCGGAAAATTGATCAGGCTGAAATAAAAGAAATCAATGACATAGTGATGTATTACACGGTCAATCAGGTTTCCTGCCGCCCCTGCAAAGATTCCGACTGAAATAATATTCAGCGGAAGAAAACGGCGGTTCAATGGAATTCGCTGATACACAATAGCCAGTAAAACAAGCACAACGATGGTCAGTACGGCAAAAAAGATCATTTTTGCCATCAAAAAAGCTTCCGGATGGCTGTCAAAATAAGTAAAATGAAAAATCCGCTGCAGAATAGAAACCGGATCCAGACTAAATGCAGCACTGTCATTCTCGAGATATTTTAACTGGAATACCCCATCAATCACAGACACATCCGGTTTCTGGTACAGATGGGTATAGGCAAGCCATTTGGTAAACTGGTCGATGGCAATTAAAAGAATAACAAGCAGACCGCTGTATCCCATATATTTTTTTGTCTTTCTCTGATTCATTGTTCTCTCCTTACTTATAAATCATAAACCGGACGCGAAGTTTTCCTTTTTTGCTGAGAGACTGGTCGGTTTCAAAAACAAAACGCCCTTTTTGGCGAACCGAAACAATATCTCCGTTGTCACAGGATTGATTGCAGTTTGTAATGCAACGTCCATTAATGAAAACTTTCTCAGCGGTAAGATATGCGGCAGCTTCCGACCGGGATAAATGATATGCCCGCGCAATAATGGCATCAATGCGGTTAGAAGCAACCATATCATCGTGTTCCTCAAAAACGGGATGGACTTTAAGGGTACTGACATCTTCGATAATCGAACTCCGGATCATGGTATGGCGGATCTGCGTAAACTGATCCATAATAAAACTGGAGATGGTTTCTGAACAAAAGATATAAATGTCATTTTCCAGCAGAACAATATCCCCGATTTTACTCCGGTCCAGCCCAAGGTGCATCAGTGCCCCCAGTACATCGCGATGCGTAAGTTTTTCCGCATATTTTGGATACTGGGGAACCGCATGGATACAAACAAACGGATAAGACCATTCATAACAAAGAGCATCAGGGATAAATGCAACCATCTGACGCTCTGCCCGCTCATAGCCACCGGATAGTTCTGCTGTAGTATACAGTTCCTTCTGCAGACTATGAAAAATATTCTGTTCATTTAAATTTAAAAAATCACTGAATAATACAATTCCTTTCCGGTCCGCCTGTCTGGAAAGATCCAAAAGACGCTTCCGGCATAATTCCTGTTCGTTCATATCATTAATTTAATCCTGGTAAATCAAAAGATTCCATAAGTCCCTGAATATCTCCGGAAATGTCAACACCATTTGGAGTTGCAAGGAAGATGTAATTGGAGATCTTCTGTAGATTTCCATGCATGGCAAAGGTAGCACCGGAAGTAAAATCGATGATCCGCTGTGCAATATCTACACTGAGTCCTTCCATGTTGATTACAACGGTACGTCCATTTAATAAGGTTTCTGTTATTTCAATCTCATCTTCAATGGTAGTTGGCTTGATCACACATACTTCCATTCCCGGCTGTCCCTGACGGCGGTTCCGGTTGATCGGTGTAATTTTACTTTGCTGTTTCTGTCTTTGTTTTTCGGAAATATCAAAAGTTGCTGCGGTCTGCTGCTGTTCCTCTTCTTTTTTGCGTTCTCTGCGGGAAGGTTTTTTTTCTTTTACCTCATAATCCTCTTCTTCATCGTAATCGTAATCTTCGTTATCAAATTCGTAATCATCATCATTTAAACGCATGACATCGAGAAATTTATCAATAATACTCATTTTTTACCACCTTATTTTTGATAATGTCTTTCGCCGAAAATTCCGGTTCCAACACGAACCATGGTTGCACCTTCTTCAATTGCAACCATATAATCTCCGGTCATTCCCATGGACAAAATATCCATACGTACATTATCTATGTTTTGTGCGTCAATGTCAACAGATAATTGGCGAATCTGCCGGAAGTAAGTGCGGTTGTCTTCCGGATTTTCCACGAATGGTGCAATCGTCATCAGCCCAAGGATTTGGATATGCGGCAAAGCGGCAATCTGACGGATAAGGGAAATGGTTTCTTCCTTATGAATACCAAATTTACTCTCCTCTTCTGCAATATTGACCTCGACAAGAATCGAGACGGTTACGTTTTGTTTTGCCGCCTGTTTTTCGATTTCTTTTGCCAGATGAAGACTGTCCACCGAATGGATGAGTTCTGTCTTTCCAACGATATATTTCACTTTGTTTGTCTGCAGATGTCCGATCATATGCCAGCGGATATCTTTTGGAAGAACTTCCATTTTCTCACACATTTCCTGAACTTTATTCTCTCCAAAATCACGCGGCCCCAGATCATATACTGTCTGAAGCATTTCGATTGGCTTGGTTTTGCTGACAGCAATCAGTGTCACATCACTGCGTTTTCTTCCTGCGTTTTCGCATGCTTTGCATATATTTGCTTCTACCTGTTGCAGGTTTTCCTGTAAATCCATCATGTATACACTCCTTTTATTTTACAACCAGCTGGTTTTCTTTTATTTTACTGCCGTCTAAGGCAATATGGTCATACAGGGCGACTCCGTAGGAAGTGCCTGTATCAACGATGGTATATTTATTGTTTTGTGCAAGAATATCAATTTGTTTAAATACGGCATATCCTTTGTTGATATTATAAACACCAGTGAGCTTGTCCACATCACTGCCGATGGTATACGTCCCGGAAGAATTGTTTTTTACCACAACATCGCCGGCAGAAACGGTTTCATCATCAATATAGTAAAAATCATCCGTTTCGTAGTATATCGTTGGCTGAACCAGTGTTACCGAACCGGTATTTCCGGTATGGTTTTCTATCATAAGTCCGGGATCGGATGAATCGCCTCCCTGTGTAAAATACTCTTTTGGAACCGTATAAAACTGTTTTTTTGTAATGGCCGAATTCGGAATTTTCAGACCGGTTTTTTCGGATACGACAAGTTCCACATCAATGAAACGATCATTTACATAACGGATCATTGCCGTTTTTAAACTCAGGTTTACATAATAACTTCCGTCTTTTTTGGTCAGGGAATAAGGAACTGTCAGTGTAAAATCATCCTTGCAGAAACGGATTTTAATATACTCATTATCTTTTAGCTGTTTTGCCATATCCTCTGATACCGGCAACAGAATATTCCATTTTTCACTGTCAATCCGTTTGTAGGCAGGGGTATTTGCCGTGACCTGTTCCTGATCATCCAGAGAATTTCTTTTGTAATCTGCCATGTTAAACTGATCGGCAGTAAAGTTGTCTGTGGTGACACTTTCATAGCCGTCCGTGTAATATACGATAATTCCGGGTTTTTCTGACTTCTTTTTGTAAAACGTATTGTTTTCTACAGCGGCTTTCACATCTTCATTTAAAGAACTGAGGGCATTCATACTGAGGGTCTGTGTCAGCTGTGCATTGAGTTCGTTTTTGAATGTATAAACCGAAGAAAACGTGTTGGAGTCATAAGAATTCCGGAAAACATCCAGTTCGGAGGAAACTTCTTTCAGTGTTTCGGGGTCAAGGGTGTCGCCAGTGGATGCGGCATCTGAAATCTGCCGGGAAAGTTCCCCGCTGGTGTCAATGGAATAGACTACGTCATTGACAGAGGCTTTTGCCCCGTTTTTCAGATAGTAATTGATATAACCGCTCTGTCCTGCATAGACAACCGTCTCATCGCGCAGAATCAGTCCGTGATAAACATGGTTTGTTGCAATGGTTCCCTGCCCCACTTCGTATTCAGCAACCGGGCTGGAAGTCAGATACGATATAAGGTTAAAGATGACATAGATAATTATAATTACAAAAATCACGATTCCGATATTTAAATTCAGACCATGATGCATTCGTACAACATTCTGTTTGCGTGCCAAAAAAGTCCACCTCTCTGATTGATACTTCTATCTTACCATTTTCAAACTGCAAATACAATCATCAGAAGAAATGTGTATAATTTTAATTTTTTGTTCCATACTATGGATAAAAAATGGAGGTAAGAAAAATGAAATGGCTTGATAACTGCCTTTTGACATTAGCGGTAATTGGATGTATTGTTTGGGGACTGATTGGATTTTTCCAGTTTAATCTGGTTTCCTTTATCTTTGGAAACGGAACCTGGCTGACGCGTGTCATATATGCGCTGGTAGGACTCAGCGGATTATATCTGATCAGTTTTTATGGAAGAATCCGTTCCTCTCTGGAAGATTAGACACAAAAAAGATGGGAGTGTTCTCAATAAGAAGCACTCCCATCTTCCGTAAACCGGGATCTCTTAGAGCGAAACCGTTACTTTCGCCTGTGCATATTCCGGCAGATCCGCTTTGTTTTTAGAAACACTTAAAATAAAACGGACTTTGTATTTTTCGCTGATAATATCCAGTTTTTCAATCGCCCTTACCATGTCCTGATCGGATTCAATGAATGCAATGGTAAGAAAACTGTCCAGATACATTTCTTCCAGATCGTGATCCTGGGATACAATCCCACAGATAAACCCTAAAAATTCATCACAGTTTGTAATTGGATAATCCACTACATTGATCAGACGGACTTTATTGTTTAACTCATACATATGTTTCTGGCTTTTGTCAAGATAAACAACACTCCCGGTAACGGTACTGACGGTGTGATTGACTTTTTCTAAAAGTTCCTTGGTCTTTCCTTTTCCCTTTTCCCCACAAATGATTTCAATCATGGCACTTCCTCCTGCAAATATAAAAAGTCACAAAAAACGGTTCTTTATAACCATAATTATAGTATATTTGCACAGGAAATACAATCATTAATTCGCAAACGTGGAAAGAATCTGATTCATCAGTGTATACATATCGGAACGTGTTTTTCCCTTGTAAACGATACTGACAATATCATCGCCCTTTTTATTCTTTGAATATAAAACAAGGCAGTATCCCGCTGCGTTTGTGGTACCGGTTTTTCCGCCGACAACGGTAATATCTTCCGGTTCCTTGGTCTGACCGTTCAGATAACGGTTTGTACTTTCCCATGTCTGTGTCACGGTATTACCGGATGCATTCTGATAAGCGGCATCATAACTTTTGGTATGGATAATGTCAATAAAATCCTGTGTCTGAATTGCTTCCTGAAAGATCAGGTACATATCGTAAACGGTTGTGTAGTGATCATCATCCGGCAGACCGTTTGCATTGACAAAATGGCTCTGTGTTGCTCCCAGGGCTTTTGCTTCGCGATTCATTTCTTCTGCAAATTTGTCAATTGACCCGGAATAATATTCGGCAAGGACATTTGCCGCATCATTTCCACTGACAAGTAGCAGTCCGTACAGTAAATCCCGGACAGTAAGTACATCCCCGGCAGCAAGTCCGCATTTGGAAGAATCCGCCATATTTGCAATGGCATCCGCACTGACGGTTACTTTATCATCCAGATCACAGTTACGGATAATGATATAGGCTGTCAGAATTTTTGTGGTACTTGCCGGATACAGTTTTTCGAAAAGGTTTTGGCTGTACAGTACTTCTTTGGTTGTCAGATCAAAAACACCAGCTCCTTCGGCATAATCTGCATGCACCTGGTCCGTGTCAAAATTAATATCGTCTGTCACACACAGATTCCTTGCAAAAAACTGGCTGCTGACGGAAGAATTATCTCCTGTCAGGGAGTATGGATTCTGGATATCCGCAGTCTTACCTGTTCCGCATCCGTTCATAAAAAGAGCTGCTATGCAGGAAATACATAGCAGTTTTATTTTTAAATGATGAGTTTTATTTGTACATTTCACGCCAGTCAAGGTCTCCTCTATCCAAAGATTTAATCAAAAGCTCCGCTGTGGCAAGATTGGTTGCAAGCGGGATATTGTGCTCATCACAAAGCCGCACAATGCTGTTGACATCCGGCTCATGTGACTTTGGTTTCAGAGGATCACGCAGAAAGATTACGAGATCAATTTCATTGTGCTCGATCTGTGCACCAAGCTGCTGGGAACCTCCCAGATGTCCTGCGAGATATTTATGTATCTGGAGGTTGGCAACCTCCTCGATCAGACGTCCGGTTGTTCCGGTTGCAAACAACTGGTTTTTTGCCAGAATTCCACGATATGCGATACAGAAATTCTGCATTAATTTCTTTTTTGAGTCATGTGCTACAAGTCCAATATTCATTAAACAATTCCCCCTAATATTTTTTCGGCTGTAATCCAACATTTAATACAAACCCCATTCCCAAATACAAAGAAAGCAAAGAGGTTAATCCGTAACTTACAAATGGAAGCGGAATTCCTGTATTCGGCATCAGACCGGTGGCAACAAAAATATTAAAAATACTCTGAAATCCAATCAGTGCAGCCATGCCGCAACAGATCAGTCTTCCTGCGAGATCCTTTGCCTTCCGTGCGATCAGAATACATTCTATCACAATAAACAGCAATAAAAGGACAATTACCATGGTACCTATAAAACCGAGTTCCTCACCGGCAACAGCGAAAATGAAATCTGTCTGTGGCTCAATGATATAATTCGCATTTTTCATGGATGTGGCCGCAGAATTGTTCAGGCCTTTCCCCCATAATTGGCCTGATCCAATTGCCATAATCGAATTTTGCTGCTGTGCTGCGATATCCGACCATCTGGGGTCCTGTGGATATAACCATGCCATAATTCGACCGAAACGGTAATCTCCCGAGGATTGTGCCATACGAAGTATAACGGTAATTCCTATCAATCCTGTCGGAATACAGATTCCCAAAACGGTTAATACTATTTTATAACTTAATCCGGCAATAAACAAGAGGCTAATAAAAATTAATGCAATTGCGATGGAAGTTGAAGTATCCGGCTGCTTTACAATCAAAAGCAGAGGAATTCCGATCAGGACAAAAGAAAGACCTATGGTTTTTACCGTGTTCAGGTTCTCTGCATGTTTGGAAAAAAAGCGTGCGAAAAATAAAATCAGCACGATTTTTGCCAGCTCGGAAGGCTGAAAACGAAAACCTCCAAAATCAATCCAGCGCTGTGCTCCACCGGCACTGTCACCAATACCTGTCATAACCAGACCAAGCAGGACAATGATTCCGATATAATACAACCAGGTAAATCTCAGAATAAAGGAATAATCCATCAAGGATACAATGACCATCGCCACCATACCGATGATACATCCTAAGATCTGCATTTTCTGTACAGAATGTTTGGCACTTCCAATGATCAGGATACCGATGATATTTAAAACCAGTATGCTGATCACCAATTGAAAATGATAATTTCTAAGTTTGTATTGTTTTAACATCTTAAGCTCTTTTCCTGTTTTGTTTCAAAACAACTCTTATCTCATAGTCATCCGGAGAAAATTCAAAATACCGTGAAATAATATCTGAAATTTCCTTTTTCATTCGCCTTGCTGCAGCAGGTGAATGTTCAAACGGTGCGGATTCTGCCATTAATTTCAGACGTTCACGGGCAATTGGTCCGGAACCGTCCTGTCTGTGGGAAAAACGATTAACCTTCATACTCACATTCCTTTCCGCCCAGATATATTTTTCCCTGCCGGATGCAGGGATCTTCTTTATTCAGATCCACCGGAATCACACGTGGATTTGCGAATGCTCTTGCGGCGGTCATAAATGCACGGGTGGCCTTTGTGTGCATGGAAAGTACAGGTATTCCCTTATTCTGGCTTACAACAATTCTTTCATCGGCAGGAATTACACCGATTGCCGAAAGTCCTAAAATATCTTCTACATCTTTTTGCGAAAGCATATCGTGTTTTCGCACCATACGGGCATTGTAGGCATTGATCAGCAGATCAATCTGTGAAAGCCGCATACCGTCCAGCAGACAGATGACTCTTCCTGCATCCCGCACAGCAGAAATATGCGGAGATGTAACAACTACTGCACGATCTGCTGCAGATACGGCAAAGTGAAACCCGTCTTCGATTCCTGCCGGACAGTCAATCAGACAGAAATCAAATTCCTGTTTTAAATGGGAAATCAGCGTATACAGCTTACTCTCATAATCCATAATCTTTCTGCAGCGGAGAGCTGCGGGAATCATAAACAGATTCGGATAACGCTTGTCCCGGATCAATGCCTGTTTTAACCGGCATTTGTTTTCGAGAAGGTCGATCAGATTATACTGGATCTGATCTTCCATTCCCATTACAACATCCAAATTCCGAAGTCCCATGTCTGTATCAAGCATGATGACTTTTTTATCTAACCGTGAAAGTCCTGCGCCAATGTTGGCAATTGTTGTAGTCTTGCCAACACCGCCTTTTCCTGAAGTGAAAACAATTGCTTCACCCATGAAATAAACCTCCTGTTAGTTTAAAGTGTAATCTATGTGACTAATCGGCAACAGAGTTTCTTATGTTACCGTTGGCACCGGCTGCTTTCATTTCCTTGATATCTTTCATCGATGTTTCTTTATAGTAATATGAAATTACATTTCTTGCCGCAGTTGCCGCATTATGCGAACTGTAACCGTTGGCAATTCGTACTGCGATGGTAATTTCCGGATCATCATATGGCGCATAACCAACAAACAGACCATGATTGGCATGTCCGGTCTGCTGTGCCGTACCGGTTTTTCCGGCAACCGGAATATCAAATCCCTGGAAGCGGTCCATGGTGGAAACCACTTCGCGCATACCGGAATGAATGGCATCCCACTGGCTGCTTGTTAAGGTGTCCGAAATATCTTCATAGTCGGCCTTATATTTTTTGACCGTCTTTCCATCTGCATCCACGATTTTATTCATCAGCTGATAATTATATTTTTTGCCGGAGGCCACGGCTGTTACATAGCGGGACAATGCAACGGTGGTATAGTTGTTATCACTCTGTCCAATGGCAGCCATAACCGGATATTTTGTCGCAACAGATGATTTGCTTTCCGAAATCTCCAGTCCTGTTTTTTGATCCAGGCCATAGATATGTGCATATTTCTGAATCAGATCAATACCGTTGGCATCATTATAAGATCCTGTTTTTTTCTGTGCCAGCCGATTGCCGACCGTATAGAAAAAGACGTTACAGGAATCCCGAATTGCCTCGGAAACATTGTCAAGTCCGTGACTGCCCGGATAAATCCAGCATTTTGGTTTGTTACTGATGTCATTATAAATTCCGGTACACCGGATCTGGTCGGATGTCGTAATCACGTTTTCTGCCAGACCGGCTGTTGCGGAAACTAGCTTAAAGGTGGAACCGGGTGCGGTCTTCTGCTGCGTCGCATAATTGAGCAGCGGAGAAGATTTATCATGCTGCAGAGATGCAAAATATTCCGAATCCACACCATTGGCAAGTTTGTTGCTGTCATATCCGGGATAACTTACCATGGCACGAATTTCCCCTGTTTTTTCATCCGTCACCACACAGGAACCGATACATGGTTCAAGTGCAAGCTGTGCAGGCGTAATCTCAATGTTGTAAATCTTTTTCATGAGAAAATCCCGTGGAGACAACGATCCGTTTTTCAATTTGTTTACTGTTGCATCATCATAATCCAATACTCCCTGATCGAACAGAATCAGACAGAGCTGACGCGGGGAGATTTCGCCACGTGTAATCATATACTGGTATATAATTTTGGAAAATTCCGTATCTGTCTTAATGTTCTTTAGAATATACTTGCATAATGCATCATATACTTCTGTTGAGTCCGCATATTTTTCATCGACATTCAGCTGGCTGATATCGATCCAGTGCTGTGTGATACAGTAACTTAAATACTCTTTCGGGCTGATTTTCTGATTTTTCCATTTCTGGTAAACAGAATCACTGGTATCTATCTCATTTTTTAAGAGTACCTGATCGTCTTTTAACATGGAAATAATGTAAGTAAATTCATCCAGCACTTCATCGGACATTGTATTCAACGCTTCCGGTGAACTGGTCAGTTCCTGTTTTATTTTTCCAAGCGTTGTCTTCTGTCGGGATTTAAAAACACTTAACACATTTTTTTCGGTGTCAGAGGCTTTCGCTTTTGAAAAGTGTTCTGTGTTGATGACGCTGTTGCCAATCAGGGCTGTATACACATCGTTGATCGGAATTTCGCCCGATTTGATATTGGAATACACAATCGCCGCAATCTCATTCTGCAATGCCAGATAGGTAGCTTTCTGCAGATCTGCGTCGATACTCAGATACAGGTCATCTCCGGCTACGGAATCGGTGCTGCTGATAATTTCGGAAATTCTTCCTACATTATCAATATAAAATTTCTGCTCTCCGTTTTTCCCACGCAGATAGGTCTCGTAATACTGCTCCAGCCCGGCTTTTCCGACGGTGTCATTCTGGGTATAATCTTTATTCTTTTTGTGCAGTGCCGTATACTCCGATTCCGAAATCGGTCCGGTGTATCCGATGATCGATGAAAAATATTCACTGTAGTTGTATTTCCGGATCATATCTTCGTTGACGGAAATGCCGCTTAGTGTGTCCATGTGCTCATTTACATAAGCAACGGTCTTGTCCGATACATCGGTTGCGATTTTTACTTCCTTGTATCTTGCAAAGCGGTTTCCAAGCATGGCATAACGAACAACAACGATACGGTATGCCAGATCCCCATCGTATTTCGAACTGATGCCAAAGTTGTCTTTTCCCATCAGATATTCCATAATCTGTTCTGCGGTTGCATTTGCCTCATCGATTCCGGTATCTTTGTCGTATTCGAGATCATCGGCAGAGCCTTTTCCGAAAACATCCGCACGAAAACGGTTCAGCGAGGAACCGGATACATTAAAGCTGTATGTACCGTCTTTTTTCCGGTCAATTTTGAAATCATTATTCAGCGTTTCACCATTATTCTTTAAAACCGTAAGAATCTCTGCAAGTTCTGCATTGACAGCCTTGTTTTTTTCTTTTGTGCTTGAATAGGTTGTACTGTCATTGATGGAAATGGAATATGCAAGTTCATTGTAAGCCAGAAGCTTTCCGTTTTTGTCATATATATTTCCACGTGCCGCATTGATCGGCTGCTTCATCTGAATCTTTAAAGAAAAGTTTTCCTGATAAGACTTTCCGTTGACGACCTGAAGGGTAAAGATTCTTGCAAGGATAATTCCGAAAAATACGATAAATACCGCAGCAAGCACAAAAAGGCGCGAACTGAAAAATTTCTTCAGAAAATCTTTTATATCATAAATCAAATTTTATAGCTCTCCTTTTCTCGTGTTCCTCAAGTTTCTGATTAATCTTGAGAAGAATAAAATACAAAAAGATGGTTATCACCATGGTATAAACAAATTCCGGCAGTATGACGGATGTAAAATAATACCAGAAAGAAAACCGGCTGCGCATAAAAAACATAACGATATAGATCATCAGGTTATTTACGATATCACTCGAGCCGATCAGAATCATCGGAAGCTTAATATCATCCGGGTAAAATCTTTTTTTGAACAATCCGTTGATGTAACCGATGTACATATAAAGTAAAGCATATCCTCCGAGATAAAACCCAAAAAATATGTCGATAAGCAATCCACAAAAGAATCCAACCCACAGCCCTTCTTTTTTCCCACGCATGAGTCCAAAAGAAGACACCACAATAATCAGCAGATTCGGACCGATATTGGCAAATGTCAAAGCTCGAAAAACGGTTGTCTGTAAGAGAAAACAGATTGCTATAATAATAAAAAGCACAATTTTTCTACGCATTTCCTACTCCTGTGATTTTTGTGTTTCGGTATTGTCCTGTGTTTCTGCCTGAGTATCGGATGCCTTCTGGGAAGACAGTTCCTTTTCTCCGGTGTCTTTGAGTGTCGTAATGACAAGCACCTCCCGCAGATGCTGAAAATCAACGACCGGCGTAATGGTTCCTGATTTTGTCAGGTTATTTGCATTTTTTTCAATGGAGGCAATGTATCCAATCAGAATTCCTTCCTGATACTGATCCGACACATAAGAAGTCACGACCGGATCGCCGACCTTTACCTTATCATCTTCATCCCGGAGTTCTGTAAATGGTAACACTTTATCCTGATTCATGGACTTTAAGCTGCCACCGACATTGAAATTATCTTTTGTGGTCAGAACCATGGAACTTACATTACTGGAATCATCGATGATGCTTCGCACCTTGGCAAAATTCGGACCGACGTCTGTGACGATTCCGACCAGACCGCTTCCGGCAATGACGTTCATGCCTTTTTTGATGCCTTCTTTGGAACCTTTGTCAATCGTAAAACTTGAAAACCAGTTGGTTCCGTCCATGGCGATCACATTTGCTGCGACCTTCTGATATCCGGAATATTTATCATCCAGATCCAGAAGTTCCCGGTAATTGTCCAGTTCGTATTGTTCGAGCTTTGTGACGTTTAACTGATTGGTCAGATCGTCTACCTGATTTTGAAGCTTTTTGTTTTCTTTTAAAACTTCTCCAAGTGTTTGAAAGTCATTTGCTTTTCCTGAAATCCAGGAACCGGCATTGTTGATTCCCTTCTGCATCGGAACAAATACATATCCGGCAACTGAATTTAAAGGACCTCCGGAAAGATTAAATACCAGACTCGTAAACAGAGCAACAATACACACGCCGGTAAGGATCAGCAAAATATATTTACTTGAAAGATGCTTTTTCTTATTGCGAAAACTGCGAAATTTTTTCATAAAATCCTCGAATCCTTGTTTCTTACTTTAACGTAGTATTTTTCATGCTGAATGGAATCCGTTTATATTTGGAGTCCGTAGCAATCTTTGAAAGACCGCGGACTGCGCTCTCTTCCGGATTCTCACAGGTATTTACTTTAATATTTGTAATCTGTGTAAACAACTGGTCAAGATCTTTGATTTTTGATCCGCCGCCTGTGATATAAATACCTGCATAGATAATATCCCTGGCAAGTTCCGGTGGTGTTTTCTCCAGAATCAGTTTGATAGACGAACAGATCGATTCAAGATTTGCTTTGATTGCTTCATAGACAACCTCTGCGGTAATTTCACGTTCTACCGGAAGACCGCTTACGACATCCAGACCAACAACGGTCATCGTTTCCTGTCTTCCCGGAAGTCCGCTTCCAAGCTCTTCTTTTAATGCTTTGGCGGTTTTCTTTCCGATCACAAGGTTAAATTCCCTGCGGATATAGCTGATGATGGACTCATCGAGACGATTGGACCCGAAATGCATCAGATCACTGAGTACAAGTCCTCCGAGAGAAATAACAGAAATTTCGATCGTGTCTGCTCCCATATCCACGACCATGACTCCGGTAGGCTGATTTACATCAATTCCAAGTCCAACGGCATCTGCAAGTGGTTTTTCACAGAGCATAACGTTTTTCGGACGAAATTTGCTTTTATAAAAAAGTTCAAAGAATGCACGTTTTTCTACATCGGTAATGTCTGTTGGTACTGCGACAAGAAATTCTGCATTCTTTACTCTTCCTTTTAATTTTTTCTCAATATAATCAAAAATCATGGTCTGCAGAAAATTGTAATCTGCGATCACTCCCGTAGAAACCGGAAACGTAACGTTGATGCTTTCCGGTGCTTTTTCATACATTGCATAGGCATCATCGCCATACGCATAAATCTGCGTTTTGTTGATAATGGCAATGGTGTTTTTTTCAGATACCACTTTTCCACTGGATTTACTGAATACTTTAAAATTACATGTACCGAAGTCAATACCATAAATATTGTTACTCATTGTCTTCTCCCTTTTCTTGTGTTATAACAATTTATTTTCGCGAAAACTGAAATACTGCTGATCTCCGATTACGATATGATCAGCAAGGGTTAATCCCAACACCGAGGCGCCTGCCCGAATCTGTTCGGTAAGCTTTTTGTCTTCTGTGCTTGGAGTTGGGTCTCCACTCGGATGATTGTGCAGGATAACGATCATAACAGCATTTCGAAGCAGTGCTTTGCGAAACAGTTCCATGGGGGAAACATATGCATAACTGATGCTCCCGGTTGCGATCACACTGTCTCCTAAAAATTTGCATTTGGAATCAAAGAAAGCTGCCATAAAGGCCTCTTCCCTGCGGTGCCGGAGTTCTTCCATATAATAATCGGCGATGGAAGACGGACAGTTCATGGATAAATGATATCCGCGTCCGGTTCTGGCAATGCGCTTGGAAAGCTCCGCAATTGCTTTCAGCTGTGTTGCCTTGACCGGGCCAATGCCCCTGCGTTCTAAAAGCTGTTCATATCCGATTTCGTACAGATTCAAAAGATTTCCCTGACACTCCGACAAAAGATCACGTGCAAGATCCAAAGCCGTATAATCCTTTGTTCCTGTCTTTAATATAATTGCAAGAAGCTCTGCATCCGACAGCGCCTCTGCTCCAAGAATCTGAAAACGTTCGTAAGGACGTTCCGATTCCGGCAGGTTTTTCATTGAAATGTGACTCAAAACAGGTTCCTTTCTACTTTTCCGAAGCCACATGAAAACTCATATTATTTTAGCACAGTTCATCTATATTAACAAGGTTACGTTCATAAAGTTTCTGTAAAGACATGAGAATTCCAAGCTTCGCATGGTACCATGTCAGACCCCCCTGAAAATAAACGGCATATGGCGGTTTCACCGGGCCATCTGCGGAAAGTTCGATGGAAGAACCCTGTACGAATGCACCTGCTGCCATAATAACGTCACAGTCATAACCAGGCATTGCCCATGGCTCCGGAGTGACATAGCTGTCTACCGGTGCAGCAGCCTGAATTCCTTCACAGAAAGCAATCATGGCATCCCGGTTTTGAAATTCCACAGCCTGAATAATGTCATGGCGGCTTTCTGTACTGTCCGGAACCACTTTATACCCCAGTTTTTCATAAATATCTGCCGCAAAAATGGCTCCCTTTAAGGCACCGCTTACAACGGTCGGTGCAAGAAAGAGGCCCTGATAAAAGGACTGGATCACACCAAGCGAAGCTCCTACTTCTTTTCCGAGTCCAGGGGAAGTCAGGCGATATGCCGCATTTTCCACACATTCCTTTTTACCGACAATGTATCCGCCAATCGGAGCAAGGCCGCCTCCCGGGTTTTTAATCAGAGAACCGACCATCATATCCGCTCCCACTGCAAGTGGCTCCCGGTCTTCCACAAACTCTCCGTAACAATTGTCAACCATACAGATGACATCCGGTTTGATATTTTTGATAAATGTGATCAGTTCCCCAATCCGCTCGACCGACAGCGTTGGACGTGTCTGGTATCCCTTAGAGCGCTGGATGGTTACCAGGCGGGTGTTTTCATGGATTGCATTCCGGATTCCATCGTAATCAAATGAACCGTCCGGCAGCAGATCCACCTGGGAATAAGTGATTCCGTATTCGGCAAGGGAACCTTTGGATGGGCGGATGCCAATTACTTCTTCCAGAGTGTCGTACGGTTTTCCGACCGGAGAAAGAAGCTCATCGCCCGGACGCAGATTGGACATCAGAGCGAGCGCAAGTGCATGGGTTCCACAGGTGATCTGTGGACGGACCAGCGCATCTTCCCCGCCAAAACAGTCTGCATATACCCGCTCTAAAGTATCTCTTCCCATATCATTATATCCGTATCCGCTCGAAATATTAAAACATTCTACACTCACACGGTTTTTCTGCATGGCTGCAATGACTTTCATCTGATTGTATTCCGCATTTGCATCAATCTTTTCAAAACGCTCTTTTAATTCCTGTTCGATTTTTTCGCCAAATGCATAAACTTTCTCGGAAATTCCAAGTTCTTTATATTTTTCTTCCAGTAACTGATTCATTGTATGATTCCTTTCTCGTGTAAAACATCCGTCATTTTCTGTAACATCTGATCTTCCCGGTCATTGAATTCGGATTTGTCCAGCCAGATGACATCCTTTTCCCGGCGAAACCAGGTAAGCTGCCGTTTCGCAAAATGTCTGGTTTCCCGTTTGATCACATACACCGCTTCCTCAAGGGAGCAGCTGCCGTCCAGATAATCTAAAATTTCTTTGTATCCCAGTCCCTGCATGGAAACCATATCTTTGCGGCATCCCATATCATACAGCGTTTTTACTTCTGTAAGAAGTCCCTGCTCCATCATTAAGTCCACGCGCTGATCAATGCGCCGGTATAATTTTTCCCGTTCGTCCGTCAGTACAAAATATGCAAAACGATACGGAGATGTTTTCTGATGTTCTTTTTCGTTGTGTGCGGAAATCGGCGTATGATTCTGATGGTAAAATTCCAGTGCACGGATGACCCGTTTGATATTATTTTCATGAATGGTTTCATAAGAAACCGGATCAATTTCTTTTAATTTTTCATGCAGGGCATGCGCCCCGTATTCTTTTGCAAATGCCGTAAGTTCTGTACGGTATGCCGTATCGGATTCCTCTTTGGAAAAGTCTATGTCGTACAACAGTGACTGGATGTAAAATCCGGTTCCGCCGGCGATAATCGGGATTTGTCCTGCAGCATAGATCTGCTGCAGGGCCTCTTTTGCCATCTGCTGAAAACGGACAATATTAAACTCTTCGGATGGCTCTAACACATCGATCAGATAATGGGGTATCCCTTTCATCTCTTCCGGCATGACTTTTGCAGAACCGATATCCATGTGTTTATATACCTGCATCGAATCCGCGGAAATAACGGCGCCGTTTATTTTTTTTGCAAGTTTTATTGATAAAGCGGTTTTCCCGACGGCTGTGGGACCTGCAAGAATGACAAGTGGTTTCATGAAACAATCCTCTTAAATTTTTTCTCTATTTCGTATTTTGACATGGAAATGATGGTCGGCCTTCCATGCGGACAGCAAAACGGATTTTCCAGCGTCAGTAATTCCGTCATGAGTGCATCCACTTCCGGCAGGCTCAGTCTATGATTTCCCTTTACCGCTGCCTTGCAGGACATGGTGGCTACTTTTTCCAGTATCAGTTCCGGCGTCTGCCGTCCGGTCAGGTTGGAAAAATCATCAAGCATTTCGATAAACAGATCTTTCATGTCAATATGGTACAGATTATCCGGTACTGCAGAGATCATATATTCTCTGCCACCGAAATTTTCGATCTCATACCCGAATTTTTTGATTTCCGGCAGATACGTCTCTAACATTTCCTGCTCATGGGCATCCAGACTCAGCACAATGGGCGGGCTGACTGCCTGGGATGTAAATTCTTTTTCTTTTAATTTTGCCATCATCCGTTCAAAAAGTACCTTTTCATGTGCCGCATGCTGATCCATAATATACAATTTATCCTCGTATTCGATCAGCCAGTAGGTTTGAAACAACTGCCCGATGATCCGGTGCTTTTTGCGGGCATCATCCGTTAAAAATTCCGGTGAAGCAGCGGCAAGGGTCATCTGTTCGCCAGCCGGTTGTTTTCTGCAAAGATCTGCAGGAGGGACGGATTCCTCCCGCTTTGGAAACGGGTCAAAGGATTCCCGCACCATGGTTTTATCCGGATGCTGTGGCACATACGGCTCAAATGCCGGTGTTTTTTTTGATGGCACAGGCGAAGCCACAGGAGAAACCGGTTTTTCCGGAATCGGAGGCTGGTGATGCTGCTGTCGGATTTCATTGATTCTGCGCTTTTCAAATGGTTCCGGAATCGGTTCTTTGTATGCCGGGGGAAGATTCTTTTTTTTATGTTCTGCTTCATCTACCGGGACTTCCGGAATCAGTTCCTTATGGGAAAGCAGTCCGAAGAGAACATCACACAATTCTTTGTAAATTTCCTGATTGTGTCCAAACCGCAGTTCCATTTTTGTCGGATGCACATTCACATCTAGGGTATCCTCCGGAAATGTGAAATACAAAACTGTAAACGGATACTGGTGCTGCATCAGGAAATTATGATAAGCCTCTTCTATCGATCTGGAAAGCAGAGAACTTTTGATGTAGCGTCCATTGATAAAATAGTTTTCGTAATTCCGGTTTCCGCGGTTAATCACAGGTTTTCCAATATAGCCGGAAAGGGAGAAATATTCTCCCTTGTAGTTTACCTCTAACAGAGCCGCCGCAATCTCACGTCCGTAAATATGGTAAATGAGATCCCGTTTTTTCCCATTTCCGGAAGTGTGCAGCCTTGTCTGGTTGTTGTTGATATATTTAAAAGAAATATCCGGATGGGACAGGGCAAGTTTTTCCAGCATGTCACTGATGTAGGTGCCCTCTGTCTGTGCCGTTTTTAAAAATTTGCGTCTGGCAGGGGTATTGTAAAACAGATCCCGGACCAGAAATGTTGTACCATCGGGAGCACCGATTTCTTCGTCTGCAATTTCTTTTGAGCCTTCGATCACGTACCGGGTGCCGGTCAGGGCATCGGCTGGTTTGGTGATCATTTCCACTCTG
>ERZ779729.474-NODE-474-length-38914-cov-12.850382_pt1 | contig 38914 bp, 27 predicted proteins | sample MGYA00511072_ERZ779729 | MGnify/ENA primary metagenome ERZ779729 (study PRJEB29588, sample SAMEA2156675) | human gut metagenome | biome: human gut; feature: human-associated habitat; material: faeces | place: Denmark | collected 2008/2010 ...
TCTGGACTCCGCAAGGGGGAATTTCCCCCTTGACCCCTTTCGCGCGATTGAGTTGACTTCACTACCATAATTCTTCCGCGTGTTTAGCCTTTTGGCGCTTCGCCTAAAACCCTTTTCTATACTCGCACAAACGCCTTTACCGTCGCCAGACGCTTCCCACCGCTCTTCCCATACGGTGCAACCGTATACCTTCCCACCGCCGCCGGAACAATAAACGTCTCCGCATAGTGCACCACAAACGGCGCAAATTTCCCCTCCGGGCTCTCTACCACCGCTTCTTCACCTTCCACCAGATTCAGCACATTCACGCTTCCGCCCGTCTCATGCTCCACCTTCCGGTCAAACCAGTGCCGCCGCGTCTCAATGAACTCCCGTTCGTGCAGCCCGGTGCGTTCCTCACGGATGCCCTCTTCCTCGTGAATCACCTCCACGCGGTTGACAAGATTCTTCTGCACCCATTCCGTATCGCGGTCGAACTGAATGTTCTTCATGCCATGCGCAAGGTGAATCGGGCGCGGGCGTCCATCCAGCCCAAGGCGCCCCCAATCCCAGAGCTTGAAGGTGAAGATATAGGGCGTCGCGCTGATTTCCAGCACCATGCAGTCCTTGCCGGAGCAGTGTATTGTTCCGGCGGGAATCAGGAAGTGGTCGTGCTTTTTCGCCGGAATAACGTTGACGAAGCGTTCCGCGTCGAACTGCCCGGTCTGCTGACTGTCTTCCAGCGCTTTCTGGAATTCTTCCGGCTGAATGCCCGTCTTGCAGCCCAGATAGACATGCGTATCGGCGTTTTCCGCCGCGTCGAGGATGTAGTAGCTTTCGTCCTGCGTGTAGTGCATCCCGAACGTGTCCTGAATGTACTCGGTCAGCGGATGCACCTGCAAGCTCAGATTTCCGCCGCCGATGGTGTCCAGAAAGTCAAAGCGAATCGGGAATTCCGTGCCGAAGCGCGCGTGAACCTTGTCACCCAAGAGCGCTTTCGCTTCCTCATGCACCAGATTGATGGCGGGCGTTTCCACGACGATGCCGTCCACATCCAGCAGGAGGCTGTTTTCCTCCGGCACGCCATCGAAGCTCCATGCGTAATTGGGCTTTTCCGGGTCAAGCCCGCAGACGGACTTCATCCACTGCCCGCCCCAGACGCCGGGGTCGAAATACGGCGCAACGCGGAAGGGCTGCGTGACCGCCTGTTTGAGCGCATCGCGGTAGCAGTCGCCGGTCATCATGCGGGGCGTCTCGGCGTCGTTGGTGTCCAGCAGGTAGTCAATATGCGAATGCAGCGTCCGCTTATGGCGGTCGAGGACGCGCCATTCGATGAAGTAGCCGCGCTTATATTTGCGCAGCGGGTCTTCGCCGTAGTTGTCATTGAGCCAGTTTGCCAGTTTGCCGGAGCGGAAGCGGAGCTGGATTTCCCAGCGCGCCATGTCCGCATACACCAGTACATCGGGATGCTCGCACAGCAACGCCGCGCCGACGCCGAACACCAGCCGGACACCGTGCACCAATGCGATTTCCTGCCGAAGCACCGCTACCCGTTCCATGTCGAAGAACTGCTCGATGCGGTAGTGCGCCATGATGCCGAACACACGGTCATCGGTCAGGTGGTCTTTCAGCATGGCATTGACCTGCTCTTTGGGGAGCGTCGCCTGTGCCGTGCAGAAGACGTGCGACGGGTTCAGCTGCTCTGTCAGCGCGCTCAGCACATCCGCCTCCCACACGCCGTGATAGCAGTCCACGCAAACGACGGCGTCAGGCTTGCCCGCAATGGCTTTGCGCAGCTGTGCGCCGATAGCTTCCCAGCCCTGCCATGCGCTGACGCCCTTTGTCCGCACATGGAGGACAGGACGCTTGTCGTAATTGCTTTTTCTCATGCCTGCCCCTCCTGAACCAGCGTCGGGACGCCGCCGACGTTCATCAGCCGCGCGGTGAAGCCATGTTCGGCGATGGACGCATAGTCATGTCCCGCGTCGGACGGCCAGCACGCGCCGACGCGCAGGGGCGTATCGCCCGTATTGGCGAGGCGGTGCGCGATGTAGCCGGGGATATAGTGGAGGCTGCCGGGCTGCATCGGCTCGAACCAGCACTTGCCGCTTTCATCCATGAGGATGAGCGCGCCCGTGCCCTGAATGCACCAGTAATATTCGCCGCATTCCCGCCGCGCGTGATAATGTCCCTTGGTCATGAAGTATTCGCCGCCGACCTGACCGGGCATGACGTTGCTCGTGCCGAAGAACAGACCGCCGGGCGTGCCGTCTTTGACCGCCATATGGCTCTGAACTTCATAGACGATGGTTGCAGGGTTCATTTGGGCGCGGGTGGCTTCGTCCTGAAATACGTTTTTGAGGTCGCCGAGTGTCCGTTTGGATTCGCTGATATTGTCACCGCGCAGGTAGCCGCTGAGCAGGTCAACCATCGTTCCGTTCATGGTGAGTGTTTTCTCCTTTGTTTGTACTGTTTCTGCATAGTATTGCGCTTTTGGAGCAGAGGATTTCGCCTCTGCGGAGGCGACAAGGGAGCAATAAAAAACAAACGAAGTTTGCAATCACCCCCTTGACCCCTTCGGGTCGCCACTACTGGAGTTGTTTTTTTCCCGAACAAAATAACTGTTTGGTGCCTTAAATCGTCACCGGCGCATCCAGCCCAATGCCGTCCACGGTCAAAATCGGGCGCTCGGTCGTGTGCGCAGTGAAGTCGTCGAAGCCGATGCGGAAGCGGTGAGACCACTGTACCCGCGTCTGCCAGCGCTCGCCGGGGAGGAGCGTGCGGAAGTTGTCGTCGCGCACCAGATTCCATTCGTCCGACGCATCCGTGATGTCCGCAAACAGCACGGCCGTGTCGCCCGTGTTGCGCACCTCAATGACGGCGCTGTCCGGGGATGTTTCCAGCGCCCGCGCGGTCAGGTGTCCGCCATGCAGGGATGCCGCCGCGCGGTAGGGGCGATTGTTTTCGCAGGAGAAGTAGTATTCATTGACGGCGGTTCTTTCGCCCAACCGCACTGTCAGGCGCACCAGCACCAGTCCATCCGCCGTCTGCGGCATGACGAACGCGACGTCGCCCGCACGGTTGACCGCAGCAGCCGCCAAGTGCGCTGTGCGGGTTTCTTCGGCATAGGTCGCGCCATCCAGACCACGCACAGACCACGCGACTTCCGCGTCGCCCGCAATGCCGCTGTCCGTCAGCACTGTCAGGGGAAGTTCCACCGTCGTGCCGGGCGCGTAGTCCAAGCGGCGGTAATCCAGCGTCGGATGCAGGGGCGCAAAGGCGTCCTTCGTCCAGTAATACACCTGTTTCTCATGCCCGTAATAATCGACAATGGACGTGCAGGAGAGATTCGGCCACGGCTCGCTGAGCTGCCAGATGATGCTGCCGCTGTTATGCCACTTGCGGCGCTGGTTGCTCTCCAGAATGAAGCGCAGCCCTTCCGCCTGCATCCACTGGCTGAGGCGGATATAGCGCCGGATGTCCTCCACATGCCCGAACATGGTTTCCTCGCGGTCGTAGGTGCACCACCAGTCGCCGTGGAAGCGCCAGAGGTCGTTGTCCTTCATGCGCTCCGGCTTCGTCGGGCATTTTGACAGCGTCCGCGCAACGGCTTGCATACTGCTCATGCCGTCGCAGCCGAATTCGCTGTGCAGCAGACTGTCCGTATCGCCGAAATAGCTGTACTGCCGCCCGTTGCCCTGATACTGCCACCAGCCGTGCACATCATGGCTTCTGCCCGGTGTGCGAGAAATGTGCGCTTCCGGGCCGGAGGGCGACGTCGGCACGAACATCCGCGCCGGGTCAAGCGCCCTAACCAAGTCTGCCAACATCGCGATGTTCTTGTTTTCCAGCGTCACGGGCTTGCGGTTCTCGTCCATCAGCTCGTTGCCGCCGCTCCAAATGACCAGAGATGTGTGATTGCGCTTGACTTTCAGCGCGTGAACCGCTGATTGCCGCAGGAGTGTGAGAAAATGCGGCAGTTCCGACGGAATGTTGTCCACGCCGGAGGAGGACTGAATGAATTCCTGCCAGACCAGCAGACCCAGCTCGTCGCAGAGGCGGTAGAACGTTTCCGTCTCAATCACGCCCCCGCCCCAGACGCGCACGATGTTCACATTCAGCCGCTTCGCTTGATGCAGTTGATATGCGACCTGTTCCGCCGGAATATCGCCGTAGATATGATCCATCGGCGTGATATTGACGCCCTTCATATAGACGCGCTCGCCGTTCATGATAATGGTATAGGGGAGCGCACCCGTCGGGGCGTCCTCATTCTGAATCATCTCGAAGTGGCGGATGCCTTGGCGCATCGTCCGCTCGTCCAGCACGGTTTCGCCGTTTCGGAGCGTCAGCGTCACGTCATAGAGCGGCTGTTCGCCCAGCCCGTTGGGATACCACAGTTCCGGCGACGGGATGGTCAGCGTTCCAGCGAATATGCCATCCTGCACAGGCAGTGTCGCAGCGGCTTTCTCCGCGCCGTCCTTTGCGCAGCGTACCGCCACCGTCAACGGCAGATTGCCATCCGCATGGGTCGTGCCGGAAATATGCAGCAGCCCCGTGCCGTTCGCTGCGTCTGAATGCACATAAAGGTCGTCCAGCGCGGCTTCGTCCTCCAAAATCAGCGACACATCCTGCCAGATGCCCAGATTGACCAGCCGGGTGCTGAAATCCCACTTATACCCGAAGCGGCTCTTCTGCGTCGAAGTCTGGCTTGTGCGCCCAATCTGCCCCATTTCGTCCGGCGCATGGAGAATCAGCACATCCAGCACGAAATGCTCCGCCGTCTGTAGAAGGTCGGTCACGTCAAAGGCGAAATCCTCATACATGCCCTCGTGTTCGCCCAGCAGATGCCCGTTCAGGTAGACCATGCAGGCATAATCGACGCCCTCGAAGTGCAGGAGGGTCTTGCGGTGCGCGGGGATGTCCCGGCGGTCGAACTCGCGGCGGTAAATCCACCAGCGGTTTTCTATCCACTCGCACTTCAAGCTGTTCATGTCCACATAGGGGTGGTCGATATAGCCTGCCTGATACAGCGCGCGCGCCACGCCGCCGGGAACCTGCGCGTCCATCCAGCCGGTCACGCCTTCCAGCGGCTTGCCGGTTTCCATGCTCTTATCGCGCAGCGGCACATAGGATGCTGTGCCTTTGAGCTGCCAAGTGCCGTTTAGGGAAATCTGCTCACGCATGTGTTCGTTCTCCTTTTTCCCGTCTTACCTGATTATCCAGAATTGATACACAGAGATTTCGCCTCTGCGGAGGCGCCGCCACTTTTAGGGTTTACCCCCATCGGTTAACGCCAGAAATATCTGCTTATACCGCAGCTCGACTTATTTGGAAGTGATATTTCATTTCCACCGCATCGCGCGCCCAAGCGCGGTCTTTTCCGCTTCCGGCGGCAGGGGCGCTTCGTGAATCATCGTCGTCAGACGCTGATGCCACGCAACATCCCGCCACATGCCGCAGAACTGCGGCGCGGCGAAGTTGCTCGTCGCCATCAGCGCCCACTGCCCTGTCTGACACGCCGTCTCTACGCCCCGCGCGCACAGGTCTTTCACCCAGTCCCACGGGAGCATCGGGAAATCCTTGTAGTCCGTGATGCCCCAGCACTCGGTCGTCGCCAGCGGAAGCCCTGCAGCTTTCGCGTCCACCGCGAGCGTCTGAATGCCGTCCACAAGCAGCTGCTTCCAATAATCTTCCTTGTTGTGGTACACATCCAGCGCATGGTCAGCCAGCAGGTGATACGCTTCCTCGGTGAATCGCCCGTCCTTCGCCTGACCGACCTCGTGATAGAACTGCTGCTTGTTCAGCTTCGTCATCCAGATATGGTGCTCCGCCAAATCGAAGAAGGAGAGGTCGCGTTCGCGGTAGAAGTGCGTATTCTCGCCGTCGAAGGAGAAACAGTACGGCAAATCAGGGTATTCTTGACGGACGAGCGCAATCGCCGTGCACATATAGTCCATCGCGGCGTCGGTATGCCAGCAGCTCCACGTCATCCACGGCGGGTCATTGCGGAAGTACGGTGCCCAGAAGTCGCCGGGGAACTCATTGCAGAGGTCAACATAGAGGATGGTGTCCATCAGCCCGGCGTTCGCAATCAGACGAAGGGTATCAATCCAGCATTTCGCCATCGCCTGCGGGGTGCTGAGCGCCATGCGGACGTTATCGGCGTCTTCGCGGAACCAGCTGCTGAGGGCGACCTTGATGCGGCGCGCGCGGCAGGCTTTCAGGAAGTCGATGAGTGCAGGAAAGAGCCGAACGCGGACTTTATAGGGACTGCCCCAGTCATTGGAATACCAGACAGGCAGGAGCAGCCATTCTTTTTCAGGGGCTTGGGACAGCAGGTGGGGGAATGCGTCGATGCGGACGGCATCATAGCCGCGTTCTTTGACGCCGTCGAGGGCAGCGTTCCAGTTCTCAAAGCCTGCGCCGTCCCAGCGGCGTTCAATCCATGAAAAATCCCACATGGTGATGGCGAGGGGGTGAATCATGTGTTTTGCCTCCCGTTGATGGGGTTGGGAATGCCTCGGTGCAGCGTCGGAAGGAACGTCCGGTGCTGGACGGAAGCATTCGCAGAAGTGCGCGGTATTTGCGGGAAATAAGCAGCTTGTTTTTGCTGTAGCCTTTTAGATTTGGCGTACATTACGAAGGATTCTTACGCCGAAATCGAAAAGCAGGGAGCTTCCATTCTCAGAAAGCTCCCTGCTGCCTGAAAATGCAGACGGGTGATTGCGGGTCGAGCACTGACCCGTGGATGGATTACTTCAGGAATTCTTCCGTCAGTTCCGCAGCCAGCTTGTCGCCTTCTTCGCGATGTTCATTCACGAAGTCGTTCCAAACCGTTTCCGGATTGTCGGAGATGACCGCCTGAATGATGATATCGCGGATATTGTTGATGACGGCAGAACGGAAGGAGTAATACGCTTCGTTCTTGGTGTTGGTCAGGTTATAGTCCGTCGGAGCGAATGTTGCGTTGCTTTCCCACGTCTTCATGTTCGTGGTGAACAGGTCATTGATGATGTAGGAAGAGTATGCGGGGTTGCCGGGGAGGTAGACGTCCAAGCCTTCGAGGACGAAGTACTTCTGGAAGGCGCGCTCCTGCACGATGTAGTACTTGCTGCCGGTGGCGGCGATGTCTGCATCGGTGTAGTTCAGAACGACGTTGCCGTCCGCGTCGTAGTCCCAGTCTTCACCCTTCACGCCGTAAGCGTAGGTTTCAATCTGTTCCTGTTCGAGCAGCCAGTTGCCGACCGCCAGCCAGCGATCCATGACTTCGTCGCGGCAGTTCGCGGAGAAGGCGAACGCAGCCCACCACTCGTCGATCTGGCTGACATGGAACGTGCCGTCGGGCGCTTCGAGGCAGATGATGCCGAGGTCTTCTTCGGTGAAGCCTTCGACGTTGGTCGCGAGGGTACGGGCAGTCGTCTGCAGGATGGTCGCGCCGAGGTTGCCGTACAGGACAGCAGAGCGGCCCGCGAGGAAGCGTTCACGACCCGCGTTGTTGGAGTCGTTGTAGCTGTCCATCGCCAGCAGACCGTCGTCGTAGAGGGTCTTAATCTGCTTGATGGCTTCCAGAGAGGAGGGGTCTTTCGCGCTCCAGCGATACTGGCCATCCACGATGTCGAAGGAGCCGATGCGCTGATTCCACAGCTGCGCCAGCATCGCCCAGTGCTTGCCGCCGTTGTCCAGATCAAGCGGAACGAGCTTATCGCCCATGTGGCCCGGATCCTTTTCCTTCACGTCGCGCAGGTATGCCACGAATTCGTCGTAGGTCAAGGTCTGGACAGGCGCCCAGTCATAGCCCATCGCCTTCGCCCAGTCGCGGCGATACGCGAACATGTAGGTGGTGTAGAGGTTGACGGGGTTGCTGTTCTTAATCTTGGGGAAGGTGTACAGCTTGCCATCAACGCGGAACTGGTCGAAGCAGGTGTAGCTGTTGATGAGCTTTTCCAGATTCGGGTACGCAGACATGTCGTCCGGCAGCGCCTTGAACACGCCCTCTTCCACCCATTCGAGGTACTCATCCTTATTCAGGTTGTACCACGCGATGACTTCCGGCAGACTCTGGGTGTATGCCAGCGTGCGGGTGGATTCATCCCAAGAATCCCATGCGACAAGCTGGATTTCAAAGTCGAAGTTGAACTTCTCCATCGCCTGCTTCACCAGCGGCCAGTTGAACATGTCGTCCGAGCCGTCGATGGTGAAGACCTTGAAAGTCAGGTGTTCGGCGTAGGGATTCTCTTCCGCCAATGCGGGCGTTGCAGCCAGCATGATGGGGAGAATCATTGCCAGAGACAGAACCAGAGATAGAAACCGTTTCATGTAGGAATACCTCCTTTTTATGTCCTATCATCCTTGCCGGATGAATAGAAATCAACGGAAAGAGAAGCTAAGCCTTAAGACTTAATCGCCCCAATCATAACGCCCTTTGCAAAATACTTTTGCAGGAAAGGATACACGCACATGATGGGCAGCATCGTCACAATCACCGCCGCCGCCTTCATGCCGTCGGCGTATGTGCGGCGCCCCAGCTCTGCCGGAACATCCGCCGCCAGCGCACTGCTCGTCCACAGAATCTGCCGCAGTTCCAGCTGCATCGGCCACATTTTGCTGTCGAGGAACAACAGGTTGCTCCAGAACCATTCGTTCCAGCGGTCAACGATGAAGTACAGCGTCACCGTCGCCAGTGCGGGCTTCATCAGCGGCAGGTCAATCTGCCAGAAGATGCGGAAAGGGCTTGCACCGTCGAGCATTGCCGCTTCTTCCAAATCCGGCGGCAGAGACTCGAAGAAGTTGCGCAGGATAATCATGTTGAACGCATTGAACGCCAGCGCAATGACCACGGCGAAGCGGTTGCCGTACAGCCCCAAGTCCTTAACCAGCAGGAAGAAGGGGACAACGCCGCCGCCGAAGTACATGGTGAAGACAATCATGTTCTGGAACAGCGCGCGTCCGGGGTAGTTCTTCTTGCTCAGCCCATACGCCAAGGTTGTGGCGAGGAACATGCTGAAAAGCGTACCTGTCACCGTGTACAGCACGGAGTTGAAGAACGAGCGCAGCAGGCCCGTGCCGACGAAGATGTCGCGGTAGTTGCCTGTAGTCGGGCTCTGCGGCCAGAGCGTCGTGCCGTTCATGATGAATTCCTGCTGTGTGAGGAAGGAACGGACGATGGTGTAGTAGAAGGGGACGATGACGATGAACGCCAGAATCAGCAGGAAGATGATGTTGAAGACATCGAACGCCGTCGTTTTTTGGAGCTTGCGTTTCTTCCGCGCGATTTCCCGTTCAAGCAGCTTTTCTGCCTTTTTATCGGCTCTATTCGAGGAAATTGCTGTCATTACATGATGCCTCCTTCCCCAAGTGCTTTCGCCAGCTTGTTTGCCAGCAGCAGGAAAGCGAAGTTGATGACGGATTTCGACAAGCCGATCGCGGTGGAGAAGCCGTATTTCGGTTTTTCCTGGAAGGTGATGCGGTAGATGTAGGTGTCAATCGTCTCCGCCGCGTCGCGCACAACCGCATTGGTCATGTTCAGGATTTGGTCATAGCCCTTGCTCATGATGCCGCCGAACGCCAGAATGAGCAGAATCACCGCCGTCGAGCGGATTTCCGGCCATGTGATGTACCACATCTTGTGGAAGCGGTTTGCGCCGTCCACCTCGGCGGCTTCGTAGAGTTCCGGGCTGATGCCCGCGATGCCCGCCAGATACAGGATGGCTGACCAGCCAGTTCCCTTCCAGATGCTTGTCGCATACAGCAGAGGACGAATCAGACTCTTGTCTGTCAAGAAGCCATATGTCTGTCCTCCGGATGCGCGAATCAGGCTGTTGATGACGCCCTCGCCTGCGAAAATCGTCGTCATCAAGCCACCGACGATAACCCAACTTAGGAAGTTCGGGAAGGTGTAAATCACCTGCAAGGTATTCTTGTAGTGCCGACTCCGCAGTTCGTTGAGCAGCAGCGCCAGAATGATCGGGCCGGGGAAGCCGGTAATGATGTACGCCAGTCCCATGCGGATGGTGTTGAAGAACGCCGCGGTGAACTTCTTGTCCTTGAACATCATCGCGAAGTTATTATACCACGGATTCGCCCACGGACTGCCCAGAATGCCCTTGCTGATCTTGTAGTCCTTGAAGGCGACCACCAGACCATACATCGGGCCGTAGCAGAACAGCAGGACGAACGCAATGCCCGGCAGCAGGAAAAGATACACCCAGCGGTTCTTCCAGATCCGCTTGCCCAGGGACTGCCGACGCCCTGATTCAATCATCGCATGTTCTTTCGCCATGCCATCAGCCACCCGCTTTCTCGTTTTTGTTCATGGCTTTATTTTATCGCTTTTTGACCGAAAAGGAATGCACTGTTTTCGGTTTGCACCCTCAATATTTTCGGTTCGGCTGTATTTAGACCAGATTCTCCATCTTTAGCAGTGGACAAGCGAAATCATCCCTGCTATAATAAGAACACCTTCCTGCTAAATAGGATTGCTTTCATAAGTTTCTGGATGCACTCCCGATGAAGCCGTTCGGGAGGAAGGAGGACGAAATTTGTACCGCATTCTGATTGTTGATGACGAGCCGATGGCGCTGTATTCCACCGCGCACACCTTCCCGTGGGCGGACTGGGGCTTTGATCCGCCCATGCTGATGACGGAAGCGCCCGCTGCGCTGGACAAGCTGCGCACGGAACGCTTCGACGCCGCGATTGTGGACATTCGGATGCCGCAGATGACGGGCATTGACCTGATTCGCCTGTCCGGGGAAGCGGGCTTGCAGACGGTGTTCATCGTCCTGAGCGGGTATTCCGATTTCAGTTATGTGCAGACAGCGCTGCGGCTGTCTACATTCGACTACTGCCTGAAACCGATTTTGCCCGATGCGGCGCAGGCTGCACTGGAGCGCTTGTCGGGCCGCATCCACGACATTCGTGTGGGGAGCGACCCGGCGTTTCTGGCGACGCTGAGCAGCACGGCGCCACTCAAACCGCTTTTTACGCAGCGCGGACTGCCCGTGCCGGAAGGGATGTTGTCCATGGTGCTGTTGTCCGCGGAGAAGCCAGAGACGCTTCCGCCGCTGCTGAACGGGTTTCAGGCGTCTCTGTCCTTCTGGGCGGACGCGAACGAAGTTCTGCTGTTCACGCCAATGACAGAACAGTCGCTGTTATCTACCCTGCCAAAGTCGCCTGACGTGCGTGTGTGCTATACTGTACCTGTATCGCAGGACATCCTCAATCCCGTTCGGCAATTGCAGCTGCTTCGGCAGACGATGGCGGAGCTGCAGCCCGGTCAGGCGCCGGTATCCATCTACGTCAACGACTGCAGTCCGACGTTTTTCGACATGCTGAACTACGTCGATGAGCATTTGAGCGACGACTTGTCCCTCCAAAGGCTTTCGGCGCAGTTCCACCTGAACTACACCTATTGCAGTGAGTTGTTTCGCGCCATCACGGGCGCGACGTTCACTAAGTACCTATCCAGCCACCGCATGGAGCGTGCGCGGACGCTGATTATCACGACACCCATGAGCATCTCCGAAATCGCGCGGCAGACAGGGTACAGCAACTACAATCACTTTTCCGCCACCTTCAAAACATATTTCGGGCAGACGCCGGGCGCGTACCGCACAGCGCATCAGGAAGGGAGTGTGCGCTGACATATGCGCAAGCATTTCAGTTCTCTGCGCAGCCAGATGACGCTGCTGACGACCGGCACGGTGCTGGCGGTGGTGATTCTGGCGACGGTGTTTTACAGCAGCGCCCAGCGGATGTCTGAGAAGAAAGCGGCGACGTTCGTGCATTCGATGCTCGTGCAGCTGGGCGACAGCCTTGACCGCATCGGCAACGAAATGTCCTACTTGGGCAACGCCCTCCATTCCAACGAGGTCTTGCAGCAGTATTATCACGCGCCGACAGCGATACAACGAATGCAGTACGGCAAAAGTTTCATTGATTTTACTTCCAGCCTGCTCAACCACAGCACCACGGTCAGCCACATCGTCGTCGTCAACAACGACCAGAGTATCCTCAGCCCGACGGAGCGGAACATCATTGCGCTGGACACGCTGGATTCCAAGTATCACCTGTTTGAAAGCGACAATCTGTCTTCCGGTTTTTACGGGCCAGCATTCGATACCTTCACGAACAGGAACTTTTTCGCATACGTTCAGCCGGTCTACAACACCCGGCAGGGCGCACGCTTCCGGCAGAAGTTAGGCACCTGCGTCATCTTCGCCCGCCTTGACCTGCTGCAATCCACGCTGCGCAGCGCCCTGCCGACGCCCGGTGCAGCGCTGATGCTCATCGAGCAGGACGAGCAGATTATCCTCTGCTGCGACGCAGACGGGAACACGCTGTCCCTGCTGCCCGAATCGTTCTGCAGCGACATGGCGGACGGCTTGCAGCACAGCCTGACGCTCAACAAGACGACATACCTGACGGATTCGCTGCTGCTCTCATCGATGGGCTGGCGGCTGGTCAGCCTCGTGCCGGAGGACGAAATCGCGGCAGACCTGATGCCGCTGCTCTGGCTGGGGATGCTGATATGCGTCGTGTTCGCCATCTGCATCGGTGTGTGGAACCTGCACATCCAGCGCAGCATCATGGCGCCGGTGAAACAGCTGACCGCCTTCATCGAAAATGACTTGGACGACAAGCTGCAAAACCGCATCCACATCAGCACCAGCAGCGAAATGGAACTGTTCTGTCAGGAAATCAACACGCTGCTGGACAAGGTGTCTGAAATGACGGCGGAGCGGCTGCAAGATCAGACGCGGCTCTACGAGATGAATCTGGCGAAGAAGCGTGCGGAGCTGTCCGCCCTGCAAAGCCAGATTAACCCGCATTTCCTCTACAACACGCTGGACTGCATCCGCGGGTACGGGTACATGCTGAACAGCAGCGAAATCGTGTCGATTACCAACGCCCTATCCTCCATCATGCGCTACTGCATCAAGGGCGCGGACATCGTCGCGCTGCGCAAGGAAATGACCATTGTCAACTACTATCTGGACATCATCCGCATCCGCTTCCCGAACCGCTTCAACTACGTTTTCGACGTAGATCCGGCGCTCGAAGACCTCGCGATTCCGCGTTTCATCATCCAGCCCGTGGTGGAAAACGCGATTTATCACGGGCTGGAATCGCGCTTGGAGAAAGGGACGCTGACGATTTCCTGCCACACGACGGAGACGGGAGGCTGCGCGCTGTGCGTAACGGACGATGGCGTGGGGATTCCCCCGGAGCGGCTGGCGGAAATTCACCGGAAGCTGTCCGACAAGAGTATGCAGAACGTGCTGAACGTCCCGGCGGGGAACAGTCTGGCGCTTGTGAACATCCATAACCGCCTGCGCAATCTCTACGGCGCAAATTACGGGCTGGACATCGTCTGTCCCCCGGAGGGCGGAACGCGCGTCACGCTGCACCTGCCGATGGTGCTGGTGCAGACAGAAACAGAACAGGGAGGTCACATCTCATGAACCTGATGAACATCGAACAGAATGCCGAAAACCTGCGGCTGCTGGGGCTGATTGTCGCCCAGCGCGGCGAAACAATCTATCAGCACAACTGGGACAGCCCGTGCCGCCGCCTGCTGTTCTCTGCCAGCAAGAGCTTCACCGGGGCGGCAGTCGGTTTCGCGGTTCAGGAGGGGTTATTGCGCCTTGACGACCGCCTGATTGAACTGTTCCCGGACGAAGCGCCGGAAAATCCCTCGGAGAACCTTTGCCGCGCCACGATTCGTGATGCGCTGACGATGTGCATCGGGCAGTCGCGCGGGTACTTGATGGGCGCACAGCGCGTCGGCATGGCGGAAGAAGACTGGGCGAAAGCAGTGCTGGCGCTGCCGTTTGACGAAGCGCCGGGGACGCACTTTGTGTACAGCAACGTCGGGCCGTATCTGGCGGGGCTGGCGGTGCAGAAGCGCGCCGGGTGCGACCTTGTGGATTACCTGATGCCGCGGCTGTTTGCGCCGCTGGGGATTCAGCGCACGGTCTGGGAGGTTGATCCGCTGGGGCGGACGTTCGGCGCAGCGGGGCTGCTGCTGGCGCTGCCAGAGCTGCACAAGCTGGGACTGCTCTATCAGCAGGGCGGGCAATGGCAGGGAAAACAGCTGCTTGACCCCAATTGGGTGCGCGAAAGCGGCAGCAAGCAGGTCGAAAACGAGGAAGACGGCTACGGCTACCTGTTCTGGCGCGGAAAGTACGATTCGTACCGCGCGGACGGGCTGTATGGGCAGTACAGCGTCATTCTGCCGGCGCAGGAGGCAGTCATCACCTGCACGGCGGAAAGCCGGAATCAGAAGCAGCTGCTGGAAACGCTCTTGGATGCCATCGTACCACAATTATAACGGAGGACACCCGCATGTACACGCCCGATTTGCTCACCATGACCGACGGCACGCCCGTCACGTCATCCGCGCAGTGGGAGGCGCGCCGGGGGGAACTGCTGAACATCCTCGCGCGGGAGCAGTACGGCACGTTTCTGCCGCCGTCCACCGCATCCGCGCGGGTAATGGCGCCGTCAACGCCCGCCTGCGCCGGACACGCCTTGCAGGAGACGCTCGAAGTCCGCTTTGATACCCCGGCAGGGGAATTTGCCTTTCCGCTGCGGTTTCTCTATCCGGCGGACGGTCAGGCGCATCCGCTGTTTTTGCTGCTGAATTTCCGTCCGCTCATTCCGGACATCTACTGTCCGGCGGAGGAAATCCTCGACAACGGCTTTGCACTGGCGGTCGTGTGCTACACAGACATTACGGCGGACGATGGCGACTGGGGCAGCGGGCTATGCGGGCATTATCCGCGGAAGCATCCCGAAACTGACCCCGGCAAGCTCGTTTTCTGGTCATACGCTGCCAGCCGCGCGCTGGATGTGCTGACGCTTCGCCCGGAGGTGGACGCGCGGAATATCGCTGTGATTGGGCATTCGCGGCTGGGCAAAGCGGCGCTGCTCTGCGGCGCGCAGGACACCCGAATCCGCTTCACCTGCGCCAACGATGCCGGATGCGGCGGCGACGCGCTGGAACAGACCAAGCACCCCGGCGCGGAGGATTACGCGGCGATGGCGCGCAGCTTCCCGTACTGGTTCTGCGGCAATCGCAGCCGCTACATCGACCATCCGGAGGAGCGCCCCTATGATCAGCACTTTCTGCTCGGCGCCATCGCCCCGCGCTTCGCCGCCGTCAGCAGCGCGTCGCTTGACCGCTGGGCTGACCCGTATTCGCAGCAGCTTTGCTGTGCCGCCGCGTCGCCTGCGTGGGAGCTGCACGGACTGCGCGGCTTTGTGGGTACAGAATCACCCGCCGCGGTCGGTGCGGCGTACCCGGAGGGGCATGTCGCGTACCATCTGCGCGGTGGGCTGCACTATCTGAGCCGCCAGGACTGGCTGTTCTATATGGATTTCGTTCGTCGGCACAAGGGGAAAACGGTATGAAGACGCTGTGCGTTGATTTAGGCGGCTCGCGGGTGAAACTGGCGCTGATGACGGCGGACAGTCACCCGCAGCCGGACGTGTTCGAGGTGGATTCGCACGCGCCGCTTGCGCAGACGCTCTCGTTCGTCGCGCAGCATGCCGCCGCATGGGGACAGCCCGATGCCGTGTCGATTGCACTGCCCTGCGTGGTCTGCCGTGGAACGGTCATTGCCTGCAACGGAAAATACACGGATGCAGTCGGTTTTGACTGGATGCGCTGGTCACAGAAGACATTCGGCGCGCCCGTTTTCCTGATGAACGATGCTGCTGCTGCACTGCTGGGCGAAATGCGCTGCGGTGCGGCGAAAGACACGGACGCCGCCGCCATCCTCATGATTGGTACAGGCATCGGTAGTGCCGCCGCCCAGGACAGGCGCATTCTGACAGGTCGGCACGGCACAATGGGGATGCTCGGCGGTCACATGGCGATTGAGATGCTGCACCCCCGCCGCTGCACCTGCGGCGCGACGGGCTGCTTGGAAGCATGGGCGGGAACTTGGGCGCTGGATGAGATTGCCCGTCAGGAGGATGGGTTTGCGGAAAGTGCCTTGGCGAATGCGAGAAAGGTAGATTACCGCGCGCTGCTGGACGGCGTGGCGCAGGGGGATGCGGTCAGCCTGCGGGTGTTTGAGACGGTCGCGACGGCGCTGGGGATGGGCGCGGTGAATTTGATTCATGCGTATGACCCGGAAGTGCTGCTGCTCAGCGGTGGGCCATGCCATTCAGAAATGCTGATGCAGAGGATTCGGAGATATGTGAGGGAGAATGTGTGGGCACCGTGGGGTCAGGTTGATATTCGGGTTGCGGAGAACCCGGAGGGGTCGGTATTGCTGGGGCTGATAAGGGAGTAAGGGAAATTTGTGCACCCGCAGGAGCGCCCCCTCAAGCTGCTTTATTCACTGCTTGCACATTGTCGCGCCAGATGGGCGCGACCAGACAGCATCGGGAGAAACGTTTCTCACGGTGCTGTTTTTGCGTGCGCCCGGAGGCGCACGCAAAAAAATCCCCCGGCAGTCCTTCAATCAGCCTTGCCGGGGGATTCTATATGCTCAAAAATGCGAATGCAGAGAACTCAATTAGTCCTGCTTGTACCGCCACTGGCGCGCGCGGTCGCCCGCGTTCAGGATGCGCTTGCGCATACGCAGGTTCTTCGGGGTGATTTCCAGCAGCTCGTCATCATCGATGAACTCGAGGCACTCTTCCAGCGTCATCGGATGGACGGAAATCAGGCGCATTGCGTCTTCGGAAGCGGAAGCGTTGCGCATGTTGGTGACGTGCTTCTGTTTGCAGACGTTGACGACAAGGTCATCCGGGCGGGAGTTCTGACCGACGATCATGCCCTCGTAAACGTTCTGCTGCGCGCCGATGAACAGCGTGCCGCGTTCCTGCGCGTAGAACAGCGCATAGGGGGTGGAAACGCCGCTTTCGTGCGCCACCAGCGCGCCGACGCTGCGGTGCGGAATATCGCCCTTGACCGGCTCGTAGCGCTCGAACACGGCGGACATGATGCCTTCGCCGCGCGTGTCAGTCATGAACTCACTGCGATAGCCGAACAGCCCGCGCGATGGCACAAGGAACTCCAGACGAACGCGATCCTGACCAGACATGTGCTCCAGCGTACCGCGGCGGCGGCCGATTTTCTCGATGACCGCGCCCGCAGAAGCCTGCGGCGTGTCCACGACAAGGCGTTCAATCGGTTCGCACTTCACGCCGTCGATTTCGCGGTAAATAACGCGCGGCTTGGAGACGGCGAATTCGTAGCCCTGACGGCGCATGTTTTCAATCAGGATAGACAGATGCAGTTCGCCGCGTCCGCAGACCTCGAACGCATCCGTGCTGTCGGTGTCGCTGACGCGCAGAGAAACGTCCGTCTGCAATTCGCGCATCAGGCGCGCGCGCAGGTGACGGCTCGTGACATAAGTGCCCTCACGGCCCGCGAAGGGGGAATCGTTGACTTGGAACGTCATCGTGACGGTCGGCTCGCTGATTTTGACGAACGGCAGACCCTCGATGCACTCCGGCGCGCAGACGGTGTCGCCGATGGACAAATCCGCCGCGCCGGACAGCGCCACGATGTCGCCCATGCGGACTTCTTCCGCATCCACACGCTTCAAGCCGTCGTACTGATACAGGTTGCCCAGACGCCACGGCTGGCTCGTCACGCCGGTCTGTACATTCGTGTGGACGACGTTCATGCCCGCCTTGAACACGCCGCGGGTGATGCGGCCGACGCCGATGCGCCCGACATACTCGGAGTAGTCGATGGTGGAAATCAGCACCTGCGCCGGGCCGTCGGGATCGCCTTCAGGCGCGGGAATGTACTTCAGGATGGCATCGAACAGCGGGCGCAGATCCGTGCCGGGGGTGTCCAGATCCAGCGTCGCCGTACCCTTGCGGGCGGAAACGTAGAGAATCGGGTTTTCGATGGTGCTCTCGTCGGCTTCCAGGTCAATCAGCAGGTCGAGGATTTCGCCCACCACCTCTTCGCAGCGCGCGTCGGGGCGGTCAATCTTGTTGATGACAATCAGCACCTTCAGCTTCAGCTCCAGTGCCTTTTTCAGCACGAAGCGGGTCTGCGGCATCGGACCTTCAAAGCTGTCCACCAGCAGCAGCACGCCGTCCACCATTTTCAGCACGCGTTCCACTTCGCCGCCGAAGTCCGCGTGACCGGGGGTGTCGACGATGTTGATTTTCGTCTTGCCGTAATGCACAGCGGTGTTCTTCGCCAGAATCGTGATGCCGCGCTCGCGCTCGATGGCGCCGGAGTCCATTACGCGGTCAACCGTCTGCTGATTCTCATGGTAAACGCCGCCCTGCTTGAGCATCTGGTCAACCAGCGTCGTCTTGCCGTGGTCAACGTGGGCGATAATTGCAATGTTACGAATATCTTCACGAACCATAACGTGTTCTCTCCTTCTATATAATCGAGAGGCACCAGAGGCGCTGCCTCTGGACTCCGCAAGGGGCGCTGCCCCTTGACTCCGCCAAAGGGTCTTCGACCCTCTGGACTCCCTTTTTCGCGATTGAGCAGGTGACTTCTCCATACTACTTCCGCGTGTTACGTTCTGAAAAGCTGCGGTACAGCTCAACAAACTTAGATGCGGTGCGAAGGTTTCCAAAGGGCGATCGCAAAGCCCTTTGGTCGCGCCCGCAGGCGCGAAAACCCTGCGCCACAAAAAGCAATGGAAACAAGTGGCTTACTTGCGATTGGCGGTTTCCGCCAGTTCCAGCCCTGCGTTGTTCTCGCAGGCAAGGCGGATGCTCCATTCGTTCTCAAACAGCAGCACATCGCGGTCGCGGCTGTCCTTCGCGCGCCCGGACGTGGATGTCAGCTTCAGCTGGTCGATGGGCTTGGGCGTGCTCACCACCCACCGCACGAAGCGGAAGGGCATGGACTCCATCACAATGTCCACCTGATACTCGGTTTTCAGCCGGTGCTCCAGCACTTCAAACTGCAGCACGCCAACGACGCCGACCATGAATTCCTCGCGCCCCGTCTCTGTGCGGATGAAGGTCTGAATGGCGCCCTCTTCCGCCAGCTGGGTGATGCCCTTCTGGAACTGCTTGCGCTTCATGGAATCCGCCGGACGCACGCGGGAGAAGAATTCCGGCGCAAAGACCGGGATGTTCTCGTAGTGCAGCTTCGGGCCGCCGGAGAGCGTATCGCCAAGCTGATAGATGCCGGGGTCGAACAGACCGATGATGTCGCCCGCCCATGCTTCCTCCACGGCTTCGCGTTCGTCCGCCATGAACTGCTGGGGCTGCTTGAGCGCGACGGTCTTGTTCGTCCCGGAGTGCCAGACCTCCATGCCCTTCTCGAACGCGCCGGACACGATGCGCATGAATGCCAGCCGGTCGCGGTGCGCGGGGTTCATGTTCGCCTGAATCTTGAAGATGAAACCGGAGAAGTACGGCTCTTCGGGCTGAATGTCACCGATGTCACTCTTGCGGGGCAGGGGCGGTGGCGTGTATTGCAGGAAGCGCTCAAGGAACGGCTCAACGCCGAAGTTGGTGACGGCGGAACCGAAGAACATCGGCGTCAGCTCGCCGTGGCGCACCTTGTCGAGGTCGAAAGCGTCGCCCGCTTCGTCCAGCAGGTCGATTTCCTCCGCCAGCCGCTCGCGGTAGTGCTTTGCCAGCACATGCTCCAGCGCGGGGTCGTCAATGGCGATGTCAGTCTTCTGCACCATCGATTTGCCGTGGTCGCCGCCCGTGTACAGCTCGACCATCTTTGTGTCGCGGTGGTAAACGCCTTGGAAATCGCCGTCCGTGCCGATCGGCCAGTTGATGGGGCAGGAGCGGATGCCAAGCACCTGTTCCAGCTCCTCCATCAGCGCGAAGGGATCTTTCGCCGCGCGGTCCATCTTGTTCACGAACGTGAAAATCGGGATGTTGCGCATCCGGCAGACCTTGAACAGCTTGATGGTCTGCGCCTCAACGCCCTTTGCCGCGTCAATCAGCATGACGGCTGCGTCCGCCGCGACCAGCACGCGGTAGGTGTCCTCAGAGAAGTCCTGATGGCCCGGTGTGTCCAGAATGTTGATGCGGAAGCCGTCAAACTCAAACTGCATTGCGGAGGATGTGACCGAGATGCCGCGCTGCTTCTCGATGTCCATCCAGTCGGACGTGGCGTGCTTATCGCTTTTGCGCGCCTTGACGCTGCCCGCCGAGCGGATTGCGCCGCCGTACAGCAGCAGCTTTTCGGTCAGCGTGGTTTTGCCCGCGTCCGGGTGCGAGATGATGGCAAAGGTTCGCCGTTTTTCCACCTGCTGGTGGAGCAGCTCCCGGAAAGCCGGCGTGTCGTGGGCTGGCAGCATGAATCGTCCTCCTCGTAAAGTGTCCGTCGTTTTCTGAAAGTGGATATTTCTTCCAACTCAAAACGTGCAAAATGCACGAAAAAGACAAGAATGTCCGAAAAGATATTTTACCGCCAAGAACGTGCCTTGTCAAGCCATTTTCCGCGCCTTCATGGCGTTCATGGTGCTATTTTTTCCGATTTTTCAGCAAACGGCAAAAAAAGTTTCAAGCAGCTTTTTGATTGCCCTTTCTGCGCGATGGTACGACACTTTTGTGCAGTGTTCGCGTGCGGCGTAGGGGTTTCGCCTTCGCGGAGGCGATTCCCCCTGCAGCGAAAAAGTCAAGCCGCATAGGTGCAGCGTGAAGGGGCTTCATGGGGGACAACCCCACTGCCATTGGAGTTATCCCCAATTTATCCACTTTTCATCCCCAAATCATTCACAGATACACCACTTTATCCCCAGCCCCGTCCGACGAAAAACGCGGTGAAAAGGCACGTTTCGTCACATTGTCCTCCGCGGGGAGCGCCCATGCCATTTGGGACAAGCACCAAAGAACGTTTATGCGCAGAAATGAATAATTATCCGCAAAATGCGAACATCCGACACCATTTTCTGGTTATCTGCAAAAGAATCCACAAGCCGCGCAGGGGGTGGACAACTTCTGTGGATAACCCTGTGGACAATGTGGATAATTTACGGTCATGCGCGGTTTATCAAGGCAAAATCGGCAAAAAACACTGTGGATAATCCTGTGGAAACTGTGGATGCTTTCGCCCAATTTGAAACGATTTGAAGGACGGGATACATATACAGCGGATGGATAGCAGACTTGGATACATCAACAAAAGCATAATCATGCGTCAATTTGGTGTGCTTCGGACATGCCTATACCGTATCCGACATAGACTGGAGAGAGGAGGTGGGTTTCTTGGCAGAAAAATCGCCCTTTTTCCGCAATTTCGCATCGCACATCCTGCCGGTGCTGACCTTTGCAACGCTGCTTGTCGGTACGGCACTGGTGGGTGTTGCGCTGACTCGAATTCCCCAAAGACCGACGGACGCAGCATCCCCGTCTCCCACGCCGGAAACGACATATATCGCCGCGGGCAGTCTGACGGGGCGGACGATCCTCGTTGACCCCGGCCACGGCGGATATGACGGCGGCGCGCGCTGCCGAGATTCCGGCGTGTGGGAGAAAGAGGTCAACCTCGCCGTAGCGCTGGCGGTGGAAAAGAGCCTGACGCAGCGCGGTGCAACGGTGCTGATGACCCGCCGGACAGACACCGATCTCTGTGACGATACAACCCGTCCGGCAAATGTGACGAAGAAACGGCAGGACATGCAGTGCCGCGTGGATATGGCGGTCCAGGGGCAGGCGGACATGGTGCTGTCCATCCACATGAACGAATACCGCGTGCGGTCGGAATCCGGGCCGCAAGTGTTCTACCGCGCGGGCAGCGGCGCGGGGCGTCTGCTCGCCGGAACGATGCAGGAAGCGCTCATTACCGCCCTTTCGCCCCAAAAGGAGCGCGCCGCCATGCCGGGCGACTACTTCATTCTTCAGCTGGATACGCCATCGGTGCTGGTGGAATGCGGCTTCATTTCCAATCCGGCGGAGGAAGCGCTGCTGCTCTCGCCTGCTTATCAGGAGAAGCTGGGCGAAGCGATTGCGGATGGCGCGGCGGAGTATTTCCGCTTGGCACAGGCAGAAAAATGAAGGTTGCATTTTTTCGCCGCGCATGGTAAAATAAGAAGAAAAGGAAACGCATTATATCCGGAAAGGAGTATCGAATGAACATTCACGAATCCGCTGAGGACTATTTGGAAGCAATCCTCCGCCTGAAAGAAGCAAAAGGTTATGCACGCTCTGTGGATATTTCTCTGCTGCTGGGGGTCACGAAGCCATCGGTCAGCGTGGCGATGAAGCGCCTGCGCGAAAACGGTTATCTGACGATGGATGCTGACAACTTGATTACGCTCACACCCGCCGGGATGGAGATTGCGAGGAGCATTTATGACCGCCACAAGACGCTGTCGAGCTTTCTGGAGAGTTTGGGCGTTGATTCCGATGTTGCCCGCGAGGACGCCTGCAAAATCGAGCATGATATTTCCGAGGAATCGTTTACCGCGATTCGGAAGCTGATGCAGGAGCGGGAGCAGCACCCCGAAAATTCGCAGGAGTAATGGCATATCAAAAACAAAGCCGGGTCGAATCTCCCCTGTTTCGGAGGATTCGCCCCGGCTTTTCTGTATTACTTACTTCTCCGTTTCCAGTGAGCGGTATGTCCGCACCAGCACGACCGCTGAGAGAATTGCCGTCAGCACATCGGCGGCAGGCATGGAATAGATCACCCCGTCCAGCTGGAAAAACTGCGGCAGGAGCAGCACCAGCCCCACGCCGAACACAATCTCCCGCGCCATCGACAAAAGCGTCGAGGCAGCCGCTTTCCCCAGCGATTGCAGGAAGATGAACGTCCCTTTGTTGATGCACGCCAGCACAATCATGCTCAGGTATACCCGGAAGCAGCGCCGGGCAAAGAGCGTGTAGTGGATGGACTCGTTCTGCGCGCCGAAGAGCAGCATCACCTGATCGGGCAGCAGCTCCACCACAAGCAGCGCAATCAGCCCGACAACCGCCTCCGCCGCCAGCAGCCGCGTCAAAAGCCCTTTCACGCGGTCATGCCGTCCCGCGCCCATGTTGTATCCCGCCACGGGAATGCATCCCGCCGCCAGCCCAATCGCACAGCTGATGACGATTTGGAACACTTTCATGACAATGCCGAAAACCGCCATCGGAATCGCGGAAAATTCCTCCTGCGAGAAAACAGCGTCCTGCGCGCTGCAAATGCGCAGCATCGTGTTCGTCGCCGCCATTGCCGCGACCAGGCTGATTTGCGCCAGGAAGGATGTCATGCCGAGCTTGGCGCATTTCCCCAGTAAATGCGCGCGCGGGCGGAAGCTGTCCTTTTGCAGGTGAATCTGCTTCATCCGCGTTAGATACCAGATGGACAGTCCAGCGGTCAGCGCCTGCCCGGCAACCGTTGCAATCGCCGCGCCCGCCATACCAAAGTGGCAGACGAAAATCAGCAGCGGGTCAAGCACGAGGTTTGCCGCCGCACCCGTCAGCGTGGCAACCATCGCGAATGTCGGGCTGCCGTCAGAGCGGATGACCGGGTTCATTGCCTGCCCAAAGACGTACAGCGGCACGCCCAAGGCAATCCAGAAGAAATATTCCTGCGCCTTCTCGAATGTCCCGGCATTGACGCGCCCGCCGAACCACGTCAGCAGCGTGTCCGGGAACAGCAGGTATGCCGCCATCAGGATAAGTCCCGCGACGACGCTGACCGTTACCGTTCCGCCGACGGCGCGGTGGGCATCCTCCTGCTTCCCTGCACCAAGCATCAGGCTGACGAACGCGCAGCAGCCGTCGCCGAGCATGACCGCAATCGCCAGCGCCGCGACCGTCAGCGGAAAGACGACCGTCGTTGCTGCGTTCCCGACGCTGCCCAAGTCGGGCGCGTTTGCAATGAACACCTGATCGACCATGTTGTACAGCGCCGCCACGACCAGCGAGGTCATGCACGGCACGGCGTAACGCCGCATGAGGCGCCCCAGCGGCTGTGTTGCCAGCGGGCGTGCGTTCTGCGCTATGGAGGTTTCGGATTCTGTCTGCATGAAAAAAAGCACTCCTTTTCGTTGATTGGAGCGCAGTGTCAAGGCAAAAAAGACTGCCCCTGCTGCGCGTCCGACAGATGGACTTACGCAGCAAAGGCAGCACTCTGTACCGCTATTTTACCGCATCGGAGCGGATTTGTCAAAGGGGTGTATCATCATTTTTTCCCGCCCGCCACAAGGCTTCCTGCAAAGCACGCGCCGCCTGCAATCCAGTACCCCATTACGAGTCGACTCGTCGTGCCGTAAATCTCCAGCGCTCCTTGAAACAGGCAGCCGACTGTCAGCGCAATGATGCCCCAGTGGTACAGCCGCACGCACCAGCGCCCCGGCAGCGCTTTCCCGCGCAGGGCGCGAATCAGCAGCGGACACGATCCCAGCACCAGCGGCGGCAGGAACGCATACACCATGAAGTCCGAGTAGACCCCGTGGCTGAACTGCTCATACACGAATCCGCCCAGCGCGGTCACGGCGGCAAAAAGCAGATCGTAGAGCGCAAGTTTCACGCATTTGCGGTCAATAGCCGATGTAGACAATGTCGCTCACGCTCCTTTCGCGGATGCTGCGCCCGTTCGTGGTCGGGCTGTTGACGACGCGCCCCTGAAATACCATCGTCGAAGAGCCGCCGCCGTCGAGGTTGTAGGCGATTTGTGCGCCCAGCGACTGCATCAGCTCTGCCAATTGCCGCAAGGAAAGCCCGGTGCTCTCCTTCGTCCGCCCGTCGGACACGACCAGCAGATAATGCCCTTCGCTGATTTGCCCGATGGCGGTGCGCGGGTTGGAGGTCATGGCGCGCCCGACTTCGTCGCTGCTGCTGACGGTCACTTGCCCGTCCTTGATCAGCGCCGGGCCGAACGTCAGCACCTGCCATGCGCCCTCACGCACCAGCGTGTCGGCACTCGTTTCGCCCTCGGTGATGATGCGGAAATTGCCGTCCGTACCGATGACCAGTGCGTCCGTGCCGCTTTGCGCCGATGCGCGGTACAGCACGCCGTTGCGCAGCACATACCCGCGCTCCTGTGCGCCGTAATAGTCGCCGTTGATGGCGAGAATCGCCCCTGCGTTCGCCGCCTGCACGGAGGTCGTTTCGGTCAGGTTGCGGGCGTAGGTGTTCCCCGCCAGCGCTGTTTTGAGCAGGGAGATGTCCGCAATCTGCACATCCGCAACGTACACCGTCGTGTTCTCGACGCGCATCGTCGTCAGCACAATGTCGATTTGGTCATCGTGATATTCCGTGTCGGTGGAAATGGGCGCGGTGGTCGCCTGTTCCGCCGGAGGTTCTGTCGCAGTCGGCGCGGTGGAGGCTTCGGCGGTTGCCGTCGGCAGCGTGTCCGGCGTCAGCACACGGACAATCACGAACGTGTCCAGCGCCGCATAAACGGTGTACGCTATCAAAATCAAAGCAAACACCATGTTTGCGAAATGCCGCTTCATGGAGCTTCACTCCTTTCCGCTTCTATCATATCCCCGTCAAGTGACGAACAGATGACGAACCCATGACTGCTGCCGGAAAAATTCCCTTCCCTTGACGCAATCGGGGGAAAGGCGTATACTGGAAGCGGAAATTTCCACGGATGACCGCGAAAAGGAGAAGAATGATGCAGAAACTGCGGGGATACTTGGCACTGGGAATATTCATCATGGGTATTGTATCGCTTTTATGCCTGCTTCTGCCGCTCATCGAGATAACGGATGATGCGCTGCTGCTGATGGTGTTTGCTGTGCCGCCGCTTATCTGCGGATTGTTCATAGCATTGGCACTGCATATGCTGCTGTATACGCTGCTTCTGGTGCTGTACGGCTGCAGAATACAGCTGGTGGCTTTGTACTTTCTTCATATCCGCAGGAAAACCGTCGGCTGGCGCGTGCAGTACCTTCCGGCGGCGGAGCGCAAGGTGGGCATACTGCTGGCGGCTGTTCCGTGGGAGCAGGAAACCGGCGACTTGCAGCAGCGGGCGCAGATTGTCCTGTACTATGTGCAGAGCGTACTGGCAATACTGTTCTATGCGCTGGCAGTCAATTTGTATGGGACAGCATCCGCCATTGTTTTCCTTGTTCTGGCGTGGGGGTATGCGTTTCTCGGCATCATCATGCCGCCAAGCGAAATTCGGAAAGTATTCCAGCCCGAAAAACGGCGCAAAATGTGGCAGATGCAGTGCCTGCTGGCGGAGAACCTGACGGATCACCTGTTCACGGAAATGCCAGAAGAATACTTCGCTCCGCCGGACAAAATTCAGAATCAGAATGATGCGGCTCTTATGATTAATTGTTCCGCGCGGCTGATGATGCAGAATCGCTATGGTGAGGCGCTGGACATCCTGACCATGCTGGCGCAGGAGCATCGGGAGCAGACGAAGCGCCTTTGGTGGCAGCTGATTCCGCGCGGCGTTCTGTGTGAACTGGCGCTGGACAAGCCGGGATACTTCCTGAAAGAATATGACACGCTGTACATGCAGAAGGAATTGCGCAAGCATGAAAAGCAGCCGCTTGTCTGGCGCACGGCGTATGCGGTGCATCTGCTGCGCGACGGCGATGAGCAGAAGGCGGAGCAGTGCCGCAGGCAGTTCCTGTGTCGCATCCGCCATACGACCATGCCGCGCTGCTATCAGTGGACGATAGACAGAATGGCGCAGGAAAAGGAAATCTACGAATCAAGAAAGGCAAAGGAAGCGCAAGAATGAAGAATCGGACATTTCAGCGCCTGTTTCCGCTCCTGCGGATGGGCAGCATCCTGCTGGCGGCGGTACTGTTCTGCGCGGCACTGGTCGGCGTGAACGCACAGCTGACTGTCGGGTCGAATGAAGAGCGGAATCTGGCGACGTATCTGGGGCTGGCACTGACGGCGGTCGTGGCGTATCTGCTGCAGGATGTGCCGAAAATGCTGGTCGGCAGGCACTTTGGCTGGAAACTCGTGCGCTACGAGGCGTTCGGGCGGGTCTATCAGGCGGACGGCACAGGGGCGTTCGTGCGTGTTCCAGTACCGGCGCAAAGGCGTCTGCGCTATCAGCCGTATCTGCTTCCGCCGGAGGATGCCTCTCGGCACGACGTGACGCTGTACACGCTCTGTCCCCTGCTGTATGGCGGGGCGCTGGCGGTGGTGTTTGGCGTGCTGACCCTGCTGACGCTGGGGCAGCCGGTGTCGCTGGTGCTGTGCGAACTGGCGATGGGCGGCGTGGTGCTGGTGATGACGTGCATTCTGCCGATGGAGGAGCGGTTTATCGCATCGCCGATGGCAACCGCACGGATGCTTCGAGATCCGGAACAATTGGCGGAGTGGCTGTATTTCGCGCGTATGAAGGCGAATGGCGGGGTGGAGGTGACAGATGTTTCGATTGAAAACATTCCGCAGCCTGCAACAGTGAAGACATGTCAGGATGCAATCTGCGTCTTTCAGCGAGCGCAGATTGCGCTGATGGTTCAGTGTGATGCACAGAAGGCGTATGGGCTGATGAAACAGGTGCTGGAAAGCGAGGCGCGGCTGTCATATACTGCATGGAAACTTCTGCTGAGCGATGGGGTGGTTACGGAACTTCTGGCAGGTGAACCGGGTGAATTTACGGCGCTCTATCGTGGAAAAGCCGGCACAGCAATACGGCAGGTGATGTTTCGCATGGTGGACTATGCGCTTCCTGCCTATGCGGTGGCGACGCTGGTGACACATGAAGCGCGGGAAGCGGAGGTTGTGCGGAACACGCTTGCGCCAGTGCGAGAGAAAATGCCGGAGCTTGATGCTTTGATGAAGGCCATCGAAGAAAAAGCCGCACGAATCGAAAACTGATTCGTGCGGGGAAATTTCGCGCCTGCGGGCGCGACCAAAGGGCTTTCCGGTCGCCCTTTGGAAACCTTCGGCGCCGTCACTTTTGGGGTTACCTGTTTCTTGACTTGTGCTGAAAGTTTACGTTGGAGCGTCCAATCCGAACCGTAGGTTCACCGGATAAACACGCGGACACTGTATGCAGTCGTCACCAACCCAATCGCGCGGAAGGGTCAAGGGAGGAACTCCCTTGTGGGGTCAAGGGGCAAAGCCCCTTGGGTCACTCCCCTTTTTGTGCATCCTCCCACGCGCGGCGGATGGCGGTGAGGATGTCGCCGTGGGCGTCGCGCAGGGACATGGTGGCGCCGGAGACAATGTCGGCGGCGCGGGCACGGTCGTCGGCGGAGAAGGCTTCCCAGCGGGCGCGATCGGCGTCGGAAGAGGAATTTTCCGTCAAGGGGCGGCCGTTCTCGGCGGAAAAGTACCGCCCAAACCACGTCTCTACCTCGTCCACCGTCATGCCGACCATCATGTTCTGATAGGCGTCCATCTGCTCGCGCCATGAACCGCTTGTCAGCTGGTAATCCTCTCCACGGGCGCGCTTGCTCGTCCATGCGGCAATTTCCTGCATGTAGTTGTCCTCGCTGTCCTCGGTGTAGCCGACGACCTTTCCGGCGCTGTCATCCCAGAGCGAATAGCCGCCCTGTCCCGGAAAGCCGCTGAACTGCGGCATGGACGCGCCGCTGTAATTCGGCGTTGCCACTTCGAGCTGGTCAACCGCCATCGACACGATGCGCCCGTCCTCGTCGAACGTCCCGTGCGCAAACACGACGTTGAAGGAGTAAACCTGCCCGTCCTCGTCATCCTTGCCCGGCCCGACGCGCCCGGTCGCCGCCATGCCGATGCCCTCGCGAACCGCCTGACCCGCGCGGTTTGCCGGATTGCCCGTGTTGTCGTCCATTGTGTCCGATGCGTTCAGGGCGACGCGGACGGCTTCACGCAGAGCATTGCTCGTCATCGTCGCGCCCGTCACGACATCCACATCCCATGTGTTCATGCGAATCATCTCGTCCGGCAGAATATCCAGCGCGCGGCTGCCGATGCCGTCCGTCTCATGCTGTTCCAGAATGTTCACGGCGCTGATGGCTCCGTCCTCCATCATCACCTGCACGCGCAGGATGCCGCCGTAGCCATCTGCCTGACCCGTGCGCGTGTCGGCGCTGGCGCGGCAGGACGCAAGCAGAACGGCGCAGGAACACAGCGTCAGCATCGTCAGCAGACGTTTTTTCATTTTTCGGCTGGTTTGCATTAAAAAATCCCCTTTCAATCTTCCAGATTGCAGGGAAATCGCTCCCTGCGACGTTGTTATTGTGTCCCGCGCAGGAAAAGTCATTCAATCAACACGCTTTTTGATGCAGATTTTTTCCGCAAGCAGGAAAATCGCCCTTGCGCGGCGAATAGAGATAGAGAATATGCCTGTGCTGACTGATTTTCCGCCGCGCGGGCATCCTGATGAAAGGGTTTCACCCGAAAAGGCAGGTGTTTTTCGTATATGAAGAAGTCATCCGGGAAGAAGCGCGTCAGTTCGCTGACGTTCCTGATTGCGACGACGGCGGTGCTGGCGGCGGTGGCGGTGCTGTGCCTGTTCGGCAGCAATCTGCTCTACGCCATGCGTGTGCGCAATGTCAATGAGCAGCGCGCCGAGGTGGAGAAGCGCAACACGGAGCGCTACGAAGCGTATCGGCAGGAAGTGCAGGAGCTGCAAGACCGTCTGACGGCGAACAACAACATCAGTGCCGACTGGCCTACGCCGGACACGCAGGAAGGCATCTCCATTGTCGACCTGACGAATTATCCGCTGGATAACCCCGGCACGGTCACGGTGTCGCGTCAGGACGTGATGCTGGGCGGCCTGCTGCTGGTCAACGAGTGGCATTCCCGCCCGTCGGATTTTGACGAATCATCGCTGGTGTCCATCATGACCTATGCGCGGAGCATGGGCGTGACGAAGAGCATTTGGCGCAATTCCGACCAGCGGCTGTTCCCGGTGGCGGCGAATGCCCTGCTGGATGCACTCAACGCCGCGAAAGAAGCGGGGCTGGAGGGCTATGTCGTCCGCGAGGCGTACCGCAGCATTTCCGACCAGCAGACGCTCTGGGACGCGGAATACAACCGCTTGAAAGGCCGCCACAGCGCATGGACGGACGATGAGCTGATTGCCGCCACAAAGAAGAGCATCAACCTGCCCGGCACGAGTGAATATAACTCCGGCTTGGCTTTCACGCTGTACCTCTATGAGAACGGCAATGACGAATTGAACAAGATGGTGTTCTCCGAGAGTGAGCAGGGCAAGTGGATGTACGAAAACAGCTGGAAGTACGGGCTTGTGTTCCGCTTCCCGCTGCAGGACTTCCCGACGAAGGGCACCATCAGCCGCGCCTACAAGACGGGCGTGAACGTGGAGATGAATCTGTTCCGCTTCGTGGGCATTCCGAACGCAACGGTGATGCACCATCTGGACATGTGCTTGGAAGAGTACATCGAGTACCTGATGGCGCACCCGCACATCGCCGTGTTTGAGGACGGTCAGCTGAAGTACGAAATCGTCCGCCAGCAGGTGGGCGACGACAGCAGCACCTTCTCCGTCAGCATCAGCCGCAAGACCAGCAACTACACCATGTCGCTGGACAACATGGGCGGGCTGATTACGATTTACGAGTACTGATAGGAATACGAATCCCCCGCCAGCGGATGATGATGTCCGGCTGACGGGGGATTTTGCTTCGAGACCATCAAGAAATAAAGCGAGGTGCGTCCGATTGAAACATCGTATTATAGCATTGCTAACCACATTTATCCTCTGTTTCAGCACTGCGTCTGCTTTTGCAGATACATCCGTTGATACAGCCATGAACCTGTCCACTACAGCAGATGCACCATTAGCCGTCATCAAAGCATCGTCCGCGCTTGCGGCGGCGCAGTCGATGATTCTGCTTTTCAATGCGGGTTCCAAACGAGAAGGCGCAGTGATGGAAACGTGCATGGTAATCCCCATTAGCGTCACATCCGACGATGATATCATCACGATGGAGATTGCCGCTCTGCATGGTGTTTTCAGCCCCAATGAAGTCCCGACAGAAAAATATGACCCGCATCACATGATGGCAGGCTGCGAAAGCTGGGTGCGCTTGCAGCTGCTGGACAACCACGACGGCACATATTCGCTGCTGACGTATCAAGAACCCGACGATGGCGAAACGCTGTACAGAGACGTTAAACGCATCTTCTCTGTATTCGCTGCGATAAGGCTGATGATTTCGGCCAGAGACGCATCATTTAAGGACACCTACCATGAAATGGCGGAGGAAAACTGGGCGGCATTCTGCTCCCGCGACACCAGTGACGAAGGAACGCCCGTCTTCCTCGAAATGAATGTGACTTCGGCGGATGTGCGGCTCAGCCTGACGTATCTGCGCGAACCTGAAAACTACCCCGCCAGCAACATTCGCGAATACACGATGGCGGACGGCACGACGTATGTTTGGATTGTGATGGAATAAGTCTGCTTGACAAAAAGCGCCGGAATGCAGCTGTGTATGCTGTGTTCCGCGTTTGGCGTTTTGGGCGGAAGGTCGGTCGCGCCCATCTGGCGCGACAATGTTGAGTTGATGGGTAAAGCAGCTTGGGGGCGCATCTGCGGATGCGCAAAGTTACTGGCAGGGACGCTTCGCTGCCTGCGCCTTTGTTGAGCGCGTTTGACATACTGGTCGCCCGTGCAACAGTTGGGGCGTTGCCCCAAACCCCACCAGAGGCGCTGCCTCTGGATTCCGCAAGGGGAAAAGGAAAAGAGACGAAGTCTCCCCCTTGACCCCTCCGCGCGATTGAGTTGGTCTCACTACCATGCTCTACCCGCGTGTTTATCCTCTTTTTCCCCTATCCTTATTTTGCTTCCGCCCAGTTCATCCCCTGATGCACCTCCGCCAGCAGCGGCACACGCAGTTCAATCACATGCTCCATCGCATCTTTCAGCAGCTTCCCCGCCTTTTCCACTTCCTCCGGCGGGCATTCCAGCAGCAGTTCGTCATGCACCTGCAAAATCAGCCGACTCTTCAGCCCCTCCCGGCGCAAGGCTTCGTCCACCCGTACCATCGCCAGCTTGATAATATCCGCCGCTGTCCCCTGCACGGGCGTATTCATGGCGGCGCGCTTGCCGAACTCGCGCACAACCGCCTTGTCGCTCTTCAGCTCCGGCAGATACCGCCTGCGCCCCATCAGCGTCAGCGCATAGCCGTTGTGCTGCCCGTCCTCGGCGGCACTGTCCATGAAGCCCTTCACGCCCGGATATTTCGCGAAATAGCGGTTGATGAACTCCTGCGCCTCCTGACGGCTTACGCCCGTGTTTTTCGCAAGACCAAATCCGCTGATGCCGTAAATCAAGCCGAAATTGACCGCCTTGGCGCGGGAGCGGAGCGTAGAATCCACCTCATCCAGCGGCACGTCGAAGATTTCGCTGGCAGTGCGCGCGTGAACGTCCTGCCCCGTGCGGAAGGCTTCCACCAGTGCGTGGTCGCCGGAGAAGTGCGCCATCAGGCGAAGCTCAATCTGGCTGTAATCCGCGTCCAGCAGAACCCAGCCTGCGCGCGGCAGGAACGCCTGACGGATTTCCTTGCCCTCCTCCGTGCGGACGGGGATGTTCTGCAAATTTGGCTCGCTGGACGAGATGCGCCCGGTGGCGGTGGCGACTTGGTCGAAGGTGGAGTGTACGCGCCTGGTCGCGTCCGTCAGGCGCAGAAGACCCTCGACGTAAGTCGAATTGAGCTTCGTCAGCTGCCGATAGCGCAATAGCGGCGTGATGACCTCCGGCGCGATGTCCTGCAAACCTTCCAGCACTTCGGCGGAGGTGGAATAGCCGCGCGCGGTTTTCTTGCCGTGCGGCAGCTGCAATTTATCGAATAGCACGTCGCCAAGCTGCTGGGTGCTGTTGAGGTTGAAGGTTGTTCCGCAGGCGGCGAATACCTGCTGCTTGCTCTGCTCAATTTCCTGCGTGTAGCGCTCGCCCAATTGCCGCAGGAACGCCGTATCGACGGTGAAGCCGATGTCCTCCATGCGGTACAGCACGCCGGAAAGCGGCATTTCCACGTCGCGCATGAGGTGACTCATGCCCATGCGGTCAATGTTCGCCTGCTGCCACCGGCACAGCGAGAGCATTCCGCGCGCATCCGTGGGCAAATCGCCGCACAGCGCGTCCAGACTGTAACTCTTGCGCTGCGGGTCAAGCAGGTACGCGCCCAACTGCACGTCCCACGCATAGCGCTCCGGCATGGGGAGCTTCGCGCGGTTCAGCCGGTGCCACAGCGTTTTGCCGTCGTGGATGACGGCGGGGTGCGCGGCGAGGTCGGGCGCGAGGGCGCGGAGCAAATCCTCCGGGTCTGCGCCGGGAGTGAGCAGATCGCCGCCGAGTGCCGCCTGACAGCAGGACAAATCCTGCGCCGCGCACGTCAGCACCGTGTCATCCAGCGCGACGGCAATCGGGCGGGCGCTGTCCGGCAGGGCGGTGAGCCACGCGGTCAGATCAGCGCCGGAGGAAATCGGGGCAGCGTCCGCAAACGGCAGGAGCGTCAGGGGCGTTTCGTCTGCGGCGGTATCCGGCGCGGGCGCATCGTCAGGCGCTTGCAGGCGGCGGATGATGCTGTTCAGCTTCAGCTTTGCCAGCGCGGGAATCCCATGCCGGAAGTCTGGCATGGCGCACGCCTTGAGGGAGAACGAAATGGGTGCGTCGCGGCGAATCGTCGCCAGTTCGCGGCACATTTTCGCCTGATCCGCCCATGTGACGAGTTTTTCGCCGAGTTTGCCCTTCACTTCGCCCGCATGTGCGAGGATGTTGTCCAGCGTCCCGTACTGGTGCAGCAGGCGCACGGCGGTTTTGTCGCCGACGCCGGGGATGCCGGGGATGTTGTCGCTGCTGTCTCCTGCCAGCCCCTTCCAGTCCACCACCTGCTCCGGCGAGAAGCCATACACTTCGTACACCATGGCGGGTGTAAAGTGCGTCGTTTCGCTGATGCCCTTGCGGGTGAACAGCACCTGCGTCGTATCGGACACCAGTTGGAGCGCGTCGCGGTCGCCGGTCAGGATGACGGGGCTGACCCCGGCGTCCTCACCCAGTTTGGACAGCGTGCCGAGCAGGTCGTCCGCCTCCCAGCCTTGCAGGGAGAAAACCTGGATGCCCATTTCCGGCAGCAGCGTCCGAATGGTGGCGAACTGCTGGCGCAATTCATCCGGCGTTGCGGCGCGTCCCGCTTTGTAGTCAGGATATGCCGTGTGGCGGAACGTCGGCGCGTGCTCATCGAAGCAGACCGCGAGATAGCGGGCGTTTTCGTCTGAAATCGCTTTGAGCATCATGGTCAGAAAGCCGTAAATCGCATTGGTGTAAACGCCGCCCGCGTCCATCAGCGGGAGGGCGTGGAAAGCCCGGTGCAGCAGGCTGTTGCCGTCAATCATGAGGAAGGTGTCTTTCATGGGGATTCTCCTCCTATCTCCTTCAATTGTACCTTCCCGAATGAAACTTGTCAACCGCCGCATATCCTTTCCCCGGAAAGGCAGGGACGAAAATGCGGATTTTGCTGGCAGGGATGATGGCGCTGCTGCTCCTGCGCGCGCCGGAGACGATGGCGGCGGCGGAAGCGGCGTGTGCGCTGTTCGTGCGCAGCGTGATGCCGGGGCTGTTCCCGTACTTGACGCTGTCGCAGATGCTGGTGAGCCGATGCGGACGCGACATGCAGCCCGGTATGCTGATGCTGCTGGGCTGGTGCGGCGGTTCGCCGACGGGTGCGCGGCTGCTGGCGATGCAGGGCAGCCGTCCGCACCGGGAACAGAAGGCGCTGGCGGTCTCCTGCGCGACGATGAGCCCGATGTTCCTGCTGGGGACAATCGGAAGCTGGCTGAACAGCCGAATCGCGGGGGCAATTGTGCTGCTGAGCGTGCTGGCGGGCGGCTGCTGCGCGGGGCGATTGGCAAAACGGTGGACGAGGGTTACATCCGCTGAAAAAGTGCCAGAAGCAGCACTGTCCCCTGTCTCCTTCGCCCGCGCGGTGGAGGACAGTGCCCGAACCATGCTCCTTGTCTGCGGCACGATGACGATGCTTCGCGTCTTTGCGACGCTGACGGACTTTCTGCCTGATGCGATGCGTCTCCCGCTGACGACGCTGCTGGAAGTCACGACGGGCACGGTGACGATCGCGAACCTGCCGGCACCTCTGCCGTTGCGGATTGCGCTCCTGTCCGCAGCGACGGGCTTCGGCGGCTGCGCGGTCATCATGCAGAACCGCGCGCTGTACCCGCAAGGATTGATGCGGCTGGGCGAACAGCTGGCGTGGCAGGCGCTGCACGGCGTGATTTCGGGGGCATTGGCGCTGGGAATCGCGCTGCTGGTGCTGAGCGCGGGCGGAAATTTGTAACAGAAAATTTGTGATGGATAGCTGAAAGAATCCGGATTACAGCTTGTCAACTGGGGAAAAAGCAAGTATAATATATTCTGCGGAGTTCTGCGAAATTCTCCGCATCAGCAAAAAAAGAAACCCGTCGGCTTCGGCGGAATTGAAGGAGTACCCAGAAAAAATGAAAAAACAAAATGCAGCGATTTGGTGCGCCCTGCTGCTGATTGCCTTGCCCATTGCAGTGCTGCTGCTTGTGCCGTCGCCTTCCGCGCGGATTGTGGACGTGGTGCAGCCGCTGATGGAGTCAGAAGAGATTGATTATTGGAATCCCGACATCTTCTTCCTGACGAAATATGGCTTGACCGCTGCTATCAGCGTTCTGTGCGGTTTGGTGCTGACGCTGCTGTGCTCGCGCAAGCGCCTCTCGCTGGACACCCGCGCGGCGATTTGCACGGTTGGCGGCTTTGGGGCATTGGTGGGCGCACGCGTGCTGTATATGCTTGCCCGGTATTCGTACATCATGGTTGATTTGGGCGGCAGCTCGTTCTTCTGGCAGTTCTGGCAGGGCGGTTATACGCTCTATGGCGGCATCCTCGGCGGCATGGGCGCGATTACGCTGTATGCGAAACTGACGAAGCAGAAAGCGCTGCCTCTGCTGGACGCGGTGACGCCCGGCGCGCTGCTGGCGCTGTGCGGTCTGCGCCTTGCCGAGGGTTTCACGGGGCAGGGCTTCAGCAAACAGATGGACGATATCTGCTGGTACTTCCTGCCTTTCCAGAATGAGGACGGGCAGATGCTGGTTTGGGCATATGAAGCCATCGTTGCGGCAGTCGCGCTCGTGATTGTGCTGGTGCAAGGGCGCAGGCAGAAAATCGCCGGGCGGACGCTGGAAACCGGGTTGACCATCATCAGCGTGATGCAGGTGCTGCTCGATTCGTGGCGCGCGGATGAGCTTATTCGCTTCGGCTTTGTCCGCCTGAATATGCTCATGGCGGCGCTGACGCTGGCGGTGCTGCTGGCATCACGCCTGACCCGCTGCATCCGCCGGGATGGGCTGAAAAGAATCAGCATTGCGCGCATCGTGATGCTGCTGGCCGGCGCGGGCGTGTGCATCGCCGTGGAATTTGCGCTGGACAAGTCTGCCATCAACAACGGAATACTTTATGGGGTGATGATGCTCGCGCTTGTGCCGATGTTCATCGCCGTGCTGCTGGATGACGGCCGCATTCAGACCGCCGAAGAAAGGAAATAAGCCATGCAGGTGACGCAACCGAACGAATTTTACAAGGGTCTGCCGAAAGAGGACGTATTCTTCGTCAAGGACGACCAGAACAACCCCGTCGGCGAGGGATTCCTGATTTATCAGTATCAGCCGACGATTTTCCCTTCGCGCCCGGTCAACATCTACTTCAGCATGACCAGCAAGCCGGAAGGCGAATACTGGCTGCTGGGGTCGCTTGCGGCGCGCGCGCGGCAGCTGCGCAATCAAGCGCCCGGTGCGGCGGCACGGCTGTACACAGCCGTGGATGTGCAGGACGAGCGCCAATTGGCGTTTTATGAGCACAACGGCTTCAAGATGGATTACACCGAGGATTTGGTGCGCCTGAACGACCCTGACGAAGTGCCGCAGCTGTTCAACTGCTCGTGCATCACGCTTCCGCTCAACACCGTGCAGGAGCAGATGGATTTGGTGTCGCGGATGCGCGGCGCCGGGTTCAGCTACTTTGACCACGGCTTCCTGCTTCAGCAGATGAATCGGCAGAATTTCGCCGCGCTGGGCATCCTGTATGGGTCGAATCTGGTTGGTGCGTGCGTCGCCGCGGGGCAGTACACGTCGGCGGAGGTTATGGGGCTGTATATCGTGCCGGAGTTCCAGCGCAAGGGCTTGGGCACGCGTTTGCTCCAGCAGACGAAACAGGCGCTGGCGAGCACGGGCGTGACGGATTTGACGATGCGGGTGATGAGCGACAGCGAGCCGCAGGTGCGCTTGGTGCAGCGGTTCCGTGCGGAATTGGTGGAACACACGAGCGTGTTCCCCTCGATGCAGATTTAAGGCACCACCGCACAATTCGGCGGCGCGTCTGGCGATGCCTTTTCCGCCATCTGCGGCATGCAAATTTCTCGATTTACCTCCAGTAAACCTTCGAAATTTGCATTTGCATCTGACGAAAAATCCATTCGCCAGCCGACCACCTCATTTGTGCGGTGTTACCTTAAGAGGGACGTGGCGATTGCTCTCTTGAATGGCTTCGCGGTGTACGCTTTTGTGACATTATGGTCATGTCGCAGGGGGAATCGCCTCTGCGGAGGCGACCAAAGGGCTTTCCGATCGCCCTTTGGAAACCTTCGGTGCGCACACTCCTGTTTATTGGTTTTAACCGAAAGTTTTTAGTTAGTGCGCTTTTCGTTTTCCCAATAAAAACTACCATATAGTAACATCCGGAGGCGAAGGGGTCAAGGGGGCGACCGCAGACATTCGTCTGTTTTCATTGCCCCCCTGTCGCCTCCGCGGAGGCGAAATCCCTGTGTAAACACACGAATGCAGTATAAAAAAGTTACCAACTCAATCGCGCGAAAAGGTCAAGGGAGAACCTCCCTTGTAAGGAGAAAGCATCATGGGCATTGTGTCGCTGAAAGACTACCGCTGGGATGGCAGCAAGAAGCTCGAATTGAAGGACGCGGAGACGGGCGCACCGGAGTTCGTGGATAAAAAGACGCTCAAGGCGCAAACGATGGAGAACCTTGCGGAAACGGCGGCACTGCAGGATAAACTCTATGCGCAGGGACGCGAGGGCATTCTGATTGCCATTCAGGCGCGTGACGCGGCGGGCAAGGACAGCCTCATCAAAAAGGTGTTTGGGCAGCTGAACCCGGCGGCGCTGGAAGTCGCGGCATTCAAAGCGCCCAGTAAGGAAGAACTCAGCCATGATTATCTCTGGCGCATCATCCGCACTGTTCCGCCGCGCGGGAAAATCGGCGTGATGAACCGCAGCCACTACGAGGATGTGCTTGTGACGCGCGTGCACCACATGGAGAAGGGCTATGCCATGCCGCCGCGCGTGACGGACGACCCGGATTTCTACCCCAAGCGCTATCAGCAGATTCGCAATTGGGAACAGTACCTTTACGAGAACGGATACCGCGTCGTCAAGGTGTACCTGAACGTCAGCCGTGACGAGCAGAAGCGCCGCTTCCTGGACAGGCTGGAACGCGAAGATAAGCACTGGAAGCTCTCGGTGGATGACATGCGCGAACGCCGCCTGTGGAAGCAGTATGACGAAGCGTTCGAGGATGCCATCAATGCGACCGCGACGAAGGAATCCCCATGGTACGTCCTTCCGGCGGATGACAAGTGGTTCACGCGCTACCTGATGAGCGAAATTCTGCTGGATGTGCTGATGGATGTGAACCCGGATTATCCGCCGCTTGATCCGGCGGAAGCCGCGAAAGTTCCGACAATTCTGGCAGAGCTGGAGAATGGCGAATAATCAGCACAAAGTGTATTTTTTGTGGATTTCAAGGGAGAAATATGGAAGTACACATTTTGGTGTGTGCAAACCGGGTTGATTTTATGGGAAAGGCGCGGTATGATGAAGGACGTGCAGGGCACAATGCCTTGCACGCAACGCCCGAAGGCAGATGCCTGAAATACAAAAGCATACAGCAATACGCCTTATGCGGCTCCTGCACAACGCCGTAGATTTCTCTCTTCCATGCTTCCCCGTCTACCCGATTCGTGGGCTGACGGGGATTCTTTTACTTATAAGGCAATCCCGCACAAAGAAAGAACAGCAAAAAGGTTAGGAAAGAGGTATAATAAA